>CAJIBL010000659.1_pt1 | contig 35257 bp, 28 predicted proteins | sample 9199351 | NCBI WGS metagenome assembly CAJIBL01 (sample SAMEA7708304, study PRJEB35096) | sediment metagenome | biome: marine neritic benthic zone biome [ENVO:01000025]; feature: sediment [ENVO:00002007]; material: shallow marine sediment [ENVO:03000034] sea grass bed [ENVO_01000059] ...
GAGGATAATCCGTAGCTGCGAAATCAGCAAAACCATATTTCGCTAACATAGATTTCTCATCGCCTTCAGTAACCAGTGTTACTGTCCCATCCCCCACAGCAGTAAACAAATCTTCGTCACCATTGGGCTTGGGGTTGGAGGCTTCAAAACTGTCTGTAGTGCTATCAGACAAAGTGATTGAATTGTCAGAGGTAGGTGTTAAATCAGCGCTATAACTACTCCAAGCCACATCACCATCTACCGGTGGATCTGTGGGCGTAGGAGGATCTGTAGGTATCGGCGTTGGGGTAGGATCAGGCGCATCTACAAATGGATTTTCTTCAGCCCACGCTGTCGTTTTATCCGCACAACCGGTTTGACCGTCTCCTAACGAGGTATCAGATTGATACTCAAGAACCATATCGTCAAGAACGATATAGCCTCCGGAACTTACCCGCAGCTGAATGAAGGAAGTCTCAGTGCCAACGTTTTCGTCAACGGTATCTTCTGCGGTTCCATCTTCATTGAGATCATAATCACCAGGGATATTGATAACTACTCGCTTACCAGGAACAAAGGCTGACGTGGCAATATTCACCACTCGCGAACTACCGCCGTGAATGGAATCGCCTGACGATGTTGAGTTGTTATCCACATACAACTGGAACAGACTGCTTCCGGAATTGGCTTCAGAACTAGCGACCACACAAAAAGATAAACGATAATTTTGCGATAGGTCTAACTCGCCCCAGGTTGATTCATCATTACTCAGAGTTGTTTTGGTACGAGCATCCCCAGGCACGCGTGCGGGTTGCGCTATCGAGAAGCGCGAATTACCCAAGCGCATAGACTGATCGTTATCTGCAGTAATCCAATTACCACCATTGGGATCCAGCGCTCCATTGTTAAATACACCACCTGTTGAGAAATAAAATTGGTCTTCCTCTTCGGGGTAGTCACCGAAAAGCTCTTTGTAATCTCTGTCATAAAAATCTACGGTAGAGTTCGCTCCAAAGTCCTCTGCGAAAGGTATATGATCACCCGAAACAGGAGGGGTAGTCGGTGACGGAACGACTGTAGGGGTATTAGTCGGTACCGGCACATCTGGAGTGTTACGATCTGCTTCACCACCGCCACAGGCTGCGAGGAAGCTTGTCAGCACTATGGCTGATAAGGTTTTAAAATTAGTCATAAATCACCATTTGGTTTTATTTTTGTCTTTATTAAATCCATTTCGTGAGAAAAAAAGAGGCGCTCACAGTACCTCTCATGTCTCATTTCGATTAAAACACCTGCCAATTCACGCCCAACTGCACGCTAGTACCAAAATCTTCATGGCGGTACATAATCGGGCCGCCTGAATATTGGTTACCTTCCATATATCGGTTGGTTACTTCTTGGGTCAGATTAATTGCATCAAAGAAAACCTGCACATCGTCGTTGATGTTGTAGGTCGCTTTGAAATCGATATTTGTGGCTGCGTCGTAATAGATGTCATTCCAGGTTTCACAGTTAACTGGGATACCGCCTGCATCATTATCCAAATCTGCCTGGGTACATGAACCAACAGTGTCGAGGATCTTACTGGTGTGGTTAGCGATTAAACGTACCGAAGCAAGATCATTTTCCCAACCCAGAGTAACGTTAAGCGTTGTATCTGCCATGTTTGGCAAAGCAATGGTCTCCGCGCGGAGGTCGGCGCCCATGTCAGCTTCACTATCTAGCAGTGTTACGTTGCTTTGGACAAAAACGCCACTGGTAAAATACTGCACGTAACTGAGCTCAAGCCCATATACACTGGCACTGTCGCCATTGTCATAGAAATTAACGTCTTCATATTCGGTATCAGGGCTGAATGTATATGCAGTTATTTCATCCAGTGGCAACTGTACTGGAAGGTTCCCGCTTGTACTGGTCTTCCCGCGGACTTCAACGATAAAATCTTTAATATCTTTGTAGAAGAAGGCTGCCTGTAAAAACAGATCTTCGTTAGGGTACCAGCCAAATGAGGCATCGAAGTTAACCGCATACATTGGATCAAGTACCGGATTACCTATATTGATAATGTTATTGCCATTTACAACCGTGCTCCCTGCCAAGTCTGCCTCAGTCATGTTCCAGCTATTCGGATTATCACCACACTGGCCAAAGAATTCACTCGTTTCGTCTGTCACGCAAAGGTTTAACCTTCCTCCAAACTTTGCAAACGCTCGAGCCTGGTCGAAACCTGGGCGCGTTCCCGAAGTCCACAAAGCGGCACGAATCTGGTGCTCATCAGAAGGTTCGTAGTTGAAGTGCACACTTGGATGCACATCGGTGTAGCTTTTTGCGGTGCCTTCCAAGGGAATTACAATATCTTGTGAGCCTTCACTAACACCGGGTTCCTCAAAACGGTCATTACGGAGCGTAAAGTTGCCAGTAGATTCAAAGTCGGTGCTGTTATATCGAACACCGGTTATGATGGAGGCGGAGTCGGAAAGCGTGAATTTCGCTTCGATATACGCCGATTGCGCTTCTTCTGAAAGTTCATAGTCTTCGGAACGGCTATCTTGCTCGTTGTCTCGATCATAGTTGTCGGCTAACTCGCGTGTCGCAGCCAATAAGGCTTCTGCGGAGCTTTGAGTAATATGCTCATAATTGAATTCAGGGTGAGAAGGCAGGAAGGTATTGACATGATCATCCCTATGATACGAGGTTGTTTTAGCCTCACACTCGTCGGTAACACACAAATGAGAGTAATCATCAGGAACTAGACTCACCCTGTTGCGATCCCTGTCTCGCTCACGATCTTTGAGTTCTGCACCCACTTTAATGTAAGTCAAAACACCTAGGAAATCCTTCTGCAGGTTTATTTTAAAAGACCCCACCGTGTCTTCGCGATAGGTATCTTCCAGGAAGATATTGTCGTAAGACAATTCAGGCTGGTAGGCACTCGGTACACTGTTTTCATCAAACGCTATAAGCCCCGCTCTACCAGCATCTGGGAAGCCGAGAGTAGGCGGGTTTTCAGGTTCGGGCGCACCACCTGAAAGAGCTGCAAGCTGCTCAACAGATAAGAGACGACCATTAATGTAGTCTTCACCAAATACTCCCATCATTGGCACATCACGCATACGGAACTGTACCCGTCGACCATCTGGCTTGTCGTTTGTGCTGGTCGAATATGCTAAACGGTAATCCAGGGTCCAACTGTCGGCAAATATGTTTTCACCTTCAAAAGCAACCATATCGGTTTTGACGACAGACTCTTGAATAAAGAACTGTTGTTGGAGTTCTGCGTCAGTTACGCCATACGAATTAGTACTGGTATCCGTAAAGAATATACGTTGATTCTCCTTATCTCCGGTACCGCCACCGTAGAAACGGTAGTATTCTCGAATAGCAATGTCTTCATCCTCATATTCAGAGTGGCTAAATTGAAGATCGTATTGAGATGTGTCGGTTGGTCTCCAACCCAAGTCTAAAGAACCTGTGAAACGCGTTCTTTCCGCATCCTCCTGCCTCACCTGAGACTCGAAAGGAATTAGCATAGGAGTACCATTGCTATCAGGAGTAATCGGAGCTCCATCAGCATCAGGATCTACATATTGAGGCTTATTTGAATCATGATGCAGGTTTTCATAGTTCACTGTTTTACGTTGCTCAGCTGATAATGAATACCCCACGCCGAAAGTTTCATCCATCAGTAAGTTTGTTCCATTGAGGGATAACTTAGGATTAAGCTCTTCTCGATAGGACTGATGATTTACCTGGGCCTTCACCTTCAGCGTATCCCGCTTTTTATCAAATGCGGATACTGTCTTAAGGTTTACGGCACCTGCGGTACTGTAGGTATCCATGCTTGGGAGAATTGTCTTATTCACTTCAATCCCACCAAGCATATCGGCAGAAAGGACATCCAATCCAAAATCCCGGTTATCTGCACCGGCAGAAGCCATTTCACTACCGTTCATAGTAACGTTAACAAACTGAGGCCCCAAGCCACGCAAATTTATTCTCTGTCCTTCACCCTCAGACTTCTGCAGGGTGATACCGGGCAAGCGTTGTAGTGATTCAGCAACATTCTGATCCGCAAAGTTACCTGCGTCATCTTGCGCAATAACGGAACTGAAGGTCTGCTTGTTTCTTTCTTCCATTCGAGCATTAAGCTCAGCAGCCCTTACACCTTCGACCACCACCTCTTCAACATTTGATGCACCACTATCATCTGCTGTCTCAGTTTGAGCTATTGCTACCCCGGAAGCCGATAGTGCGACCATCACGCTGAGTAAACGTCGTTTGAACATAGAACTTCTCCAATTTTTTATTTTATTTGGCCAGTTAATTATTTTGGTATTACCAATATTATCGTACCAATGCTTACACAAAGTTCTCAAAATCTCAACGCTGTTAGACCAATTCAGGTCAAAAAAAAGCCTAACGCGCCAAACCGGTTACATAAACCCTTGTTTTGTAAGAGAATTTAAATTATGGATATTGGCCATTTATTTACATAAGCAGCCAATAATTGGATAGGAGGCAGTCCCTGGTCGCTCGTACCAGTGCTTGTTAGCGTAGACTAATGCTAGCACCCAAGTTGTAAAAAAGTGCATGATGGGGTGGTGATTCCTTTCCCGGTCTGAGTTTAGGCTCGGCTACCCACGCAGACATCAGCAAACTGCCCGGATAATAATATTTACCTGATTGGTCATATCAATCATGATTTACGGAACCATTATTGGAGCGAATATGAGTTTGAATATTGGTATTTTATTGTATGAAGAGGTGGAAGTACTGGATTTTGCCGGCCCATTTGAGGTGTTTTCCACAGCCTCGCGGCTTAAAGATGACATCCCCTTCAAGCCCTTCCTGCTGGCGCAGGACAATACCCCTGTTAGTGCTCGAGGTGGGTTTTTGGCCATGCCCAACTATACTTTCAGCATTCATCCTTCACTGGATATTCTGGTGGTACCCGGTGGTGATCACACAATGCAGATGGACAACCGCAGCTGCCTGAACTGGGTGAAAACGGTATCTGAGCGCTGCCAGCTAGTGGCTTCTGTTTGCACCGGTGTGTTTCTGCTGGCGCAGGCTGGCGTTGCAAAGGACGAGACAGTAACAACACATTGGCAGGATATTGAGCTATTGAGGGAGCAGTTCCCGAAACTGAACGTAGTGGAGGACAAGGCCTGGGTAGATTGTGGCGCACTGGTGACTTCGGGTGGTATTTCCGCTGGAATAGACATGAGCCTGCATCTGGTAAGCAAGCTCGTCAGCCCAGAGCTGGCAGAGCAAACCGCTCGCCAGATGGAATATAACTGGCGCCAACCTACGAAAGCTTGAGTTCCTGAATCTTGGCCTTCCAGGTTTCCGGGCCAGTTTGATGTACGGATACACCCTGGCTGTCTACCGCTACGGTAACCGGCATGTCCTTAACATCAAATTCGTAGATAGCTTCCATTCCCAGGTCGTCAAAGGCCAATACTTTTGAGCCTGCAATGGCTTTGGACACCAGGTATGCAGCACCCCCCACGGCCATCAGGTATACGGCTTTGTTGTCTTTGATGGCCTCTATGGCAAGCGGCCCGCGCTCGGCTTTACCCACCATGCCTATCATGCCGGTCTTTTCCAATACCGTACGGGTGAATTTGTCCATTCGCGTGGCGGTAGTGGGGCCAGCCGGGCCAACAACTTCATCTCCAACGGGATCTACAGGGCCCACGTAGTAAATAAAGCGATTGGTGAAATCCACAGGCAGTTGTTCGCCCTTGTTGATCATGTCCACCAGGCGTTTATGGGCTGCGTCGCGCCCTGTGAGCAGTTTGCCGTTGAGCAGCAGGGTTTGACCGGGTTGCCATTTGGCAACATCATCCGGTGTTATTGTGTCAAGATTAACCCGCTCAACACTGTCACCCACTTCCCAGCTCACTTCAGGCCAGTCATCAAGGCTTGGCGGGGTTTGCAGCGCTGGGCCAGAACCGTCCAGGCTGAAATGCGCATGGCGGGTTGCGGCACAATTAGGAATGATAGCAACAGCTTTGTTGGCCGCATGGCTTGGGTAGTCTTTAACTTTTACATCCAGCACGGTGGTTAAACCACCCAGGCCCTGTGCACCTATGCCAAGTCCATTCACTTTTTCCATCAGCTCCAGACGTAGTTCTTCAGCCCGATTGCTGGCACCGCGTTCGCGCAAATCCTGAATATCTACTGGGTCTAACAGGGCCTCCTTTGCCAACAACATGGCTTTTTCCGCCGTGCCACCAATACCGACGCCCAGCATGCCTGGCGGGCACCAGCCAGCGCCCATGGTGGGTACAACTTTCAGCACCCAATCTACCAGCGAGTCGGAAGGGTTTAGCATGGCAAATTTGGTTTTCGCTTCTGAGCCACCGCCTTTGGCCGCGACATGAATTTCAATGGTGTTGCCCGGCACCATCTTGTAGTGGATAACAGCAGGTGTATTGTCGCCGGTGTTTTTTCTTTCGCCATCGGGGTCATCCAGGATGGAGGCACGGAGTATATTGTCTGCGTTTTGATAGGCTTGGCGCACCCCCTGGTTAATCATGTCGTCGAAGCTCATGTCGCCTTCCACTTTTGTTTCCATACCCACGTTAACAAATGCGGTGACGATGCCCGTATCCTGACATATGGGACGGTGCCCTTGTGCGCACATACGGGAATTAATCAATATCTGAGCCATGGCGTCTTTCGCTGCTGGATTGGCTTCTTTCAGATAAGCCTCATGCATGGCGTCGATGAAATCTTTAGGGTGGTAGTAAGAGATAAACTGCAGCGCATCAGCCACGCTGGCGATAATGTCTTCCTGGCGAATTACAGTTGTCATGATGGTTTCCAGACGTTGATGAGAGAAATACCGCCGTATTTTAGCCGGTATTTCACGCAGATTAGAGGCTTTTTGCTGGGGCTAATGGCACTAGCTTGATGAAAACCGGATACATCCCCTACCGGGGGTTAAATAATGATCACTCGCTAGCCCGGATATCTCACAAACTGTTGGAATTCTGGCGCCGGAATTTTTTGATTAGCGTGTGTTCGCTTAGCGTAATCGTAGCCCTAACACTCTGGAAATGAGCCACATCGGAGTGAGCATGTGCGCTCTAATCAGTGAGCAACCAGGCGTACAAATTGTACTGGAACGCCCAAACTCAGCTATCACGCGGCGTACAAGTAATTTCTCCGCGTGCTTATGAATTATACGGGCTAGGGCATTGCGTTGGCGTTGTTTTGCTCCAGCAGCTGCTTGTTAACGTTACGGCGAAAAGCATCAATCGCCTGGATAGCCTCTTCATTGGTTTTTATACGCCGCTTGAACTCCGCTTCCATTTTCTCCAATTGCCGCATTTTATCGCCCAGCTCCTGTACCTGCGTGAGCTGCGTCTGAGCCTTTCGCTCAATATCACTCATTGAGGTTTGCTGCGAATCCAGCAAATCGTTAATTAACTTAATTTCAGTATTGGGCCCTTTGAGCGCATCGGTGATTTTTTTATCTACGGATTTTGCACCTTTCGATAACACCGCCAACTGCTCAGTGTTCTTGCTGATGTTCTTCCTGTTCCTGTCGTAGGAGACACCCCACAGTTTTCGTATCTCTGAGTCGGCCCACTTGATTTTGGCCTGCAGCGCAGCCATTGATGCCGTGGATTCATCGCCAGTCATTTCCAGCTTGCTTTCAAGCTCAACAATACGCGCTTCAGAGGCTGCAAGCATCTGCTGGGTTTGCATTAACTGCCAGTAAGCAAACCCCGCAAAACCTACACCGACGATAGCCACGAACAAAGCCAAAGGAGCCATTCGAGACTTAACGATCACAGGTCGAGCTGGTGGCGCAGTTGGAGGCGTTTGTGCTCCAGGCCGAGATTTGGACGCTCGCTGACGGTGGCGGATTTCATCCTGCTCAGGGCGTATGGCGTTGATGGTGGGCTCTTTTCTTTCTGTCATCCGGGCAAAACCAAATTTACTTTAATTTGTTACAGCGGGCTCATTTTACAGTCAAGGCTTGCAAAATCATACCTATTAGCTCGAAGATCCTTAAGAAGACCAATTCGAGGGCCTAGAATATGTGCTCAGGGAGCATCTGCTCTCGCATTTGCGACCTTGTGCTTCAAAACTGCAGAAAGCCTAAAAATGCAATAAATAGCAGCAAGGTAAAATTCAGGTCTTAAGGGGATTGAGTACCTCGGTTCAGCCTGCAGTACCACGTATATACTGCTCACGTATATGAGACAGGTATAGATAATTCCAACAAATAGCTTTGAGTCTTTGCTGCTATCCCGGAACATAAAATACATTCCGAGCAAGGACAGTAAGAATAAAGGAAGATGGAGCGCTTTCATTATCGAGATAGATATTCTGGCGATAATAGAAGTATCATAAAGTGTTGAGGCGGGAATATAGACGTAAACATCACCCTTCCCGGTAAGGATGTTCCAACTCCAAAGTTGGTAGGGCTTTTTTACAAAATACCAGCTGAAGTAATGGGCAGGGTCTTGAGAAAAACGCTTAATAAGCTCTTTGCTAAATGCACCGATGGAACCTTCGAAATTTCGAACATCTACCGTTGCCGGGTTTTTAGGGTCTCTGGGGTTTCGCCGCCAAATCTCGTGGTATTTTTCATGGGAACCGATAATAAGGTTTACATATACCCGATGTGAACTACTCGGAGCCTCCTCAGGTACACTCAGATAATTACGAACCTCCCATGAAGCGACAAATACCAGAAAAATCCCTACCAAGGCCAGTAAGGGCACTCGTATCTGGCTGATTTCTTTTTTCTTGAAAAAAATAGTCCCGGTAATTAATAAAAAGGGTAAGAACAAGAACACCGGATTAACTAAATACGCAAGGCCAAACGTGACCGCAACGCTAACAAGCAATAACCAAGACTGAATCAACCCCCTTTTAACCAACAAAGAATACAGGTACAACGACAGCAACAGAAAAAATGAAAAAAGTGTTTCGGTCAAAAAATAGGCTCCCAGACTCACCAGGTGAGGACTGAAGAGCGTCAAAACAGACGCCAAAAGCGCGCCGTTATACCCCAAGAATAGTCGCCCCATTTTCCACGTTAAAAACACAATACCAGCACCCAGCAGGGATTGACCAACCAGAACAGTTGTATAGTGATCCCAGTGAAATAGGTCTGCCAACGTGGAGCTCAATACCAAAAACAAAGGAAAGCCTGGGGCCCAATAGGCATCGGGAACAGGGGGAACAGCGGTATCTTTAGAAAAAACGCCATGATCTATCAGGTTCAAAGAATATTGAACGTACGAGAGAGCGTCGCCAGCTATAGGCGTATAGATAACAAACTCATCCATATACCAGAGCCTGAACAGCAGCGCTAAAAGGAATAACGCAAAAGGCGTGATGATGTCTTTACTGAAGGTTTCTTTACTTAACATGTAAGTGATCCTTTGCAATTTCAGCATCAGCTTAGCAGAGCTTACTGCAGAACAAAAAAAACGGCTCCATCAGGAGCCGTTTTTTAAACCAATAGCAGGTGGAGCGGTTTACATCATGCCGCCCATTCCGCCCATGCCGCCCATATCTGGCGCTGCAGGCGCTGCTTTGTCTTCTGGCTTATCTGCAACCATGGCTTCGGTTGTGATCATCAGACCAGCGATGGAGCCTGCGGCCTGTAATGCAGCACGGGTAACTTTAGCCGGGTCGAGAATACCCATTTCCAGCATGTCACCGTACTCACCGGAACCGGCGTTGTAACCGAAGTTACCCTCACCCTGGCGAACTTTCTCTGCAATGACAGAGGCTTCTTCTCCCGCGTTCTCAACGATCTGACGCAGCGGGTATTCCATGGAGCGAAGTGCAATCGCAATACCAGCAGTCTGGTCTTCGTTGTCACCTGTGAGGCCGGTAACGGAAGCAATTGCGCGCATAAGAGCGACACCACCACCAGGTACTACACCTTCTTCAACCGCAGCACGGGTAGCATGCAGGGCATCTTCCACGCGAGCTTTCTTCTCTTTCATCTCTACTTCGGTAGCGGCGCCAACCTTAATAACCGCAACACCGCCAGCCAGTTTGGCTACGCGCTCTTGCAGCTTCTCCGCGTCGTACTCGGAAGTGGTTTCTTCGATCTGAGCGCGGATTTGGTTAACACGTGCTTTGATATCGTCAGCAGAGCCAGCACCATCAACGATTACGCTGTTCTCTTTAGACATGGTGATGCGCTTGGCAGAACCCAGGTGTTCCAGGGTTGTGCTTTCCAGGTCCAAACCAACTTCTTCGGAGATAACAGTACCGCCAGTAAGAATGGCGATGTCCTGCAGCATGGCTTTACGACGGTCGCCGAAACCCGGTGCTTTACAGGCTGCTACTTTTACAATGCCGCGCATGTTGTTCACAACCAGTGTTGCCAGTGCTTCACCTTCAACATCTTCAGCGATGATAACCAGCGGCTTGCCAGCCTTGGCTACCGCTTCCAGAACGGGCAGTAGTTCGCGGATGTTGGAGATTTTCTTATCAACCAGAAGGATGAATGGGCTTTCGTGCTCAACGCTCATGTTGTCCTGATTGGTAATGAAGTATGGCGACAGGTAGCCGCGATCAAACTGCATACCTTCAACAACGTCCAGCTCGTTTTCCAGGCTGTTACCTTCTTCAACAGTGATAACACCTTCTTTGCCCACTTTTTCCATGGCTTCGGCGATGATGTCACCAATCAGGGAATCGGAGTTCGCGGAGATAGTACCTACCTGAGCAATAGACTTGCTGTCTTCACAAGGCTGTGCATTTGAGCTTACGAACTCAACGGCTGCAGCAACGGCTTTATCAATACCGCGCTTGAGGTCCATTGGGTTCATACCTGCTGCAACGGATTTCAGGCCCTCGTTAACAATGGTCTGAGCCAGTACAGTTGCGGTAGTAGTGCCGTCACCAGCGTCGTCAGAAGCTTTGGAAGCCACTTCCTTAACCATCTGAGCACCCATGTTTTCGAACTTATCAGTCAGTTCGATCTCTTTCGCTACAGATACACCATCTTTAGTTACTGTTGGTGCACCGAAGGCTTTGTCCAGTACAACATTACGGCCTTTGGGACCCAGGGTAACTTTTACAGCGTCGGCCAGAACGTTTACACCGGCCAACATTTTTTGGCGAGCGTCATCACCAAATTTAACTTCTTTAGCTGCCATAGTAATTTTCCTTACTCTCTATATTTGTTTACTTGAATGGAGTGTTGTCTATTGCGCTGTGCGACTTATTCAACAACCGCTTTTATGTCGCTTTCGCTGAGGATGACCAGCTCTTCGCCGTCGATCTCGATGGTGTCACTGCCGGCATATTTGCCAAACACAACGATGTCACCAACTTTTACGTCAACTGGACGGTTTTCACCGTTATCCAGTACTCGGCCAGAACCAACAGCTATAACTTCACCTTGATTGGGTTTTTCCTTGGCTGAGCCGGGCAGAACGATGCCACCGGCAGTTTTTTCCTCTTCTTCCTTGCGGCGTACCACAACACGATCGTGTAAAGGACGAATTTTCATTGATGATTTCTCCAATAATTGCGTTTTTAACCACATTGCCCTGAAGTGGAGCAAGTTTTTCAGAAGCAGCCCTGCGTACGGCAAGACCACAGAAGTCTACGTGTAGCCCAAGATGGGTACCCAATTTTGGATTTCAACACCTGGGGCCTAACTTTTTTCGTTTGCAGGGCTGTAAAACTGGCACAGCAAAGCCGGAAGGCACTGATATTGTGAGAAAACAGGAATCAAGTGCCGAACTTGCGGGGTGCAACAGACGCGCTGAACGCTGAGTTATTCGTCCCGGCGAAACTCGCCGTCGATGGTTTGATGACTAGAGGAGGACTGTTGAGCGCGATAACCCTGTTGCTGGGTGGAGCTTTGCACCGAGAATACAGAAAAGCGTTTGGCAGCAGCATGAATTATCAGTTGACGAATGCCGGGAATCAGGCAGGAAAAACCAATAGCATCGGTTATAAAGCCCGGAGTAAGAAGCAAAGCACCGCCAACGGCAAGGAACAGGCCCTCCAGCATTTCACTTGCGGGAAGCTCCCCGGACGCCATTTTGAGGCGTGCGCGCATTAGCGTACTGAAGCCCTGTTGCCTTAGCAGGGCCAGGCCAATCATTGCGGTTAAAAAAACCAGGCCAATCGTTGGCACAGCACCAATTAGCCCGCCAACCTTGATTAACAGCCACATTTCCAAAATGGGTGTTAATACAAATATTACAAAAACAGTTCTCACCAGAGGCTCCAGAGTAAGTTCAATAGCTATCAACTTGGTAATAGTTATTGTTAAGTTAAAAGGCGGTGCACGGAAGCGCCGCTATTGCCAAGGCAATGTAAGCCCTTGAAATACCCGTAAATTCACGCATTTGCGCCAGTATTTCAAGGGCGCGCAATTAAATAGGTAGGATAACCTACTCAATTGCCGAGTTATTAAGTGTGGCCATGAGCGCTAAAAACAAGCTTGAGAACGCGCTCCACTTGCCTTGAGTGGCTCCATTGGCAACAATGCCAGCACCCACGACCATTCACCTTACAATACTACCGGTAATCTTTTGAGCAATTTCTGGTCTTCAGTTTTTAATAAACGCATCCTCACCTGTGTTTTCACTGGTTTCAGCTCCGGGCTTCCACTATACATCCTCATTACCCTGGTACCGGCCTGGCTCAGAACCGAGCAGGTAGGGCTGAAAGAAATCGGCCTGTTTGCCGCGATTCAGCTGCTCTACAACCTGAAGTTTCTCTGGGCTCCGTTCACTGAGCGCTTTCAACTACCCTTACTGGGCTTGCGCAGGGGCTGGTTACTACTGACACAAGTCTGCCTGCTGATCTCAATAGCAATGCTGCCGCTGTTTTCAATCCAGTCCTCTCTTAAGCTGATTGCTGCGGTGTCTTTCCTGGTGGTTTTTTTCAGCGCCACCCAGGATGTTGTGATTGACGCCTTCCGGCGAGAGATTCTGCCAGACCATGAACTTGGCTTCGGTAATTCTATCCACGTTAACGCCTACCGCATTGCGGGTTTTATACCCGGCTCGTTATCGTTGATCCTCTCCGACCACTTCTCCTGGGATACTGTGTTCTTTGTTACCGCCCTTTTTATGCTAGTGGGTATCGGCATGACTCTGGTAATCAGCGAACCACAGCACCGCTATAGCCCCGCATCACTGAAGGATGCCGTTGTGGAACCTTTCAAGGAGTACTTTGGCAGGCTGGGTGTCACGCGTGGCCTCCAGATTGTGGCCTTTATTCTCCTTTACAAACTGGGTGACAGCATGGCAACCGCGCTGGCGACGCCTTTCTACATCGATATGGGCTTCAGCAAAACGGAGATAGGGCTGGTGGCTAAGAACGCAGCGTTCTGGCCAATGATCTTTGGCAGCATCATTGGCGGCCTGATGATGATTAAAATCGGCATAAACAAGGCGCTATGGCTGTTCGGTTGCGTACAGCTGGCCTCAATATTCGGCTACGCCGCGCTTGCCCACTTCCAGTCAGGTATCGCCCTGCTTGCGGTGGTGGTGGGTTTTGAGTATCTGGGAGTAGGCTTGGGTGCAGCGGCTGTGGTCGCCTTTATCGCAAAGACCACCAGTGTAAAGCACACGGCCCTTCAGCTGGCGCTGCTCACTTCTATCGCCACTTTACCTCGCACTGTGGCAAACGCTTCTACCGGCTACATTGTTGAAGCTATGGGCTGGGAGCACTTTTTCTACCTCTGTGGAGCGCTGGCAATACCCGGTATGGTACTGCTGTATTGGGTGGCACCGTTTAATGACAAAAAAGATGACGAGCGAGAAAGAAGCGTAAGCGAGAAAGAAGCGTAAGCGAGAAAGAAGCCCCGCATAGGCATGAGAAGTGGCGCTTACCGACTGACGTACTTTCTCAGTTCAAAGGGTGGCGCTTGGCGGGCGCCTCAAGGGTACTATGGCCGCATCCATGCAGATAGGAGGAGAACTGTATGAATGTACAGCCAGCCGGTAAGCCTCTTCATATTATGCCTATGCGCCAGCGAGGTCAAGACGTTTCCCGGAATAGATTGGAATAAGGATTGACAGGTCAATAAGTTATAGTAAGTGCCGCGCTACCCACCCATGTTTCATAGCTATAGCCGTTAGCAAACGCTAACTTACCGTTCAGATCAGGATCACCAGTATCGAAGCTCCCGCCAACCAAAACCACAAAGTTCGCGTGTATAGGCCCGTTAGCAGGTTTAACTCTTTGCGGGTAACCTCGCAGGTTTGGGTCACCTCATCTTCCACAGAAAGTGCGCCGAGTATCATGGGGCTCAGAACTGCGGTAGTAGAACGGCTAATACAGAACACACAATCCTTCCATCTGTGGAAGCAGCCAACGAAATTCCCCGTCAGCGCGAAAGACAAACCCAGCAAGCGCACAGCGGGCCACTCCAGCATCCAGCGCAGGCGGCGGGCAAGATCATCCTCGGGTTGCGCTTCGTGTGAGTAGAGGAAGGTTAACCGGTAAAGCAGCGCGCCCACAGGCCCCAAAACGAAAAACCAGAATAACACCGCGAACATTCGCTCGAAGCCCCTGTAGCCGGCTTCATCCATTACATGCTCATGCAGCTCTGGCCAGGCGCCCTCTTTCACGCCTTCTGTGTCAACATTCAAACGGTGTGCGCGCTCAAGGGCGGAGGACCAGTCCTCCACGTAACAGGCTTTAGTGTACTCCGCAACAATGTCACCAAATTCACCACGGCCAAAGCTGTATAACAGTACAAGCACGCCCAGAGGTAGTAAAAGCCATTCTGAATAACTGGCGAGAACCGACTGCAGCAACATCAGCGCAGCCACTGGCAAACCTACTGATACTATCACTTTCAAGTCTGCGGGAACCCGAACTTCGCCAGTGATTCGCTTTACCCAGTTGAGGAACCAGCCGTCTCGGTGAAGGGGGTTTGCTGCGCCCCACACCTGCAAAAAAGCCAAGCCAATAACAACGATGAACAGATTCATGAATGCTCCGATCCACTTTTATTCGAGTGTTTGATTTATCAATAACCTAAACCGAGCCCAGTCAAACGACGGCCCCGGGTCAGTCTTCCGCTCTGGCGCGATATCACTATGCCCCACAATGCGATTAGTATTTATCAAAGGGTAGGCTTTAAGCAGGCTGCCGGTCAGCTCTGCCAATGCGTGATATTGTTGTTCAGTATAAGGCGTGGAGTCAGCCCCCTCCAGCTCTATTCCAATAGAAAAATCATTGCAATTCTCACGCCCCTCAAAACTGGATTGGCCCGCATGCCATGCACGCTTTTCAAAAGGTACAAACTGAACAAGCTCACCGCTGCGGTTAATAAAGCAGTGAGAGGACACTCGCAACTCAGATATTTGTCTGAAATAGGGATGCTCACCAACCTGCAGCTTGTTTTGAAAAAAGCGTTCAACATACTCTCCGCCGAACGACCCCGGGGGAAGGCTGATATTGTGAATAACGAGCAAAGAAATATCGCCATCATCCGGGCGATCGTTGAAATTGGGGGAAATAACTTTCCTGGCCTTACGGAACCAGCCTTTGTCTATCACCAATGAATTCGCTCACCAGTTAAAAGTTCAATGATACTGGCAGTAAGGTGGCGACAACAGCAAATCTGGAATTGCAGCTCAGGGTTGGGGTTTACGCAGGCTGGATACCACGGTTTCCAGAGCACGATCAAACAGCATGCTGTTATCCAGCGCTCGCAGGCGATTCGCCTTGAGCAAAAGGGCCAGCTCTTGCTGATTCCTTTCGGCGACCTTCATGCCACTGCGGTTCACAAAAATGTACTTACCCGTAGGTTTGATCACAGCCGCAAGCCTGCAGCGACTAACCCCGCCATCATCCTCGGTCATCTCAAACCAGGCCCCCTGCACAAAGCTCGCAGCCTGCTGCATATAGTTATCGCTTGCGCCGAGCACCTCCGTCTGCGACGTTTTTGCCTGCGCAACGGGCTCAAGCCGCTCAGCAGTATTTGGCCTTGAAGGCTCTTCAGCTATTTCAGCTTCTGCCGCTTGATCACCGGAAGCTTCAGCCAGAACCGCATCAATGTCCGCGAATAATTCGTCTTCAGCCTCTGTTAACTCCACATCATCCAGCTCATCGGCAACTTCACCTTCTTCGCCATCATCTACGCCGGGGGCTTGTACGTTTACAGCTTCTGTTGCTTTTGCAGGCGTTGACACGGGTTCCTTCCTCGGTTGCTCCGCAACCTTACCTCGGATACATGATAAGTGTATATCCTCCAGGTCTTTGAATATCTCTGACATTTCAAAAGGGTTGAAAGATATGGAATCCAGACCTGAGCGCAAACGTTGAAGTAAGTCGGGAACCAGACGAATAAGCGTTTTACGCTGCTCGTTATTCTCCGGAACCTTTACGCTCCACACCAAATCCTCAAGTATTTGCAAAGCTTCCAGCCACTCCCTGGACTCACTCCCATGCTTGAGGTTATTAATGAACAGCACATTACTCCAGGGGCCGTCGATAAGCTTCTTGATGGTCTGCGGGATATTTTGATCGATAGTACGCAACTCAACTTCAATTGCCACGATGGTACGTGAAACTTCAGCCTTTGCTTTTCCATCTTCAGCGTCGAGGGTTCTTCTCTCCATTACCTCGCTTCGACGTCGGTCTTTCTCAATAAATGACGAGAAATCAGCCAATAGGTCGTTGAATATCGTTACGTCAGTATCAAAGCCATTTAAAAGGCTGGTTACTGTATCGTTTACCTTGTTATATAGAGGATCTGCCTGACCTTCTGCCGCCGGCTGCCAACCCAAAGCAGCCGTGGCAACTTCATTAAGGAGGCGTCTCGCAGAGTGCCCGCCTTTGGCAAAAAAAGATTTATCTAATAAAGCGACTTTCACCAGTGGTAATAGCATCCGGCTTATTTGCGCTTTCATTTCTCCGGCGAGGTTGCGGTCCTCAAGAATGAATTTAAAAAGCATATCCACCAGCTTGATGACTTCTGTCTCGGTCCGCCCCAGAGAATTAGCCGACCCCGTGCGACGCTGCAGGTCGTTAATCAAATCCAACGCCTTAATATTTCCCTGGAAACCAGCTGGTTCTGGCGCTTGCTGGGCGAGGGAAAGCATGTTGACGACATCGCTCACACCCGCTTGCTGCACCTGTGCGTGTTTCTGCTCCGAAAGCATACCGCTTAGTAACCTGGCCACTTCACTGCTTGCGTTGTCCTGGGCAGCAGTTTCAGGCTGAACAGGAGGCTGTGATACTTGCGGCGCGGCGTGTGCGCTGTGCGATTTTGCCCCGCTCGCGCCACTACGAAGCGACAGTGATGGCAAGATCTTATGGTCAATGAGGGTCTGGTTAACCGCTTGGTACAGGTCCTCCAGGTTCTGCATTATCGCTTTATCGAATAGCTTAAACAGCACCAGTTTGGCCTTAATATCAATATCCAGGCGTCTGGCTTGTTCAACAAAACCGTTAGCAATGACTTCGGGACCCAAAGGGTTATTTTTATGAAACACTTTCACCGGCACCTGACTATCCAGGCGCATGGATATTTGCTGCAATAGTTCAGCAAATTCATTACTGGCCCGATTAACAGAAGACTCAACCGCAACAAGCTCTTCCAGCTCATCATTTTGCACCAGCGACAATCCTTCAGAGCTGACCGATTCCTCTACCGTTGAAACTGTTGGTACATCGCCCGTGGCAAGGCCGGCAAAAGCGGCGTCAATCGCCATCGCAAAACGCTTCTCGAAACCTCGCCGTTGCACACGCACTTCGCGCATGGAGTCAAAGTAGATGTTCTGCTCCTGATTACTGCCAGCTTTATCTGCGAGGGCGAACAGCGAGTCATCCGCCCGGTCAAAAAAGCCCTTGAGCTTTTCCATCAGCAGATGCTTACCCTTCTCATGCACAGCGTGAACTGGGGCGGGAAGTCGCGCGATACGCGCTCGTGCCATTCTCTGACTCTCTGGCTCCAAACGCACTACCTTTACATTCGAATGTTTGGCATTTTCTGGCACCTATTGCCTCCTGGATAACGGCCACTGGTGACAAGATTGAGTCACAAATCCAACTAAAACTAAGAATTTGGTCGTGTTACTGAACTCAGTATAATGTATGAGATGATAAGACCCACGCCAGTTTGTGCACTTCGAGACCTGAATCACACCCTATTTTTCAAAGCGTGACAGACTTAAAAAATGAGCAGTGCTTCTCTCCCCGTTGTTATAATCGTTCACAAATATGGCGCGATTTTTTATATCCGAATGTTTAGCAAGCAATGAAAGAACAACACCAACCAGGAAAACGAGCCGGCAAGGGAATGCTGATTGCGGTATGGGTAATGGTCCTCGCAGCACTGACCCTGTATTTCGCCCGCCAGGAAGAAAAGCAATACAATCCCAATCAGAATATAGAGGGTAAACAGAGCAACGGCGTGGTAGAAGTTAGACTGTTACGCAATAAATTTGGCCACTATGTAAGCAGCGGTACCATAAACAATGTTCCTGTCACCTTTATGCTGGATACTGGCGCCACGCAAGTGGCCATACCCGCTCACCTTGGCACAAGCCTGGGCCTGAAACGGGGCAACCGCTTTCCTGTTATGACCGCCAATGGGCAAGTTACGGTTTGGTCGACCACGATCAAGGAATTAAAAATTGGCCCCATTACCCTTAGCAACGTTCGTGCAGCCCTCAACCCGGGTATGCAGGGGCAAGAGATTTTGTTGGGAATGAGTGCCCTGAAAACCCTGGATTTTTCCCAAAGTGGCAGGGAACTCACCCTGAAGCAATACACTTATTAAGAAGAATAGAATTATGAACATTACACTGGAGCAAGTTCGCAGAGATATCGTCAGGCAAGTTAACATCGCGCTGGCGGATGATGTGGGCCCTGGCGATATCACCGCCCAATTAATCGACGAGAACAAGACGGATGAAGCGATCATCGTCACTCGAGAGGAGTGCGTTGTCTGCGGCTGCGCCTGGTTCGAGGAGGTTTTTCACCAACTGGGGGGCCTGGAGCGAATCAAATGGCACGCAAAAGACGGTGACATGGTAGACGCCAACACCACCCTGGTAAGCCTGAAAGGCAATACCCGCACCCTGCTCACCGGCGAGCGCACGGCGATGAACTTTATGCAGCTTCTTTCAGGCATCGCCACAAAAGCGCGGCAGTACGCTACACTGGTGGGAGATACCAACATAAAAGTGCTCGATACCCGCAAAACCATCCCCGGGCTACGAAAAGCTCAAAAGTATGCGGTGAGTTGCGGTGGCTGTCACAACCACAGAATTGGCCTGTATGATGCTTTCCTGATTAAGGAAAACCATATTGCCGCTTGCGGCGGAATACGACAAGCCATCGAAAAAGCGAAAGCCATAGCACCGGGAAAAACCGTTGAAATAGAAGTTGAAAGCCTGGAAGAGCTGCAACAGGCCCTTGAAGCAGGTGCCGATGTAGTCATGCTGGACAACTTCAGCCAGGAAGAGCTGAAACAGGCAGCTGCTTTGGAGCATAAAGCGAAGTACGAGGTCTCCGGTAACGTGACAGAGACGAAACTCTCCTCTTACCTTGGTTTGATTATCGATTACGTTTCAACAGGTGATTTGACAAAGAATGTTCGCGCGGTGGATTTGTCTATGCGGATTATTGATCATTCGTCACATATTTAGTGCCTGTTCAGTAACGAAAGTGTTAGGCGCTTTGTTATAGTGTTCGGCCACAACAATTAAACAATACATTAGCCCCTTTCATAACTATGATCCATATATTTATTGGAACAAAAGCACAGTTAATTAAAATGGCTCCAATTATGAGGGGCCTTCAAGAAAGAGGTATCGAGTACAACTTTATTTTTAGTGGTCAACATAAGGAAACCATAAGCGAACTACGTAAAAATTTTGGTATTAAGGAACCGGACATCATTCTCCATCAAGGAGGGGACATCAATTCCGTACCAAAAATGCTTGCCTGGATAGTAAAAGTTGTTTTCAGGTGCCTTCTAAACGGTAGAAAAATCTGGAAATATGATAAACATGGAATTGTATTAAACCACGGAGACACCTTCTCAACACTCCTAGGTTCTCTTCTGTCGAAATTGTACCGTTTAAAAAATGCTCATATCGAATCCGGTCTTAGATCTTTCAATATTCTACACCCTTTTCCAGAAGAGATAACTCGCCTTATCGTTTTTCGACTATCAGATTATTACTTTGCTCCAGGCCCTTGGGCTTTAAACAATTTAGCAAAGTACGACGGAAATAAAATCGACACTACGTATAACACACTGTACGATTCGCTTCAAATAATATCTTCATCTACTACTCCTTCAAATATTGATATACCAAACGAACAATACGCTGTGGTAACTTTACACAGATTTGAAAACATCTACCACAAAAACAACCTGAAAGACACCATTGATCTCCTATTAGAAATTAGCGAGGAGATTAAACTCCTTTTTATACTTCACAACCCCACGAAAAGAAAACTTGTTAAAACAAGGCTTATTAATACATTAGAAGAAGCTGACAATATCGAATTAAAGCCAAGGCAGGATTACTTATCCTTTATCTCACTGATTAGAAAAGCAGAGTTTGTCATCAGTGATGGTGGAAGCAACCAAGAGGAATGTTACTACTTGGGTAAACCATGTATTCTTTTCAGAAACGCTACTGAACGTGAGGAAGGCTTAGGCAAAAACGTAGTTTTAAGCAACTATGACAAAAATATTATACGGAATTTTTGCAAAGACTATAAAGCCTATAGCCATGAGGAATCTAATTTCGATACCAGTCCTAGCAATACCATAATCGACAACCTGTCTGATTTTTATAGGTCAACAGCACCAAATGAAAATCAATAAAAAATCTCCTAAGCATTGGCTAGCACTTGTTAAGTTTGGTGCAACTGTACTAACTGCTCTGTTTCTTCGTGTCTTTCTTAAAAACTCAAGCAGACCGTTAGTTCTGTTGTATGGACACAAACTCAACGGAAATTTAAAAGCCCTTTACGACTACACACAGTATAACAATCCAGAAAACATCAAAATACAGTATGCGACTATGGATAGCTCCTACTGTGAAGAACTAATAAAGTCCAATATTAACGCCTTAGATCTTACCAAACTAAGCAGTGCCATTCCGGTTGCAAAGTGTATGTGCATTATTTCCGATCACGGACTACATTGCTTAATACTGGCCCTAATATTATCTGACATTAAATTTATTGACGTATGGCACGGCATACCGTTTAAAGGATTCACAAGTAAAGATTTCACAACATTACACAAGTATGACCGAATTTTTGTAAGCTCTGAACTTATCAAAAACCTATACATAAATAAATTTGGCTTTAATGAACACCATGTAGTAACTACTGGGTACGGAAAGACTGACCTCCTCCTTAATGACCATGACACAACATCCAATACGGAATTGGAATTTATCAAAAATAAACGACTAGTCCTTTTTGCACCAACCTGGAAACAGGATTCAAACGACAGAAACATTATACCGTTTGGAATCACCGAAACCGAATTCTGTGAAAAGTTAAACTTTATTTGCAAAAAACATGAGGCAATATTTGCAATTCGCAGCCACCTAAATACAAATATGAACTTTTCATCAAATACGAAATTGCTACCGAGCAACACTTACCCTAATACAGAACAAATACTTAAACACACAGACATCCTAATAAGCGATTGGTCCTCTATTGCTTTCGATTATCTTCCACTAAGTAGACCAACTTTATTTTTAGATATATCTCCGCCTTTTAAAAATGGCTTTAGCTTAGGGCCCGAATACAGATTCGGCGACATCATAAGCGATATTGAACAACTTATTAATATTTTAGATAATACTTTATCCGAGCTGAAAAATAACACATACTCTAGAAACAGTAATTTTAATAGTATATCAAAACTTGTCTACGACTGTACCCTTGATGGATACAGCTGCGAAAGGTACTACAAAGAGATTATTAAAACTTTAGACATACCTAACACTAAAACCAGTAACAATGCATTTCACTCTACATAATCCCAGACATGCAGAACAAGCACGCTAACGAAAACAACATCAAAATTTATCATTTAGCAAGCCATGCGCGAGCTGGAGAGACTTTGCTGCTAAAAACATTAAACGACCACCCACAAGTATTTGTTCCTTTACAAATATTTCGACAAGAGAATCAACTTGACAAAGACTTTATAAACCTCGTAAAAATCGATGGTATTACAGAAATACCGACCACTCACACTTACGCGAAACAACGTAACCTATCCTCAACAACTACGATTGTTGTAAAGCAAGGCACATGGTTTCACAGCCATGAATTTTCGGGGTTTTGCCTTATCAGAAACCCCTTATCATTTGTTGATAGCATGCTCTCTTACAACGAGAATGAGGGTTTAAACTTTGGACTACGGCCCTACGGTTTTAAAAAATATAGAAAAACATTCAAACGCCTACTGGTGTGGAGTGCGCAAATGTCCTCCAACTCTCTTTATGCTGATATCAGCACGGATAATTGTGTAATATCTGCACTTTGTACATTTTATAATCACAGACTAACAGAACTCCTTTCCTACAACAAACTGATCACAAAGTATGAACATTTCGTTGCTTCCCCAGATCGGGAACTAAAATTAATTTGCGGGATATTAAAATTGCCGTACAACCCATCAATAACAAAAGCACACTTACAATATAAAAAGGAAACAATAGGTCATGGAAGAAACGATTTATCCCGCCCAATCGATATCTCCTCAGTTAACAAGTGGCAGTCACGCCAGCTAAATATGTCTTTAAAAATTATTGACCTAACCATTGCAACAGCAAATAAAGCAGGGTATTTTCCGAAATATAATATGGATCTACACCATAAATCGAATTTTTCTCTTGCAAATATAACAATAACCTCCCCACCCGATAATACAGCGTGACAACAATGAATTCCCCAATATTTAAAAAGCTGTTAATCGGAATGGTTAAATATAAGTTTACCAGGCGCTATATTTCCAACATAGTGCATAAGCGATACAGAATTAAAATATCAACATCAGCGAAGATCGAGCCTTCTACAAACATTCCTAATGGCACAACACTCTGTGACAACTCCGCACTACTTAGTAACGCATCTATTGGACATGATACGACCTTGGAGGCCGGCGCATCTATTGACCATTCATGCCCTCCATACTCCGTGATTTCCGGTAATCCAGGCCAGGTCTCCAGTTTTAACTTGCCACACAATGAACCTAAAGCACCCAAACAACTCCTTGCATCCTATACATTAGACACCTTAATAAAATATTTCAAATTCTCGTCAATTTTGGACATAGGAAGCGGGCAAGGATTACACGCAAATATTATGCTAAACAACAACAAAATCACAACGTGCATCGACATAGGGAACTCCGTTTTTTTTCGACAGAATAAAAATAAAAGTGTTGAAACCATCATTGGAGATTACAACAACTACCAATTTAAAAACAAATTTGATTGCATATGGGCTTCACATGTTTTAGAACATCAGGTAGACACCCATTCATTCCTTAAGAAAACATACAAAGACCTGAATATAGACGGCATCCTTGCTGTAACTGTCCCCCCTCTTAAGCATGAAATCGTTGGCGGTCATGTAAGTATTTACAACATGGGTCTACTATTATACAGATTAATTCTTGCAGGGTTTGACTGCTCTCAAGCCCACTGCATTCGTTATGGCTATAACATATCTATCATAGTCAAAAAAAAACCAGCCAAATTACCACACCTTGACTACGATTCAGGAGATATAGACAAGCTATCTCATTATTTTCCCTTTAAAGCTTGTGAAAATTTTCATGGCAACATCCACAAAATAAATTGGCCTTGGGATTCACCTGAAACACCTAACACAAACGACGGTAAACAATAGTGCTAGATACCGCATCAAAAGCATTATCTCTTTTAAACCGTAAACAAAAAAGAGATATTATTTATTTACAGGTTACAATGCTTTTTGCTTCCGTAGCCGAGCTTATTGGAACTATCTCCATATTCCCATTTATGAAACTTGCATCAGATCCAGACGCTCACAGCAACAACACTTTTATCAGAAGCGTAAGCGGCTTACTGAACGATCCTTCGCAAAACACCCTTCTATTAACAGTTGGCTTAATTTTTATCATTTTAATCTCTAGCTCAAACATTCTGGTTCTAACATCTCAATTTCTAATTAACAGGTTCTCGTTTCGACTAGGTGGGGAGATATCGTCAAAGCTTTTCGACGTCTATGTAGACAAAAGCGTGCTTTTTTTTAAAAAGACAAACAGTTCCTACATAACACAAAAAGTAATGAGAGACTCACAGAGGTTCAGCTCATTTCTTGTGCTGCCATACCTTAGACTTAACTCTAGAATCCTTTCAATAACGTTGTTAACCGTATTGCTCTTTACAATAAACCCTACAGTCGCTTTTATATCAATAGTCAGCTTATCTAGCGCCTATGTAGTAATATTTAAATTGGTTAGAGCAAAAATACATACCAACGGGAAAAGAAAATCTATAGCAGATAGAAATAGAAACAGAATCATCAACGAAACACTGGACGGAATAAGAGAAATAAAGCTTTACTCGAGAGAAAAGTATTTTACGAACCAATTCAACCGGCAAACAAAAATTTCAAATAGAGCATCTGCCGACAACAATATACTCGGTGAATCGCCATACTACCTGATTGAATCTTTAGTGTTTTCCGGGGTAATATTTGTGACACTTTATCTAATTCAAACAGGCGGTTCACTATCAAATTCTATCCCTACACTTACCATTTTTTGTCTAGCAGGGTTAAAATTAATCCCAAAGATACAACAGAGTTACGTAGCACTTACCAAGATTAAAGCATCTCAAGCGATCTTCAACGACATTTACAATGCGCTGCACAATACTCATAGCACACCCGAAGAGCATGCTCCAGCCAACGAATCAAATCTCACTCTATCAAACATCTATATTAATTCTATTTCCTACTCTTATGACAATTCAAAAGTTGTCCTCCATGACTACTCAGCAACAATCCCTAAGCATAGTTTTACATTAATTACCGGAGAGTCTGGCTCCGGTAAAAGCACCCTGCTCGATATTATTCTTGGCTTAACTCCACCTAACTCAGGCAACATTAGCGTTGGCAACATAAAGATAAATGCAAGTAATATAAAGTCATGGCATAAACTAATTGGATACACTTCGAACTGCGTTCACGTCATCGATGACACCATTAAAAACAATATAACTTATGGCAACCCTTACAATAAACATGAATTTGATAACGCTATCACACAAGCAGAGCTCGAAGATGTTATATCAAACCTAGAGAAAGGCAGCCAAACCCGCATTGGAGAAAGAGGAACCCTACTCAGTAGCGGCCAAATTCAAAGAATAGGAATAGCAAGAGCTTTATATAAAAACCCAAAGCTTTTAATCTTGGACGAAGCCACAAATGCTTTGGACAACGAGACTCAGTTTAGAATTTTCAACAATCTAAAAAATAGCGAGAAGACAGTGATATTGGTAAGCCACAGAACTGAAGCTAGTTCTTTTGCAAACAACATGATCACTATTAAGACTCAAAATGAACATATCCCAAAAACTTAAAGACAATTTAATATACTTTATCGTAGGAATATTAGAGTCATCAATAGGTGTTAAACGAGCGTTAAGTATTCTAATAAAAACGCCACTCCTTCCTAAACACTTTTTTTTAGGTGCGAAATGTAGACATTTCGTTCGGTATAAAATGCACGAAGAGAGTGCAAGATATTTAGGTGAGGTAATATCTACACCACATTTAAACATAGCGTTTAGACTTCCCTCGATTTTATCTTGTTTTACCCTTAACAAAAACGGCCTTTCTCCAACTACCCGAGAACAAATAAATAAGCTAAAACAGTTGTTAATCAGCTGCAAGCCACTCAACGAACAGCAATGCTACAAAGTAATCTATACTCTTATCAAGTGCTACGACTTCCATAATGCGACCTCAATGTTTCGCAAACACAAGCACCTTCTTACAAAGAGGAATATTAGTTTATTTGAAAATTACCTGACTTTTATAGATAGCTTATTTGAGGGAGATTTCACTCTACTAAGCGAAGGCTGGGATAACACCATCAACAAAAATAATGCCAATAACAACAAGCTTAATAAAATCGCATTTTACTTTCCACCCACCATAACCAAACTTGAAATAGCGTCTACCAATAAGAACAATTCATTTTATAGACACAATAGCATTTTCTTTCACAATCTATTCAAATCTATCCCATTTAAACACACATCAATTATACCTATGCTGCAGTTTAGCTGGAGATCTATAGACGAAAGCAAAAACCACCTTTACCACTCTGTCGTCTCTTATCACACGCACGGCCCGGCTAATAACAATCTAAGAATAAAGGAATCCGCTTTTTTTGTCTACCTTACAATTGACCCCAATGGTTTTTCCGGCTGGCATTCAAATAGCAATAAAAAAATAGAAGAACTATTAATAGCTAATGCGGATAGAAACGCTGTAAACCAACACTTTGAACAACTAAATAGCACCTTCGTCTCCGAGAACCAATCAAAATACCAACAACCTTCTATTTCCTCCAAATCAAGTAATCTACCAGAAAGTTACCATTTCCTGTGTTTGCAAGTTACAAACGATATAGTTGCTGAACTCTCTTATATACCATGTGTTGAACTATTAAAGCAATGCTGCGAAATTTGCGTAAAACATAAGCAAAATCTTGTAATTAAGCGTCACCCAAAATGCAACTCGTATAATATATCGTCACTTCTACGAAAATATTCACGTAACAGTTACATTACTGTAAGTATCGACTCCATACACAACATAATAAAATATTCAAAATCACTAATTACCGTGAACTCAGGTGTTGGCATGGAAGCGCTACTCCACTTAAAACCTATTATTTGTTCTGGTAAAGCAGAGTATTCGCCCATAGCAAAAGAGGTAAAATCCCAACAAGAGCTTGAAGAGGCAATTATATCCACACCAAAAATAAGCGAGATTCAAATCAAATCTTTCCTCTATAGCTATTTTCAAAACGATCTATACCGTTATGACGACAGGACGAAGCTAGTCAATTTCTGGAAAACACATATCAATAACTCAAATAAAAATATGGACATCAGCTGACATGAAGCTTATCGGTACCTTTCTATATCATTTATTCATGCTGCTGCCCCTCAAACGAAAGACAATTTTTTTCGAGAGCTATATCGGCTTGAGCTATTCATGCAACCCGAAATATATGTATGAAGAACTTTTAAATACCAAGTTAAATTATCAAGCTGTCTGGTCCGTTCAAGACAAATCCACAGTCATACCCGGTAAACCCACACTGGTATCGCGTTTTAGCTTTTTTTACTACTACTATTTAGCAACTAGCAAATACCTTGTCAGCAATACTGAATTCGCTCAAAATTTGCCTGTTAGAAGAAACCAAGTTTACCTAAACACACAACATGGAAGCCCCATAAAACTTATGGGAAAACATAAAATTAGTGATATCCCTAACAGACGCCCCAAAACCAAAAGATGGTCTTATTTACTCAGCCAAAACGACTATTCTGCGAAGATTTTCGCAGATGCTTACATGTACGATGGTACCATTTTAAGGTGTGGCTACCCGAGAAATGTCATTTTCTTTTCAACGCCTACCATTAAAAAAATACGCCAACGCATGCGACAAACATTAAAAATACCGCCCCAAGCAAAAGCTATACTTTACGCACCCACGTGGCGAGAAGGAAAGCAAATACAAGACTTAAACTTTGATAGACTATCTAGCTTATCAAACGAGATAATTTATTTTTTAGTAAGGTCTCACCATCTAGATAAAATACGTACCTCTGAAAGAGCTAGCCACAATGTAAACATTGTACCCATAGATTGTACTGGTGCGAACTTCGACATCCAAGAGCTATCCATTACATCAGATCTACTCATAACAGATTACTCTAGCATATTGTTCGATTATATACATTTAAATAAGCCTATTATCTTACACGCCCCAGACTACGAGCTCTATACTAATGTTGATAGGGGCCTTTACTTCGACTTGCAAAGTGAAGCTCCCGGCCCCGTTACGAAAACAAATGAGCAGCTGGCTAATGAGCTTAAACTTTACTTTTTGGACCCAAATTATTCAGAGTTACACTCTAAAACGCGCGAAGAGTTTAAAATTAGGTACCCTTCTTATGACAACACTAGTTCTGCTTCCGAAGCGCTTAAAGCCCTGCTGCAATAAAAGTGTACAAACAGGATCTATATGCTAAATAATATTTTATATCTTTTAAAAAAACGTTCTATTCTTAAGCGCTCAGAATCTATTTTTTGCAAAGCTGCACGATTTGTAGCGTGCGAACAAGTTGAGGGAGACTATTTGGAATTCGGTGTTTACCAAGGCAGTTCCTTTATACAGTCTTATACATGGTTGCAACAACAGTTTATCAACAGGTCTAGACTCGATACCGGTGGCGAATCTAAGGAGGAGTTAAGTGACTCCCGCTTAAACATATGGAATAAAATGCGATTTATTGCCTTCGATTCTTTTGAGGGCCTTCCTCAGCTAAGCGAGGAAGACCAAAAAAGTGTAGACTTTAAGAAAGGACAATATTCTTTCTCAGAACCGAATTTTCTCAAGAAGGTTAACGCTGCGGGTGTGCCTTTAGAGAGAACTGTTACTGTAAAGGGTTTCTTTAAGGATACTTGCACCCCAAAAACACGTTCGGAGCTAAATATACAGAAAGCAGCCATCATTTGGTTTGACGCCGACTTATACAGCTCTACTATAGTCGCTCTCACATTTATTACACCACTTCTCCAAGATGGTACTATCCTCATATTTGACGACTGGTTTTCCTATAGAGGCCACCCAGAAAAAGGGGTGCAAAAAGCTTTTTATGAATGGGCTCCCAAAGTAGAATCGAACTTTAGACTTATCGAATATCAAAAAGATACTTGGAAAAGAATGAGCTTTATCGCGTCTAAAAAATAACTGGCGAAGGTATGTCACAATGCAAACAGTAATCACTTTTGGTACATTCGATGTTTTTCACGTAGGCCATTTAAACCTCCTCGAAAGAGCGCAAGCACTCGGAGAAAGATTAGTAGTTGGCATTTCTTCTGACGCACTAAATATCAAAAAGAAAGGCAGATCACCTATTTATTCGCAGGCCGAAAGGACTGCAATAGTTTCAGCCCTAAGGTGCGTAGACCACACCTTCTTGGAAGAATCATTAGAAAAAAAGAGAAGCTATGTTATTAAATATAAAGCAGACATACTTGTAATGGGTGATGATTGGGACGGTAAATTTGATTATTTAAACGACATATGCAAAACAATTTACTTGAAAAGAACACCAGCGATATCCACAACGGAAGTAATTGAGAAAATTCAGATCAAATAACCATGCTTTAAAGAATAAAAATCAGAACTTGATCAAATAATTAATAAACTTGCAATACTAACACGCTTTGTTTTTTTGCAACAGCAACCCTACAATCAATTAAAAATTAAAAGCCTTTCTCTAATGTAGAGCAACAGTTAACCACTTCTCAGCGCCTTTGTTCTTTGTTCGATGTTGTAAAGCTGCAAACCGAAAAAAATGTCGAGAGCGGTCTTTCTGCTTTGCCTGATATCACCCGACACTTAAGACTTTAACCCCAACTTCTCATTCAATCTTCAGCGCGCCCTTTCATACAATTCAAAATCATCCCGATACAAGTTCTCTATTTTATTTTTCTGACTAACATTAGGTATATACTTTTTGTTTCCTTTGTTTTTATTTAGATACTTATCATTAACCTCTACTTTCTTATCTATTCCACACACTTCAAATGCCCGGTTAAGCCCTTCTAAAAGATTTTCTAATCGATAAACATCTTTCAGAAGGACATTCCCACTCAAATCAGTAATATCATCCCACATAGGCGCAGTATGTGTTGTAAACCTTGTACCGAATGGACTATAAATAGAATCACTCTCTCTTGCTTCAACTACATAATCAAGAAACATATCAAAAGCATATGAGGTATTATAGAATGATCTTTCGCGTATCGTTCTTTTAATAGAGCGTAATGTATTTTTTACCAGCCCATAATCCTTGTAAAATAAGTAATAAAACATACTCACACATCTTTGACACGGTTCACGTGAAAACGCAAAAGAATAAATGCTATCCCACTGATCTCTGTATAAATATTGCTTTGCGAACAAACAACGCTTAAACTGATATTCCCCTAAAACAACCCTATGGTTATTCAGAATATCATTGTATTCCTCAGGTTTGGCCTGGATAAAATTCTTTGGCATATTCACCCTGTCAACCTCGACGTAATGCGGTACTAGTAATGATCGGGTGGTAATGCCTGCTGACTTTTTAATATGCAACCAAAACAACTGCTTCTTCAACAATTTTCCACCTCTGCGTACCTAAGTCAAATTTTAGGCCTAACAAAACCACAAACTAGGTTTAACACGCACAAATCTGCTTAGATTTAGCTCTAATCGGATTACCAACATAAAAACAACTTTCTTCTACTCAATAAATGACACCCTAATTCACTACTGCTTTTTGGCGTAAAGTAACGATGTAATTTGCTCTGAAATCAGGCCCATCATAAATATTAACAGTGAAGTAGTGAACAACAATGCACTCATATTTGTAAATCTGCCCGCAGTGACATAGGTATATAGATAATATGACAATCCCAGGCCAAATACAGCAATACTCATTGGAATAAACAACTTTAGTGGAGAATATAAAGTTCCTACTTTAAAGATGATTAACAAGAAGCGCACACCATCTTTCCAAATATTTATATGACTTGTACCCACACGCTTAGATACATCTATATCCATGTACTTAATCGAATAACCATCCCTGAAAAATGCCATAGTGCATGTAGTAGGGTAAGAAAATCCATTAGGCAACATATACAAAAATTGCCTGAATTTATTTGCATTAACCACTCGAAAACCGGACGTCAGATCTTTAATAGATCTCCCTGTCATCCAGCTGGCAAATACGTTGTACATAGAATTTGCAATCCACCGCCCAAAACTGGCTTGCGAACGACGGCTCCTCGCACCAACCACCATGCTATAACCTTTGTCATATTCAGCTAACAACCGGGGTATATCCGACGCCGAATGCTGCCCATCGGCATCCATAAAAACGATCACATCTCCCTTTGCCTTTCTCGCTCCTGTTTTTATCGCGGCACCATTACCGATGCTATAGGGGTGCGAAATTACGGTTACACCAAGCTCTTCACACACAGCTAAGGTATCATCATCGGACCCATCATTGACCACAATAATCTCATCAATTTCGCTAATTTTTTTTATCTGTGGTAACAGCTCCGAAAGGCCCTGCTGTTCATTTTTTGCTGGAATTACTACGGAAACAGTCATATTTATGTGCAATTATTAAATTAGTGTTCAGTTCGGCGGTACTTATGTTATTTTGACCTTTCGGCCTGATTAAGCTCGGCAGCGATATTATCTCTAATCTCCACTGCCTGACTTAATAAAAACTCAGAATCAATACCACCTGTCGCCCTGGCTTCTATCGCCCTATCTATAAGTTCAAATGCCCACTCTAGCTGATTATTTGAAGCCAATAGTATGGCTTGATTCATGCTAAGGCCCAAGGGTGTCCTTTTTGGATTAAATTGAGTAAGGAACATCTCACCAGCTTTCTCAGCATCGCCAAGCAGCAACTCCGCCTTGGCACGGTTATGCTTCAGCTGATAACCAATGAGCGTTGAGGTATACATTTTGTTCGCCAGTGCAGCATCGGCTAGCGACATATATTGCGCGTAACTCAAGTTACATTCACCTGATACAATTTTGTTAAGCAGGTTATTCAATACTGTTCCCACCTGCCAGTTCATGGGCGCAGACGGAAGGCCTTGAGCGATCGACGCCAACCAGCTATCTGTAACTTGCTGCAAATCACATACTTGCACAATCAACTTAATATCTACAACGGGGTTGTTACCCGACATCGCCGAAGCAGCCTGTAAATGATAAGCTGCGCGGTGCCTGCCATTTTCGGCCCGCGAATATACCTCAGCAGCAAATTCCCTGGCCCTGTACGATTTCGGGTTTTCGCTAATCCATACTTCAGCAGCAGCCAGTGGATTACCCCACAATGATGCTCTTAGATACAGAACCGATGCCAATACACACAAGTATAAACCCAGTAGTATTTGAGCATATGTTTTTTTCCACGGTAGTTTTAAGAATGCAGCGGCAGCGCTCACCGCAAGCCCCATAATTGGCAGATAGTTGCGATGCTCAAACTTAAGCTCCAGCTGAATTACAGTAGACTCCAGTACGTGACCAACATAGAACCACAGCACACCGAAACAGATAAGCGGCATTTTTCTTCGCAGCAGCACAGAAGCGGTGATAAGCGTTGTGTGTATCATCAATGAAATTAGGGTGCTAACAGGGTTTAGCAGGTTTTTCGAAATCAGATAACCATCGTGAAAAACACCCGCCGTTTGCATCTTTGGCATAATAAACATCCAAAGGTACTCCGCTACAATCCTGAATTCGCTTAGCTGCCGCTCCCAAACGGTAAACTCTCGCCTACTATGGCTAATTCCGGTTAACCAGTATTGCCCCCATCGATTAAGTAAATACCCAATTACGACCGCAGAAGGCACGTAAATCAACATCCACTTGCAGAGGGTCAACCACTTATTCGACTCATTAGCGCCGCGCCACAGCAATAATCGCTCTATTAGCAGTAACTGTAACGGGATAAGTATTGCGGTTTCCTTGCTCCCAACCGCCAATAAGGAACAAAAGGCGACAGCTACAATTGCCAATGCAGCCTGACCAAAACGAAGCTGAATTATTGCCCCGCGCAACCAAAGGTAAGCCCAAATAGCCATAAGGTTAAAAGTAGCTTCCAGTACCGCCATACGCTGCACTATGTATAGCACCGTGGAAACATGCATGGGGTGAAGTAACCATATTGCCGCAGCAACCGAAGAAAAAACATACGGCTTGTTTACGGAGCACATGCAGGCCAAGCGATGTATAACAGCAAACAGGACTATAGCGTTGAACAGGTGTAAAACGATGCTGGTTGCTAAAAATGGGGCTGGGTGAGCAGGCCATGTTTGCGCGTTGAGCGCAAATGAGAGAAGAGCCACAGGCCGACCTGTAGGCCCAGCAAAACCACCATTTACATATGTAAATAGTTTTTCGAATGTATCGATTCTACCCCACTGGCCTAGCGCAGGCAGCGTTCCGTAGTCATCGAGAAGAAATGTGCCACCCAATCCCGCTGCGTAAGCCAAGCCAGCAAGCCCAAGTATGCTAAAAATCAGTAGAGCGTAAAGAACACGACTTTGAATATGCAAGGCCTCCTTTCAACAAAAACCAAAAAGCCGCCAAAGTAAGGCGGCTTTTTAAGTAAGATTATTAGAAAATTATGGAGTTGGACGGCAGCTCGATGGCAAGTATTTTGTCAGAATGGGGTTGCTGTTTGCGGGTCGACAGTCGAATCGCATCACGCCGCCAGTACCGGTGTATGCAGACAATTCCAGTCCGTTTTCATTTGCAAGTACACCCGCAGCCGTAGTGTAGCGAATAGTGATCAGGCCACTCACATTAGTAATACTCGTAACATTGTCTGAGGCGGCGCCATCATAACCAGCAGCAGCGTTAGTTGTAGGAAGATTTCCGGTGGACATAAAGTGCTCGGAAACAGCGGTTTTAGCGGCACTAGCCAAGGTCAAACCTTCGCTCACTTTTGCACGAGTTGTATAATCCTGATAGGCAGGCAGCGCCACTGCAGCCAAAATACCAATAATCGCAACAACGATCATCAATTCAATAAGGGTAAAACCTTGCTGTACTTGTTTCATTTTCGAATTTCCTCCAGGGGAACAATTAAGAGACAGTACCTCGCATACAATAACAATGCCAACTACTACTTTAGTTGCAAACCGCTCATATTTAGGGGCCTGTAGCGCGGTCGATTCCTTTCTTACACAGGGCATATGTGACGAAAATTGTCAGCTGACGGACAAGATTTGACCTTATCTTAGGCCACTTGTTGCGATGCTTTTGCGCGCCATTTCACTTAAAACCGTAAAATTAACAATAACTTACTAGCGGAAGCTAAAAAAAGTGGTAAAGTTTGCGCTTATTCCTGAGAGAAGGTCGATGCTGGCCTACACTTAAGCAGTAGCACCTAGGCTATACTCACCGGCAGCTTTCACCTTGATGGTTCAAAAACGCGATGAATACAGCAACTTCAATTAGCGGCCTGGCAAGGCGACTGGTTAAAGACAACCTCATTACCGAGGATGAAGCCCTTAGTGCAGTCGAAGGTGCCAACAGAGAAAGAACACCTCTGCCCCTGTATTTGGTAAACACCAGCGCTATTGACGCAAAGCAGCTCGCCGAAGCCGCTGCAGACGAATTTGGCACCCCTCTGTTTGATATCGCCAGCCTGAGCAAGGATTCCGTACCTTCTGGCGTGGTGGACTCCAAGCTGATTCAAAAACACCATGCCTTACCCTTATTCAAGCGCGGTAACCGTTTATTTATTGCCGTTGCAGACCCGACAAACCTGAGAGCGCTGGATGAGATCAAGTTTAATACCGGGCTGAATACAGAGGCTTTTCTAGCCGAAGCGGATAAGCTGCACAGTGCCATTGAGGCCTTCCTGAACGCTGAAGAAGAATCCATTGGCGATGCCTTGGGAGGCCTGGACGAAGAAGCCCTTGATGACCTGGATATTGAGGCTGTTAACGAAGATGGCCCCAGTCAGGATGATGCCTCGGAGGCCGATGAGGCACCCATCGTGCGCTTTGTGAACAAGGTTTTATTGGATGCCATCAAAATTGGCGCGTCGGATATCCACTTTGAGCCTTACGAAAAGGCTTTTCGGGTTCGGTTTCGCACAGACGGTATTCTGAAGGAAATGGCCCGCCCCCCTGTGAACCTGGCAACCCGTTTGGCGGCCCGCCTGAAAGTGATGTCGCAAATGGATATCTCTGAGCGGCGCGTTCCTCAGGATGGCCGGATAAAGATGAAGATTTCCAAGAACCGGGCCATTGACTTCCGGGTAAACAGCTTGCCAACGCTGTTTGGCGAAAAAATTGTGCTGCGAATTCTCGACCCTTCAAGCGCCAAGTTGGGTATTGACGCCCTGGGCTACGAAGAAGAACAAAAGAAAATGTACCTCGACGCTCTTGCCCAGCCCCAGGGTATGATTCTTGTCACCGGGCC
>CAJIBL010000978.1_pt1 | contig 35056 bp, 26 predicted proteins | sample 9199351 | NCBI WGS metagenome assembly CAJIBL01 (sample SAMEA7708304, study PRJEB35096) | sediment metagenome | biome: marine neritic benthic zone biome [ENVO:01000025]; feature: sediment [ENVO:00002007]; material: shallow marine sediment [ENVO:03000034] sea grass bed [ENVO_01000059] ...
ACACCGGAAGGACAAACACCGGAAGGACAAACACCGGAAGGACAAACACCGGAAGGACAAACACCGGAAGGACAAACACCGGAAGGGCAAACACCGGAAGGGCAAACACCGGAAGGACAAACACCGGAAGGACAAACACCGGAAGGACAAACTCCAGAGGATCTTACCGGGTTGAGTGATGCAGAACTCAACGCGCGAATAAGAGAGACAAGTAGGACAGATAATCCGGCTGACGAAGGTAATCTTTTGAGATACGAAAGGTACCGTCGTAGTGGAGGGACAAAATATCCTGATTATGAATCCTGGCATAGTGGTAGTACGCGTGGTGGGCGACCGGGAAGTCCTGCTCATCAGGCCGATGTTGCAGCAAACAATGGGCCTCCAAATAACTTACAACCAAGAGCGGTTGGTGACACAGTACCGGATGGGGTTGGTCAGCCAGGGCAAACAGTGTCTATTCGCGGTCAGCAAATTAAACCGCAAGGGAATGGGCGTGTTATAGTTGAAGCCGATCACGTGGTGCATAGTGGAAGAGTGCCGAATTCGGAGGCTCGTGCTCAAGTACGCGCAATGAGAGCTGCTGATCCAGACGCTACATTAGTTGTAACGGATCATAATAATCCAACTGCGGCACCTCTTGTTTATCCTCCTGGTACGCAACCTCCACCACCAGGGCCCTTACCGTCGGGATTTGATCCAATAGTTCCTTACCCCTAATTAAATAGAGAATAGTTGAATGGCTGTAAACATCACATTTTGGTATTTACCGGAAGACGAAAAAGAGTTTTTAGATTTCATAAAAAAAGATGAGCGGGTTGTCGCATTACCATTTGAAAATACCACTCCGGTCGCAAAAAGTGAACTGAGTACTCCAGACCAGCTAATACAAAGAGAAAATTGTGCCCAAATGTTTCTGACTCTAAATTCGCTTTTAGAAGAGGTTAAATGGGTTGGATACGAGAGTGAGGGTAAAAAGTTATACGGTATTGATGCTGTAAATTCACCAGTGATTTCGTTTAGCAGAAGTGTTTTTCGAGGTGAAAATAAATTAGGCCAAGCCGCGATTTCAGCTCAGTTGGAAAAGTTGACGAAAAACAGAAAAAATCTTGTCGATCAAAAAGAAGAGTTTATTTCCTGGGTGAACAAGGTTTTTACCTTTGTTCGTAAGAGTACGCCTGAGTTTCACCAATATAAATCCTATAGGATATCTAAACGAGTAATAGAAGCAAAACAATATGGTTTGGATTTGGTGTTTTGATGAATGCTATTTTGGGACGTGGACTAGATAAATAATGGAAAGAAAAAAAGTTGATTTAACTACCTTGCCGGTTTGGCTGCAATACACCATATCGTTAGGTGTGGTTGCATTGGTAGTATTATTAGCCTTGACATTTGGAAGTACTGAAAATGTTCCTGCATGGGTGACGAAGTATTTGATTCCTTTTGTCGTAATAATTGGTTTGGTGGTGCTGATCACTAATGTTTTAACCTGGATTAAGAAAAAAATGTCAAATAGATTTAAGTAAACAGAGAATAAGTTTTGGGATTGTTCAGGGCGGCTGCGCCCAAAAGTAAAAAGAGCAACGAGGTTAAACCCCTTGTTGATCAAAAAAAACAACGCAAGGTTCCGCCAGTTTGGAAAGGGGCGGTTGGTGGTGTTTATGCTTTAAATAATGCAGCGAATTTGCAAGCAAAATTTACTATTGGTAAAGCGGATGATCCTTTTGAACGTGAAGCTGATGTAGTGGCGGAAAATGTTATGGCCGGCCGCCAGGTTCAGTCTATTACTCCTGTTCCCGCGGGTGGTCTAGGCTCTGTTGCAAAGATGCCAGAGGATGAAGAGGGCGAAAACGAGGAGGCAGAAGAAGCAGGTTCAGAAGCCGGACAAACACAGTTGTTGCAACGGAATGAGGAAACGACAGAAGTTGATCTTGTAGATGAGAGAGATTCCTCACAGACAAAACTTATTCAGGCCGAGTTTGAAGAAGTAGAGTTTGGAGAAAGTGGAGCTCAGCCCTTATTAATCCAGCGAGAACCGGAAACTGAAGATACAAATATAGAAGCTGAGGAGCAACAGCAAGAGGCTGAAGCCTCACAGACGATGTTGCTGCAAAGAAAATGTGCCGAGTGTGAAGCAGAAGAAACGGAAGCAGGGGACCAGCAGACACAACTTATTCAACGAGAGAAAGGTGAAGTAACAGAAGCTGAAGAGGGATCACAGGAAACCGGGGAAGAGCAACAAACGAAATTATTGCAGAAGAAAGAAAATAAGGATCAGGACGATCAGGAGGATGGAGAAGCCGGGCAGACAAAGCTAGTACAGCGAGAACCCTCCGAGGAGCCTGAAGAAGAACAGCAAATAAAGCGCCTGCAAAAGAAAGAAGATGAACCTGAATCGACGGAAGACGCAGAAGAACAGGCGCAAGAAGGACAGCCAAAACTGATTCAAAGAGAAAATGAAGAACAAAGGAACCGGGAACCTGAAGGGGAATTGGTACAAAGTAAATTAATTCAAGCGAAATGTGTGGAATGCGAAGCGGAGGAAGCGGGAACAGGTAACGATGAAGAGACTGGAGCTGAGCCGCAGACAAAAGAGGAAGAAGGCAGGGAGCATAATAGTGAAGAAGAGCAGCCAAAACTAATTCAAACCAAAGTGGCATTCCCGCCTGTCCCTGACGCAGAGAAAAAGCAGCAAGGTGAAGAGGCGAATAAGAAAAAGGAGGATGAAGATAAGGAGGGGCAGGAAGCAGAAGAAGACAAAGGTGAGGGAGAAGAAGCCGAGGGTATCGACCCGGAAATCGAAGCCTATGAACCTGCAGAAATTTCCGAGCCTCCCCTACCTGTTCAAGCAAAGGCTAATACACCAAGTGGAAAACGGCAGTCCAGCTTAAAAAACAATATGCCAAGCTCGTCGGGCAACCCCCTGGATGACAACACCCGTTCGGATATGGAGCATCACTTTGGCAGGGATTTAAGCAATGTGCGTATCCATACCGACAATAGCTCGCAAGTCATGAATCGTGATATCGGCGCAAAGGCTTTTACTCGGGGGAGCAATATCTACTTTAATTCGGGCCAATATCAACCTGATACCGACTCCGGTAAACGTTTACTTGCGCACGAACTTACGCACACCGTACAGCAAGGGGCGGTGAGCAATACAGTGCAGCGTTTCCCCCGAGAAGAGCAAACTGTTACGCTCGATGAAAAGCCGAAAAAACCCAATGACGGTGGCGAAGTTAAAGGTAAGATGGATGCAAAAATCAAGGATGAACAGGAAGATGGCAGTGATCTGAGTGAAGATGAAAAGAAAGAAAAGCAAAAACCTGATCGCGGAAAAGTAAAAAAAGATTCTAATAAACTGGAAAGGTCGGGTCAAAGTAAACCGGCGATTGACCGTGGCGCTATAGCCAAACAAAAAACTGAAGAACAAAAAAGCCAGCTAGACCAAAAAGTCGGTCAGGATTCTGAAACAGCTAAAGACGAGGAAGGGGACAAGAAAAAAGAACAAGGCGAGCTATCAGATGCAGAAGCGGCAGCTCAGCGCGCTGAAGAAGCGAAAGCTAAGGCTGCAGCTGTTCCCATCCCCGAAAAGCCTCAAGCTTTTCGTCATCCTCGGATGGATGCACCGGTAGACAGTATAGGTGAGGCATTGCCACGACAACCCAATATGGACATGCGGGTAAGAGGGCTCGGCTATATTGGCGAGATGCTACGCGAAAAGGGTTATGAAATGAAGCGTGCCGCAGCGGAGCAAACCGTGGGTGCCTTCGGTCAGGATGCAGTGCTGGAAAAGCTGCGTGAAGACCTCGCTAACTCTATGGAAGGTACGGCGTTAATGCATACCCACCTGGATGAGCGAAAAACTATCGTTGAGGATGCTAAGACAGCTCACCTGGAGAGTGTTGACCGCCAGCAATTTGTTGCTGAAAAGGCACCAGAAATAAAAGCCAAAGCCGAGGGAGGGCGTTCCGATGCCAGCTCCCTCGCGGCAGATTCAAAAGCAAAAGCCGATAAAGCTCAGAGTGAAATTCCTGATGACGATGACGCAAAGGAGGATGCCGAAAAACAAGCGGGCGACATGAAAGATTCCTCCGACGGAGCAGCGAAAATGGATGATGCTTCATCGGGCGCCGTTAAGCGCGCCGGTCAATACATTAAGGATGCAGCGAAAGCGGAGGAGGATAACAAAAAGTCTGAAACAAACATTGCCGATACCGAAAATAAAATTAAGGAAACCGATACACGTTTGTCGGAAATGGATGCGACCAATGAGCAATCAAACGAGAAGATAGAGAAAGCCGGGCCGGGGCCGGAGCTTATTCGGGAAAATGCCAAACAAACTGCGCAATCGGGAGATCAGTTGATTGCAGCAACGATTGTGATGGAGCTTGAATTAAACGCCCTGCAAGAACAATACTTGGCTACCGCCAAGGCGATGGAGAGTAAGGAAGAAGCTAAAGAGCGGATCAAAAAAGAGCAGGAAAATAAGGCTGCAGATCCAAAATTAAGTGAAAGGCAAAAACGACTGATTGAGTTTGGTAATGCCTCGGATGCAAAGCAAGACAAAATGCTCGACGAGATGTCGGACGAAGAGCTGGCTGAATTAAAAGAAGATGCGGAAAACACACCCACTGAGGAAGAAATAGAGAAGAAAGAAGCGGAAGCAGCCATAGCTGCCGGGAAAAAAGAGGGTGCAAATGCCGACCCACGCGCGCCGCAAATTGCCGCAATGGATGGCCAGCGTAAGCAGCGTGTGGACGGCGTACTGGACATCGCTGATAAAAATATGAATTTTCTGACGGCGGCTCAACAGCGCATGGTCGCCAATCGGGTGGTTGCTGAATCGGTCAAGGACGATATAAAAAATATTAATGTGCTGCAAATGGTCAAGGGCATGGTCGAAGGCATGATCAACCCGATGGCCTCCATCGATAGTGCTGTTCAGGGCTTTAAGAAAATCGGCAGTGGTATTAAAAATTTATTCAGTGCGGATGCTTGGTCTAAAGACCCCTTGGGAAATTTGCTCAGTGTCGCAGCAAATATCTCGACTGGCCTTGCGATGGTGTTTTCGTCTATCCTCGGTATTGCTTCTATTATTGTCGCACTGATGGTTGTTCTGACCATCGTTTCCTGGGGAACACTGTCCTGGATGACGGGGCCAGTAATTGGCTGGATGGGAACCGTGATGACTTATGCTGGCTGGGGGGCGATTATCGCCGGTAGTCTGGCTGTATATTTTAACTATCTTTCTTACCTTAAAAATATGAATGATGCTGGAACTGCGAAAACTGCGCGCGAGTTGTTTGGCAGTGCCGATGAAATGAAAAAAAATACCACGGATGGGTTTCAGGGGGCAATGGCGGTTGTCGAAGGTGTGGGTGCGGTCAAGATGGGACCGAAACTTTCCAGCGGCCAGCATTTTAAAAGTATACCGAGAACACCAAAGGAAGCCATGTCGCGTCTTGGTAAAGGGGTTAAGGGGGGGGCGGTTGCACTTGCTTCTATGCCGGGCAGGGCGGTACGTGGTGTTGCGAGTCTCATAAGGGGCGGAAAAAAGGGCCTCTTAAAGATCAAGAAAAAAATTATGAACTTCGCTCGAAAGGGCGATGCACCACCAACCCGTGCTGATATTCCAAAAGATGTCAAAATTAAGACGCCCAAAGATAAAAGTCTGGGAAGCTTTGATGGTAAGAAAGTTAAAGGGGAGGTTGATCTTCCTAACGGCGAGCGCATGCGTATTCTGGATGATGGTCGCTGTGTGGTCTGCGCATCGCCCTGTCGCTATGTGGGGTTTAACTACGCAAAAGAATTGACGGCCAACCCTAAAATGGCAATGCGCTTAGAGCGTATCGAAAAAAGCCTGGCGAAGAACCCTAATCAGCCGCGCGTGATTCAGGCGCACAGGGATATTCAGTTACAGTTGAAAAAAGCGCGCATAGAAAAACCAACAAAGATAAAAACCGATTTTGCCGATGAGTTGGCTAGTAATCCAGCGCTCGCTAAACAACTGGCTGACTTGGAACCGCGTATTAAAGCCAAGCCAACAAATAAAAAACTGCAACGGCGTATCGATTCCATTGAACGTAAGCTTAAACAACAACGAAAAACTGTAGCCGAAGTGACAGGTGGAAAAGCTAAAGCGAAGGCACTAGGTTATCCGGACAAACCACCGGCTGGTTACGAATGGTATACAGGGAAAAATGGGCAACCAAAAGTTCGTCGAACCAAGGGCAACCCAAACGGTCCTCGTAGAGAATTTGATCCAGAAGTACCCGCTACAAAGAAAGATGGTACTCCGACACCTTTGGACGAACGTTTTCCTATTCGCCCTAAAAAAACCAGTAAGCGGTTACAGTATTTGGGAGGCACTCCAGGTAAGGGCAGTGCTACCGGCCAGAAAGTGCTAAATCGAATGCGTCGGGAGCCGGTCCCTGGTAAGCCGGGTAGAAAAAAGATAGAAGTAATGGGTACACCGAAAAGGGATCATGTCCATACCAAAGGGCCCAACGCGAACCCACCGCCCAAATGGAAAGAGGACTATTTCCCTATAGATGATATGGATATGGGCCACAAGCATGATGCGGTTAAATACTGGAACGAGACAGGTAGAAAACTTGGTCCCAAACATCCGGAAGTTCGAAAATGGATGTTGGACCCTGATAAATATGAACTGGAACATAAATCCTTTAATCGTTCCAAGGGTTCTATAGCGGGTCATGAAGGGCATACCTATTTACCACCGGAAACGGATTAGAAACCAATTTAAATTAACAGTGTTAATATTAAAAGCGAAGCAGCAATGAACAAACATGAATTAGACGATAAAACATACGAAAAGCTCACCGAACTATCTGAAGCCGGTGAAAAATTACTTGAGCAAGGAAAACATGAGCAAGCGATAAATAGATACAACAAGGCGCTGGATTTACTGCCTAAACCGGTCTTTGAGTGGGAAGCCGCAACCTGGCTGTACGCAGCTGTTGGGGATGTCTACTGGGAGTTGGGTGAGAACCAGAAATCATTTGATGCATTTTACAATGCATTGCGAAGTCCCGGTGGGGTAGGCAACCCATTTATCCACCTTAGAATGGGGCAGCTTAATTTTGAATACGGAGATCTTGACAAAACTCGCGATGAACTAATACGGGCTTATATGGGAGCGGGTGAAGATATCTTTAAAGGTGAAGACCCAAAATATTATTCAGTGATAAAGGACTTAATCTAGTGTTTCAAATCCAAATGGGTTATCCGAAAATAGTTCAGTCCGAAACCGTGACATATAAGCGGGTGGACGAGGTTTTTCTCGAGTTGTTTCGCGAAGAGGAAGAATCGTTTTTTATATTATGGCGAAATATACCTTTACGTTTTCGTTACTGCAAAGAGCTTGCAAATAATTTTGATTCAATTTTGGCGATGGTATGGTTGATAAATCGGGAGCCTCAGGGAGGGGCCAGCGTCAGCCTTATAAATCAGCTATTAACAATAGATTTCAATATTACTTGGTACGATATGTCTGTAGAGCTTGAAGCGGTTTTTTCTTCGCGTTTTCCGGTATATGATAAGTATGTAGAAATATTAAATAAGGGTAATAGTATTAGTCTTGAGAAAAGCAAATATCTAGCTGAATGGCACACGCTGATCCATCAGATTGTTGTGTCGTTCGCTGCAGGCAATATAAGTATTGAAGATGGAAATGAACGACGGAAATTGGAAATGCTGCAAGGCGTAGATCGACAGTTAATTGGTTATGGAAGTTTGTACGAGGCCTCTTAATGGATAAATATGACATTGATAATGATTTAGCCGGGTTTTGGTTGCAGGCAGGGTTCGTAGAGGGTGTTGTTACAGAAAAAATGACTTTCAAAAAGCTTGAATCGGCTTACGCACATATATTTTCAAATAACAAAGAGAATGCAATATTACTTTGTAACGGAATACCAGTCTGTTTTAGCTATCACGAGGACCTTCCTGCGTGTTTGCCAGCTTTGGTTGGGTGTTTAGATGTATTACAAAGTAAAGAAGAAATATTTGACTATGAGCTAAAGATTGATACCGCCAAAGTTGAATCAAATTGGTACTTTGATCTAAAGCAGGGAATGTTGTCAGTTTGTATCGAGTGGAATCGTGTTCGAGGAGGTTATCAGAGCGCACTGAATGCATTTAGTACAGTGACAATGGAAAAGGGAAAATTTATCAACGAATGGTTAATGCTACTGAGACAATGCCAGCAATGCCTGGCTGATGCGGAAGCAATCTTAGTCGGAGAAGCAAAGGCGCAGTTCGATTTGCTGAATACGGTTGAAGCAAAAATCAATAGATTCGGTCGATTTTACAATCACCTGAATCACAATGATTAGTTTAAATTATATGGATGTCGCACTAAGGAAGCAGAATACTGATATTTCCAGCTATAAAGGTTGTCATTCTCAGGACACGATAGTGGTTTGTGGTTGTGGGAAATCGTTGGCGCGTTTTAGTCACCCTGCAAGGTTTGTCACTATTGGCGTAAATGATGTTGAACGATTGTTTACACCTGATTATTTGGTTGTACTTAATCCTGCCTCTCAGTTTAAAGATGACCGTTTCCGTTACGTTGAAAAAAGTAGAGCGCGAGCGATATTCACGCAGTTGAATTTGAGAATAACAAACAGAAATGTTGTCCGTATCAAGCTAGGGAAACGTGGTGGGACAGAGCTTGATTCCCAATACTGTGTCCCTTTTACCCGTAACTCCCCCTATGTTGCTCTTTGTCTGGCTATGTTTATGGGAGCAAAACGGATCGGAGTTATTGGCGTGGATTTTACAGACCACCATTTCTTTTCAAAAACGGGGGCGCATGTTTTAAGTAAAAACATGAGCAAGATCGATCAGGAATATACCAACCTTTATGAATCTGCTCAAAAAAATGGTATTGAAATTGTCAATCTGAGTGAAGAAAGTCGTTTAACTGCTTTCCCAAAACAGAATATAGAGGAATTTTATAGCGGGAGGAGATTGCAAAAGAACGAAGAAATAACCGAGTATTCCAGACTGGAAAACTCATTGAATATTGTGTCGTATTCAATGACCCCTGTTGCTGGGGTACCAGAGTTGTTGGCTCGATGTATCAATGAATCAACCCACCACAATGCCGTCTGTGTATGGCAGGACAACAAATATGGAAATGGGGTAAGTTTTAATTCGGCCGTCGAGTGGAAAAACAAACCAGAACTCGCAAAAAGTTTGCTTTTAAAAGCAGATCTAGTGATTGTTCACAACGGCAAGATACTATCGCAGCATCGAAAATATGTGAAAAACAAGCCAGTTCTCACTCTGGCACACAACTATATCTGGAACGTCGATCAACAGTTTGTTAAACAGGGTAATCCCGGTTTAGTTGTGGCGCAATATCAGGCTACACTAGAAGAATTTAAAGGTTGGCTACCTGTTCCCAACCCTTTACCACTTTGTTCATTTAAAGATAACGAAATAGTAAAGAATACTGAGCTTACAATTTGTTATACCCCCTCGGGAAAGCACGATCATTACCCTAGAAGTCACCGACTTTATTGGCACGGAAAAGGTTACTGCTCGACCATGAAAATTCTAGAGAGTCTGGTAAAGCGATACCCAATTAGGTTGGAAGTGATAAGAAATAAACAGGTTTCTCACGCCGCATCACTGGAAATGAAAGCGCGATCACATATTTTGATTGACGAATGTGTGACAGGTAGTTACCACCGTAATAGTCTTGAAGGTCTATCTCAGGGATGTGTTGTAATAAACGCTTATGGTCTACTATCTGAACTACCAAATATAATGGAACAATGTTCACTGGCTGACATTCCATTTGAGTATGCAACCCTCGATAACCTGGAAGAAAAATTGATTTCCTTAATCGTAAAAGGTCCGAAAGCGTTATTCGAAATAGGTGAAAGAAATAGAAAGTGGTTTTTAGAAAAATGGTCTTTTGACGGTCAATGGAATAAGTTTTGGGAGCCTGTCGTGAGCGGAATGATTAGCAGAACATCAGCCAAGCATAACAATAATTCAATTAGCGATGTGTTGCCCGGGGCCGAGCTTCTTAAGGAGGGTGTTGAGCCAGAAAGAAAATGGTTGTCGTTTGAGGTTCCTAATATAAAACCGGGAGTTAGCGTTGTGATTTCACACGGAGGGTTGGAGCGCCTTGAACACCTAAAGACCTGTATTTGCCACTTGCGAAAATGTCCGGATATAAATGAAATCATTGTTGCAGAGAGCGATACGCATTCAGTTTGCTACGAACAATTGGAAGAGATCGCTGATAAAGCAATTTTTGTGAAAAATCGGGGTTATTTTCAACGAGGTCATGCTCTGAATGTCGGTTCAGCCATAGCTGAATATTCTCATATATTGTGGTTAGACAACGATTTGATAGTGCGTCCCGGATTTGTGAGGGCCGCGGTAAAGGAACTTGAACGACATAAAGCGGATGTAATAGTTCCTTACCACAGTATTGTTTATTTAAATGAGCAGAGCTCACATCAAGTGTTTTCAGGGAAAAGAAAGGTCAGTAGCTTGCATGGATTCAAGATATTGCGCTCTGGTAGAGAAGTCATTGGGGGTGCAACTTTACTTACTCGTCAGTTTATCCAGCGATACGGTGGGTTTGAGGAGAAGTTTGAAGGCTGGGGCGGAGAGGACAATGCCTGGCATCACAAGGCAAGAATATTTGGAAAAATGTTTGCTAGTAGAAACAAAAAGCAGCTACTTTATCATCTTTACCATCAAAATTGTGGCGCGAATGATAATGGTGTGTCTGGGATTAAAAGTAACCCTAAATACAGTGATAACCTGGAGTTGCTTAATAAAATAAAAAAAATAAAAACGAAGTCCGATTATTTGCGTCAGTTCCCTATAGATAAATATGCTGAACCTTGGGGTAAAGATATTGAATTTCAATTTGTTTTGCTTGACAATGATTTACGGTTGCGGGGCTCAGTTGAAGCACTGTCAAAAATATTTAAAAATAACTTCCGAAATGAGATCTATGTATCCAAGTTGGATGATGTAAATACAAATACACTGAGCTACAAAAAAACTGTTTTAATCTTTGTAACATGTTCTTCTGTTGACGAAAATAAGGTGCGTCGTGCTTGCGAATTAATAGGTGAGAAAGCTTTAGCTTTTGAATTAGCCTACTCGACCACAAGAATAAAACATCCGGATCTTCCAGTGTTGTATATTAATGGCGAGGGAGAACATGTACGCGATTCCGTGCTTGGAATTTGGTCTAAATCAATAATTGGGTACAAGCAATATTCTTATTACAAATTTGTTCAGGCTGTCAGTTTTATCCTGGGAATGCCAAAGCCCAGGCGTGATTTTGGGTATTCATTGCAAAACGATGTGGAAAATCTATACCCGCTTTGGATGTATTGGGAAGGTGTTGCACCGGAGTGGATATTGGAATGTAGGTCGAGTATTCATAAAAACGCAGATAATGTTAAATTACTCAATGAAGCGACCTTTGAGGAACTCCGTGAGCACGACAGAGATATTAAATTACAAAAACTTCCCATTGCGCTAAAAGCGGACTATATCCGAGCGTATTTGCTAGCGCATTTTGGCGGGTTCTGGCTCGACTCTGACTGTATTTTGCTTAAAAATCTAGGTCCGTTGCTGTGCAAGCTTTCAGACTACGAATTTATCGCCCACAGAGAGAGAAGTGGTCTGGTCTCGAATGCATTTATTGGTGCGCCGAAAAATAGTAGACTGGCAAGGACATATTATCAGAATATATGCAGTGTGCTTCGTAGCGGTCGCTCCTTGGGGTGGACGTCTCTTGGGTCTGAGCCTTTAAGTAAATTACTTAACTCAGAAAAAGACAGGTGGCTAGAGCTACGATGCGACTCGGTTCAGCCTGTTTGTTGGAGTACGCCAGAAATATATTTCGAATTAAAGGAGGACTCGGATCATGAGAAGCAGTTCAGGCAGGATACATGGTGCTACATGTTGTCCAATGAGCAAATAAAAAAATACGCTAAACATAATAAAAGCGCTTCGCTAATGCATAATCGCAGCTTCTTCTCTTTTGTTATAAGAAAAAGTATGGTGGATAATAGTAAGTTAGAGGTAAATCCTATGCTAAAGGATATAACTCAATCTAGGTCAGGCTTAATGGAAAACGTTTTTCAGAGTAAATATAATATCAATCTACGATCGCAGGAGGAATCTGTTTCTGGGCCTGGGTCCACGATGGGAAGAACGAATGCTATCCGGGAAAGTTTACCAAAACTTTTTGAAGAGTTTTCAATAAAAAGTATAATTGATGCACCTTGTGGCGATTTTTACTGGTTTAAAAATATTGTGACGACACTTGACTCTTATACGGGAATAGATATTGTACCGGAACTAATAAACAGTAATAATGAGAAATACTCGTCCGCAACAATTAATATTTTACAGCAAGATCTATGCAAAAAGGCGCCGCCTGAGGCAGACCTTGTATTTTCAAGAGATTTGTTGGTGCATCTTCCTATAAATGAAGTGCTAAACGTCTTAGAGGGTTTCATAAGAAGTAACGCTCGGTATCTGCTTATGACGACATTTTTAGCTTATAGAGAAAATAGCGATATAAAAGTTGGCGAATGGAGGCCGCTTAACTTTTTGTTAGAACCGTTTAAATTTCCTCAACCGTTGAGGATTATCTATGAGCAGTGTAACGAGAATGACGGTTTTTACGCTGACAAATGTCTCGGATTATGGGATTTAAATGAATTAGAGATTCCAGCAAAATAGGTATCAAGCGAGGTTTTGTGCGTTAATAAAATCATTATTTTTGTAGGCAGGGCTTTTTCGGTAAACTGCGACAGCTTCATTACGGTTTTTGGCATGTAATTTTTCCAAGATTACATGCACGTGATTTTTAACGGTTGCAAGCTCGATTCCAAGATTTCGAGCTATATCCTTATTTGAGCAGCCAGATTCAATCAGTTTAATAACGCTAATTTGTCTTGGGGTAAGTTGAACTGAATCACCGCGAATATTTGTATGATAGCGGACGCTGCCGGTAAGTGTATTTAAGAATCGTTGGGTGATTTCAGAAGGGTAATACAGTCGGCCTGCGTGAACTTCGGTGATACATTCCTCAAGTTTATCCAGGCCTTCGTCAAAGGATATAAATCCATGAATACCAGTGGAAATATATTTGTCTACATGATGGTTGTCGAGGGAGTGGAGCACTAGAATAAATTTGGGGTAGCGTTCGCGATCACGCAAGCGATGCAGGTAGGTCAATAGGCAATCAATGTGCTCGTCGCAAACTAGCACATCGGTCCGGTTACCGATATCTTCTTCATTTTGGGCAATTGTATAAGTTTGCTGATTTATTGCGAAACCGTGACGGGATTGCATAGCATAGACCAGAGCTTCACGATAAGCGCGATTTTTAATAACGAAACCAAGATTGATAGCACTGTTGGTATTCAATAGAAGTAATCCTTACTAAAATATAATGAGCCCATCATAAGCTAATTCGTGCGGAATTAATTATTAGTATTCCAGACGAAATCCCCATTCGATGTTAGGGTTATATTTGCACCCTGCAAAATCTGCCGCCTCAGCGAGAGGTTTCAATCTTACTCCTAAACTGTATAAAAATCTTTCCCAGTTAATGTGACATATTCACAGAGAAAAATGTGAAATGCGAATTTTCGTGCCATTACTACATATCATGTAATTTCGAAATAGGATTAAAAACCTGCCATTGATTTACTTTCATGCTGTTAGCAGGTTCTACAGCAAAATGTGTATAAAAAAGCGTCAATTGGTCTTAAAGCATTTGTTTCTAATAACGCAGCAGGTTCTAAACTAGTCCTCTTACCATAACTAAATGATAGTGATCTTAGGCATTTTTATCCTTACAGATTCCCCCAAATTCGCCAAATCTCTTTAATTCAAAATTTCCGCTATTCTAACAAATAGTCTTAAGTGGGTTAGATCACCGCGAGTTGTTTCGGTTGCCAGTAGAATTGGCGAAGGTATGCCTGCAAACCGTGAAGTAATGGATATAGTACCCAAACGTTACAAACATCGGTTTTTATATAACTGGGATGCAATAGTAGACTTCCTAAAGCTGCAATATGTATTAATCAAAAAAGCCGACAGCCAATACTGGTTGGATAATGTGAACGAACAAAGCATTCCTGAGCGCTTACTCAATCTTTCAGGATTATAGGGTAAAGGACGAGTATTGGATGAGGCCTTACCATTGACATGCTACCGAAGCGTGTAGAAAGTAAGGTCGGCCCCTTATCCACCCGTTATACTTCCTATCCTTGTCTGATTAACACTACTGCAGCAACAAGGCGCCGAGCCACAAACCATCTGACTTTCAGCACTCCTTAACCTTTTGTCTGATACACTGCCGCTAATATTTTCTCACCACAAACAAGTACCTGCCAATGTTCAAGCTGAGACACGTTCTGCTTTCCCTGTCGCTGATCCTGTTCTGTGCATCCCTCTTTACAACGCTGCCGGCATACGCCGACAAGGACGAAGAAGTAGTACTGGAACCGATCCCTAAAGGCTGGAAACAACACACCGTGACAGAACCCGTTTTCAACTCGAAGGTATTTGTTGTGGAAACCGGCAGACAGAACGCCAATACCCTTCTGTTCGTGCACGGCTTGGGTTACACCGGCCTACGGGACTGGTTTACCGTTATTCCTGAAGTCACGTCGCGCTACCACGTGCTGGCATTGGACCTGCCCGGGTTTGGTCTCTCCGAAGCGCCGCAAGGACAGTACTCCCCCACCAACTACGCCAGACTGTTAAGCTGGCTGGTGCGGACCTATGCCAATAACAACAAAGCGATCGTAGCCGGCCACTCTCTGGGCGCGGCGGTAAGCCTACGCTTCGCAGCCAATTACCCCGAGCAGGTGGATAAACTGATTCTTGCAGACACTGCCGGGATTCTGGAGAGAACTGCGTTTATTAAACACCAGGCCGAACTACCCATCGAATTCAAACACGCGCCGAGCTTTCTGGTAAAAACCGCCAGCCGTATTCAGGATTTCAGCAGTAGCATTGTTGAGCAGGTCGGCGTTATTCCTGAACCGCCACTATTCCTGTACAACAACCCGGTGGCCTGGAATTTCCTGATGAAAGACAAACCAACCATGAACGCCGGGTTTGCCTTGATTGAAGAAAACTTTAGCAGCGCCATCGAAACCGTACCGCACGACACCCACCTCATCTGGGGGGAGGGCGATAATGTGGCGCCGTTGCGCACGGGAAAACTGCTCGAGCACCGCCTGCAGAAAACCTCGCTTTCGGTTATTCCCGGCGCAAAGCACATCCCCATGAAAACCCATGCCAGGCAATTTAATCACTTTTTCCAACAGGCGCTGAACAGCGCTCCGCTGCTTCACCGATCAGACAGCCAGCCCGCTCCAGGAATAAAGCTTCCGAATTTATCCTGTAAAGGCAAAACCAACGTGACCTACAGAGGACACTACAACCGTATAAAAATACATAAATGCACAGCTGTAACCCTGGAAGATGTTACCGCCAATTTCCTGGAGATCAAAAAGTCGCTGATTGAACTCTACAACGTCAACATTACCAGCGAGGGAACAGCCCTGAAAACCGTGGAGTCCGTAATTGTCGCTACTGCATCTTCATTCAGCGGTAAAACCGCCATCGAAAGTAAAGACAGCCGCCTCGATTTTGCCGGGGTTAGTATCAACGGCAGTCAACATGCTCTGCTTTGCAAAACAAAGTCGAAAGTTATTTTTTCAGTAAGCCACATTGAAAGCCCGATTTACAAAGGCAGCCTGCATGATATGTATAAAGTAAAAAAAACCACGCTTGATGAATTGCTGACAGAAAAATAAGAATTCTCGTTTCAAACGAAAAACGATTACGAGGTAAGGTAAATAAGCGGAGTATGGCCCGGACGGGGAAAGTAATCCGACGCTTAGCCAAAGGGACTTGATGCAGGTGAAATTGCCAACGATACCAAAGCCAGGTTTATACACGCTAAGTGCCGATTCTAAGCCTGTTCTCAATACCGCGGTGGCAACACAGGACGATTCCCAACATCGAAGAACCTAAGGTGATTGACCAGATCCGGTGTGCCGGCCCAGCTCAAACCTGAAGTAGAAAGCGGCCAAGATCGACAGCGCCAACCAGCAACTGCCAGGTCGAGCACCAACTTTGGTTCCCAGCCTGTCCGATCTGTCTCAGATTCGCCTAGTTGATTAACCTCGTTTGCTCCCGGCAAACTTGCGGAATACACCCCATCCATGGGGTTACCTACCTCGAAGCCTACTTCTTGATTCGAAACCGTCTTACCAATAAATGTTTAAGAGCATCTGGCAGCGACGTCGTGCAATACACTTGTAATAAAAGCTATTGGACAGAAATGTTCTCCCGTGAATATACCTCCAATAATGCTTACATATACCGCAACCGAAATAAGAATACCTGCTTGCGAGTCGAAAACAGTTCCAGCTCAAATGGCGCGAATATCGTGTTGGCCAGTTGTGACAAGGGCTACTACAGCCAGCGCTTTGTCCGCACGCAATAGGCTTTAATGGTGGGTGTGAGCCCTTAAAACACTGGCACAACTGTGCGAAGTGGCTTGTGTTTCAAGGGCTCGCGCCGTCTCACAACCAGCGAAGCCATTGGCAAGCTTTCCCGGATGGGAGCAACGAAAATATTACCGGCAGCCTGGCAAGCAACGAGAATGGCGGTCTAACCTATAAGTGGTCGCCCAACAGCTGCTATCTGGTCTATGTTGGTGTAACCAGTGACCTGGGTTCAAACAAAATTGAAATTTTCGACCGCGAGGATAATAGTCATCATCGTGTCGTTATCGCACCAAATGGCGGGCTAACGCAGCGAATTTTTGGGTGCCCAAACTTGGACCAGTTTTTACTTACCATGTCTCGATCTATTGGTGGCCCTATGGAGCTATTTCTGTCAGATGCTTCGGACGAAAACGTGGTTGACCCCGTCCCACTTTCCGAGCCTAACCAGGGAGAAACGCTTAACCACAACATGTATTGGTCTGGTACCGGCGAGCGGCTTGCCTTCATAATAAGAGACAGCAACGCAAACACGTTTTCCATCAACACCATTGACCCAGACGCGGAAACAACGCCAGTGCAAATATCACCGGTTTTGGATAGTCGTTAGTGGGATAGGGATCGCCTCGCTTGGCTACCAGGCAACAATTCACTGATGTTTGGGCATGCGAGTGGCCAGAAGTGAGAGCCTGTATTGATCTAATGGCTGAAAAATTAATGAATGAGAGAACTTTGAATTAAAAAGCCGTTTAAAAGAAGAAGCCTTGCAAGCGTTTATTAAACTTGCAAGGCTTATTGAAGTTACAGCATCCAGGATAATTGAATACCACTGGCACTTTCGATATCACCAGTAGTGTAGCCACGATAGTCAAGCTCGAGGTACATGCCACCGCCTCTGCGGAAATCTACCAGGCGTATTCCAAGACCAGCTCCAACATAAGGGCCGCCATTTATTTCAATATCTTCTTCGCGACAATAATTGCACCAGTCAATAGTGCGCTTGGAATAAAATATTTCCTCATAACCAGCTCGCAAACCCAGGTAAATGGCATCGTTAAAGAATCCAAACTTCTGCCCCACCTCTGCAAAACCGGACACAGCGCTTGCAGCAGACTCATCGCTGGTGTAGTACCAATCACCATCGTAACTGTCGACGTAAATGGGCTCGTTATCGTCGTAACCAATAATGTTGAAACCTACGCCAAAGAACAGCGTGCTTTTTGGAATGTAGTATTCAAGATGAAAACCCAAGCCACCAGCGTAATCCTCAATACCTTCCTGCCAGGCCACGTCTGAATCGAGAGAATAATAAACACCTTCGACAGCCAGACCAATGCCGCCATTTTGCCACAGGCTTACGCGCTCATTTTTGCTTGCAACGGACATCTCTGTCGCTGCAACAACAGGGACCTTCTTTGCTGGCTCAGCAGCTGTTTGTACTTCAGTTGTGGCGGGCGAAATGGTGGTTTGAATCTCCACACCAGCCCCCTGACCACTTGGTGTAATCTTAATATTGGTACCCGCCGGTACCTGAATATTCTGGATGTTTTGCACAGAAGGTGGTGTGCCGGTTTCATTAGTAGACTGAACCATTGCTGCAGCAGGTGCTGGCGCACTCTCTATCGCCGCCGGTGCGGCAGCCGGAGCAGGAGCTTGCGCTTCCTGCGTCTGCACGGGCTCTAAAGGCTGAACCACAGTTTTACCTTCTGCATCCTTAGTCACGACGAAGAACTTGCCATCCGGAGTCTGCAGTATTTGTGGCTCTTCAGCTTCCTGGGCAAAACTGTAATTAAATGTTAGTGACAGGGCAATGAAGCCGGCAGCGACTCTTGTAACGGCACTCGCCATTTTCCTTTTTGTGACATTTTCGTGATTTAATAGACTCATATGCATTCTACCTCTCTCCATAATCATGCTGAATTTCACCTGAGTTTGACTTTTACAATCAAGTTCAACGATAAAACAGTCGCTTAGCAGGCATTACAAAATGCTGAAATTTGTTTCTTCTCCGTGAAAGGCTGAACACCTATCCCCAATAGCTTATATGACAGCGAAAATATGACATTTGTGCCTTTGTAACGTTGATACTCGTGCCATTAATCTGTAAAGAAGCTTTGTTCATTTTGCTGAATCCCAAAAAATTTTAACCACACTCACCTTACAATTCAGTTTCCAATTGTTACGCAGACCTCAGGAGTAAGTATTTTGTTTGAGCACTCCCAGGCCCTTATTTTCGATATGGACGGTACACTGGTGAACAATGGCAAGCTGCACGAGGTTGCCTCGAGCTGAATCCTGAAAAATACCGTATTCCGGTGGATCAAAAGCTGATGCGCTCACCGGCGGGCGTGCCAGGGGTGGAGACACTGGCCATACTGGTAGGAAAGTACCAATGTGATGTCGATGAGCCGCTAGAGGAAATCAGCCGCTACAAAGTATCGCTGGTGAGGGAGTTGCTAAGTGAATATGCAAAACCAACAGCGCATCTATGCTAAAGCACTCGCTGTGCTCGCGGGGCAGGCTCAGCCGAAGAAGACTATGGCAAGCAGCGCTTCCATCGCGTTAAGGCGCCCACTCACAGTGAGCTCAACCCGCTCGTCCACGCCCTGAGCCACCGCATTGCTCATTGTTTTGAAAAGCAAAGTCTGCTGGAGCGTGATGCCGAGAATACCTGGTTGATGCTGGAAGAGGGTGAAGACGATGTGCTCACTCAATCGCAGGGTGACCTACCGGATTGCCACAGCAAGGCCGAAAAGTCTTCACCCTGCATACTTTGCGAGAGGATAAGGTCGATGTTAGCAATCGCGTGGCCAGCCATACTGGTTATTCTCTGCATGCCGGGGTGATGGCTGAAGCGCATCAGCGGGATAAGCACGAGCGTCTGCGAAGCATGAAAGGGGGAGGGCTGATCAAATCAGCCCTCCCGGTATTGACTTAAACGGCTACCTTACCGCCGTCATTACGGGTGATAACTACGGTCGCTGAACAGCAAAGGCGTAGATTATCCTTCCTATACCCGGCTCCGATGAATTCAATGAGTCATTTTGCGCATTGGGTCTCTGAAATAGAGGCGACTAAATTGGAAGATACTGTTGTCGTGATAATCATCTCCGGTAGTGCTTGACTAGGCGCTATCGCTAAATACTGTGGAGTAGAACGGACCTTGCTGTTTAGGTACATGATTAAAAAATACCTTGCCCTCTCTCTTCTGGCTGCCAGCCTTGTATCTGGCTATTCGCTCGCCGAAGAACTCGTCAATGGACGCTTTGTTATCAGTTTTACTGCAAGCTCTAACCAGCAAGCCTGGGTAGCAGATGCACTTGAGCAAAACCTCTACAACGACCTGGCCGGCTATGAGCGAATTAATACTGTAGTAAAACTGGATGAGCGCAAGTATTGCTCTCAGCGCAAAACTGCCTGTTTGCTGGATCTCTATAAAGAGATAGATATCGATGCGCTGATGATTGGTGTTGTTGAGGAAAACCGCATTAAATACAAGGTTTTTGATGTATCAAAAAAATCGCTCGTCAACTCGGGTTCTATGTCGATCGAACGAGGCAGCACCTCTCTGTCTCTGCGCAGAGCTGTTTTAGCTGCATTTAGATCTTTTATTGCAACAGGCGGTATTTTAGATAGAAAAGCCTTTCAATCCGAACGCATACAAAGTGCAGAGCTTGCTAGTGTCGAGGCTAACAAAACTGAAAAAAATCTGCTGAACAAAATACTGATCGGTTTAGCCTTCCTTGCACTGTTTCCCTGGCTGTTCTCTCTATTTGGTGGTCCCAGGAAACACCCCGCTCGAGGACGAATATTATTACGCTATTTTTTACCTTACCTAATGCTATCTCTTTCAGTATTGGCTTTGTTATTTACTTATAACACAGGTATTAATATTCCGGCATTAAACTTTCTTATGAGCCTAAGCTCAGACCACGACTGGCTGAATATGCTGCTCGCCGGTCTGGCATGGGGCTATTTAATTACTATTAGTTTTCGTTTGATTAACCCTCATGTGCAGGGCCTGGAGCGTGTCGGGCAGCTAAATTTATTACCTTTAATTTCCGCCTACCTTATATCGTTTTGTATAAAACTCAGTATATTGCTGGTGATGTACGGCTTTGTTTATTTAGTATCGAGGAGTATAGGGTTTGCGTTTGGGCTAGAAGAGCAAAACGCCAGTGTGCTGCTCTTTCCCGTGATGGGCGTATTCTTTGTGTATTGGCTTGGGCTTGTTATTGAAGTGCTTGCTATGCAAATCGACATGCGCTTAACAAGTAAAAACCGACAACAGCAAATCATTTGGCGGAAAAAAATAAGTAAGTATTTAATAAGTTATCTGAAAAGAAGTGGTGCCACCCTCGATATCGGTATTGCAAATAACATAACTCTCATGGTGGGAAACAATGACGGTGTTGTTTGCTATGGCAGCTTTTTATCTCCCCCCAGAATAGTGGTGAACGACGACTTGGTTAACTTGGCCCTGGGTGATAAAAATAGCAATATTATAGATTATATTTACGAAGACATTACACAGGACAGTACTTACACCTATATACCTGACTTGCTCCCCCCTTTTGTGGGTGGCACCAGCAAAACACTTAAAACCACAAAGAAGCTAAAGCTGCTTGCACGCCTCCACAAGCTCTTTCAACGCAGGTTTTCACCGCACCAGGAATCTACCTTAGCCAGAGAAAAAATTACACAGGGTTTAATTCTCCCCGCATTTGGCAAAAAAGATGATCTGCCTTCGCTTATGTCAGACAATTCCGTGGATATGAGCATTGTGGAGGAGTTAATGCTGGAAGATACCGTGCGCTCCGATCCCTATGATGATGAAACGGAAATAGATGATTCCAGTGAAAACGATAAAGATTTCCTTTATGGTATTTTATTGCATAAGCTCGGTGAATCTATTCGCCATGACCATTTATTTACAACAATTAAACTTGCTCTAATACGAAACCTGTCCAGCTCCAGGATGCCCTATCGGTTTTTATTTGCAAAATATTTTGCGCGGGTCGCCGACACTTTTACAGCTACCAACTTCGCATTAAGCCATTTAATGCAGTACCTGTATTATAGCGCGTACTACAAGGATTATTACTTTACTACGCGGGGGTCGTCCGAATTATTACTCGAAAGTCAAAACTGCATACTTCTCGACGTAAATAAAGACTCCAACAAGCGAAAGCCTCAATTCATTTATGCGGGTTATATTGATCGTATGGCCTGGTTATCCAGGTTTTGTGATGCGCGCATCACCTTCGCCAAATCATTCCCTATAAATAAATATATTGCCGTGGCAGTTGGCATATTTCTTCTTTATTTTAGCTTCACCATTGTCAATCGTTCGTACCGATACCACCCAGAGTATTTAGCGATTATTGAGAATGAGCGACAACTAATACAAGAACATCTGCATGCCGAAAAAGAAAACCAGGATACAAATAATGACTGATAATACGCTTTTAGACAAAAGAAATGGTGTCAATGTAGACGGTGACAAAGAGAAGTCACCCTACTATCCCACCTACGGAAAAAACAGGTTCTCTATAAACCAATCGTCTGCCGGCGCGGGGTTCATAGGTTTGGTGGGTTTTGCGGCAACCTTTATTGTTGCCTCGTTGTTTTTTATTACCGAAAACTACTTTATCTCAATGTTTACCATTTCGATTGGGCTCTTGATCTATGTGACAGGCCTGGATCTGATTCGCCTGATCTTCTCATCCTTTACTATCTTTATTACTACGCGCCACCTGGATACACGGGCCATTCATATGCAGGAAACGCTGGTCGCTCTGAAAAGCGAGCTCAATATTAAAAGGGGGAAAGACGGGAACGTGGCGGTAGGTCCGGCAGATAGAGAAAGCTTTATCTATTTGCCTGACAATGCACTGAGCCGGGATATTCAGGAGCTTATCAATGCCGATAAACAATTTGATTATGCAGAGTTTGTTGCGCATTCCTATTACGTGAATTGCCACGAACTTTACGAGTCATCGAATTCAAATTTTGATTTTGTATCAAGTGCAATGCCCCTGTTTGGTTTAATTGGCACCATCGTCGGGCTAATAGCCATGTTCGACAGCCTCGGAGCAGATGTCACAGTAGAGTCGCTCTCCCCCCAGCTCGCGCTTGCGCTTAAAACAACGCTGTATGGCGCGATATTTTCGTCTCTGTATAAAATAATAGGCACTCGTTTTGAAAGACGAATGGTAGACCTCGACTACGACTATGAATCCTTCTGTCGCGCCTTACAGGTAATCCTGGAAAATAAAAACAAGATTAAGGTGGGCTAATGAAACGATTCTCCGCAGGTAAAAACAAGCGTACGGCCAACCAGTCCTGGCAAACAATCTATACTGATCTCATGACCATTATTATGGTCTTCTTCGTTATACTTTGGTCTCTCAACAAAGGAAAAGATATTGGTGTCAGTGAAACAGCGGGCGATGTTACTGCAAGGATGATAAATCTGCCCGGCGACGTGCTGTTCTCGGCGGGGAAGGCCAGACTCTCTGACGAAGGTAAAAACGTTTTCAAGGATATTTTTTACGACGAACAGGGTCAGGTGCTCAACTTTCAATCCAGCGGAATTAATAAACGATTGCTCGTCGTTCATGGCCATACGGATGGTGACGGAGACAAGGAAAGGAATTTTAACTTGGGTTTCCGGCGTGCTTTTAGTGCCTATGAAGAGATAAACAAGTACAGCGAAGATCTGCCCGATCATGTAGTTATCTGTACGCACGCCGACAACTCTCCCGTGCAAGACGTACCTGATTTCGAGGGCGAAATCTCCAGTGAGCAGCGCCAGGCGCTGAGAGAAGCGAAATCAAAAAATCGGCGAATTACTATCGAAGATAAGTACGTCGATATTCTGAAGAATCAATAACGCAGCTTTTATTACGATGCCCCGATTTCACTTTGGTACAAATAGCTTAATTACACTCTTACTGCTCACCATGTGCGGCATTGCAGCCTACAGTTCGGGTAGACTCAGTCTTGACTACATTAAAGGTTTGGAACCCAGCCTGACTTTTAGCATCGGCGTGGCATCCACTATCCTGGGGTTTATATTTTGCAGGTTTTGGCGCTTTGACGGGCTCAGCCTTTATAGTTTTCATTTTAGCCACTACAACCCTTACCAGAAAAATACTGTCGAAATATTTCGCTATAAAAGTAGTGCTTTTTTTATTGCTCATGACACAACACTACCGCGCGCGGAACTACCAAAATCGCTACGCAAATCATTTTGCATACTGTCTTTTTTCTGTATCACACTACTGTGCATAGACAACCGAAACTTCTACAAGCTGATGGCGCTGCCCAATACGCTATTTACCAGCAATACTGAATACTGTCCCGAATCACTTGAAGGCGCCGGCAAGCTCGCCGAAGCACCTGCAGGCTGCGAACTTGTTATTAGAGCTTTTGAATTAGGGTACACAAAAGATTTGGGGCAGTGCGCGCCTAAAAAGTTGAGCAAAGAGGAACTCTCAGTATGCACCCAACGCCGCATTGGCGAACCCTACTTACACTATGCTTATCGATTGCTATTCGATTCGATGAATGATCTCGTTACCGCTACCAGGGAAAACAATCTGGACAACCTGCAGAAAAAGTTTAACCTTCAATGGGAACAGATAGAGGCCCTAAAGGATTATCAACTCTACGCTATCAGTGCTGCGCCCCGTGCATCCCACCATATTTGGACCAACCTGCCGTCACCGGAAGCCGGTTTGCTTAACCTGGTAAAAGAATCACTTAATCTGGACCACTGCCTAAAGCGCTTTCAGAATCAGAATAATACCGCGTCGAGCCCCCATGAAGATCATCGACGTGAAAGCGTATTTTTGGATCACGCTTACGGCCAGTTGCTGTTTAGCCCAAAGGTAGAACGAACAGTTGCTTTTTGCCGGGAGTATAAAATTCATTGGGGCTCCAGTATGAACACCTGTGATCGCCTTGCAAGCTCACCGAACAAAGTTCTTGATGAGTTTAATATCCTCGAAGATATACAGCTGGTGCTTAAGCGGCATGATGTCACCGCAAGCATAGCCAGGCTAGATGAGATACTACAAAATGTGGTGCGACTCGAGGATAACAAGTCAACGAATTCAAGCAGCAATGCAGAAACGGAAACAGAGTACAGGGTAGGTAAAAAACAACAAATACAAATAGACACCAGTAAAATTGCGTCCAACAAACATTTTAGGGAAAAAACTGATCTCGTGAGTTTTACCTGCTTTATGCAGGATGATGTCAACAAAGCGAAACAAACCACAATAAGTACCCGTGTGAACGGCACTGTATTTCCGGTGGACACACGCACCTTTCCTGCTCTGGATGGGGGTGGTGAATCCCAGCTTCAAATTTATCAGCAGTTTGCAAAAGCATTGAATCGTAATTTTCACTATTCGCATTACAAGAGCCGTTCCAATTTGAATGTAGAGACTGACGCTGCAGATAAGCAGACCGATGACAATCAATTTTTGTTAGAAGATAATTATGTTCTTTCTCGATTGTTTGTATTGAACGACGTCGATATCTTTCTTGAAAACGACTGGGTGCTCGAGAGGAAGGATTTACTGGAAGTGTACCCCTTTCATGTACACCAACAAAATTACATTGATAGTTTCAGAATTGAATATCAACAGGATCATGGGCGCTTATGATACCTCCCAAGCCAATGCATTTTCCCCGCAGGCTTTCTGTGTGTAGCCAGCTGATGTGCTGCCTGATTGCTCTATATTCGTCACTGGCATGCAGTGAGAATACGCCCTATCTGAAAGATTCAAGAATAGACTATATAGCAAACAGTTTGCTTGCGATGCAAGCCACCAAACCTCATATTCTGGAAAATACCAGGCAGTATATTAGTGTAGTGGATACAAATAACTGTCAATCGGATTTACTGAGGCTCAGGCTTAACTGTCTAATGAGCTTCGCTGAGAAAAACTGCAAAAGCCTGAAAGAAAAACAAACCAGAACAGCCTGTAAATATTACTCAGATATAATCGTAAGCAACAGGCTAGGAGAGAAACTGTTTCTTAGCAAAGGCGAAGAGTACCGCTTGGCAAAAACACATTCCTCTGCAGAATTAAAAGCTGCACGATCGCAAAAGTTACGCCAGAAATACGCCAGCATCGCTACACAGTTTATTCTATCCGAGTCGTCCAATTGTAAAATCAAAGATCACACATGCATGGCTACGGGGCTGGATGAATTTTGTGCCAGCTATACCAACAAGCACAATCTTTCCTGGAACTATTGCGTGAGCGCAACGCTATGGCTCATGAGCAGCCGGAGTAAAAGCCTCCACCGGAATGCACAATAAAGAGAAATGAGAAAAGAGAAAGCTGATGTCCATTAAAATTGTAAAATCCTTATCAAAAGAAATGCAAAATATGGAGGCAGCGGGTTTGCTACGGCAGGAAGTACCGGCAGATACCGATAATCATTACAACGTGGTGGTGGGGGAAAACAGTAAGCAGCAAAAGCTTAATTTTATCAGTAATGATTTTCTCGCTTGGCAGGGAAATAAAGCCATACAAACGGCCGCGAGCAGGGCAGTAAAAGATTATGGTACTGGCAGCACTTCTTCTCGCGCCAGCCTGGGTACGAGCAAATTATTGCATGAACTGGAGGAAAAGCTATGCGGCTTTCTGAACCTCAAAGCCTGTGTGGTGCTTCCTTCGAGATATTTGTCCAATGTAGGCCTGTTCGATGCCCTGACCATCGAACGCGATCATATTTTTATCGACGAAAAAAGTGACCCGGGTTTAATTGATGGCGCACGTCTCACGAACGCGATTGTTAAAAGCTTTCGCTCTAGAGATTACGACAACCTCAAATACCATTTAAAGTGCTCTGAAAGTGCTCGTTACCGTATTATCGCCAGTGATGGGGTATTTGATGCAAATGGGCAACTGGCAGACCTGGAACAAATTTTGGAACTAAGGGAGCGCTATGATGCACTGACGGTGATTGACGACAGTCTGGGTATCTGTCTAACAGGCGAAAACTACCGAGGCTCTTACGACTATAGCAATGTTGCGAGGCCAGATATTCTTACTGGCTCCTTTGCCTATGCGCTTGGCAATGTAAGCGGAGGATTTATTGGTGGCAGAGTCGCTCTGGTTGAGTGGTTGCGTCAAACTTCGCGCAGTTACATCGTATCGGAACCGCTTTCACCAGTGAATGCGGTGGTGGTTATGGAAGCTATAAATATTCTTGAGAATGATCAATCTATAATTGAAGCTTTATTGGTTAACGTTCGCGATCTTAAAGATAAATTACTTGAGCACGGATGGACGCTCGTAGATAACCAGCACCCATTTGTGAGCATTATTATTGGTAGCACTTTGATCGTACAAAAGATGGTAGAGATGCTATTCGAGCAGGGCATACTCGTTAAAGGCTTATGTTACCCCAACACAGACGAAGGTGCCGCGCAGATTCGTATACACGTGAGCGCCAAACACACTATTGAACAAGTTGACCAATTAGTAGAAAAACTGAATGGAGTAAAATACCTCGCTGACAGCGTTGAAACAGGCGCTCCTTGATAGTCGAGAGCAAGTAAGGCTTGCCTCGCTTGATTTGTCTTTCTGCTAAATTGTGATTCTACCTTGCAAAAAGATAACTGCAGATGTTATGTGGTATACAATTTGGGTTTAAAATCTTTAATTACATTTTTTCATCCACCCAGTCCCCATGCCCCCCCTATGAGGTAGGCCCAGTACGGTGAGATCGCCGGGGCGAATAATTCCCCGTGCTTGGGCGATATCCAGGATCTGTTGATTGGTGTTTTTCACGGAATAAGAACGTTCCAAAATGTCGGTAGTTGTCAATAGATGCCGACATACTGGAACGCTTGAGCGCGCCTGAGCCAGCCATTCCAAGGGCGCAAGGCCTGTTTCTTCACGTTGATTCCCCCACAGTCACAAACTGAAACTGAGAAGCGAGTCGATGAGAAAAACAGTAAGTGAAACAGAAGAAGGCGAACACTTAAACTGATAATATCGAACCGATACTTTAAGTCGGTTCAGGTGTTCACCATGAACCAGTACGGGTGTTCATGTTGGCCAGAACACGCACCATGAGCTTTTCGCCTTCAACCAGTGCCGCCCGATATTCTTCCTCATACACTTCTTCAGTTGGAAGCGGCGCATCCAGGTCAACCTCGATGCCGCCGATTAATGTTCGGATAAGATTAAAAAAATCGCACGAGACAGGGATGTATTTGTCTATATCATCCATGTTCGGCCACCATCAAAAAAACAGGCTTGGGCTGACATGAAAACGATCAGACAACGCTTTGATGTGTTTTTTGTTAAGGCTACGCTCACCAGAAAGCACACGAGATACCATTGATTTTGAACCGATTTCAGGGAGGTCTGCAGTGCCCAACTGGTGCTGGTCCATCAGGAGCCGAAGCATCGCCAGATCGGATGACTGAGCCATGGAGCGCTGCTCGAATGCCGCAAGCTCAGCAACTTTGCTCTCGTATGATTCGATAGCGCGGCTGAGCAAATCGATGACACCATTGAGCGGATCATCGTGAGAGTCTTCTGCTTCTTCCAGAAACGACTCAATCAGCTCCAGAGCTTCTTCGTAATGTTGCTCATCGTTGATATGCAGGTATGGAGCCGCAACCTGAGCAAAGCTGCGGCAAGCATCTTTAAACGCAACGGCTGTCATTTCAGTTCTCCTCTTGCATAGCGTTTGCATAATTTATCGTACTCTGCATGAGTAACGATGTGTTTTACATACATTCGGTTCTGGACAAACTGGATGAAAGCAATCATTCGAAGGTTATTGCCGCCGATGTCGATTACCCACCATTTGTCCTTGTACTTAAAATTGTCCAATGAAGGGAATACCCTTCGCATCTCGTCGGGAGAAGCGAACTCTCCTTTTTTGAGTACCTGATACAGATCTTCAATCGCCTGTTTTTGGTTGGGATAATCCCGAGCTGCCTCATTAAACGGGCGTTTGGATATGACGTGCATAGTTACCCCTGTTGACCTATTGTCAACTTTAGCCAATCGTTGCCAATTAGTCAACTTTATTATTTCAGAGGGTAAGCTGCCTAGATACCCAACCCTCAGTCTGAATGATGTACAAATATTGGGCGTCACATAGGCCCCCGCCAAGGCGAGCAGCTGTGACTCACTGGTCGACCGTCGAGGCTGGGTTTGCGCCCAGGCATCGCCGTGACCCCGGTGGTATGTGTGGGCTTTGTCGGTTTGCAGGTAGGAAAGATCACCAAGCACTATCAGCCTGGCAGCAAGTTGTTCGGTAGTGTAATAGGATGCAGGATCGGGCCAACGCCCGGGCCGATGCCATATCCCCATGGCAACAAATGGACAGCCATCCTTGGCGATGGCTATCAGGCAGCGGGTATTCATTGAGCGCACTCAAACAAGCACAGCTTCATCTGCGCTTTCTTGGTCATTCAAAAATCGAACGGTATATCCCATCGACTTGTAGCTCTTTTCTCTTTTATTGAACATGCGTTGAAGCATAGGTAAACCGCAATCAACGTAATCGTGGATGGTCACTTGAGTTTTACCTTCAGACTCCCGATGAATCCTTCCTGCATATTGCGCCAGCGAGCCTTTCCATGCGATGGGCATAGCAAGGAACAAGGTATCAAGCCTGGGCAGGTCAAAGCCCTCGCCTGCATATTTTCCAGTGGCTACGACGACCTGTGCTGAATGCAAGCGCTCATCAACGCATTTGCGTTCCGCCGCCTTCATCGCACCTTTCAATACAACGGAATCGATACCGCTTTTTGTGAGAAGATCGTTGATCATCTCAGCATGCTCTCGCCTCTCCGTAAGGACGATTGGGTGGCTGTCGCCGCGAACGCTTTTGATAACGTCTGCAACGATTGCCTGGGTTCGCTTATCGTTTTCCATTATCCATCGATAAGCATCTGAAATTTTCGGCCTCTCTTCGGATCGAGCAAGATGTGACGGGGGCGTATCGTATAGCTGATGAATTTGGACATCCTGATCAAACTTTTCGTCATTTGTACTTTTAACTTTGTGTCTGATCGGACCGGCCGCCATAAAAATGATCTTTTGATGACCATCTTGTCTTTCCGGCGTTGCTGTAAGGCCGAGCACGTATTTTGCGCGGACTTCGTTTAACACCATTTCAAATCGTGGCGCAGATACATGGTGACATTCGTCGACTATGACATGCCCATAATCCTGAACCACCGGCGAAACGGTATTGTCTTTCTTGTTAATTAGACTTTGATAGGTCGCGATATCAATAATCCCAGTAGGCTTTTTCTTCCCACCACGAATAACGCCAACTTCCGTTTCCGGCAAAAAAGAACGCAACCTTTCTTGCCATTGATCGAGAAGTTGGCGGCTGTGTACAAGGATAAGCGTATTTGTTTTGCGCTTGGCGATCATACCTATCGCCGTTACGGTTTTTCCAAATGCTGTCGGCGCATGCAATATGCCTGAGTCATGTTTGCACATATCTTTTACTGCGACTTGCTGGTTTTTCCTCAACGTCAACAACGGTTTAATACCCGAGAGCTTAGTGCCAAGCTCGCGCTTATCGTCGAATTGAACCCCAATATTGTGCTCTTCCAATAATGCGAGAGCATCGTCCAGACACCCGCGTGGCAATGCCAAATAGCCATTTTCAATGTGTGCACACGAAATAAATCGGGGAATGCCGTGTGTAGAAAAACGAAGCACCTGTGTTTTGAAGAAAACTGGATTTGAAAAACTGGCCAATCGTTTTAATCTGGCTGAAAGTGCAGTCGGTAACTCCGCCATTGCAAAGTAAACGTGGTTGGCCAAGGTTACAGTAATTTGCTTAGGTGGGCTTTCAAGCCTCAGAAGTTTGGGTTTGGCGGTTATCTCCCATGGAGGTCGAGTGTCAGTGATGTCTTGCTCTGACATCAGTTTTAAGCTGGGGGAAATCTGTGAAATCAGTGTGTTTAAATTAAGCTTGGATAGACGCCCTATCTGAGAAAGATACTGCCATTGATCATCAATGATATTTAATTCAGCGTCGACAAATAAACTATTGCCCAGAGGTCTCGCTTCGCGTTGCAGTGGTAGTGCGATTAAATTGCCGAACCCACCTTCCGGAAGAATGTCCTGATTGGGAAACAGTCTGTCATAGGAATCGAAAGACAAGCTTGGAAAAATCTCCATAGCCTTATCGAGCAAGCTGAACCCCAAAAGGCGAGCTTCGTTAGCGGGAACCTTGTCTTCAAAAAATATCCAAAGGTGCGCGCCGTTTCCAGAACGAGAAATTTCTATCGCATGAGGAACCCTGAGTTCGATACAGGCACTGGACATCGCTTTTACTTCATCCTGCCAACTGCCTTTATCAAAATCGGCAGCCAACAGGAAGCAAGTGTTATCTTGAAGCAGTGGGTAAAGGCCAACAACCTGCTGCCCAGCCAGGTGCCGATAGATAACCTGATCGCTTAATACACTAAACTGACGGTGAGAGCAGTCCTGGCATTTGATACGTGGTTTGTTGCAGATTCCTTTTATCCACTCGTTGTTACAAGCCACGGAGTAGCCACTTCGTCCTTGTTGATTTTGCCAACGGTTGGCAAAAATATCAGTTCGGCCACGGAACAAGCTTCTGAAAATCGCTATCTTTTGTTCTGGCGAGAACGATTCTGGAATAGAAGGTATGCGCTTTGGTTTTTGCAACTCCTCTTTGAGTGCAATGAGCTGCTGTTTTTCCTCCTCAAGTTCATTTAGTCTTGCATCAATAGAGGGAATATCTCGAAACTTGGCTCCGCTGCCTTGAAGTTTGTTGTCAGTTGGAAAGTGATTAGGCATGAGCTTGTGGTGGCTTTATCAACGTCTCAGCCGGAAAGCCCAAACCCTCGTATTCCATTTAGATTTGCTCCAAAGTTTTCATCGAGACGAACAATCGCATGGGATCGTCGGTGAAAGCCTCAAAAAGGCCGAAGTGTTGATAAAAGCCGAGTGCCTTTCCGTCCAGTACATCAAGGATTAGGCCGAAGGAAGGCAAGCCAGCCTGGCTTAGTGCCACAGCTTCGCGCAACGCATAGACCAGTGTTTTTGCACCCAGGCCTGTGCCCTTATAGTGGATATCCACGGCCAGGCGTGCCATTAAAACGACTGGCACTGGATAGTGCGGCAAGCTTTGTTTGGCGGGTATCTGCTCACGGCTGACGTTGCTTGTCGTCAATGTAAAATACGCCGCGATGGGTGCTTTGCCTGTTTCGGTGATTTCTGGTAGAACATAGGTGCGGCTTAGTCCAAGTTTGCCGTGTTTTTCAGCAAACTTGGAGAGGAAAGTATTCATGGTAGGCTTGCCGCAGTTAAAGGCCTTTAGGTCGTGATGGCCTTTGTTTGCGGCAACAAAAGCTTGCTCCAGTGGCAATTAGAACCCCTCGTTGTCCAGTTTCTTAGCAGCATCGAGAATCTTTTTGCTGGGTGCTTTTGCGGTTTCACACACTTTAATGAAGTGGTCAAAACGCTCATTAGTCAACACGATCTCGTTTTGGGCTTTGAGGCGTTGCGGGGCATCATTACGCACTAGGTGAGCGAGATAGTCAGTCAGGCTATATCCGCTGGCCGAGGCGGCACGTTCTGCCAGCGCTTTGAGTTCGGCGGGGAAACGGGCTTCTATACGTTCGACTTTTACTGCCATGGGATACCTCCAGTGTTTTTAGAAGTCTAGCATACGGCAAATTGCCGTACAAGATTGCCAAATAATCCACTGCGTGAGGGTTGTCCGAGATCTCTGTAGAAACCCGCCGCAACCCCGCCTAAACCCATAATTAGGCTTTGGGGCGGGTAACCTGGACAGCTGGTCATGCAGGTAACCTGGACAGCCATCTTAAACCCGTTTGGTCATGAAAGACTCTCCATATAAGGGCATCACATTGGCAACTCGGAACAGGTGGCATAACGCCACAGGTCGTCCATACTGACACGCTTGTTATCCTAGACCTTGCGCAGAGCTTCCAGCGCGACATTGGATACACGGACAGTCACTCCGTCGATGACATGCTCTTCTATTCCCTCGGTCAGCGTTGATCCCCCCACAGTCACAAACTGAAACTGAGAAGAGAGTCTATGGGAAAAACGTAAGCGAAACCGAAGAAGGTGAACACTTAAACTGATAATATCGAACCGGTACGTTATGTCGGTTCAGGTGTTCACCGTGAACCGGTATGGGTGTTTACGTTGGCCAGAATACGCATTCAATAGCACTTTGCTTGTACTTGAGGTCTAATTTGCTTATTTTTGAGACAGTATCGGATAGATACGGCGCAGATTCTTGGCGATGAGGCACTTGGGACCAAAGATAAGTTCTGGGTGGAGTACGAAGGTGAAGACTGGTTGTTTAAGGTCGCACGCCCAAATACAGGTGAGGATTGGTCGGAGAAGTTGGCGGCTGAAATTGCTTATTTGCTTAAAATTTCAGCGGCTCATGTGGAGCTAGCAAGTTGTTTGGAGTGCTCCGGCACCATATCTCGCTCTTTTGTGGATAGGGACAGCGGGGAAGAGCTTATTCACGGGAATGAGGTACTCGGAGGTCTGGTATTCAACTACGACCAGGATCAAAGGTGGGGGCAAACTCTTCATACTGTCGAAAACATTGCAAACGCACTTCGTGTGACCTTTCCCAACTCTGAGGAGACTACTACCGCATTGCGCCAGCTGGCGGGCTATATCGTATTGGATGGACTCATCGGTAATGTGGATAGGCACCACGAAAACTGGGGGTTGCTCAAGTCGCGGGATTCTGCAAACGGTCCACCAACCACCAAATACTCGATAGCGCCTAGCTTTGATCATGCTTCAAGTTTGGGGCGAGAGCTTTTAGAGCCTAGGCTCAAGCAGAAGCTTGGCGAACGTGACGGGGTGGAGAAGTACATCGCCAAGGGTTGTGGTGCTATATATATCGATCCGAAATCAAAAAAAGGGGTAAACCCACTATACTTGGTTAAAAGAGGGCTGCAGGATTACTCCGATTACTTTCAGGCACCTATAGAGAGTTTAAAATCCGTGCCTTTAAGCGATATTCTTGATCTTGTTGACAAAATACCTGAAGACAGGATTAGCGAGATCCATGTAGAATTCGTTAAACAATTCTTAACTTTTACATATAGCCAAATATGCAAACTCGTACCATGAAAACTGTATTCTTAGCTTGGCAAGCCCCGGACCGAAGCTGGTTCCCGGTGGGTCAGCTGGTGCACAATGTGGATGCTGAAGGCTTTGAATTTGCCTATACAAAAGGAGCGCTACAAGCAGAGAAGCTAGCCGGTTTTAAACCGCTATTAGCGTTTCCCGATTTTAATAAACACTATTGCTCACAGGACCTGTTTCCATTATTCGCCAATCGCGTAATAACCCGTAGCCGGAAAGGCTATGACGATTATCTGAATTCGTTAGATTTAGATCCGGATCATTTGGATGTGATGGATATTCTTTCGGTATCCGGTGGCGAGAGGCAGACGGACAATTTTCAAATTTTTCCGAAAATTGAAAAAGCGGCCGACGGTAGTTTTAAAAGCAGGTTCTTTTTGCATGGCCTTCGTTATGTGAATAGTGCTGGTGCCGAGCGCGCAGCCCAGTTGAAAGAAGGGGAAACACTTCAAATTTTGATTGAAGTTAATAACCCTAGCGCTGGAACCGCGATTTGCTTGCAGAGCAATGATTATCTCCCGCTGGGGTGGACTCCTCGCTATCTAGTGAGTGATTTATTGCGAGCTATGGCATCGCAGCCAGAAGTGGGTGCTAAACTAGTTAAAGTTAACCCTGATAACGTTCCTCTCGGCCGTAGATACTTAGTCGAATTGAGTGGGCGTTTGCCTGTAGATTTCGAACCTATGTCTGACGACCAGTTCCAGCTTATCCAATAGCGATTTTCTGTCTTCTCCTGTTTATCTAGACAAGATGTCGCCACTTATTGATTAGTGGCGACATTTTGTCTGATGTGCGTAACGTTTCGGCTGAAGCTGCGTGGCCTTTCTACCATTACGATTATCATCTTATTGATCTAGCATGCTGGGTGAAAGCTCAATATCCAAATCCTCTACCGAAAGTCTGCCGGATATTAGGTACATTATTTGTGTTTTCCTATCAGGAACTAGAACCTCGATTCCTTCAATCAATGATTTATTTAATTCTACTCGTCCTGTCGAGCTGGCAGCCATGAATTCAAAGTATTGCTGAAGTTTAGTTACGGTATAAGAAAGGTAAACTGGGTCGGCTGTTCTTTGTCTGCTCTGTAAATAGTTATGTGTGAATCCACAGTATTCTGCTGGGGATAAATTCGACAATTGAAACTCGCCCCAGCGTTCCGACGTTAGCGTTCATTCCAAGCCGTTATTGATTGCTTAAGCCAAGGGTGATCTCAACGGGTTGCTGGCAAACTTTTCCTTCCAAACTCGTGGTGTCAGTTCAATAACATCCTTCGCAGGGTGACGGCTTACACGTTGCAATACATCGGTTAGA
>CAJIBL010000695.1_pt1 | contig 34937 bp, 34 predicted proteins | sample 9199351 | NCBI WGS metagenome assembly CAJIBL01 (sample SAMEA7708304, study PRJEB35096) | sediment metagenome | biome: marine neritic benthic zone biome [ENVO:01000025]; feature: sediment [ENVO:00002007]; material: shallow marine sediment [ENVO:03000034] sea grass bed [ENVO_01000059] ...
GGTTAATAGTTATCAGCTTTGGCGTTAGCAATACCGTGCGGGACATGACCTGTCGCTACATGCCCGCGGGCAGACTCGCAATGCGTTTGCTGATCATCAAAAAACACATCTGCGCCATAGGCTTTAAGAAACTCACCTTTATCCAGGCCCCCTAAGAACAATGATTCATCGATACGAATATTCCAGGCTCGCAGGGTGCGGATCACCCTCTCGTGTGCCGGCGCGGACCTGGCCGTGACCAAAGCAGTACGAATGGGGCACTCATGCCCTTTGAACTCACTTTGCAGCCCGTGCAGGGCCGCCAGGAAGGATTTGAACGGCCCACCGCTGAGAGGCGTTTTCGCGGAGGCTCGCTCGCTCTTGGCAAAAGCATCGAGCCCCTGGCTTTTATACACCTGCTCAGCTTCGTCGGAAAAGACCACTGCATCGCCATCAAATGCAAAACGCAATTGCCCGGAGCTTGAAGGGTGGTTGCCACCGGTTAACAAGGTCGCTGCGGCGATACCATGTTCGATAGCGTGCCGCACATCACGAGCATCCGTGGAAAGAAATAAATGACCGTTAAAGGGCGCAATATAAGGATAAGGGCTCTCCCCTCCGGTAAACGCAGCACGTGTAATATTCAGGCCGTAATGATTAATGGAGTTAAAAACACGTAAGCCTGTGTCTGCACTGTTACGCGATAATAGAATAACTTCCACCCGAGTCTGCTCTAAGGTACTGTTGATATTGAGCAGTTTCTCCACCATGTGAAAAGCTTCACCGGGTGGCAGTACCACATCCTCGTGATCGATCTGGTATTTGGAATAGGCTTCGAGCCCCTCCTTCTCAAAAACCTCGTGGCTCTCGGCAAGATCAAACAGGGCGCGGGAAGATATGGCAATGACCAGCTTATCTACCAATTGTGCTGACATAGGGTTTACTCTTTAGACGTGTCGAAATATTCCCGTGTCAAACGGGCAATCACACCGGAAAGCAATATCAGTGCAATCAGGTTTGGAATTGCCATCAAACCATTCATAATATCTGCCAGTAACCAGACAATATCCAGACTTACCAGCACACCGATGGGAATCGCGGCCACCCAAAGCAGGCGAAAAACAAGGATAGCGTTTTTTCCAGCGAGAAATTCAATGCATCTCTCACCATAATAACTCCAGCCCAGAATAGTGGTAAATGCAAATACCACCAGCGATAGAGAAACGATTTTGTCTCCATGAGGAAGCACCTGGTTAAAAGCCGCCTGGGAAAGCGCCGCACCTTCCAGGCCAGAGGTCCAGACTCCGGTCACCAAAATTGCCAGCCCGGTGACGGAACAAACAATTATAGTATCGATAAACGTACCCAACATCGCTATCGTGCCTTGCCTTACCGGATTATTGGTTGCTGCAGCAGCGTGAGCGATAGGCGCAGATCCCAGGCCCGCCTCATTGGAAAAAACACCTCTGGAGATACCCTTTTGAATTGCCAACGCAATCGCTGCACCGGCAAAGCCACCTTCGGCAGCTACAGGCTGAAAGGCGCTCTTTATTACCAATATTATCGCCGCAGGGACTTCAGAGATGTTCGCAATAATAACGATTAAACCCGCAGCCAGATAAGCAAAGGCCATAAACGGCACCAATCGTTTTGCAACTTCAGCAATACGACGCACGCCGCCAATGAGCACCGTAAAAACCACAATCGCCAACAACACTGCAGTAACTGTTTCGGGAATATTAAAGGCTACCTCCAGCGAGTCAGCGACTGAATTAGCCTGCACCGTATTACCGATACCAAAGCCTGCCGCCGCACCAAAGACAGCAAATACCAGTGCGAGGGACATCCATCTCTTGCCAAGGCCATTCTTGATGTAATACATGGGCCCCCCCACGTACTCACCAGTCTCGCTTTTCTCTCTGAATTTCACTGCACATACGGCTTCGCCGTATTTAGTCGCCATACCCAGCAATGCACTACACCACATCCAGAACAGCGCACCGGGACCGCCAATACCAATAGCGGTAGCGACACCGACGATATTGCCGGTACCGATCGTTGCCGAAAGGGAGAGCATCAGAGCGCTGAAAGGCGCAATAGAACCTTCCCCCTGGTCGCTGCGCCCCTGAATTAAACGTTTGAAAGCATAGGGTATTTTTGTCAAAGAAACAGCTCTGATACGAACTGTAAGCAAGAGCCCTACACCGAGTATCAAGGCCAGCATCACTGGCCCCCAGATATGACCGGAAATTGTTGCCAATACCGCTGAAAAAGTCATCGACGCCCCCAAACACGTTTTTTGAAATTACAGACTATTACTGTCCCACAAACCTCGGTAACATCGATTCGGTGTTTGCTACTGCGAGCTTTACCAAATCAATTTATGCAAAGATTTCTTGCTTAAAGGGAAACAGGCCAAACACCCCGCCGGTGTGGATAAATACAACATTTTCCATTTCCCTAAAACAGCCGCTTTCTATTTCTTTCAACATTCCGTAAAACGCTTTTCCCGTATAAACAGGGTCGAGCACTATGCCTTCGACTCGCGCAAGCAGTTTTATACATTCGTACACCTCGGGATACGCTTTTGCGTAACCCGGCCCAATATAGTTATCGATAGTATTAACATCCAGACGCGCTATATCCGCCTCAGAGAACTGTAAATCGGTGCCCCACCGTTTTTCCCATGCGGCTACGTCCTGATGTATTTTCCGGCGAAAATAGGCTTCAGAATCACACACAGCCATGCCAAATACTGGTATGTCTTTTTTGAGCAGTTGCATACCCAGCGTTAACCCACCCTGCGTTCCGCCTGAACCCGTTGCAACAACCAATGCATCCGCTTTAAACCCGGTATTGTTAAAGTCATTTACCAGTTCTTCGGCGGCTGAAATATAACCCCACAATCCGACTTCATCACTCGCGCCTGTAGGAATACAGTAAGCCTTCCTGCCTTGCGCTTTGTAGAAGGCGCTCCAGTAATCAAAAAGTGAGTTTAATTCGGAGAAATAGTGCTTTGGTTTGTAATAACTAATTTCTGCACCGCTGAGTTTGTCGAGCAGCAAATTGCCCTCGGCTATATCTGCGCATTCCCCCCTGAGAATAAGGTGGGCTTTTAAGCCCAGCTGCGCAGCGACAGTTGCAGTCGCTCTGCAATGATTGGACTGAATACCACCGCAGGTTATCAAGGTATCGCAAGCCTTGGACTTTGCCTCCGCAAGCACATACTCCAATTTACGAATTTTGTTTCCTGATAGCACAGAACCCGTCTGATCATCCTGTTTTATCCAGATACGAGGGCCACCGTAGATCTCACTCAAGCGATCGAGCGCGTTGAGCTGTGTGGGCAATTGTGCAAGAGGAATCCGGGAGGGCTTATAGGGCAACATATTCCAACGTTACCCCGAAAGAGAAAAAAGAACAAGATAGCCTGCTACTGACGAGCAAAGGCTTATTACTTAAAGAGACTTAAGCGTACCCTTGGGCAGAATTGCATGGACCGCAACTTTCTGGAATTTCAAATCCACATTATTTGACACGTTAAGGGTAATGTAGTCATCGTTCACTTCCACAACTTTACCCAACATACCACTTGTAAGCACCACCTCATCACCCTTACTGATACTGTCTACCAGGCTTTGGTGATCTTTCTGCCGCTTCCGCTGGGGGCGGATGATCACAAAATACATAAATACGAACAAGCCGCCTAGTAACACGAAGTTAAGAAAACCAGCGCCCTGAGGACCTGCGGCATCGCCACCTTGGGCAGCCGCTTCAGCAATAAAAAAGCTCATTTATCAGTCTCTATAGGTTAATTATTAAACGGGAAATACCCCGTTACACTCACTTTGAAGGCGGGTAACTGTACAAGATGCTATGCAGGAGTCAAGGCTAACAATGCAATAAAATTACTATCCCTTAAACGAGCGAAGACAAGCCTAGTAACACGGCCTACCTGTCTCCCTGGGTTATCCCCATGGACGGGGTGTATTCCGCATGCCTGTAGGGAACAGACGCGGTTATCCCCATGGACGGAGTGTATTCCGCATGTCTGTAGGGAACAGACGCGGTTATCCCCATGGACGGGTTGTATTCCGCATGTCTGTAGGGAACAGACGCGGTTAACCCCATGGACGGAGTGTATTCCGCAGGTCTGTAGTGAACAGACGCGGTCAAGCCCACGGACGGGACGTATTCCGCATCTCTGTATGGAACAATGTACTGCTACACGTAGTCTCGGAACAGCTTCCGGAAAGTACTGGGCGAAAGACCCGTCCAACGCTTAAAGGCGTTGGTAAAGCTGGTTCTGTCTGAAAAATCCAGCGAGGCGGAGATGCTGTCAATACTGAGGTGCTGCTTAATCAGGTAGTCGATAGAGTAATGAAAACGTACCTGGTCTCTCAAGTCAGCAAAACTGACATCCTGCTGCTGTAACCTACGCTGCAAGGTTCGCTTGGAGAGATTCAGCTCTTCAGCTATGTGGCCAATACTGAGGGGGGCCCTTCCGATGCGCCGCTCCAGCACTTCTACAACGCGTGCTGGTACACCAAACACCTCAGGTAAACGTGCCTGCTCAAGATATTCATCAAGAGTCTTAACTGAGCCGAGGGCAAACATCGCCTGGTCAGTGAGTTTTCGTTGAGCTTGTGCTAATTGTTGGTCGGTCATAAAGGCCACTCCTTCTGCCAATAGCTCTAGAAATGCAACGTCTTCGTCACTGTATACTGCTCTTTCGAACTCGCCATGCCCTACTCGCTTTTCCTCGAGTCCGTGTGCTCTAATAAAACAAACAACGGCAGGATCGGCATTAGAAGGTCTGACAACAGTGCCTAAGTACGCACCTACTGGAGTATTATTATACGCCATAGTTAATGAATGCACACCTTGATTGTGAACATTTGAGTAAACACAAGTCTCATTTCTGGTTATTACGCGTTCACTTAATGTATCACCGAGTGATAAGTGTTGGCCTACAAAAAAATTCTCATCATCTCCCTCACAGGCAAGTACTTCATAACGCTGCGCTGAAACCGGTCTGGCAACAATCGCTATACCAGTGTCAAAGCGCAACATTCCCGCCTGTAAAAAACTGCGTGTACCTTCGTTAAAAGATTCAAAGTCGTGGCTATTCGCCATAACTCTGTAAATATAAGCCAGCCCTTCAACAAAGTTATCCATGTTGTATTGATCAATATCCGTTGGTGTTCCGGGCAAGCTTTGATGGAAACTACTGCTAGATAAAAGCTTCAAACCATTTACCTTTAACACTGAAACACAGTGCTTATAATCATCGGTTATTAACTACATCAAAAATACGTTTTTCATGCACTAGAAAACGAAAAACAGGAGCATATTCTTTAAGATGCTCCCAGAGTTGCTTTCATAGACATAAACTATTGCTTTGCAGCAAACTACACCAGCCTTGAGGGCGCCATATAGCAGCGTTATGCGCCATTAATTCCTTCCACAATCATAGCACCCACTAATTAGCATGTTAAATAACAGAATGACGTATAAGTGCGCATTATAGCCATGAATAGCTGATTTTACGGGGGTAGTTGTTGTAAGGATGTTTCCACTAAAGAAGTATAAGGCGAATTTATTGTACCAAGTACGTGCCACGCGACAACGCATACGTTAAAAAATGCAAACTGCTAGTATTCTGGCATACGACATCAAGGCCCGATAAAACAAGGGTTTGAATCCAGCTTGCAATGAATTTTTTTATATGCTTTTTCTATATCAAACAGATTCTTCCAAACAAAAGGTGTTAACAAAAATCGTGTAACATGAACAAATAATTATAAGCTCTCTCTAATTATCTGCAGCACATCATCATGGTGTGTTTTGGTTTTCACCTTATCGATAACATGCACCAGCCGCCCGTCCTTGCCTATAATAAATGTCGTTCTCAAGATACCCATAAATTCGCGACCCATAAATTTCTTTAAACCCCATACGCCATATTTTTCTGCAATCGCATGATCCTCATCGGAAAGAAGATCGAAGTTTAGCTCTTGCTTATCTTCAAATTTTTTCAGTCTTTCAACTGGATCGGGGCTTAAGGCAAAAACCACTGTGTCCAAATCGGCAAATTCTTTCTTTGTGTCGCGAATCCCGCACGCCTGAGTGGTGCAGCCCGGAGTCATGGCTTTAGGGTAAAAGTAAACGACAACATTTTTTTTTCCTTGAAAGGAAGAAAGCTTAATAATTTCACCGTTTTGGTTTTTAAGAGCAAAGGCTGGAGCTTTATTCCCGATTTTTGGTAATGGCATATTTAGTAACCTCTCATTAATTTTTTAGTTGCACTGTGTAAACCAGGCAGACTTTAAAACGGCACAAGAAACGATCAGGATGATCTGTTAACAGGCCGGGTTAATCGCTATCTACGATTCGTCTCAATCGACGGAGCACCTCTGCAGTGGTCCGGAATTATTGTTAGTCCGTTAATAATGGATAATTGTGGCACTAGCAGGCGAATTTTGCGGGACCGCACTTCGCTAAGACAGGAAGCTTGCGTGTTGCCTGATAGGTTCAGGCTTGTACGTAACAGATGAAAAAAAAGCGCGGTAAAACCGCGCTTTTTTTGTACTAGGCTGGCAGCAGCGACCGCACTGCATCTCGCTCTTCTTTAAGCTCAGTCTCTGTTGCAGTCATTTTCTCTTGGGAGAACTCGTTAATATCAACGCCCTGCACGATTTTCCAGTCACCATTCTTGCAAACACAAGGGAATGAATAAATGAGACCTTCTTCAATGCCATAGCTTCCATCACTGTATACGCCCATACTCACCCAGTCGTTGTCCGCGGAGCCTAGCGCCCAATCGCGCATATGGAATATGGCAGCATTGGCGGCAGAAGCTGCACTGGATGCACCGCGTGCTTTAATAATAGCCGCACCGCGCTGCTGAACAGTCGGTATATAATCTGCTACATACCAGTCCTGCTCTACTTTATCTGCGGCAACTTCACCCTTAACCAGGGTGTGGTAGAGATCCGGGTACTGAGTTGAGGAGTGGTTGCCCCAGATAGTCATATTGGTGATATCGTTTATGCTCACGTCCAGCTTCTGTGCTAATTGTGTAAGCGCACGGTTGTGGTCCAGACGGGTCATAGCCGTAAACTGACGAGGGTTAATGTCGGGAGCATTGCGCTGTGCAATCAAAGCATTTGTATTTGCAGGGTTACCTACAACCAACACTTTGATATCACGCGAGGCTACGTCGTTAATAGCCTTGCCCTGTACAGAGAAAATTGCTGCGTTTGCCTCTAACAGGTCTTTGCGCTCCATGCCTGGCCCACGAGGACGCGCACCAACCAGTAATGCATAATCAGCATCTTTAAAAGCCACATTGGCGTCGTCGGTGCATATCATTCCCTCAAGTAGAGGAAAAGCACTATCATCCAACTCCATTGCAACACCTTTCAATGCTTCCAGCGCTGGGGTTATTTCAAGCATTTGCAGAATAACTGGTTGATCACTGCCTAACATTTCGCCCGCAGCAATTCTGAATAATAATGAATAACTGATTTGGCCGGCAGCGCCGGTTACAGTAACTCGAACGGGTGCTTTCACGTTAATTCTCCGTTAAATATAATTGTGGGTTTCAAATAAATAAGCCCGCAAGGGCCCTCGTTTTTTATGCAGGATAACGCTCCTGCAGGTTTTTATAGAGTTGAGAGCTGAAATCCGCTGCGTCTGGGTTAAGTTCGGAAAGGGCTTCTACCAAGTGTTCGTTATCTTCTTTTCCGTTCCAGACTTTTTGATAAGATCCGTCTTTGTAGCCAAAATCCTGCCTGAACATATTCAGCACATTTTTGCCAACATATCGGTTAAACAGTTGCGTAAAGTTCAGCTCCACATCAGTGCTCAAGCGAACGAAGCCAGTGATATCAAAGGCTTTTGTTCGCAGTGTATTCTCGGTAAATGTTTCCAGGTCTTCACGAAAGCCATTGCTTTGACTAACCACCGAATATTCGCTCTCTATAAGCTTGGCCAGGCGCTGATAACCCGCCGCACTCGCCTCCTCCGTTAATAAGCAAATGCTAAGGCCAAAATGCCAGATATCAATCAGCTCCAGCGCCACCTGGTCGTGATCACATGTTTGCTGCTTCCACCATTTCCAGCCGTAGTGATCCATCAACTCTGCGCATTCAACCCAAATTGCACGGTACCAGGCAAAGCCCTGCTCTCGCCATTGAGCGTTCACTTTCTGATTCATTGCTTCCTGCAACTCAAGCATGGTGATTAACTGTTGACGCATTCAGTAGCCTGTAAGGTATTTTTTCGTGGAAATAATCTTGCGAAATTATTGCTTGTGGTTTCCGCCAGCTGCTGCAGCGAAACACCTCGCAAGTCTGCGATGAACTCCGCCACTTGTCGCACATATTTGGGCTCATTGGATTTGCCCCGGTGAGGTACAGGTGCGAGATAGGGAGAGTCGGTTTCAATTAACAATCTTTCAAGTGGTACTTTTTTCGCCACTTCGCGTAATTCATCGGCATTTTTAAAGGTTACAATGCCTGAAAAAGAGATGTAGAAGTTAAGATCCAAAGCCGCTTTAGCCATCTCCCAGCTTTCCGTAAAGCAGTGCATAACACCCGCGCTTTGTTCACTCGCGTGCTCGCGCATCAAGGCCAGAGTGTCCTCTCTCGCATCTCGCGTGTGCACAATCACAGGCAGGTTCAGCTCTGCCCCGGCGACCAGGTGATTGGCAAAGCTTTGCTTTTGATTACTTGCATTGTCGGCACTGTAATAATAATCAAGCCCTGTTTCGCCCAATGCAATTACCCTGCGGTGACTCGCCCACATGCGCAAATCATCAACCTTCACGACAGTCTCTCCAACGTCGGAAGGATGAACCCCCACAGAGGCGTATATCCCTTCATAGGCTTGCGCAATATCCAACACTGCCTGCTTGTTCGACTCGCTTATGCATACACAGAGCATTTCACTTACCCCCTGCTCTCTGGCAGCAGTGATGGCGCCTTGCAAACCATTTTCATAGTTGCCTAGTTTAAGGCGATCAAGGTGGCAGTGGGAGTCAACTAACATAAACGAAGAAAGAATATAAATTGCACAGTAGCGGTGTATTGAAGAAGAAAATCAAAGCAGCGAGAGTATGAACGGCTAGGCCATTAAATTCCAGCCCGAATAGCTACATTGTGTGTGTGGGTCGGTCAGAATCCAGAGATCCTGCAAGGTACGTTTCAATTTTTTTACAGGCAATGTCATCCTCACCGCTAAATTGAACGCCAATACCCGCTGCTCTATTACCCTGGGCGCCTCGAGGGGTGATCCAAACAACCTTTCCAGCGACAGGGATCTTTTCGGGCTCGTCCATCAAGCTTAAAAGCATGAAAACCTCGTCTCCCAGGCTGTATGTCTTGTTGGTAGGAATGAACAAGCCGCCATTTTCGACAAAGGGCATGTAGGCGGCATATAGCACCGCTTTATCTCTGATTGTGAGGGATAGTATTCCGTTGCGCGCTGCGCCGCCGAGGCCTTTCATAGTATGATCTGTAAACCTTATGAACCTTGATATGTTCAACATCTAGCATAGTCGAATGACGCTGTTACGCCAAGCGGTATAAACCTAAACAGCCAATACCGACGGATTCTTACGCACTGCCATTATCAGAGCCCTCCAGTCCAGCAATAGTTCCTCCAGCAGCAGATTTGCGTTGAGATTAGCACTGCTCAAGCCCTGCGCTTTGCGCTTCAGTATCACGTCTCTATAACGGAATAGCTGCAGCACAGGCACACTGCGGGTTGCGGCAGTATACGCTTGCCAGTCTTCTGCCTTTGCCACCAGCCCACTGTGCGCCCCGGACTGCTCCCGTATCAGGGCGTCCACCCATGCGAGCAAAGCGTCGAACACTTCCTGCAGGTCCTGCTTTGCCCACTGCGCCGCCAAAACCGTCACCTGGAGGTAGCCCTCGGAAAACTCTGTCCATTGTTTGAACATCTGCTCTCGCAACTGGAAGTTCTCGCTTTGCCACCATTCGAGCACTTTAACCGGAGCTAAACCCGCCTGGCTCAAAAGCAGCTCGGCATTGTCTATTCCTTGTTCCTGCAACCACGCTACAGCCACGGAGGTTTCCGGGCTCGGCAGGGTCATTTTTGAACAGCGGCTGCGTACCGTTGGCATCAACTGACCGATAGCATGGCTGAGTAGTATCAAAACCGTGTCACCCGCTGGCTCTTCCAGACACTTCAACAAGCTATTAGCGGCATTGATATTCATCGCTTCGGCGGGCCTGATTACCACCACTTTCCTGCCACCTTGCTGGGCAGTTTTGGCGACAAAATCAATGAGCTGCCGAACCAGATCTACCTTAATCGCTTTACCGCGCTGTTCAGGCTCCAGCTCAAATTTATCCGGGTGTGTACCGGCTGCCAACAACTGGCAGGCCTTACAGCGCCCGCACACAAGACCATCCATCGGCGACTGACACAAAAGAAAAGCTGCCATTGCTGATACCAGCTTTTCTGCCCCCTGCCCTTCAGAAGAAGATAGCAGCAGGGCATGGGGCAAGGTATCCTTTTGCACCAGGTCGACAAACGATTGCCACAGGGAGTTCTGCCATGGGTAGGGTGGCATTTTCACAGAGACCGCCTCATTAAGTACTTACAATATGGGGTATTATGCGCGCCATGGAGATTGTTTACCAAGACTGCGATATTATTGTTGTCAACAAGCCACCCAAGCTGCTATCTGTTCCGGGGCGCTTCGAGCCTGACAACCTTTACCACAGAATGAGCGCGCGCTACCCAAACTTACGGATTGTCCATCGCCTGGATATGGCAACCTCGGGTTTACTAATTTTTGCCCTGAGCCACACAGCTCAGCGTAACATGGGCAAGCAGTTCGAGCAGCGTAAAGTCTACAAAGAATATATGGCCGTTGTACATGGCAATGTCACACAGGATTGCGGAGAAATTGCCTCGCCGATGATCTGTGACTGGGAAAATCGCCCCATACAAAAGATCGACTGGCTCAACGGCAAGCCTGCCCACACCAGCTATCAGGTTTTATCACGTTGCAAGACAAACAATTCAAGTCGGCTTTTACTTAAGCCGCAAACCGGACGCTCCCACCAACTCAGGCTGCATATGCTGCAACTTTGTCACCCCATTCTGGGGGACCCTTTTTACTATCTGGATGGCAGCCAGCAAAAATCGACACGTCTGCTGCTACACGCAAGCAAGCTGGCACTGCGTCATCCCATCACCAACAAACAGCTCATAATTGACAGTAATGCTAACTTTTAGACTACAAACAATTGCCTTGCGAAGTTTTAAGCCGGATTAATAGAAAGCCCGAAAAACTGACAATCTCAATACTGCCTGAAGGTTTCCAACACATTGAAAGGTTGCTGAATATACCTCTGCGGTAATTCGTAAGAGATTATGTCCACCACCACTCGCTGCTGCTGCCTTCCTAGCTTTTCGTAGGGCTGAAGGTAAAATGCCATAGTCAGGGGATTTTGTGCCAAGGGCCCTATTGCGGTCGAAAATGTTATGGTGTACTTGTTCGCTGAAGCTGTAATTTTTTTGTGGGCTGGCACTTCAAAATTCTCCAATGTTAAATCACCTTCATTGCCCTCATTTCGCGCTAACATAAAATGACTGCGATACTGGTTCCAAAGCAAAATCTGGTATTGCCGAAATTCACCCCAAAACTTATTTGGGTTTTCCCAATTACTCTCCCCCATTGTCCACTGCAGTGCGGTTTCACCTAAGGGGTCCCTTCGGTTTTCCAAAGTAGAAAAAAATGCGCTGATATCCCTGTAAAGAATTTTTTCCTGCTTGCTCTTCAGTGCATCTGGCAGATTTATACCGGCGATGGTATGCAGATATCGTTGATAGTTTCGCCAAATCAGGTAACGCGCAAGTTCATGAAACATGCGGCCCCCTATTTCGTTCACCTGAGTACTGCGGTAATCATTGGTTTTCAGTAATTCCAGTGTTGATTCGAAAAAAACAACGATCTCCTTATGTTCTTCCAGATATATGCGATTTTCAGAATCCAGCTGAGCGCTCGGATGCTCGCTTCTACCGAGTGCCAATTTGTCTGCGTCCTCAAAAAAGCCGTCTGTTTTTACTGAAGTGTCTATAAACCCGAGCGCCCAGTAAACACACATGCCTATGCAGATTACGGCAAATATTTTCTGTTTACCGGTACTTACGTTGTAACGCTGGTCTCTGTCGGACAATAAAAGCAGTACCGAGAGCCCCGCAAAGCTCAATAGGCCCCACAAGCCAAACCGGGAGTCGTAACCTTTGCTGACCGCATAAAGAAAACATCCGCGCAGTAATACCAAGTGAGCCAGAATATAGGGTACAAGGCCGAAGTCAACTCGCCCGACAAAAGGTATATAGTTTTGCTGAAAAAAACCGTCTGTGATACCTATTGCAGTGATAAGCATCGTAGCAGCAACCAGCCAATTAACAGCCTGGCGTCTGGATTTTTGATCGACTATATCCTCTGCGGAAAAAGCCTCCACCAACGCGCCGTTGTCTGCTTGCTGTTCCAATCGCCTTAAGTACTTTTCGACAATGATGCCGCAATCTCCACATTCGCCATCCTCCAGCCTGGATGAACCACATTTCGGACAAACGCTTAATGGCTCTTTTTGTATTTTTTGCTGTTCACGAAGCTGCTCTTTACCCGCTCCTGCCGTTGGTGGTTTGCTCACCTGCGGTTCAGCTTCTTCTGGTATAACATTCCCTATGGCACCACAGCTTTTAAAGCGCTGAAGGTAGGCATTAGCGGTGAAAGCATCCAGATCCGAGCGAATAAACTGGTGCGTGCGACTAAAAATAGGGGCGATATCTTCACTGGAAACCGCAAAGATCTTAGCCAGGCGAGCAACCACCTGAGATTGCTGCTCTCCACACTCAAGCTTGCCACTGTATTCAAAACGGTATTTCATTACGCGATATTGGACCTCAGCAAGCAAACTGCGAAACTGAACAGTAACAACTTTGCTTCGTTTGAAATGTGTTTTCGAAGCTTAATCGCGGGGTGAGGATGTGGATACACCATCGCCATCACCTTGTTATCCTGATCGAGAATGACATGACCATTTTCCGAGTCCCAGTTAACATCCTTAGCTTCAAGGCGTTTCCTGAAGACTCCAAACAGTTTTTCAAACCACTGAAAATAGTCGGAAAAAATGCTTACGCCCACATCCTGAACCACTCCGGACTGTATACCCTCAACTGCTCTATCTCCGATATTGGCCAGGGAATAAGACTTATCCCAATAATACGCCCCTAACTCCCGCTCCAAGGACAATATCGCCGATGAGGCATTCCTTTCGATTGTTGCAAGCTCGGCACCGACTTCGTCATATACGCTAAAGCGCCTTTTGCCGATAAAAAGAACAGTCTTTTCAATAGTGCTGAAGCTCTGAAACGAAGGCGTGTTGCTAGCAATCGAAAAATGACTCAAAGGCTGTAACAAGCGGGGCATAACAAAGACGCAAAAGGCCAGCAGCAAAACTCCCAGCGCAGTTGCAGCACTTTGCCACCCAAGCAGCTCTGCGCTTACGCGCACAAAGTAGGTCTCACACACAAAACCGCCAATGAGCAACGAAACAAGCAAAAACTTTGAATGCCAGAAGTAACTATTGTTTCTAAGCTTGTAGCTGTCCCTGGTATCCAGATCAGAAATTGCGCTTTCGCCCTGCAAGCCAATCAGGCTCGGTGTCACGGGTCGATCGTTGAAAACATAAATTGGCCAGGATACATCGCGCTCAGGATCTGGATTTATCGCTTGCAAGCCCTGTTCAAAAACGTCACGATTCAAATTCAGCATGACGTTGGTTTGTAAACCACAACGTTTCAGGCTTGCCGCGAGCTTTTTAACATCACTTAACGCTGCCCGCCTTTTCAACACAAGCTTTTCACCGGAAAAGATTGAAGATATCAGCGTTTGAGGTAAGCCCATCGCCGACAAACTCTTCTTCACATCTGACGGGTTAGCTCCTTCTAAGGTTTTACCGCAGGTGCTAAGAGTCCATCTTTCCATTTCAAGCTTCTCGCTTTGATGCAAAATAGAGGGATAATGAGACAAGAATAAATGAGAGAACGAAGAACAAGGCTGGTAATAGGGTCTGATTCACATCCATTTCATTAAATGAGCTTCGATATGCCAGTATTACACCTAAAAAGAAAAATACCGTTGCTAAAAGTCGCAGCCGGGTAACGATTATAAGTTTTGAGAATTGCTCCATTTATATCCTCCCGGCTATCTGGTTGTGATAGCCATTTAACCGTCAAGAAAAGCTGCCAGCGACGCCACAATATCTGTTCTTACTCGCGCAAGGGTCTGCCCAGCATCTACCACAATGAACTTATCTGCCCTGGAGGCTGCTCGTTGTTTATAGGCTGCACGTACCCTGTCAAAAAACGCAATGTGTTCGGATTCGAACCGGTCCAGCTCTGCACGCGCGCGCGCGCGTTGCAAACCGGTTTCTACATCAATATCCAGAAGGATGGTCAGATCTGGCTGGCGCTCTTTTTGAACCAGGGTTTCCAATTGGCTTATTGTTTCTAGCGACAAACCTCTGCCGCCACCCTGGTAGGCAAATGTTGCATCGGTAAAACGGTCACACAGCACCCATTTACCTTCCCTTAAAGCTGGCTGGATAACAGTATTGAGATGTTGCGCCCTCGCGGCGAAAACCAGCAATAACTCTGCTGTTGCATCAACCGGCTCATCTCTTTTCTGTAAAAGAATATTCCTTATCTCCTCCGCCAACGGTGTTCCACCCGGTTCACGGGTGATTAGCAGGTCGATACCTCTTTGTTCAAGCTCAGATTTTATGACCGCGATATTGGTTGATTTGCCAACGCCTTCGGTACCTTCAACGGTAATGAACTTACCCTCACTCATCCCCTGCTCGCTCCTTCTGTTCAGCCGGTAAAAGCTCACTACTCGTTTCGGGTGGCGCTGAGCGATAATCACTGCGTCGGCTCTTCTGATACTTGTTCACAGCCTGCTGGTGCTCCTCCAGGTTTGAGGAGAAGTAATGGGTCCCATCCCCTTTAGCCACAAAATATAATTCGTTGCCAGCAGCAGGGTGCAAGGCTGCGCGAATAGCCTCCTTACCGGGCATAGCAATGGGTGTTGGCGGCAAGCCATGGTTAGTATAGGTGTTATAGGGTGTCGGCGTTTTTAGATCATTCCTGCGAATATTACCGTCGTAGCTCTCGCCCATTCCATATATCACAGTAGGGTCTGTTTGTAAGCGCATTCCTTGCTGCAAACGACGGACAAAAACACCCGCAATTTGCCTGCGTTCGTGAGCCACGCCGGTTTCTTTTTCAACAATTGAAGCCATTATCAATGCTTGGTATGCCGTTGTATAGGGCAAACCCTCTTGCTGATTTAACCATTCATTGTGTAACACTTCATTCATTTTTACATGGGCACGCAGCAGAATATCTTTATCGCTATCTCCGCGAACAAACTGGTATGTATCGGGAAAAAAGAAACCTTCGGGGTGCTCAATGGATAAGCCGAGCTCTTTGACAATTTGCTGGTAATTTAGCCCAACTAATACTTTTTTAAGCTTTTTATGGCTGTGCAAAGCATCAATAAAGTCCCTTAAGGTGCGCCCCTCCACCAACGTTATATGATATTGAATTTGTTCTCCGGTTTGAAAGCGAGCCAGCAAAGAAATTGGAGACTCTTTTTCCGCCAACTGGTATTCACCCGCTTTAATATTGGATAAATTGAGCAACTTTGCGTATAACACCCACAAGCGGGGCCACCGTATCATCCCCTCCTGTTGCAAGTTAGACGCAACTGAATTCAAGCTCGAACCGTGTTCAATAACATACAGCTGTGTTGGTATTGTTACAGGCTGAGGAGTTTGCAGCCAGTGCCAGACATAATAAGCACTTGCTCCAAGCATCAGCAGCAGCCACACGGTTATCGCAAATACTATACGCACTGGGTTCACATTCATTAAAAAGTCTCCGATAGCCAGCTCGATACTGCTGCTGCACCTGGCCACTGCTGCTGTACTTGTAAGCCGTCTATTTTATTTACAGGCACAACGCCGGCAACCGCATTGGTGAGAAAAATTTCATCGACTGACTGTAATTCTTCATACGGAATAGCTCGCCGATACACTTTTACACCACAATGGGAAGCATAGTCATCTATTAGTGTAGTTCGTAAAACTCCTTTTACCCCCATTTCCACTAAGGCTGGCGTATGCAGTGCCCCTTCCTTCACAACGAAGATATTATGATGCATGGTTTCGACTATATTGTTTTGTCTATCGAGAAACAGAACTTCCTGGTCATCCCGCAGGTGTTTAACATTTTTCGCGGCCACTATATAAGACAAGCGTGAGCAATGTTTGATGCCAGCCAGAGAGGGACAGGGCGATAGAACACCGCTCGCCGTTTTTAGCTCAAGCTCTGCACCAAGCCATCCCTGTTGAAAATGGCGAGCAGAGTAATAAACGAGAATATCCACGCGTTGCGGCCCACAGGCGTAACTCGCTCTAAAATTGCCTTTTCGCGATACATGCAATTTTAATATGCCGTTGGCTTCAGGAGGCAGGTGTTGAAGGGATAGCTTTAATGTTGCTTGAATGTGAGCGTCGTCAAAAGACAAGCCCAGCACCTCACGCCCCTGCAGCAAACGCTGGAGATGACGCGGCCATAAAGGCAGTTTCCCCTTGCATAAGCGCATGGTTTCGAATATGCCGTCACCGTAAGCAAGCGCGCGATTAGCGAGCAAGGAGTTGTCAGTCGCAGGCTTTCCGTTAACGAGGAACAGGTCGGTTTTCGCCACCAGAGAATCTTATATTTTTTTGAACAACAAGGTGCCATTGGTACCGCCAAATCCAAAGGAGTTGCTAATAGCGGTATCGATTTTCATTGCTTGTGAAGTGTGCGGTACAAAATTGAGATCGCAATCTTCATCAGGCTCATCGAGGTTGATCGTTGGCGGCGCAACCTGGTCTCTGATAGAAAGCACGGAATAAATAGCTTCAACAGCGCCTGCCGCACCGAGTAAATGACCAATCATGGATTTGGTAGAGCTTACCGCCAATTTGTGGGCATGATCACCAAACACACCTTTCACGGCTGAACACTCGGCGGAATCTCCAGCCGGTGTTGATGTGCCGTGAGCGTTAATATAATCGACTTTGCCCGGGTCTATCTGAGCATCAGCTAAGGCATTTCGCATGGAAAGCTCTGCACCAGCGCCTGACGGAGAGGTAATATGGAAAGCATCGCCACTGGTACCAACGCCACTTAACTCTGCATAAATGCGCGCGCCACGCTTTTTGGCGTGTTCGTATTCTTCCAGCACCAATATTCCGGCGCCGTCACCCAAAACAAATCCATCGCGGCCTTTATCCCAGGGCCTGCTGGCACCTTCAGGGTCATCATTGCGCTTTGAAAGGGCCCTGGCAGCGCCAAATCCGCCGATTCCGACCGGGGTCGTCGCCATCTCGGCACCACCGGCTACCATAACATCAGCACTGCCGTACATAATCTCTCTGGCAGCCAGACCAATGGAATGGGTTCCCGTTGTACAAGCGGTGGACACAGCGAGGTTTATGCCCTTGAAACCATAGCGTATGGAAAGGTTTCCAGAAATCATGTTGATGATAGAGCCTGGCACAAAGAAGGGCGATACACGGCGCGGACCGCGCTCGTGGATGGTAATTGCAGTATTCTCAATGGAGCCCAGGCCGCCAATACCAGAGCCAATCACGCAGCCTATCCTGGCCGCATTCTCATCCGTCACCTCTATGCCGGAATCGTCAACAGCCTGGATGCCTGCGGCCATGCCGTACTGAATAAAGGGGTCCAGTTTTCTGGCGTCTTTCTCGCTTATGTAGGGTGAGAGGTCGAAGTCATCTACGGATGCACTTATCTGGGTCGAAAACGCTGAAACGTCGAAACGGGTAATCGGGCGGATACCACTCTTACCTGCTAAAATGGATGCCCAGCTGGCCTCAACTGTATGGCCTACTGAGGTAACCATTCCCAAGCCCGTTATCACCACTCGTTTACGATCCACTTCACTTATCTCCGACGAAAAGAAAATTCTCTAAAACAACAAAAGCCGCACTATGAACCATAGATACGGCTTTTGAATAAGGGTCAATGGTAGGCTGGCGAATTAAGCCAGGTTCTCATTGATGTAGTCGATAGCCAACTGTACAGTTGTAATTTTCTCAGCTTCTTCGTCAGGAATTTCTGTCTCGAACTCCTCTTCCAGCGCCATGACCAGCTCTACTGTATCAAGAGAGTCTGCCCCTAAATCCTCAACGAAGGACGCTTCGTTTTTTACTTCTTCTTCTTTAACACCGAGTTGCTCTGCGACAATCTTCTTTACGCGTTCTTCAATGCTGCTGCTCATAATCGTAATAAACTCCTAAAGATAAACTTGTTGTGAAGCCGTTATTTGCACACTTTTTAAGCCGTTAGACCTGCACCGGCTTACACGTGCGCGCATTTTAACGCGATTTTCCCGCGTTGTAATGCTTCATTACAAAATTATTGCTAAGTGAATACATATTTCAATAAATTCAAACACTTAGCACATATACATACCACCATTTACGTGTAATGTTTCACCCGTAATGTAGCTGGCATCATCACTGCAGAGGAACTTTACGACATTGGCTATTTCCTCTGGTTGACCTAATCGGGCCATAGGAATTGCTGCCAACATGCTTGCTCTTTGCTCCTCTGCGAGTACTTTTGTCATATCTGTGTCGATAAATCCAGGGGCCACAGAATTGACCGTCACATTTCGCGACCCCACTTCTTTAGCCAGGGAACGGGCAAAGCCCATTACCCCCGCTTTGGTTGCAGAGTAGTTGGTCTGCCCGGCATTACCCATCTGACCGACGATGGAGCTGATATTAACTATTCGCCCCCATCGAGCCTTCATCATGCCGCGCAAACAGGCCTTACTGAGACGGTAGACCGCACTAAGGTTGGTATTGACCACGTCAAACCACTCCTCTTCACTCATGCGCATCAACAGATTGTCTTTGGTAATACCTGCGTTGTTTACGAGAATCTGAGGAGTACCAAACTGCTCACCAATGCTGCTGAGCAAAGAAGAAACAGAACCTGCGTCAGTAACGTCCAGAGGCATACCAGCTCCGCTTAAGCCCTTTTCCTGAAAACGGCTGCTAATCGCCGCAGCGCCACTTTCCGAAGTCGCTGTACCCACTACCGTGGCTCCAGCGGTGCCCAGCGTATCGGCAATAGCAGCACCAATTCCCCTGCTGGCGCCTGTTACCAGTGCTACTTTTCCGTCAAATGACATAAACTTTTCCTCTTATTTAAGAGCGGATAAGCTGGCCTCCAGCGTATCCATTATTTCTACATGGTGTGTTTCTATGCTCTTGTCGATTCTCTTCACCAAGCCGGAAAGCACCCGCCCTGGGCCGCATTCGAGTGTTGCTGTTGCACCCTGTTTGACAAGGTAATGCACCGAGTCCACCCACCGCACTGGCGAGTATATTTGTTCTACCATTAATTTTTTAATCACTTCCGGGTTACTTTCCGGTAATGCATTCACATTGTGAACCACGGGAATCGAAGGCGGCGAGAAATCACATGCATTTATCTCTGCGGCCAGCTTCTCGGCAGCCGGAGCCATCAATGCAGTATGAAACGGCGCGCTTACCGGCAAAGGCATTGCCCGTTTTGCTCCAATTTCCTTACAAATATCAATCGCTGTTTCAATTGCCCCCTTGTGGCCGGCAATAACCAGCTGCGCGGGAGAATTATAGTTAACAGGAGCCGCAAACTCACCACCTTCGCTTGCCTGAGCACAGGCATTTTCTACCTGCTCATCACTCAAGCCGATGATTGCAGCCATGGCGCCAACACCCACGGGTACCGCTTGCTGCATATATTTGCCACGTGACTGAACCAAGCTAATGGCATCAGGGAAGGCCACTACACCGGCACAAACCAATGCAGACCATTCACCGAGGCTATGTCCAGCCATCCACTGCGGCTTTATATCGCTGGCCTCGCACCATGCCCGCCATACAGCAACACTGGAAGCTAGCAGTGCAGGCTGGGTTTTTTCCGTCATATTCAACTGTTCTTGAGGACCTTGCTGAACCAGCTGCCACAAGTCATAGCCAAGCACATCTGAGGCCTCGGCAAAGGTTTTTTGTACTACTGGTTTACTTTCAGCAAGCTCAGCCAGCATACCCACTTTCTGTGAGCCCTGGCCAGGAAAAACAAAAGCTATTTTATGATCAGACATCTTCTTTATTTACTTAATCTATTAGGAGTTAATACAAGCACCAATGCGCACAGGGATTGCCGCGCGAACCTGCTCAACCGCTACAGCCAAAGCATGCTCAAAACCCAACTGATCCGTGCTTCCATGGCTTTTTACCACTGTTTTTGACAAGCCCAGCAAAGCTGCACCGTTATAAAGCGAAGGGTTGAACTCATCCCGCCAGTTTTTCAAAACGGGTTTTACCAAACGACCTGCAATGCTGCTTAGTAATGAGCGTTTGAATGTTTTATTCAGGCTCTCAAAAACAAAGCCTGCCATACCTTCGCTGACTTTAAGGGCAACATTGCCGACCAAACCATCGCAAACAATTACATCGACTTTGCCCGAATAGAGGTCGTGCCCCTCAACAAAACCCGAAAAATTGAGATCCCTGCGCAGCTTCAATTCATGGGCCGCTTCAATAATGGCATCACTGCCCTTGCTCCACTCCACACCAATATTCAGTAGTGCCAGCCGTGGGCTGGCTACACCGTTAAGTTGCGCCAATGCACTGCCCATAACGGCAAACTGGACCAGTTGTTCTGCGGAACAATTAATATTTGCGCCAAGGTCCAATAAAAAACTTGAACCTTCTAACGTAGGCACCTCTTTACAGATTGCAGGGCGCCTGACACCTTCAAATGTTTTTACCAGCTTAACGCCAAAAGCCATTAGCGCACCGGTATTTCCGGCACTAACGCAGGCATCAGCTTCACCCTCTGCGACCAGCGAAACGGCTTTGCCCATTGACGAGTTTTGCTTGTTGCGCAGAGCTTCGCTTGCTTTTTCATTGGCCAGTACCTGCTCAGTGGTATGCATCAGAGCAAGTCGCTCTTTAAGTGAGTCATCCAGAGATGCGGGGAAATGGGCTTTTATTTGCGGCGCATCACCCACCAGCGTTACTTTAACGCCTGGGTGCGACCGCAGGAAAGCCAGACTGGCAAGAACGACAAGGCGGGAACCTTGGTCCCCGCCCATCGCATCAATTGAGAGGTGAATGTCGTTAGACAATCTTACTCGTCGTCAGCAACGTCAAGCACTTTACGACCACGGTAGAAGCCATCAGCAGTCACATGATGACGACGATGCTTTTCTCCAGTGGTGGGATCGACGGATAAAGTTGATGAATCCAGTGCATCGTGCGAACGGCGCATACCACGACGAGAACGCGTTTTTTTGTTCTGTTGAACAGCCATAATATACTCCAGCTATCTCTGTTTATGCCCTCGACAAGGGCTTTATTCTGTTGATTTTAGTGTTTTTTTAAGGTCAGAAAGCACGCTAAAGGGGTTCTCCCGCTCACTGCTTTGCGCCTTATCATCTACTTCAGGGCCCGCATGCAAACTCTCCGCCTCAATACAAGCATACTCGTGTCGAGCAGTTGCCGGCAGCGCCAGCAGGACCTCTTCTTCCAGAGCGAAATGTAAATCACCCTGTTCTTCTGTCACAAACCATGGGTCAAGATCACGGGGCAGATTCTCTGCCTGCTCTTCATCCCGCACAACCACAAGTTTCAGAACCGTTTTAACCGATACCGGCATTGCTTCAAGGCAGCGCTGACACACTAGACTCAGCGTGGTTTCAACACTACCTGACAACCTGCGTCTGCCCTGCTCATCGACAAAGAATTCCAGCTCTGCACGAACATTAGCAACTGAACGACCGTCACTTAAGTCGCGCAAGCGGCTCAAGCTATCCTCAGGTACAATGCCCGCCAACTTTGCGTTCTGCTGAGCAAATTTGCGGGGGTCAAGCAGCTTTGGCAGCTGTTTCAATGGGGCACCCTCTGACATAAGCGCGCGATTCTATGGAAATGGCTATTCCATGTCAAAGATTACTGGATGAGTATGGCCATTTTCCCCTTTTTCACCCCGCATTGAGCCACATTAGATGACAGATACTGCCAATTCCGGCCTTTTAAAGCTCATTCTGGCCTCCGGTTCCAAATACCGGCGGCAACAGTTGGAGCAGCTTCAGCTGCCTTTCGAGAGCATGGCGCCAGAGATAGACGAGAGCCCAAGGCTGACAGAATCGGCCGCTGAGCTGGCTGCTCGACTGGCCGCAAGTAAAGGGCGCGCCGTACTCAAGCGCTGCCAGCCACCGCTTATCATTATCGCCTCTGATCAAACCGCCAGCTGCGGCGACCTCATTCTGGGCAAACCAGGCAGCGAAGCAAAAGCCGTCGCACAGCTGAGCGCCTGTTCGGGCCGCACAGTGGTTTTTCACACCGCTTTGTGGCTTAGTGATGGAAGCAAAACAGCACTTACTGACGTAATCGATACCCGTGTAAACTTCCGCCCCCTGACAGAGCAGCAAATCCGTACTTATATAAAGAAGGAACAAGTGCTGGACTGTGCCGGTAGTTTTAAGTGCGAAGGCCTGGGCATCAGCCTTTTTGAAAGCATCCACAGCGATGACCCTTCCGCACTGATAGGACTGCCCTTGATACGCCTTACAACTTTTCTTAAGCATCTTGGAATAAACATAATTTAATGATCCAACTACAATCCATCAGTCTGCAGCGAGGCCATAAAGTCTTACTGGAACAAGCCAGCCTCACAATTTTTCCGGGCCAGAAATGGGGTATCGTCGGTGCCAACGGCTGCGGAAAATCCACCCTGTTCAAATTACTGCTGAAAGAAATCGCTGAAGATGAAGGAAACACCAACGTTCCAGCCAACTGGCAGCTGGCGCATATGGCTCAGGAAAGCGATGCTGGCAATAAAACAGCAATCGACTATGTGATCGACGGAGACGAGCCACTTCGCACTCTGGAAAAAGCCATTCACGCCGCAGAGCACGACGGTGGTGCACTAGCGCAACTTTATCAGCAAATGGAAACCATTGATGGTTACACAGCAAACTCACGCGCAGAACAGCTGCTCCATGGTCTCGGGTTTAAAGCAGGTGAAAGCGCTAAACCTGTCAGCGAATTTTCCGGCGGCTGGCGCATACGTTTAAATCTGGCTCGCGCGCTGATGTGTCGCTCCGACCTGCTATTACTTGACGAGCCTACCAACCACCTGGACCTGGATGCCACGCTATGGCTTGAGCAGTGGCTAAAGCATTACAAAGGGACGCTGCTGATAATTTCCCACGACCGGGATTTTCTCGACAACATTGTGCAGGGCATTGTTCATATTGAACAAAACCAACTTAATAGCTATAGCGGAAACTACTCCTCTTTTGAAAAGCAACGTGCAGAGCGCCTCGCCCAACAAAGCGCAGAGTATGAAAAACAGCAAACCCGCATTGCAGAGATCGAAAACTTTGTGCGCCGATTTCGCGCCAAAGCAACCAAAGCCAAACAAGCACAAAGCCGCTTGAAAGAACTGGAACGAATGGAGAAAATCGTTCCCGCCCACGTAGACTCCCCCTTCGCCTTCTCTTTTCCTGAGCCGGAACGTATACCGCAAACAATGCTGACCCTGGATAATGTGAGCATCGGCTACAACGGCAATGCGATCGTAAGCAATATCGAACTTGGCGTGCTGGCAAGCAGTAGAATCGGCTTGCTGGGCCACAACGGCGCCGGTAAAAGCTCGCTCATTAAATCCCTCGCAGGAGACCTGGCAATACTTGCTGGAGAAGTGATTCCCTGCGCACATTTAAAAGTGGGCTATTTCGCTCAACACCAGCTGGAAGCCCTGGACCTGCAAGCCTCCTGTGCACTTCACCTGCAGCGCTTAAATGAAAAAGCCAGCGAGCAGGAAATTCGCAATTTCCTCGGCGGCTTTGGCTTTCAGGGTGATCGCGCTTTCGAAGTTATCCATCATTTTTCTGGTGGGGAAAAAGCAAGGCTTGCACTTGCGATACTCGCTTGGCAAAAACCCAACTTGCTATTACTCGATGAGCCGACCAACCATTTAGACCTTGAAATGCGTCATGCCCTCACGCTGGCATTACAAGCATGGCAAGGCGCGCTGATAATCGTTTCCCATGACAGGCACCTGCTGCGCAGCACCGTTGACGAGTTTTTATTAGTCGATAGAGGAAAAATCAGCCCTTTTGATGGAACGCTGGATGACTATCAAAACTGGCTGTTAAATGCCCCTGACGATGACCAGACAGCAGAGCAAACTCCAGCAGCTGCAGAAAAAATCGACAAAAAAGAACAAAGGCAGCAACAAGCCGCTATTCGACAGCAATTAGCGCCATTCAATAAAAAAATCAAACAGCTGGAAAAGCACATTTCAAGACTTACAGCAGAACTCAGTTCACTCGAAGAGGCGCTCGCAAATCCGGATCTATATGCAAGCCAGTCTGAAAAACTCTCTGAACTGTTAATTGATCAAGGAGAGAAAAAAAAGCAGCTGGATGAACGTGAAGCAGAGTGGATGATGGTGATGGAAGAAAAAGAGGAGATAGAGGCCCAGCTAAACGAAAACTCGTGATGTTCGGCTTTGAGTGGAGCCGGAGTTTAACTATTAACCCGACAATCAAATAGATTATCCTTTCTCATTGCTGTTCCACAAAGCATGAAAACATGGATTCGGTGTTTGTTACTGCGACCTTCACCAGCAGGGATGCTGGTGTAGAGCTTACATGGACGTACTTGCAGCGTGTCGCAGTGGCAAATACCGGATTCATGTCTGCGCCAAAGCTAGTGATCTCCAAGCCCTTTTAAAATCGAGAGTTTCGACCTGGCGACGAGATAGTTAATGGGATCGAGAGAGTTGGCACCAATATCCCCTTCCTGCCGGGGAAAGTGGTTTGGGATATGTCACAGTTTAGGTACAATTCAGTTCCTCACGGAAAATGATCGCTCCAAGCACTTATCGCAAGCAAGCCCGATATTAAAATCAACGGTGTGCTGTCGGAATTACCAAACCTGGAAGGCTTTCTATGACCACCATCCACCATGCACTCGTTTTAAACCTGCACCAGCCACCGCTCAACCTTGAGCACCTGCTCGACAATGAAACATGGGAAGCAAAGGAAATTCTCTATGCACTCGATCGTATTCCACGTTCCCTCTGGAAGCATGAGGACCTCGGCCGCGTTCACTTGTCGCTGTCTGGAACGCTGCTGGAAACCCTTGCCAGCCCCGAATTCCAAAGCCGAGTCTACGGTATTGTCGACTGCGGCTCCATGCTGTGGCACATGCAAAACCGACAGCTGATACGGGTACTGGGTACCGCCTACTACCACCCTGTACTGCCACTTATCCCCTACAAAGACTGGCCTGACCATCTCACGCGCTGGAAGAGCCTCGCATCCACTGTTTTTGCCCGACACAATTTCCCCGGTTTCTGGCCGCCGGAAATGGGCTTTTCCATGGAGCTCATTCCGCTACTGGTAGAACGTGGTTATCAATACGTGATCGTCGATTCTGAACATGTTAAGCCTGTTGATGATATGAGTTGGCAAGAAATTCGCTACAGGCCTCACATTGCACGTTTTGAAGATTCAGAAATAATTGTGGTTGTGCGTGACAGGGAGTTATCGGACGCGCAAGAGTCCGGTATGGACTACGCTTGGTTTAGCAAAGAACTTCACGAGCGCACAAGATGGTGTGAATTCGAGCCATTGATAACAACAGCAACAGACGGTGACAACGGTGGCTGGTTTCGCAATACCAACAGTCACAGTAATTTCTGGGGTGCCTTTTACGACGAATACATGGAATCAGCACGTTCGGGGAAAGATAATATTCGCCCGACTTTTATTGAAGACTACATCGAAAAACACGGTGTTGGCGGTGAAGTTACTGTTGAAACAGGTGCCTGGAATACCGGCTGGCATCATGGCAAAGACTTTATTCAGTGGACCGGTTCCGAGATGCAAAAAGAGGCCATTCAGCGTATTCGCGATACCAGCAACGCGTTCCACGAACTCGCTGCTAAATGTGCAAAGAAGCATGTCAGTGAGGAGCTGGGCCAAACCCTGGAGCAAGCATATTGGCTGCTGCTGCGCGCGCAAACCAGCTGTAATATTTATTGGGGCGAAGCCTGGGTACAACGTTGTCACGACGACCTTGATCAAAGCTGGTGCCATATAAACCAGTTAAATAAATCGATTTAAGCTAAATTAGGTTGACTATAGGTGCAGCGCTCCCCGGGCCTTTTTCGCACTATCATGGAACAAGGCATGTACCAGGACTAAACCCGGCCAGACTTACCTCATTTACGCGTTTATCCGCCATAAACAGGCGAAGGAGTACGTAGCATGACCGAACTGAACGAGTATACAAACGACCTTCCCACGATCTGTGGCTCTGAGGAGCTTGTGCAAAACACCCTGAAACAGGGACAAAGTAAAGATCTCTACCGCAGCAGCGGCAAGGTTGACTTTGGCAATATACGAGCAGCTTGTGCTGTTGCCTTACATATGCACCAACCACTAACTCCCGCCGGCGGAGATGACTTGCAGACTGCGGGCGTGATCAGCAACCTGCAATATATGATGGAACACCCGGATATCGGCGATAACCATAACGCCTCTGTATTCCAATGGTGTTATAAGCGCATGGGGGAGATGATTCCGCAACTGGTTGCGGAAGGTAAAAACCCGCGAGTTATGCTGGAATATTCCGGTACGCTCTTTCATGGCATGCGCAAAATGGGGCTGCACGATGTTTTCGATGACCTGAAAAAAATCACCTGCGACCCGGCCTTGTGTCACACCGCAGAATGGCTGGGAATGCCCTGGGGCCATGCGGTAGCGCCTTCCACACCCCATATTGATTTTCGCCACCATGTTACCGCCTGGCAACACCATTTCGCTGGAATATTTGGTTTTGCAGCCCTTGAACGCGTTCGCGGGTTTTCCCCATCCGAAATGGCTTTACCCAATCACCCGGATGTCGCCTATGAATTTGTTAAAACCTTGAAAGATTGCGGCTACCAGTGGGTGCTGGTGCAGGAACACACGGTAGAAGAGCCCGCCGATGGCTGGTCCCCGCGCTCCCCGCACATCCCCCACCGCCTGGTTGCTACTAACTCAAAAGGCGAAACAGCCGAGATTATCGCGATCATAAAAACTCAGGGCTCAGACACCAAACTGGTGGCGCAAATGCAGCCTTGGTTTGAAGCACAAAGCCTTAACCGCCAGGAGCTTGCTGGCCATTCCATCCCGCCACTTGTGACACAAATTGCCGATGGTGAAAATGGCGGAGTGATGATGAACGAGTTTCCACCCAAATTTAACGAGGTGGCTGGCCAGGCTTCCTGGAGCGATGTTCCACTAATGAACGCCTCGGAATATCTGGAACACCTGTTCGCAATGGGAATAAAAGAATCTGATTTTCCAGCTGTGCAACCGCTGTTTCAAAAACGTATTTGGGATCAGATGTCACCTGGTGACGGCCCAGAGAAACTTAACAAGGTCATTGAAGGCATTGGCAACGATAACAACTTCCACATGGACGGCGGTAGCTGGACCAACGATTTGTCCTGGGTAAAAGGCTACGAAAATGTGCTTGGCCCCATGGAAGCGGTGAGCTCCCTGTTTTATGAAAAAATCACCAAGCCGGGCATCCCCACAACGGAACAACGTTACCAAAACGCCTTGTTTTACCTGCTGGTCAGCCAGACGAGTTGTTACCGCTATTGGGGGCAGGGCTTATGGACAGATTACGGGCGAGAACTTTGTCGCAGAGCTGAAGCCATCTTGAATTACGATTTTTAGCGGTTTTTCACCCTGGTGACACGTTTAGCTGAGCCCCCTTGCAAGGGGGCTTTCGCAAGGTGTGACTTGAGCGTTTTCTAGAGTTCCACTCATCAGGGAAAAACTCGATTTTAAAAGGGCTTGGAGATTGTTAGCTTTGGTGCAGACATGAATCCGGTATTTGCCACTGCGACACGCTGCAAGTACCTCCCTGTAAGCTCTACACCAGCATCCCTGCTGGTGAAGGTCGCAGTAACAAACACCGAATCCATGTTTTCATGCTTTGTGGGACAGCAGTGAGATAGCTACTCCAACTTTTTCTGCCAGAACTCCGCACAACCGGCTTCTTCTTTCAGTTCATAGGGCTCGAAACCAAAACGTCGATAGCAACGTTTTGCCGGTTCATTATTGCCAAGCACTTCCAGGGTTAATTTACAGCAAGCCATTTGCCTGGCAAGGCTCTCCAATTCGTCCAGCAAAGCCACAGCAACACCCTTCCCGCGCCAGCGCTCTGCAACAAAAAAATCATGAAGATTTAACACCGGCTTCAGTGTAAAAGTTGAAAATGACATAAATGAAGTGGCCAACGCGATGGGCTCTTCTTGCGGGTCGAATGCCAGCAAGGTAGTCGCGTGTGTGAAACTTTGCAGGCTGGGAGCAATATTCAGGCAATGCTCCAAGGGCAGCGGCTTGCCGCCGCCCATTACATCTCCGGAATAAGCCCGCATTAGCTCGGCAATGGCCTGCACATGCGCGGGCCTGGCATAATCTGCCGGGCAAATGGAAAAATCACTCACTGCTCTGCCACTCCAGAATCTGTGGGAAGTGATCAACACACATCACTGGCTCATAGGGCTTGAGCCGATCGATATGATGTGCGCCAAAACTTACTGCAATCCTCGGCATACCTATCTCCCGGGCCATGGCCATATCATATTCCGTATCCCCGATCATCACCGCCTGCGCCGCTGAGCACTTAAACTCTTCCAACAACTGCTGCAGCATCAGCGGATGGGGCTTTGACGCCGTTTCGTCGGCACAACGACTGCCATGAAAAAAGGTATCCAGCCCCAGCTTGGCCAAAACTCGGTCCAAGCCTCGCCGGCTTTTGCCAGTGGCAATGGTCAATTGATGTCCAGCATCCACCAAGCTCTGCATGGTTTCCAGGGCGCCATCAAAGAAGGGCGAAGGGGTCACATCGGCATCCAGAAAATAGGAGGAATAGTGTTGCCTTACGCTTTCGAGGTCCTGTTCGCTAATGTCCGAATAGAGAGTACGGATAGCTTCTGGCAGCCCCAGGCCGATGATGTTCTTAATATCGTCATCGCTTCTGTCTACCAAGCCCGTTTCGCGGGTTGCAGAACGCATACAGCGAACAATCTTGGCAGCCGAGTTACTAATGGTGCCATCCCAATCAAATATATAGAGCACAGTTACTCCAGTCTGGTTAAGGTCGTTTGCAGGTCTTCCGGTAGAGGGGCCTCCACTTTCAAGGCTTTTCCATCCGGCAATTTAAATGCCAGCGATGACGCATGAAGGAATAAACGTCTGCAGCCTAGCGCCTTCATAGTCCTATTAAAGTCGTCATCACCATATTTCTCATCTCCCACCAGCGGGTGCCCCTTGTGTTGCGCGTGTACCCGGATCTGGTGTGTTCGGCCGGTCACCGGTGAAGCCTGCACCAGGCTTACCTCTTCAAAGCGCCGGGCAACGCTAAACAGCGTTTTACTGGGCTTGCCTTCGAGGCTCACCCGAACGATACGCTCTCCGCTTTGCAGCTCGTTTTTTATCAGTGGGGCGTCTACGCAATTGGCCCGGTTTGGCCACCGCCCTTTTACCAATGCAAGATATTGCTTGTCTATCTGTTTGCCCGCCAGCATGCCCTCGCCTTCAAGGCGAAACAATTGCTGCAGGTACTTGAGCATTGAGCGCTTCTTCGCCACCAGAATACAGCCAGAAGTTTCTCTGTCCAGGCGATGAACAAGCTCAAGAAAACTGTTTTCCCCTGCCATCTGCCGCAGAGATTCAATCAGGCCGAGGTTAATCCCGCTGCCACCGTGAACCGCCAGGCCCGAAGGCTTGTTGATAACCATAAACGTGCTGTCTTCGTAAAGCACAGCGTCGGCCAGCAATTGCTTCAAACTATCACTGGCCCTGGCAGGCGTTTTACCCTCTGCAACACGAACAGGCGGTACTCGGACCATGTCACCGATGATCAATTTTCTCTCAGGCTTGGCCCTGCCCTTGTTCACACGCACCTCACCCTTGCGAATAATGCGGTAAATCATCGATTTGGGCACACCTTTCAGACGTGAGATCAAGAAATTATCCAGACGCTGTCCTTCTGCAGATTCCCCAATGGTGATCAGCTCTACCTTATTGAAATTGGCCATGGTCTCCGAATACATTACCCCCAAAGGCCGGCATCATACGCCCAAATCCGAGCCTTCGGAAAGTATTCGCTTACATCTAAGCCCACAGAATTGAATGGTCAGAGTAACAATGCTATGCTTCGTGAGTGCGGTAGCAAGACTTATACCGAAATCATTCAGTATTTCCGCACAATTTATAGCCTGCTGCCCGCCAAATTGAGAAAAGGGCTCAGGCAAAGAATTTCAAAGGTGCTCAAGACGATTTCTTGAGCGAAAATTGCAACTGATAGCGCGGCCAAGAGTAGTCGTGCATTGCATAAAGAAATGACTGGGCCGGCAATTATCCGGCAGAGAGCCTTTTTTTAAACCGCTGCCAGGCAAACATTCGCCAGGCCTCGGAACGCAAGTTTGTAGACGCGATTGAACACACATCGAAGCCAGACAACTGGTAGCAAACATCCAGTGGAACTTCGATAAAGCGAAACTGTTACGTTATAACAAGAAAAGGTTAAACCGGTAAGCCACTGTATTTATACGCTTAACCCCACTCTCTGCTCGCTATTTGTACTGCCCTCTGTTGAACATACCTGTTTTCGGTAGAAAAACCGGATGATAGTTGGATCTGTAAGGGCCTACGTGAGTTTTTTATATTGTAATAACTCCCTGTCAATCAGTAAGACCGGGGCGCATGCTCGTTTATTGCGCTGTTTGTACGGTTACGCCTGATTTACTCGCCCGAGTGACAATGTCGCTCGACGGACCCTCATGTTCGCCATTTCCTGGCGGTGCCCGCTCCCCTTGCTCGTGCTCACACGAGAACACACTACATGAAAAGAATGCTCATCAATGCCACGCAGCCTGAAGAACTGCGTGTTGCACTCGTTGATGGTCAGTGGTTATACGACCTTGATATTGAAAACCGTCTGCGCGAGCAGAAAAAAGCCAACATCTACAAGGGTAAAATAACTCGCATCGAGCCCTCGCTTGAAGCAGCCTTCGTTGAATACGACACCGGCCGCAACGGCTTCCTGCCACTGAAAGAAATTTCCCGTGAGTACTTCCTCAAACAACCCAAAGACATCGAAGGCCGCATCCGTATTAAAGATGTGGTCCGAGAAGGCATGGAAGTTATCGTTCAGGTTGATAAAGAAGAGCGTGGCAACAAAGGCGCTGCGCTTACCACTTTTATCAGCCTCGCCGGCCGCTATCTGGTATTGATGCCCAATAACCCGCGCGCAGGCGGTATCTCGCGCCGAATCGACGGCGATGACCGCTCTGAGCTAAAAGATGCTCTGTCCGATGTGGACATTCCCGAAGGCATGGGCATTATCGTTCGCACCGCTGGTGTGGGACGCTCCAGCGAAGAGCTGCAGTGGGATATGAACTACCTTACGACACTGTGGGGTAATATCAAGGAGCACGCAGACCAGTCAAAAGCGCCGCGCTTTCTGTTCCAGGAGAGCAACGTTATCATCCGCGCCATTCGCGACTACCTGCGCCCGGATATCGGCGAAGTGATCGTTGATCACCAGGAGGCCTACAACCTGGCAACCAGCTTTGTTCAGCAAGTAATGCCAAACTATACCAGCAAGGTAAAACTGCATGAAAAAGCAGTGCCCTTGTTCAACCAGTTCCAGATAGAAGGCCAGATAGAGACAGCCTTTGAGCGTGAGGTAAAACTACCGTCCGGCGGCTCCATTGTGATTGATGTTACTGAAGCTTTGATCAGTATCGACATCAACTCCTCCCGAGCAACCAAAGGCGGCGATATTGAAGAAACCGCACTGCAGACCAACCTGGAAGCCGCCGATGAAATCGCCCGCCAGTTACGCCTTCGCGATATGGGCGGCCTGGTAGTGATCGATTTCATCGACATGCAACCCGTACGAAACCAGCGCGCCGTCGAGAACCGCATGCGCGAAGCCCTGAAAATGGACCGCGCTCGCGTACAAATTGGCCGTATTTCGCGTTTTGGGCTGTTGGAAATGTCCCGCCAGCGTTTGCGCCCTTCTCTGGGTGAAACGACCTCCAAGGTCTGCCCTCGCTGCAGCGGCCAGGGTACCATCCGAGGAACCAAATCCATTGCACTCTCCATTCTGCGTCTGGTGGAAGAGGAAGCACAAAAAGAACGCAGTGCCGAAATTCGCGCCGTTGTTCCTGTTAAGGTTGGAACCTACCTCCTTAACGAGAAACGCAAAGCCATTTCCCAAATAGAGCAGCGGCACGATACCCGTATTGCGATACTGCCAAATACTGAAATGGTAACACCCCATTTTGATGTACAGCGCCTGCGCGACGATGACGATTCGACCCACGAAATCAGTTACCAGATTGAGCTTGGAGCAGCGGTTGATGACAGCGACACGCCTGAAGCAGCAACAGCCAACCCGGCTCCATTACGCCAACCAGCGGTACAGCAGGTAGCGCCAACACAGCCAGCACCCCAACCTCGCAAAGAACCCGGGCTCATTAGCAAGCTGATGGAAGCTCTGAAAGAACTGTTCACGCCAGCTAAAAAACCGGCTAAAAAACCAGCTAAAGGCCAGAAACGAGGCCAGCACACTAAGGGTAACAGCGCCAACCGCAGAGGTAAGGGTAAAAACCGTCAGGATCGCGACCCGCAGGCTAAGCAGGGCCGTCAGCAAAATAACGAGAAAGGCCGCCAGCAGAATGACGACAAAAGAAATGAAGACAGGAACGAAAAGGACAAACAGAGCAGACCGGGCAAACCAGAGCGTCGCAAACGTGGCCGTCGCGGGGATGACCGCGGTGATCGTAGCGAGCGCCAGGTAAAACAGCAGCAAGCGCCAGCAGCAGAAAAAGACACTCAGGAAAACAATAAAGATCGCCCCGCCAAGCGCCCGTCCAATAAGCGCGGCCGCCCACAGCAGCGCCAACGCGGTCCTCTGCCAGAAGTAGAAGCAGGCCTCAATCAAGAAGTTGACGACACCCTGAACAACGTCGAACCTGGGCCTGAAGAGAAGCCTCGCGAAAATACAGGCAAGAATAATCGCCGCAATCGCAACAGAAATAGTCGAGGCAGAGACCAGAATCAGGCCGCTCAGCAACAAACAGAAACTGAACAAGCTACAGTAAAAGCCGAGCAGGAAGTACAGCATAAGCCCGCTGCTTCCAAGCCCGTGGAAACACAAGCAACTGCAGAACCCAAGCCTGAAGCTTCTCTACAGCCAGTATCTGAACAGCCTGTATCTGACAATGCCGCTACTGAAACCAGAGCAGCCGAGCCAGTTATAGTTGCTGAATCAGCGGTATCGAAAACAGAAGTGAAGCCGCAAGCGGAAAAGCCTAGCGTTCAAGCCGAAGGGCCTGTATCAAGCCCGGCAGAAGCAGCCTCTGAAGATCAGGTAAATGCGCCGGTAGAAACAAGCGTTCAGGCCCCTGCTCAAAAACAAACAGCAGAGCAGACCCACGCTTCTGAAACGGAAAAGCCCAAGGATGCCAGCCGCGCATCTAACGACCCACGCTACATGCCAAAACCCGTTGGCAGTGTCTCTGTTACCGATGTTTCCGTAGAAGTGAACATGGGACGGCCTCTTGATACAACTGAGCCGGCCAAGATAGAGAGAAAGCCCCGAGCGTTAAAGCGCCCGAGTAACGACCCTCGAGCACGCAAGGCTGAAAAAGAAACTGACAGCAGTGCGGTGGAATCGTAGAGAAGAAATAGCGAACTAATTAGAAACAACAACCCGCTGTTAATCCTTTAACAGCGGGTTTTTTTACTCCATTTCAGCCGCTATTCGTGCAAACAGGCTCCAGGCTGCCACGCCCTTGAGTACGCAATTCAAATTAGCTTCAGCGGGAGAGCTGGAGTGGGCACAACCGGCAGTGCCATCAAAGCCAGCCACGCCCTCACCAGTGGTTAACAAGGTATATTGGTGATCAGGGTTGGCTTCTACCCACTCCTGTGCCCAGTTTCCAGCGCTATAGCGCAGGTTGTCACGCATATCCAAATCCCAGTAATAAAGCCCATCAGGGTCATAAGCCTCAATATCAGCAAAATCGTATAACCAGCGATTGTTGGCAGCTACGTGTTCACGAATTAATTCATTGTTGTAATGCACCGTGTTAGGCGAGAGATCTTCGCCCAGCCCTTCCGCATGGCCAGTCATAAATACAAACACAATCTCCGGATACTCGGCAATCAGCTTTTCCATATTATCAAGGTAGCGCTGAGCGTCGTGCCCGTTGATGGAACACCAGGACCACATCACCACATTGATATGGGCGTTGTCAGCGTGATCCAGTAACTCGCGGGTTCCAACAACCCAAGGGGTATCGCCGTTGGCGTCAACCCAGTCTCCCTGGCTAAGGTCGGAGCCCCCGGCGCGAACGCCGTAGTCGTCCAGATCAATTCCGCTACCATCTCCACTATCACTCCAATTATAACGATCACCAAAAGCGGGATAGTTCATAAGCGACGTCATGCCTGTAATAAGCTGGCTACCGTGTGAAGTATGCTGATAAGCGATATGAAGTTCAGCTATCGCTTTATTTAAATCAGCCTGCGGAATAGCGCTCAGTACTCTGTCCGTATAATCGATGACGCGGGAACTGGAAGCAGAAGAGCCCGAGCTAGAAGTGCTTGAGCTTGAACTGGATGTCGATGTGGAAGTACTGGAGCTGGAGCTGGAGCTAGAGCTGGAATCGGAAATCAC
>CAJIBL010000055.1_pt1 | contig 34907 bp, 23 predicted proteins | sample 9199351 | NCBI WGS metagenome assembly CAJIBL01 (sample SAMEA7708304, study PRJEB35096) | sediment metagenome | biome: marine neritic benthic zone biome [ENVO:01000025]; feature: sediment [ENVO:00002007]; material: shallow marine sediment [ENVO:03000034] sea grass bed [ENVO_01000059] ...
GATTTCTCGCATCAGTAAGGCCCTTTTGGTTTGTGTTTGCTTTTTTAGTCGAAAACAATTTTACAAACCTTTTGGGCCTTTTTTAATGGTTTTCCTCAATTTATTCTTTAATTTCAAATACTTGTGCGTTTATGGATGGGCACTAGTTAGTCCGGCGAAGTCTTATGCAGGGCTAAGTAGCATTGTTAACCCGGCAATTAAATAGATTGTCCTATCTATTTAATTGCGCTCCGATGAAATGTTGGCGCAAATGCGCGAATTTTCTGGCATTTCAAGGGTTTACATTGCCTTGGCAATAGCGGCGCTTCCGTGCAAAGCCGTCCGATTGTAAGAGTGATTCAATAGTTTGGGGCGATTTATTTTATCGCCGGGTTATTAATTGTGACTTTGTTATTCTCCAGCAGGAATCTAGCCCAGCTATTATCCGGGTTTATTTCTAGTGCTTTCTGCCAATGATAACGCGCCATGGCGCTATCCCCTAATTCTAAATGTGTTAAACCCAGCCAGACATTGTTTTCGCTGTGCCCCCAGTGCTTTCCGGAATTGTAGTCATTGTAGAAACTCTCCTGTGCCAGAGTAAAAGCAATTTTCGCTTTTTCTTTACTGCCCCCGAACGCAAGGGGTGTGTTGTATTCAAGGATACCCTTGAGCATCTGTACGCGAGGATTACGCTTGTCCAATGCTACCGCTTTGGCAATCGTCTCATGAGACTTGGGGCCGTACTCCATACTTTTCCCAGGGCTCAGGCTGATCGAATAGCCGTAAATGTTTGCCAGTAGTGCAAGGCTTTCTGCATCTTTCTGGTTATTACGGGTATGGGCTTCCATTTGTTCGATAAGTTTTTGCAAAATACCTTTGGCTTTTTCTTCTTGTTGCTGGAAATTGTAGACTATCGCAAGTCTGTAGCTGGCAAGGAAGTAATCATAGCCGTTGGTTACTTGCAGCAGGGCAGTCAGTTTGTCCGTTCGGTGCTGGTAGTAAGCCTGTTCTATCGCATTGATATCCGCTTGAGCGGCAAAGCTTGAGCTGGCGAAAAAAACCAGTGAAGCGACGAAGCTGCGAAGTGTATTCATGGTGTGTCCTCCATAAGCAAAGGGCCTGCCTCCGACGCTGGGGTGGTTGTCTCTGCTTGTGGATAGTGTCTGAAATTTGGGCTTTGAAAATAATAGAGCTTTGTCATTGATAAGGGTGACAAATGTCATTTTTGTGTGAGCTTTTCAGCAGCTCGGTTTAGTCATCAAGGTCATATACATGGCAGTCTTCATAACTATAGTGCTAGTCTGCCAGGGAGGCTTTAGGTGTATTCAATATTGCCTCGGCACAGATTTCTCCAGCTCTGCGTTGAACTTTTTGACTTAAGTCCTTAGGCCGGAAAAACTTAACTTGATCAGAAAGGTTGTTGTGAGGCTAGAGGGGCCTGGGCTTCAAGTACTTGGTAATTTAACGGGTCATAGCAATTTCTGCGCTCAAGCTTCAACAATACGAAATTTCTCTACCAGATTTGGCTTTAATCTCGAAATGTTCGGACTTTGTCATGCCCGCTCGAAATTAAATATGCTAGCTTTCACGGGTCTGGACAGCTTGCTGGTGTTTTTTTGTTCGCAATAATTTGGTGATTACAGAAAATAAGTTCTTGATACTTCGGGCTCTCGCGCAGGAGCAATAGTATTAAAGGACTAAAGTTTAAAAGCAGGCTCATACATTTTACTGGCAATTTATATTAACTACGGTAATTCTCATGATTAAGACAACCAAGTTAGCTCTGTTGGCAGGGCTGTTATTCTCAGGTTTGGTCAGCGCCCAGAACTGGCAAAGCTGTGACCAGTGGGGCAACTGGGACGTGAATGGTTATACCATTTACAATAATATCTGGGGCAGCGGTGCCGGCTCCCAGTGTATATGGGCAAATAACGAAGGCGATTGGGGGGTAACTGCCAATCACCCCAATACCGGCGGCATTAAGTCCTACCCCAATGTTGATTTCGACGTTAACTACAATATTGGCAGTATGCCGAATATTACCTCCAGCTTTGATGTAAGCCGGCCGGGTGCCGGTTCTTATAATACCGCTTACGATATCTGGTATGACAACTATGCCTATGAAATTATGTTGTGGCTTAACTGGAATGGCGATATGGGGCCGATATCCTACAACTATGGTTGTAGTGGTGGTTACCCATCCACCGCTTGCCCAATAGAGACCAATGTTACTATCGGCGGGCATACCTGGAATCTGTTTGAGGGTACCAACGGTTCCGCTACCGTATATTCCTTCCTGCGGACCAGCCCTACCAACTCCGGAAAAGTTAATATTACTCAGGTTTCCAAGTGGCTGGCAGAAAAAGGCTACTTGAGCGAGAGTACCAATCTGCACGAAATACAGCTTGGTTTTGAAATCAGCCAGTCTTCTGGTGGCCTCGATTTTCGCATGAACAGCTACGACGTAACGGTGGGAGGAACTGGTTCAGGTTCATCCAGCAGCTCTAGCAGTTCCAGCTCATCCAGTTCCAGTAGCTCGGGCAGTGCTGTTTACGATGGCAGCAATCCCTTGACCGTTCAGGAAGATGGCGCGGGTTTTGTGAGTGTGGATGGTTCGGTAGATAGCAACAATGGTGGCTTTACCGGTAGTGGTTTTGCGAATACCGATAATGCCAATGGCAAAGGCATAGATTGGGTGGTTTCTGTGCCGTCCAGCAGCACCTACAATTTAAGCTACCGCTATGCAAACGGCGGTTCCGGCAATCGTGCCGCTGATATACGTGTGAATGGCAACACTGTTTTAAGTAATGTGGCTTTCAATTCAACCGGAGGCTGGACATCCTGGGATACCACCGTTGTCAGTATTCCGTTGTCGGCGGGTAGTAATGCAATTCGGCTGCAGGCAACTAGCGATGCAGGCTTGGGGAATATTGATTATATGGAGGTGTCTGGCGGCGGTAACGGTTCTTCCAGTTCGTCCAGCAGTTCAAGTTCCAGTTCGTCAAGCAGTTCTTCTTCCAGCTCAAGCTCCAGCAGTTCAAGTTCCAGTAGTAGTTCCAGCTCAAGCTCCAGTAGCTCCGGCTCCGCAGGGGGTAACTGCGATGGTGTAAATGAGTATCCAAACTGGACAGCGAAAGATTGGGAAGGTGGAGTTTATAATCACTCCAATGCTGGTGACCGAATGCAGCACAATGGCAACCTATATCAGTCTAACTGGTATACCAATACCGTTCCTGGCAGTGACTATTCCTGGACCTTGATTGGATCGTGCAGTGGCGGCCCAAGCTCGTCAAGCTCCAGTTCTTCCAGCTCAACTACGAGCTCCAGTTCAAGTTCCACCTCAAGCTCTTCCAGCAGTTCCAGTTCTTCCAGCAGTTCCAGCTCTTCTTCTAGCGGTGCTTCAACTCTTGTCATTCAGGAGAACAGCAGCGGTTTTTGCGGCGTTGAGGGGACAATAGACTCCAACAACAGCGGCTACACAGGGGAGGGCTTTGCTAACACCGTCAATGCCAACGGCAACGCGATCTCTTGGAGCGTTGATGTTCCGTCTGGTGGCAGCTACAGTGTGGAATGGCGTTATGCAAATGGTTCGGGCGCAAATCGCTCTGGTACAGTTGTTGTGAACGGGGCAGAAGGCCAGTCTGTTGATTTCAACGGTACTGGTACCTGGAGCAGTTGGAGCATCGTCAGCACCACAGTTAATCTGACTGCGGGTAATAACCAGCTAGATTTGCGAGCAAGCAATGACAGTGGTTTGGCCAACATTGACGCTATTACACTGACTGGCAATGCGCCTTCGGCGGGGTCGTGTTCTTGTGCGCTTGATTCTTGTAGTGGCAGCAGTTCAAGCTCGTCGTCCAGCAGTTCATCTTCCAGTAGTTCGTCGTCCAGCAGTGGTGAGCCTGGTTTGGCCTTCCCTGGCGCGCAGGGTTTTGGCCGTTTTGCTACTGGTGGCCGCGGTGGTGATGTTTACCATGTAACTAACCTGAAAGATTCCGGTTCCGGCTCTCTGCGCCAGGGCATTAGTTCAGCAAATGGACCTCGTACCATTGTGTTCGATGTATCTGGCAACATCGAGTTGCAGTCTGCTTTGAAGATTAACAAAGATGATTTGACCATCGCCGGGCAGACGGCTCCGGATGGCGGTATTACCGTTTCCGGTTATAACACCCTGGTCGAAGCCGACAATGTGATTGTGCGATTCATGCGCTTCCGTTGCGGTGATTTCAATGTTTACGATACAACCGGTGTGAAGCCTCCACGTGGTAATGGTGACTTGAAAGGCAGTAATGCCGATGCCATTAGTGTTATTCATTCAAAGGATGTGATACTGGATCACGTATCAGCTTCCTGGAGTGTGGATGAATCGCTTTCGGTAACCTGGAGCAATGATGTCACCGTTCAGAACTCGATTATTTCTGAACCGTTGAATGACTCCTACCTGGTTAAAACCAAGAATGGCAGCTCCTACCTGCAGCCACATGCCTTTGGCTCACTGGTGCGTGCCAACGATAATCATGATGGTGGCTACACCTATTACCGCAACCTCTATGCTCACTGTGATATGCGCAACCCCGGCATAGGACCAAACCAGAGTGAACCAACGGTGTATCAAGCCAAGCTGGACTTTGTGAACAACGTGGTTTACGGCTGGGGCCAGCGGCAGGGCGAGTCTATTGATGGCTCCAAGGGCGGAGCGGCTAACGTTAACATGGTAAACAATTACTATATCGCCAATGATGACTCGGATGACCCCGGCGCTATTTGGGACGACGAGAAATATGAAAGCATATATGCTTATCAGTCCGGCAATAAAGTGGATAGCAACAAAAACAGTTCCCTTGATGGCTCAACTGTAGGCTGGGGTGCCTTTCAGAACTTTACGTCCAGCCAGAAGAAATCATCACGCTGGGATTACCCGCTAGTAGATACGCTAAGTGCCGATGAGGCTTATCGCTGGGTGAAAGATCACGTCGGTGCATCCATAAGTCGCGATGACGTTGATGCTCGTGTTATCAAGCAAATGATTAACAACACTGGCAGTATTATTGATAGTCAGGGCGAAGTTGGCGGCCTGCCAAACATCAGCTCCAATTCGGGCCCCAGGGATTCTGACCGTGATGGAATACCCGATGCTTGGGAAGATGATAATGGCCTGGATAAAAGCAATGCCAGCGATCGTAATGCCTATGACTTGAGCGGAAGTTATACCAATCTGGAGGTTTATCTGAATAGTCTGGTGAACTTCTAGTACGATTAACCCCATGGAGGGGAGGGGGAGTATTCCGCAGATTTGTCGGGAGCAAGCCAGGTAACTGCGTAAAGCCGTCCAATTTTTAAGGGTGACGCACTGAGTGTTAGCGCTTAAATACTATTTCCCAATGAAAAAAAGCCGGCATTTGCCGGCTTCTTAATTGTTGCACCGGTGTATCTTGCTCAGTTTAACTACCTGACTGCTGCATGCTGTTGGATATATGCAAAGAAAAGTCATAAAAAAGGAAATACCATGTACGCTACTTTCAAACTCTCATTGTGCTCTCTGCTCTTTGCTGTCTGTGCCTGCAGCAGCCAATTAGATACAGCTCCAGCGGACGCTCTTGCTCCACCGGTGACGCTGGATTCCAGCGAAATATTTAATTTGCACTCGGAAATATACAGTGAAAATTTCCGTATTCGTGTACGCTTGCCTGCAAGTTATGCTGGTAATTTAAATAAGCGTTACCCTGTGATAATCAAAGTTGATGGTCAGTGGGATTTTTTACTCGCTGCAAGCGTTTACAACTGTCTGTATTTCGACGGCCAAATGCCGGAAACTATATTTGTTGGCATCGATTGGCCTGATGTACAGGGCAATATCCACCAGATTCGATCGCGCGATTTACTTCCCAGCCCCATTCCCGAGTTTGAGGGTAGCGGTAAAGCCAGCACGTTTATTGATGTTCTGCAAAAAGAAATTGTGCCGCAACTCAGCGAGCGCTATCGCCTGCAAGACGAAACCTATCTACTGGGCGGATCCATGGGGGGTACTTTTACCACCTATGCTTTGTTAGAGCGGCCTGATTTTTTTGCCGGTGCAATTGCCATTGGCGGTGGCTACGAACATTTTGAACAGGATTTTAATGCGCTAATAGAACAGCATCACAACAGCAATAAGCTAAGTGGTAAGCGCTTGTATTTGGGGGTGGGTAGTCATGACGCCATCGCACCAGCGGTGCTGAGGCTGGCAGAAAAACTGGAAGCGGCGAATCTACAGGGATTTAATGTGAAGCTTGATCATACTGAAGGCTTTGGTCATTCCGGCATGAATGTACCGGGGTACGCAGGGGGGTATCAGTATATGTTCCAGCGCCCGGTTGAGAAGCTTGATGAACAAACGTTGATAAAATACGCAGGCACTTACGCCTTAAGCACCGAGCTTCAAGAGCGGCTGCTGGTTTCCCTTGCGGGTGACAAACTTGTGATGCAAAAACAGGGCGAAGAGCCTATTGAGCTGCTGGCCAAATCGCAAAACGAATTTTATCACCCCGGTATTTTTTACCAGGTTCTGTTTAAGGGAAATAAACTGATCATCGAGACGTTTTTCGGTGTAGAAGAGTTTGAAAAAATCAGCCGTTAAATGCGCATGCACTTGAGCATAAATACTACGCTCGTGCCTCACTTTTCAATAGTCTGACAGGGTAGAATGAGGGTGAATTCTTGTGCATAGCTTTTGCGGCGTGAAACTGACCCAGTAAAGGCTCAAGGCGTGCAGTTTGTGAACATTTCCAGCTCGCAAGCTTAGCCGTGGAATGTTGTAAAGCTATTTAAACGCCACACGAGCCGGTGATGTCTGTTTCCGACAGGTGCTTTTGGCCGGTTTTTTTTGTGCCAAAAAAAGGAGGCGCTGCGGCCTCCTTGTAATGACTATCGACTAAGTGTAGTCGATTAATTTCTACCGAAATGATTCGGTCTTATTTGTTTCCTTTCTTAGTGCCAACAACCTCAATAAAGATTGGGTTGGTGTGGAACCAGATATCTGCCCAGGCTTCTACGTCTGCAGTAAGAACACCGCCAATGTGTGGAGGACATGCTGGATCATCACAGGAGATGTTATCACTCATGTCATCACGAAGTGGGTTACCGTACATGTCACGCTCGTTAGGTGTACCTGCGGGAATGTTGCTACCGCGAGCGCGAACGTAAGAGTCTTCCTTGGCGGTAAAGCCAGTGTAAAGCCAGCTGGTGCTGCCAGCCTTTTTACCGTGCTGGTGATGACGACCTTTACGTCCGGTTTTCAGGCCGTTAGAAGCAGTCCAGGTTTTAATAATTTCTGTGGTCTCAGGTGCAAGAGGGTTGTAGTACTCATCGTCGGAAGGTGAGAACTTCTCGCCAACAACACCTTTAATTAAATCAATCTGCGCAAGCTCTGGCTCGTTAACAGGAACTTCTTTACCAATCTGGAGCAAGGATGGGTTGTTGAAAGCATATTTGGAATTATTTTTGCCTGCAGGGTCTGTTACAACCATGCGTACTGTTACCCATTGGCCTTTACGCACTTCTAACGTTTCACCCATAGTGGCACAAGTACGACCAGCACATGCTTCAAAAGTCAGGTCGCCGTCGATAAGCTGACCTTGAACTGTGAAGGAATTACCACTGCGTAAACCGTCAACAATTTGTTGTGCTGGGTCTGCAGTGCTGTCGTTTTCTGCCCATACAAAGTTTTCCTGATACTCGCCAGGCCAGAAATCGTTGGTGGCTTCGAAATCCAGTGGACCGAAACTGCCACGGCTATGCCAGTCGGAGCTAGCGAAGAACCAGAAGCGACGACCTTCACTCAGCATTGCATCCCACATGGTGCGTACACCGGGGCGGCAAAGGGTTACTTTTGCCGGGGCTTCGTTGTCATCGATAATTTCGTATTTGCCACCTTCTACAAAATCATCCATGGTCAGCGGCGTGCCATCAAAATCCTGGCCTGGTTTAGCGGCTTCTGCAGCACCGTAACAACCTGTTCCACCGAATGTAAATAAACCCGCTGTTGGGCGGCTGGCGTTATAGCTACCTCGATGGTACTGCGCTTGGTGACCTGGCTGGGATTCAAAGCCGAAGGCAATGTCTGGCGCAACTTCGTTCCAGTCACGCATATGTTCGACGTTGAAGCCTTCGTCGTCGTCTTCGATAAATGTACCCTGACGCTCGACGTGGGCTTGCACCGCGAAAGATTCACCAGGGAAGTTTTCCTGCATCCACAAAACACCCGCAGTTGATTTAACGTGATCTCCAGCGTCGTTGATGTTGATGCCACCAACCAATGTGCTGTTGTAATCGGCAACGCCTTCTTCTGGGCGTCCGTCAAACAGTGCTTTAATTGTTTCGTTACCTTCGTAGCTCAGTTCACATGTCCAACCCTGGCCGCCACCCATACTGGTGTCGTCGGAGTTACGTGCGAAGCAGTATTCAAACTGTGCAATAGCATCAGCGTTGGGGTCTTCGTCATATTGACCTGTACTGATGGAGTTACTGGAGTGCTCGTGGCCAGGTACCACCCATTCCAAGCCAAGGAAAGCGGTTTTTCCTGCGTTGTCTGGCAGCTCGCGCTCTTCAACAATACCTGGGAAATTGAATTCCTGCAGGCTTTGCCAGCGCCACATGGCTTCTACTGGCGTTCCGGTACGCACGTTTTGGTAATTCACATCACCTTTAATATTCTCTGCACCGACAGTGTTTACCCACAAACCACGGTTAAATTCTGAATCGCGGTTAAGGTAGAGGAAGTCGCTTACACGGCAATCGCGAGTACCACGGCCGCTGTGACCTACATGAATAAACCAATCTAAATATTCGAGTGATTTACGCGTAAGTGTTTTAACGGAAGTAGAACCATCGGAGCAGGTTGTGTGGTTGTGGAAGTCTCCAGACTTATATTCACCAGCCGTTGCGGAACCACCCGCAGCAGCGACGGCTGCGGCTAGCGCAGCGGACATTACGTTCTTATTCATCGGAATATACCTTTTTGAGTCGGACAATAAATTAAGCGATTAAGAATTTCGAAATTTTTTGGTAATAAACATGAAGCAAAGGCGCAAAAGAAGAAAATATTGAACGTGGTAACTGTATATGCATTTCCTGCACCTGAACGTAACCGTAGTGGTGTAGTGTTGCAATTAAGTTATGGAAATTTGACGTAAATAAAAAACATCTAAATATATGTGGAAATATTTTTCTCAATTTATTTTTGACAATGTGCAATATAGGGAAGGGCTATGTCTAGCCGTAATGAGGGTATGCACGCGAAACAAATTGGTGCACTTTCTGTAATAAAAGTGTCATTCATATTTATGACATAGTTTTGTTATATCAATGCGGGTTTGACTTGTCTGGTTAGTTGCAGGCGACCAATTCACACATCAATCCTTATGTCAACAAGAAACAGCATGTTTAAAAAAGATATTTTTAAATGGGTAAGCGAGCCTCTGCTGCAGTTTATGCTTTTGGGTGCCGTGCTTTTCGCATTGGATTCATGGTTTTCTGCACGACAAGATGATCCTCGGCAGGTGACAGTGGACGATAAACGGCTGGATGAATTAATACAGGTGTTTACTGAAGGTCAGGGAAGAGAGCCTACTGCATCGGAGCTGAACACAATGCTAGTTAAGTGGGCGCAAAACGAGATTATGTACCGCGAAGCATTGCAGCTCGGTTTGGATCAAGGCGATGAGATGATGCGTAGTCGTTTGATTTTAAAAATGCACAATGTGCTTTTCAGCCGAGCTGCACCAGAGAGCCCGAGTGAAGCAGAGCTTGAGCTCTTCTTCAATGTTAACCGTGCGCGCTACGACAAACCTGCTTACTATGATTTCGAGCAATTTCTTCTGACTGGTATGGATAATATCAGTGAGGCAGAAAGCTTGGCTAGCAGCTTGCTGGATGCGGGTGTACCAGAAGATTTTATGCAAGGTTTTCGCATGTATAAACGAAGGCCTGCCGCAAATTTAAATGCACTATTTGATAGAAGTGGAGAGGCGATCCTTCTGGCAGCGGAGGTGAATCACTGGGTAGCAGTGGAATCAGGCCAGGGCTTACACCTTTCCAGGATAACCAAAGTGTATGAATCCAAGCCGGCCGAACTAGATAACGTGAGGCATCGTGTGGTGAGGGACTGGAAGAAATACCAAGGGGACTTGCAGATTGCTCAACAAACTGTGGAAATCGCTGGTAAATACGATTTGTCTCTAGACTTGTCCAAGGAAAATAAAAGTAAAATTAAGCTCGACAACTCATTGGAAGAACAATTTAAAAAGGGATTAGAGAAAAACTTACAGCCACAGCTGGAAAACAGTGTTACGGCGAGGTAATAGCAAGCAATGAAGCTTTTTGTAAAAGCCGTAAGTTTTATCGGAATTCTAGCCTCCCTTGGACTGAGCTGTTTGCTGTCGGTAACAGCCTCTGCTCACGATACTCCTATCGCGCAACTGGTTATTAGTGAGCGTCAGCTTGGTGTTTACAATGTTGAGTGGAATTATAATTCTGCCCTAAATCTTCCTTCGCCAACGGCAGTCTTTCCCGCTAATTGTGAGTACCATGCACCGAAATTATTGTGCGGTGAAACGGGGCTTGTTGGGGAGCTTAGCGTTTTGCAGCTTGGCGAAAAGTACTCCGCAGCAGTTGTGCAAATACAGCGATTAAATATTGAAACCAGCCTGAGGGAAACTGAAAGTTACACACTTACCGGTGCTAATCCCTCAATCAATTTGTTGCCCGGAGGAAAAATGCCCCTGCAACAAATTGTAAGTTCCTACATTCCACTTGGCTTTGAACACATAATGCTGGGGGTTGATCATCTGCTTTTTGTGCTGGGCCTAATGCTGTTGGTGAGTAAGCCCTGGACGCTGGTAAAAACTATTACCTCATTTACAGCGGCCCATAGTATTACCTTGGCCGCTGTTACCTTGGGGTGGATGGGCGTTGCAGAGCAACCCGTTAATGCGCTGATAGCGCTAAGTATTGCCATTTTGGCAGTGGAAGTGATTAAACATAGAAGGGGTGATCCCTGCTTGAGTGCGCGCTTGCCCTGGTTAATCGCATTCGGCTTTGGGCTTTTACACGGTTTTGGATTTGCCGGTGCGCTGACAAAAATTGGTTTGCCGCCGGAGAGCTTACCTGCAGCCTTGTTGTTCTTTAATGTGGGGGTCGAGCTAGGCCAGTTAAGTTTTGTAATTCTGGTTTTACTTGTTTATTGGTGTAACCGGGTTTTGCAAGTTGCAATTCCATCTTGGTTTACACCCGCTTCTATCTACGGAATGGGCGCTGTCGGCAGCTTTTGGTTTCTGTCGAGAGTTGCCCTTATTGTGAGTAACTAAAGATGAATAAATTAAAGTGGATTACAGGGCTGCTGTTGGTTCCCGGTCTGGCTCACGCCCATGCAGAGGTGGGTGTTGCGGGTGGACTTATTAGTGGATTTCTTCACCCAATTAACGGTCTCGACCATTTAGTAGCCATGGTTGCTGTGGGCCTTTGGGGCGCGCAGTTAAAAAATCCAGCAATTTGGATTTTGCCAATTACTTTCCCGGTTGTGATGGCGCTTGGTGGTTTATTGGGGCTTGCCGGTGTTGCTATTCCCGGTATTGAATTAGGTATTGCGGTTTCTGCTTTAGCCTTGGGCTTGGCGGTTGCACTGGTTTTACGGCCACCTTTGTGGGTGGCTGCAACTCTGGTGGGGGTGTTTGCGATATTTCATGGTCATGCGCACGGTACCGAGCTGCCTTCATCAGCTAACCCTCTAGCCTATGGAGTAGGTTTTGTTGTCTCAACAGGCTTGCTGCATTTATGCGGCATTTTACTGGGTGTACTGAACCAGTGGCGTTTGGGTGAACGCATGGTGCGAGTGCTCGGAGGTTTAATTGCCTTGTTGGGTGCTTATTTTCTCGGCGGTGTCGCGGGTTTAGTTTAATGAGGTTCTATAGATGGAGCGGCAAGCTCACCCTGTTGCTATCATTGGCTTTGCCCCAATACGCTTCAGCGCATTTAGTATCGAGTCGATTTGGTGAATTTTACAGCGGATTTTTACACCCTCTGACGACACTTATTCACCTGTTGCCTTGGGTAGCCTTTGGTTTACTGGCGGGTTCCCAAAAACTGGCTTTGACTAGGAGCGCGCTATTTGTGTTTCCTTCGGCTGTTTTCATGGGAGTATTTCTTGGTGCGAACTTACCGCAGTGGCAGGTTATGGAGCAGCTTAATCTTTTTACCTTTTTAGCTGCGGTACTCACCTTAATCGCTGTTTCGCTTGATAAAAAGATATTTATTGCAATGCTTGCTTTGTTTGGATTGTGCCATGGCTATGCTAATGGCTATGTTCAGCTTGTGGGTTTGCAGCTCTTTCTATATGCCGCAGGGGTTACACTTGCAGCCTATATTTTGATGATCGTAATAGCCGCCGTTTCCCATCTACTTATCAGCAGGCAAACGTGGGGGATGATCGCAGTGAGAGCGCTCTCCAGTTGGATAGTGGCGATAGGCTTGATGTATGGCGGTTATCTACTATTTTCGGCTGCTGCCTGATATGCCCTTATCCAATACTCTTCGGTTTGCCCCGCCGCAACTTTTTAAATTAAATCGCAGCCTATTTTCGTCTGTGGTGATTTTGTCCGGCTTCGCTGGCCTGGGTTACCAGATGGTGTGGAGCCGCATGCTGGCGGTATCACTGGGACATGAGGTCGCTGCGGTCCTAGCTGTTGTTGCTGCTTTTTTTGTAGGGCTGGCGATCGGTGGGTTCACGCTTAACAATCAAATTCATAAAAGTACTCATCCCCAGCGATGGTATGTTGGGTTTGAGCTGCTTATCGCCGCCTGGTCTTTGGTGCTGATTTTTATTATTCCTTTTTATAACCAGTGGACCGCGCAGGTAATTGGTGTAAACCCCTCGCCTTTCTGGCATTGGTTTGTAGCCTTCAGTGCTTCATTACTATTGTTATTACCTGCTACTTTTTCGATGGGGGCAACTCTGCCTGCCCTGGAGCGATATTGGTCGGGAATAGCAACTGGCTCGGGAAGTAAGGTTGCGCGACTGTATGCGTTGAATACGCTTGGTGCTGTAATTGGAACACTTTTTACAAGCTTTGTGTTAATACAAAGCTTCGGGTTAAACGCTACCTTGCTGTTGCTTGCTTGTTGTAACTGCGTATGTGCCGCTGTTTTAAGTGTCGCTGAAGGTCAAGTGACACACGCTACAAGCCAATCAGCACGTGGTACTGAGAGAGGTAGTGCCTATTTCCGCAAACTACTTTTCGTCATCTTGTTTTTAACTGGGCTATTGGGTATCGGCTACGAAGTCATTGTTGTGCGTTTGTTGAGTCAGATTCTGGAAAACACCATCTATACATTCGCGGCGGTGCTATCCGTTTACCTGCTGGGTACGGCGATTGGTGCTTCCGTCTATCAAAACGTTCAAAAAAAGATAAGTCTCTATTCGGAATGGTACTCCGTTTTTAGTGCCTTGCTCATCGGAACGGTGTTGAGCTCTAGCTTCTGCATATTGTGTTTGTACTGGAGTGCTGGCATATACCAATCTCTGTGGTTACAGCTAGGGCAGGGGTTTTTCTCCGCTGTGTTCGCGGAGCTGTTTGTTGCTGGTCTGGTTTTTTTTATACCAACGGCTTTTATGGGGGCATTGTTTAGTCATCTCGCCAGCAGAGCAAAAGAAGAGTTTGGGCTTGGGCGTGCGCTTGGTGTTAATACTCTTGGGGCTTCCATAGCGCCTTTGCTTTTCGGTGTAGTATTGCTGCCCCTGCTGGGAGCCAAAACGACTTTAGTTCTGCTGTTGTATTCCTATTGCTGCATTGGAATTTTGGTGCTTTCTTCGCTATCACTGCGACACCGAGTCGCTTACCTTGCTCCCCTGCTCTGTATAACTGTGATCACACTATCGCCGCTGAAATTTCAGTTTATCGAGCTGCCGGATGGCAGCCGTTTGCTCAAACATCAAGAAGGTGTAATGGCGACAGTGGCTGTTGTGGAAGACGCTGCCGGGCATAAGCATTTGAAAGTGAATAATCACTTTACAATGGGCGGTACTTCCAGCCGTTTTTCCGATCACCGTCAGACCCACATTCCCTTGCTATTGCACGGCAATGCCAGCTCCTTGCTCTACCTCGGGCTGGGTACTGGAATTAGCTTTGAGGCGGCACAGTATTATCCAAACCTGAGTACCACGGGCGTTGACCTCATTCCCGAAGTGCTGCCACTGATAAGCGAATTCGGTGTGGATGTGGCAGGTGGCTCTTGGTCGAGTAAGCCGAAATTGCGAGCAGCGGACGCCAGAAGGTATATTCTCGCTGACAAAAGTAAGTACGATGTGATTGTAGGAGAGATATTTCACCCCTCTCGAGATGGCGCAGGAGCTTTATATACAGCAGAGCATTTTTCAGCAATTAAAAATCGCTTGATGAAAGAAGGTGTATTTTATCAGTGGTTACCCCTGTTTCAGTTGGATATCCCTACACTAAAAATAATTGTTCGAACCTTTACCGAGGTATTTCCAAATAGTCACATGTACCTCGGCCACCTAAGCCTGACACAGCCAATTTTATGCCTCGCGGGCTCGGAAAAAGAATTTATATTTCATGAGCAGTGGCTACTGAATAAAGTGAGCTCTCCGGCGCTACAGCGAGAGTTGGTGTCCTCACGCTTGAATTCGGATTATGCCCTTTTTGGTTCGCTGCTCGCAGCTAAAGAGCAGTTGGTAAACTTTTCCAAAGATGCAAAAATTAATACGGATAACCATCCGGTAGTCAGTTTTCAAGCGCCTCACTTTGTGTACAGCAGCGAGGAGCCCGCCGACACTAGATTGCTGAGGCTCATTGATTCATTTTCAGATGGTGATAATTTATTCCGCTATTTTGGAGCAGAAGAATTTCAGGCTGAATTGGAGCGATACCGGCAGGCAAGGGATGAGTTTATACGGGTCGGCGTCGCTCATCCGCCCGGCTCCGACTTAAGCGCATGGGCAAAGCAAGTAACTCCAGAACTGTTAAAGATTGTCTCTAACAGTAAGCAATTTACACCGGCTTATCGGACCTTGCTGGGTGCTGCGCAAAGTGTTGCTGAGCGAGACCCGAGGCTGGCCTATGCAATGCTGATGTCGCTGGAGAACGTTGCTCCAGAGTTTAGTGAAGCCCGCCAGTTAGCTCAACGAATCTTTGGTTCATAGCGGTGGATATTTCCCGTTTTATACTTCCTGCGTTTGCCTCACCAGTAATTAATTATCGCTTTGATGCAATGACTGAAGTGAATGCTCAGCTTGCGGAATACGTTCTTTCAGAAGAGAAATATAATAAGGGGCTGGTAAAGAGCAATGTTGGCGGTTGGCATTCCGACCTCAGGTTTATGCAATCCGAAATTTCTTGCGTGCAGCAATTGCATAGCAGGCTTTCGGAACTATCGAAATCATTGTGCCTGCAGATACTCAGAGAGGGATCAAAAGAGCTTGCGGAAAATATAGTACTAGAGGGATGGGCAAATGTACTGCGTTACGGCCAGTACAACACGCTCCATTGCCACCCGAATGCGTTTTGGTCAGGTGTGTATTATGTTAACGGTAATGAAGACATTGAAGGGCAGCCTTTCAGTGGAAAGCTGGAGCTGATAGACCCGCGCCCGGGTGCCAGTAATGCTTATACCGAGCATACAAACTTGTATGGACGTTTTATTGTGAACCCCTCCGCAGCACAGGTAGTATTATTTCCCTCCTGGATGCAACACCAAGTGCATCCTTACTTTGGTGATAAAGCACGGATATCGATTGCGTTTAATATTTTATTGGGCGCCCTGTGAAGCACCACCAAAACTGACTTCGTAATCCCAACTTTTTAGTCGCTCAGGCAGCGCATTAAAGGCGACTGTGATTCGTTCTTCCCCTTCGTTACGAGGAACTGCATGCAGCATGTAACTCGGGAAAAGCAGCATATCGCCTCTTTCCATGTCTGTTGCCGACCAGCGATCGCTATTGTAAGGGGTATTTACGGATTCGGCGTGGCTGTTTGAAAACACAAATTCTTTTGCGCCCATTGTGTTGTGAAACACTGTTTTTGCCGAGCTATGGCTTTCGGTCAAGTAGAAAACGCCGGATATAAAACTGTTTGCGTGGGAATGCATTGCCTGGTGGCCACCGTTGGAAAGGAAGTTCATCCACATTTCCTTTACATGCCATTTCAGGTTTTCGCCAAACAGCAAAAAACCAAAATCGCGAAGGTATTCTTGCGTGCCTTCGCTTAAGCTTGCATAAAGAGAATTTTGTTTTGGGTGGATAACCTCCGAGTGGGAGAGCAGGTCGGTACGCGCGTTTTTTTCCTGGCGGGTTTGCCGAATGTCTTCTACCAAGGTTTCTATTTGCTCGTCGTCCAGATATTTTTCGACTCGCATTACCGGTATAGGAAATAAGTTGTTAATGTGTATTTGCTTCATTTTTGTATCGGCTTTCTCCAGTTTTGCATTTCGGCTTCAGTTTCTGTCAGCTCACCGTTGCGGTTTGTATCCGCAATGTCGATAGCCATAATTACGTGATTGCGAAACTCCAGAGGAGAGAGCATCCCGTCACCGTTCTTATCAATTGATGCAAATATAAAGCTTTCTAGTCCTGGGTCAGCATTGTGGATGGACTTGATGTATTCCTGTTTGCTCAAACTGCGGGAGTTATCCACGTCTGCAAACCCGAAAACGCCGTAAAAATGCTCATCGACCTCACCAGATTCAACGATACCGACACCCTCGCAGTCGAGCGTATCAAACATGGGTTGGAGAAAGTGCACCGCAGCAGCGCGCTCATCCTGAAAGTGTTGCGGGGTTTGCTGCTCCTCCAGGGAGCCGCACGCACAGAGGGTGAGAAGGGTGCTAAAAAAGCTTAGTTTGTTCATGATTCGTCAGGCTTGATGGTGGGTATTTGCCTTGAGCCTAACCGCGAAATGTTGCACTGGTATTTAAGCGCTAGAATGAACAGGTTCATTCCCCTGCGCTGCGGTGTTACAGTTAGCAGCCCGAGGTAAAAATAACGATTAAGGCCTGCCAAGTGATCCCAGAAGACCTACACATCCCTGGCTACGACTTTGAAGAACTCATCGGTACGGGAGGCATGGCGTCTGTCTACAGGGCGCGTCAGCACACATTCGACAGGGATGTTGCCATTAAAGTACTCAGCCCGGACCTGAGTGAAGACGGGGGCTTTAGCGAGCGATTTATTCAGGAGTCGCTGATTGTTGCCAAGTTGCACCATAGTAATATAGTGCAGGTCTATGATGTTGGTGAATTTAATGATCACTTCTACATTGCCATGGAATATCTCCACGGTGGAGACCTTTCAGACAGGTTGAAACAGGGCGGCCTCGACCTTAAAGAAATCCTTTCCATTATTCGCCAGGCGGCCAGCGCACTGGATTTTGCCCATCGCAAGAATATTGTCCATCGGGATATCAAGCCTGATAACGTGATGTTCAGGGAAGATGGAGCCGCTGTTATCACAGATTTTGGCATCGCCAAAGAAGTGGGGTCCGATCTGAACCTTACCCAGACAGGCCTGGTTATTGGCACCCCCAAATACATGGCGCCAGAGCAGATTCGTGGCAAGAAAGTCGATCATCGTGTGGATATCTATGCTCTGGGCATACTGTTTTACCGCTGCCTGGTGGGCAAGGTACCCTTTGATGGTGATATGGTCACTATCACATACAAGCACGTGAACGACCCGGTTCCGGCGCTGCCAGCTAAGGTAGGCGGGCTGCAGGCTGTGTTAAACAAAATGCTGGAGAAAGAGCCGAAGAATCGTTTTCAGACGGGAAAGGAACTTGTGGTGGCACTTGAAAACCTGGACCTGAGTAAGCTTGACCGGTCCAGCTTCTCCCTTGACGACGAGCCAACAGTGCTTCGCCCGCGAGCCAGTAAACCCCAGGACAGGGAAAGTACCCGTTTTGTGCCCAGACGGCCAGCAGCTCCGGTAGATGATCCTCTGCAGGCCCTGGCTGATTCTCCTTTGTCTAATGAAACCCTGACGGAAGCTGAGAACACCAGCCCGAGGAAGTCCTCAAGCTTTCTATGGTTTGCTGGTGGCATGGCGCTTGTCGCAGCCATTGCTGCAGCGTTTGTTCTATATCCGCCGGGTGATAAAACCTTGCCAACGCCCGAGAGCGCTTCTGCTGTGCCAAGCAAAACACAGCAGGTGAAAGATGCAAACCGGCAAATTACCATCGATAGGCTTATCAAGGAGGCTCAAGCGGATATTCAGGCTAAGCGTTTGAAAAAGCCTGATGCCAATAATGCATTCAACAAGCTGCGTCGGGTATTGTCCCTCGACCCTCAGCATGTGGCAGCGCTTGCTGCGATGGAGCAAATTGCAGAAGAGTATGTGAAGATGGCAGATGCGGAGATTGCTCAACACAACCTGCCCCAGGCTCAGGAGTATTTGGACCACGCCAGTTCCGCTGCTCCCAATCTTGATTTAATTGCGGTGATAGAGGGAAAGCTGCTTGCTGAGGCTCAGGCCAAGCTGGATCAGCAGGCCAACATCGCTTCCATGGAGCAGACTCTTGTGGTTCAGGGCCTACTGGAAAGTGCGGCATTTGCCGAGGCAGAGGGCAGGCTGTTCAAACCCAGGGGAGACAGCGCTGTTGATAAATATCAACGAGTATTGGAAATCGATCCCAATAATAAAACAGCCAGGAAAAAACTGGCCGAAATACAGGGCAATTAAAGACGCCAACTATGCCCGTTTTTCTGGGAGGGAAAATACTATAGTGGCTTCTGAGATTTCTTCAAAACGGTGAAATAATGATAAGAAAAATAATAACTCTATTTGCCATAGTCGCAGTGTTTGGATGTGCAAGAGTGAGTTTAGAAGGGTATACCGCCGGGGAAATAGGCTGTACCCCTGGGTACATCAAAATAAGCAAGCATGAGAAGCAGCATACAAGTCAAACCTGGGTTGCCACATGCAGGGGGAAACGCTTCGTATGTACCATGCGCGGCAATGCGGAAAACTCTTCGGATGTTTCGTGTTCTCCCGAGCTAAGGGGAAGGTAAGCGGCGCTGCATGCTCTGGCAGGGAAGGCAGTACTTAGCGCTAGTGCAGGCCTGCCGGATCTACTGCCAAAAACAACCAAAAACGGCCAAAAACATATAGCTTCTACGCGCCTTGCGGTGAGACAAGGCGCGTAGCGTCATGAAGCATGAGTTTCATGAAGGTTAATAGGCGCTGCAGGGAAGCGCCGCCATTGCCCGCAGGGCAATGTAAGCCTTTGAAATACCAGTAAATTCACGCATTTATGCCAGTATTTCAAGGGCGCGCAATTAAATAGATAGGATAAACTATTTAATTGCCGGGTTAATAGCAAGCCAGTGCGTTCTTTTTCAGCTTAGACTTCACTTCGCCAGTATCCTGCTTTTTCAAATCCATTATCATTAAAGCGTTGGCCAGAGACTCTACCTCATTAACACAATCATTCTGCTCAGAAGCTTCTTTTGCGCTATCAAGGTATTTCAATTCCTGATTTTCTAAAGTCGCCACCAGATGCTTGCCAATCTCGGTAGCGACTTCTCTTGCCAATTGATCCAGTATTTTTACATCCGATGGCAAGTCGGCCAGTTTAAAAGGTACTACCACTTCGCCGATTTCCACACCCTCGCTGCTTTCGTCTTCGTACTCTTTGCTCATGGTGATGGAATCAGGAAAGATAACCTGGCCGGTCTCCGCTTCCACCAGGCGATAGCTTACTGAAAAAATACCAACTTTACGGTGCCGGGTAACGCCCACACTAATATTCTCTTCTTTATCTACAGAGATGGTTTCAGCCGGTTGCTCCACTTTCTTGCGGTCCCGGCTGCTCATTTTCAGCCAGGCGGTATAAGCAGGGTTGGGTACAGTTTCCTTGCCCACAACTATGCGCATCAATTTTTTGTTTTTGGCTTCGGCGCTGTCCACCTTCGACTCGAGTACACTTCCGCTCACCAGCAGGTCCACGGAAGAGAGAGCTTCGCTGTTACCGCTCAGGCCCCGCTCACGCATAATGGCTTCATACTGTTCCCTTTCAACTATTCGCACATCATTGGGAATATGCTCAAATAAATACTGGGTGATAAAGGTGGTGATAACATCGCCATAATCCTGATCCCGATAGCGTGATTCAAAATCCGTTGTGCTCAGGTGTGGCATGGCAGTGTTGAGAACGGTTTTTTCCTGCTGACTGATGCTTTTTCTCAGCCCCGGTTTGCTTGGGTTAAAGTCTTGTATAGCATAGAGAGCTGCCAGCGCGGCTGCTTCTTCCTGTGCTTTTTTCAGACTTTTGTACTTTTTGTCCAGTTGTTGAACAAGAGTTTTGGTGGAAACCGCTGGTGCTGTCTCCAGCCCGAGAATAGTGCGAACTTCACTAGCCTGCTGGTACCAGCGGTAGGACTGATTAAGGTTTTCCGGGTTGTTAACTGATTCGTCTGCGAGGGCGGTAAAGTACTCCGCCATTTTCTGGCTGGAAGGTTTTAATTTACCCATTACTGCAGAAAAATCATCCGCTTGTGAGAGTGTCAGCAGTGTTTTATAGGCGCTATCGGCATCGCCATTGGAGAGCGCGTCGAAATACTTTCTGGCATAAATTTTAGCGTCCACGCCGATCATTTCATCGAAAATTTCTGCATCATCTTTGCGTGCCGACTTTACCAGAGCAATTTTCGATTGGAGCTTGTCGTCGAAGCTTTCTGCTTCGCTGGCTTCGCGAATAGCTGCCAGCAGTGAATCTACTTCGCTTTCAAGTTTGGTTTGCCATTCTTTATCGCCGCTCAGGCTATAGAGGTTCTGATAAAGGTCGATTCGCTGCTCGCCGCCAATGTCTTCTGCAGTGAGTTGCGAAGAAAGTGCTTGTATCGCCTCGTCAGTGGCATTTTTCTCCTTGTCCACAAGAGCAGGAAGCGCTGACCAGAGCTTTTCGTCCAGGCCTGCGAGGTTATTCAGTCCTTCACTGATTTTTTGCAGGGCTGGCAGGGGTATCAGCTTGGCATAGTCTGAATCACCGCCTAGCCTGCTCTGTTCCAGGCTGGTTTCCAGAGCTGCCTGCTGCAAGGAAAGTATCTGCTCATCGACATTGGCGAGGGAGGCGAATTGGTCGGCATAATCAGTCACGGATTTGCCTGCAAGGCTCTCTGCCAGGCGCTTTCTTAAGGGCAGCAGCTGGTCCAGGCTTTGCATTGCCTGTATTTCTTCCTGCGAAACATAACTTACTGCTTCGGGCTTAACGGGTTGAGTGCCACAGCTGGCGATAAACAGCGCTGTGAGTAGGGCAATTGGCAGTGAAGAACGCATTGTTTAGTTTCCCTTCATGGATTGATTTTACTGAGTACAGTGGACGGAAGTACGCGTCATTGTCGCCTATTATTGTGTCGCTTTCAGGGCTCTGGCGTTAAGACTGTGTCATATTAACCCGGCGATCAAATAGATCGTCCTGGTCTATTTGATCATCGCCCCTCAAATCGGTCGGCATTACTCGTAAAGCAAGGGCTCGCATGAGGCTCTGGTTGATCACGGTGCGCCCCTGAAACGCCCATTTAGCCCGGTATAGAGGCTCGGCAGGCTAATAACAGTCACCATACATAAGCTCCATGATGAGTACAAGCCACCTTATAGTGTTGTGGGGTCGACGGTGACAGAGTGTTGTCTGTTGTGGCGTTACACTTCTTACTTTATGTATGGATACGGAAAATGGGTAATTCAAATATTGGCTTGGGGCTTTACGCTCAATTAGACCAGCAAGCGCGAGAGCAGCTGTTTCACTGGCGTGACAGGGTTTTTCCAGAGGAAGGTAAGGCTTTTAAGTGGGCTGAGTCCACACGGCACATTGTTGCTCTTGATGGCGGCAACGCGGTCGGCCATCTGGGCTTTGGTATTTTCACGGTTGAAGATGTCGAGCGCAAAATGATGCACCAGGTTGTAGGTGTGGGTGGGGTGGTGGTGCGCCCGGAATATCAGGGGCAGAATATACCGCAAAAAATGTTTAACTTCCTTCATCAGCTCGAAGAGCTAAGCAAGGAAATTTTCACCCTCTTCTGCCCGGAGCGGCTAATTCGCTACTACGAAAAACACGCTTACTCAGCGTATCTGGGGGAGCTTACTGTATTGCAGGAAGATAAGTTCCTGACTATTGCTCCGATGAGATTTATGTACAGGGGGCAAGTGCAGTTCTCCGACCGGCTGAGAGTGCATTCCAACCCATGGTGATGGGTATTCGGTAAGATTTACAAGTAATAACGACCTCGCACAAACCCTATTTGAGGGCGAACCCGAAACACTGGTATGCCACAAAATCGCCGTAAGCAAAAAACATGCTGCTACCTCCGTCTTCCATCGCTTTACCAGAGAGTTGGCCGATACAGTTTGTTCTCAGCTCAGCGCCCAGACTAAAAGAGTGTACTTTTTAGGGTAGGCGGGAACCCATCTATGAGAGGGAATAGTATCTCCCTCACCAACTGTTAAAAGCTTAAGTTTCCATTGCCTGTTAAGACACTGATAGTGTCATCCGGGTTTCTATTGCCTTTGTCGTTTTGTGGATATTTTATAGTCATTTTATTATACTCCAGTTTAGAAAATAAATAGGTGTAATAGAAGTATTAAAACAAGCCATATGGAGTGACCAATGATTAGAATCGGCAAGCTTTCGTTAATAATATTTTTTATCTTAATCAGCGTAACAGTAAGCGCAAAGAAGCCAGACAATAAATATTCGGAAAGTATCTCGCCCGTGCCGGCGGGTGCTACGATTCTTGTACTGCCTCTAAATGATAATCAACAATTGGGGAGCAGGGAGATAGCTGATGTCGAAAAAGAGATATTTGTACAATTGAAAGCTACAGGTGCGGTTCCAAAAAAAGGAAAAATTACCAACCCTGAGGATAAGCTTGATTACACGCTCCTTACATCTGACCGCGCCTATGGCGACCTAAAGGCAGAAAAAGCAAAACAAGAGTATGTTGCTGGAGTCGCAAGCAATTTCGACCTGGTGATTATACCGTCAACCTATGAAACACTCGGTTTTATGGATAAAGAGCTAATTGCATTTGATGGGGCAAAGATCCGTATAGAGACCGTTGAGGGTCGAACAGGGAATTGGTCTGGCTCTCAGCGGGGTATAAGCCTTCGTTTTGAGGTCTACGACACCACGGGGGCCTGGTTAATGACTTTGAAGGGGGGGATTGCAATGCCGAGGATCGCTACTTTGGCAACAAGGGAGTTCAACAGGAAAGAATATTTGTTTGAGAAAAAAAGAGATAAAAAATATTTAAGCAAAGGTGTGGCAATTGTTATCAAGCCACTAAAGAAAAAGCTCAAGTTTAAGTAAACTCATGAGGTCTTTGTGTGTTCTCTTTCTTTTACTTTGCTTGGTGCCACAAACACTGTCAGCTTTTAATGGCAAAAAACTGGTCAGATATAAGTGGTTGTCTTTAGAAACCCCCCATTTTCAATTGGTTACAGATCTTCCTGAGGAGGACGCACGGAAGCTTTTGCAGGAGCTCGAAGACTTTCGTTATTTTATTACAGAAATAGTAGGGGTGAATATCTCGGACGACCTGGCACCTTTACCCTTTCTGGCAATAGAAAATCGCCGGTTCTATAAGTATGTAGGTGTTCCTGAAAATATTAGTGGCTTATTCAGTTATTCCAGTGACGGATATTCCGCGATAGGGAACGTATCCAGTTTTCGCAAAGGGCCTGTCAGCAGGAGACGGGCACAACACACTTTGCTGCATGAGTATTTTCATTTCTTAACGTTTCTTTCTGTTGGTGGGGTGAGCAGAGATCTACCCGGCTGGTATATTGAGGGAATGGCTGAGTATTGGGCAACCTTTCGTAGAGATGGTGAGAGCGTTACCGTGGGTGACCCCACAAATGTCAATGAACGCATTTATGATTTATATCTCGCCGTGGCAACGGGCGAGAGCTTAACTGACACGCGAAATTTCTTAAAACAACCTATACCTGATATTAGTGATCAATCTGAAAAAGCTAAAAAAGCGCTTGGCAAATATTATGCGCGAGCGTTTTTTGTTACTCACTACTTGCAGTCCAGCTCTAGCCTCCGTCGATCGACAACTGAGTATGTTAAAAAGGTACTGGATGGAGTCGAATACGATATTGCCTTTCAGCAAGCCTTTGGCATAACGTATAAGCAGCTGGATGATGATATTAAGCGCTATATTGCAAGTGGGCTTATGGCTCAGCGTGTGTTCATAAGCAGCGAAAAGAAAATAGAGTTTACTCAGGTGGAATCCAGGGTAGCGAAGCTGGCAAAGAGTGAGCGCCACCTTTTTTTCGCCAAAATATTATGGAATTCTACCTTGTTGGACGCAGGTATTACGAGTCGTATAAATATGGTGCGTGAGGCCCTCAAACACAATCCAGAAAACGCTGACTTGGCATATTACCTTGAGGTGTTGCTGGAGGCTCAGAAAATCGGGCAGGCAGAGTAATTTAAGCACAGCAATAGTGGTTTTTATTGTGTAGTGCTTGCCCTTGCAATCCGACTCAGCTTATTCCGCCAGAGTTACATTTGCGTTCGCGAGTACACTCTAATCAAAAAAATCCGGCGAGAGAACTCCAACGGCTCCTGAAATAACCAAGCTGGCGTCAGCATTAAAAGGCGTAGACAAGCACAGGCCCGTAGGTTTGCTATTAACTTGGCAATAGTTATTGTTAAGTTAATAGGCGGCGCACGGAAGCTCCGCCATTGCCCGCAGGGCAATGTAAGCCCTTGAAATACCAGCAAATTCACACATTTGCGCCAGTATTTCAAGGGCGTGCAATTAAATAGATAGGATCATCTATTTAATTGCCGGGTTAATAGTAGAACACGCCCCGGCGAACCTTCCTCTTTAAGCCTTTGCCAGCCCAAGCCAAAAGTGGGGCAAGCGATTCTGATGCCAGTAATAAGTTGTTATTTTTTCCTGACAGAACATAAATATGTTCCGGCGTCTCTGAGCTTGGATTAAATATTAAAAATCGGCCATCAAATAGATGGCCGAAGATTATTTCTTCTCTTAACTCCGACTTTCTTCGTGGCGCGTGCAGAAAAATACACCTATTGATGCTCGACTCTCCAAGAGTAAGAATGCATCGTTTTAACTCTGACGGAATCTCGTATATATCAGAGTCTCTGGAAAGGAGAATATTGCCGTATCTTTTATAGGTCGGCTTCCAAAAGTTATAAAAACGTCTTGAATCAGGCCAGCTTTTAATATCTGTTAGTGTTTTATCTACAAAGGCTCGAGATTCGGATGCATGCATGTTCATTGGTTTAATTAAGGTTCGCATTTGCGACTGTTTGGCGTGCAGTGGAAAATCATGTCGCCTAAAGTACCTTGAAAGGTGTAGCTCTACTCGTAGGCTGCATACTCACCATATGGATAGGTAAGCCAGGCGGTTAAGCCGTTGTCGGCAGTTTACCATTCTGTCTCCCCGCTTACCCACAGATGACGGTTAGTGACTTCATCTGGTGGCCTTATATAATATAGCGGGCTTATTGGTGCTTTTCCAAATTAGCATTCATCTCTTGAATGGTCATAAGGGGAATATGCCTGATCGCTTTTTTTTTTTTTTTCTTAACGCACAAAACGAGGCCCTTTTAACGTAACCTGACAATAAGTGGCGTCGCTTTACAGAGGGATACATTGGAACAGGCACGACGGCTGGTGCATGAAGGCTCGATGCCGAATAAAGCACCTTACAAACATTTGGAGAGCTAGGAGGCTTATCTTGCGTCTGAGCGGGGTCAAACGGGCAGATCACAGCCTTTCGCTTCTACGAGCTACAAGTAGCTATTAGCCTTTTCTACCACTATTTTTATCGTTTGTATTAGTGAACGAAAGTTAGACGGTTGCCCGTCTAACTTTTAATAAACAATATACACCTTAACGGCAGATAGTTCCGCTGATAACAGGCGTTGGGGCTTGCGGGCTGCTCTTGCTGCCCTGAATTCCGAATGAAACCTGTTGGCCGGGTGAAATATAGCGATTCCATGAAAGGTTTATCGCTTCATAAGCTCCACTTATGGATGCCCCCCAGCTATTAACAATGCGAACATCATTGTTCATCATCCAATTAACTTTCCAGCCATCAATTGGTGTGTCTGAAATATTTTTAATCGTAATTGTCCCTACAAAACCTTGAGCCCAGTTCGAGCTGGTTTCATAACTGCACTCCGCTTGAGCGCCAGCCCCTGAAGAGGAGCTTGAACTGGAAGAGCTGCTGCTCGAAGACGAGCTTGAAGAACTGCTGCTCGAAGACGAGCTTGAAGAACTGCTGCTCGAAGACGAGCTTGAAGAACTGCTGCTCGAAGATGAGCTTGAAGAACTGCTGCTCGAAGATGAGCTTGAAGAGCTGCTGCTCGAAGATGAGCTTGAAGAACTACTGCTTGAGGAGGAGCTTGAAGAGCTGCTGCTCGAAGATGAGCTGGACGTGCTTGTTGCATGGAGTCTTAGTGTGGGTGGGGTAAGGGTGTACAAACTGCGAATATCAGCTTCCAAATCCACTGCACTGATAACCAGGCTCGAATCAACCCACGGTAAAGTAATATCTAGCCAGCCTTCACTGAGAGCATTGGCTTCTATGGAAGCAATCGAGCCAGAGGAAACATCGATGTCGTCAATGGGGAAAATAAAGTTATTGAAACCGAAAGGGTAGTAGTCATTGTAATTGTGTATCTCTAGCCTACCGCGTTCACCAGTAATGTTTTTGATGAAAATGGATAGCGTTGTCTTATAGTTCTCTGGAATATATGTCGGTAGTTCTGGCATTTCGAGATAGACGACATTAAACGTTTTGTTCATTCCTCCGGAAACTGTCATAGAGGCCCTTTCGTCAACAACAAATGTATCGGTTACGTCGTTCCCATCAGAGTCAGTAGATGTCGCGATGAATTTGGGATAATAAATTGCACCCGGGAGTGTGTTTTCCAGTTCCAGGTCGATAGTGTCGCTCGTTGATTTCTGTCCGTCACTCACGCTGGTAGTGATGCTCGGGTGAGTGTTCTTGAAGTGATAAAATGCTTTCGGTTCCGAGGTGCTGGCCCTTTCTTCCCAGTCGGTGTTATAAAAAAGCTGCGTCTGATCCTGGTCACTACTCTCTGTAAGATCGAGCAATACACTTAGCCCCTCTTGCCGTAGTGAGTATCGGAGCTCTGGAGCGGTATTGTCGGTCACTTGATAGGCATTGTTAATCTTAAAAGTCACCGTATATCCGGATTTGATTTGAAGGCCGTTGTTGTCAATTGCCTCCACCTCATCAAATACTTCAAACTTCAGAAGATGTTGATCGTAATTGGTAGCAAATAAATCTGAGGTACCGCCCTCGAATAAAAAACTCGAGGCACTAGAGTCCATGGCATACAATTGCACGGTATTGGATACTCGACCTAAAGCGATGCTAGTTCTTTCGATATCCGTATACTTAACAGATTCGATATCCACAATCAGGCCGTTTACATCCAGATCGTTGCTGGTGAGCGTTTCTGCACCAAACATCATCAGGTTTTCGCCTGCTGACGTCTTAAGCGTGAAGCTGGTGGGTTTGTGGCTATGGTAACGTTCTCCGTCGGCAACTGTTTGTACGCTGAGGCTGTTTCGGTCCTGTATTAGATAGGCTTCAAAACTTTCTCCTTTCGTAAATGGAGCCGGCCCAAATCCAAGGTCGATTACCTCATCAACAAAGCCAGTAATCCGATACATAACTAAGTCGGCCTCGTTAGTGTTAGTAATAAACCCGGTGCGAAACACCAGGTCTTCACTTTCCAATGGTTGGCCTTTTAAATAAGACACGCCCTCTGGGTAGAGATTGCCACCACTGCCTACCATGACATAACCGGAAGAGCTTAGTACTTCAAACACATAGCTTGCTTGGGTATCCAGTAGCAGCTTCTCAGAAAAACTAAATCTCGCAAAACCTGCGTCGTTACCCAGGTTATAAGCTGGTTCGGTAGTCGCAATGATATCTCCTTCGATTGAGTCACCGCGCAATAAAAGTTGTACAACATCATCGTCACCCACAGTTAATCTGACATCAATGAAATCTAAGTATTTCATTTCAGGTTTGAAAGACTGAGCAATGGGATGATAGCTAACACTATTTCTCGCGCCGGAACTCTTACCATACGGAGGAGTCTGATCGAATATATCGTATGGCTTACTGATGACTGAGGCAGAGAGTGTGAGAATAAATATAAATGATAACAATCGCATGTAAAGTTCCTTTTTTTGTCGGTAACTGGATGTGTATATAGGTATTGGTTGAATTTCAGCCTGTCCCCACGCGCAGAAAATTCGAGCCTGTTGATCACCGCTCTGGCGGCAATGTGGCTATCAGCGACAGAACAGGGGTCATTATACAAAAGAAATGGTCGGTTTGCGGAGTTTCTAATCCCGCTGGCAAGAAGTTTGTATGAAAAACAGGCAAATCGGGCTGTGGTAAATAAAGCAGTTCGGAAAATTGGCGCAGGTTACGGTTTGACATTTACAAGAAGGGAGAAATAGGACTGGGAGAAATAGGACAGCCACACCAAGAAGAAAATAAAATCTCACCAATCTAGCTTTGGGTTTTTGATTGGATGTTCTGAGTTTGGCACTGGGTGTCAACCAAAGTTCTGGCCAGCAAAAAAAAAGGCCCAGATTATAGCCTTAGATAAATCGCTTATACCGAGTAACACCCCATTTGCAAAGATAACCATAGAGCAAGCATTGTGCGAAGAGCGGTACCACGAAATAGCCGTATTCATTTGCGCCATAAAAGGACGATGTGCAGAGCGGTTTTACCATGAACGACAGCGGTAAAAGATAGGCAACGGTCTTGCTATAACTGGAGAGTGTTGTAATGGGATAACTAAAATCGCCAAGTAGCAACAGGCAAAGAAAATAAAGCACGCAGGCCATGTACGCTTGTAACTGGTTGTTTACTAAAGTTGAAATAAAAAAGCCAAAAAAGGCCGATGAAGAAACACCCAGCAATACCGTAAGCGCTACGGTCAGGTGGTTGCCTCCGATGGGCACGCTGTAGAAAACGACGCTCACCACCCACACTACCACGAAAGTAATAATAGCGACAATGCACGCAGCAAACGTTTTACCCAGACAGATTGCGCGCCAGGTTACATCTTTTGCTGTTAATAAGAAAAACAAGGTACCTTCCTCGCGCTCTTTTGGTAAGCTAACGGCGTTCAGCGCGAATGCGATAAATACGGAAAAGAGCAAATTTATTTTAAGAATCATCGCCAAGTCTACCGAAGTATCATTGCTGTAATGATCAACTACTTTCGATAAGCTCTTGTCAAAATCTTTATAATTCTCTCCTTTATACAGGTAGACAGGAATGGGCCCATGATCTAGTGTTAACGCTAATGTCTGAGCTATGCGTTTGAGTTTATACTTGTCTTGCACAAGATAAGCCCGGTAAAAAACCTGCGGTTTATCATCGCGCAACAACACGACTATATCTGCGTGACGCTCTGTAAAATAACGCGATATATTACTACCAACGTTATTCGTTCTATGTAACTGCAGGTTTGCCATAGATTGCAAACGCTCCAGCTGAGCTTCATATACACCAAACAAATGCTCGGTTTCAGCACCTATATTAACAGTAAGCTGCTCGCGCCCTACTCGTAATTCTGCAATGATAACAACGATTAAAACCGCGACTACAAGAATTTTAAGGAAATTATAAGGGCGAAACCCATATTCCATTAGCTCCTTTATACATACCTGCTGGAACCCTTTCATACCGTTATCCCCCCATTCACAAGAGACATCTGGACAAAAAGCTCTGGTTGAAAAACCTCATGGCCAGCAAACACCAGAAATTGTAAAAAGGGAACATCTAACAAGCATTGCAGCATGCGCTCGCCATTATGTGGATCTATGCCAGCGAAAGGCTCGTCACACACTAACCCCATGGGTTTAACACTTAAAATACAGGCCAGCGCGCATAGCTTTTGACTACCGGTGGACAGATTAGCCACCGGTACATCAAAATAAGACATAACCCCCAGGTTTTCAAAAAATGTCAAATTTTTTGAAGGAGTGCAATCCTCATTATTTAACGCCTGGTAGACAGCCAAGTTTTCCGCTACGGTCAAGCTCTGATACAAGCCACCTTTAGCAGGGAGAAAACCGACAGCCCCGTTAAGCCTGCCAATAGTGCGGGCGCCTTCAGAAGGTGTTGAAATACCGGCAAGCACACGCAACAGCGTCGACTTGCCACTACCATTAGCACCTACGATATTCACCCTATCTTGCGCACAAACAGCGAGGTTAACCTTATGTAAAACCTGCTTTTTACCGTACAGCTTGCTGACGTTAGACAAAACGATTAACGGGGAGCTATCGTGCGATAAATCGAGACTTGACATCCAGCCTTCCCCCGTCTGCAACATTACCAGCCATTTTTACATATTCAAATTGCCTAAACCCTTCCAATACCTCTTGCATTTTTTTACTTATATCATCGTCGGGGTGCAATAAAGATTGCGCTCTCAACCAAGGCAGATCCGCCAGCACCAATATTTTATCGTATTGCGTAGCGTTGGTTAGCTGCGCCTTATCAGCAATCTCGGGTATTGATCGGTTTAAAAAGGCTAAAAGGTTTTGCGGTACATCTGAGATCCACAGCGTCTCTGAGTGAGGATCATAGGCAGTGACCATACGGTATTCTCCTGCCAATATCGCTTGTGTATCTATTTCGTCTTCTGAGTACTTTTCGTAAAGGAGTGTAATATCGTTTTGTGTTGAAGGCGGCAACAGGTATTGCATTTTCTCTTTGGTGGCTCGTTCGGCCTCGGTCGCTGGTACCTCAAACTCTTCTACGTCATAAACTTGTGCTACTAGATTTTCTTCGATTAATGCACTGCCAGTATCACCGCTATTCGCCAACTGATATCGCTTACCATCAAAATCGTATCGATCCCAATTATTTGCCGGCTCCAACGCTAAATTAAACTGATGCTTGGCAAGAGTCTTTAAATAACTTGATGTTTTCACCTTCCACTTTGAGCGAGTGTATGCGTCTAACCTATCCGGATACTTCTTATACAACTTATTCAGCAGCGCCAGATCTCTTGCAGCTCTAAACTCATGCTGCAAATCTGACACATATTGTGCAGCCTCTTTTTTGTTTAAACCAATCGAGATCGTAAGCTTTGGTATACCCTGCTGAAACCCATGCAAGTAAATTTGTACGGCTGATAGCGAGGCTTTGCCGATCAGGCGTCGATAAATAACCTGATAGTGACCAAATTCCTCAAACAGCTCTTCGTCGTAGAAGTGGTTGTGGTAAAAAAGTAAATAGTCTGCTAGGTAGCGGTCGCGCAAAATAAAACTGGCACCCATACCTCGCGGTAAATAGGGAGCTGTGGCTGGTTCAGCGTTAGGGGTTAACAACGAATGCATCGCTTGCAGCCCCAAATCGTTAACGGGTATGGAAGCGCTCAACGTTACATCCCGCCCTTCCGATTTAATCGTAAGTGGTGTTTTGCCGCCTGAAACGAAAAACGATCCAGACAACTGCGCTAGCACATCTCCCGATGAATGAGTTCCACCACTTACCACCGCATTACGATTAAAATGGTACCGAAAGTTATCGGCAGTATTACCCGCAAGGGGTGGTATTTCTTTCGAACTGCCTCTGTAGACAATAATATCATCCCCGGGTGGCAGCGCCACTAACATATTATTCTTTAGGGCCAAAGTGGGATAGGTGCTGGCAGAACCCGAAGAGGCATCAGCGAGTTCCTCGACCTTAAATGGCGTTTTCAAACAAGGCTCACCTTCCAGCCGGCAATCACACGTACCCGAACTACCATCGCTATACAAGGCTCTGCAGTTCATCTGAAGAGCGCCATCTTGAAACGGCAAGTATCTTAGCTGCGGCATATCGCCATTGTAAGTAATTGTTACGGGATCACCATCGATGCGAACCGGACGTCCATCGCGGCGGCTCTCAGTCTCACAGAGCACACCACTTTCGCTAAATTGCAAGCTTAGCTCAAACGCTACCGGTGATTGATCGCCATACCACTGCAATTCTATTTTATGAGATTCATGTCCCGTTGATAGCCATTTAATTAACAGCAATTTATCCGTTGTCGGAAGAATTGCCATTTCTATATCGTTGCCGTGATATTCAAATCCGCTGTATAACGCAGAGCGGTGAGTATCTAAGCCCATTTCTTGTAAATTTTCAGCACTTAATGACTCTATGCATGCTTCGCTCAGCGCAACGCGTAACCCATCGGGCTTATCACCGCCAAGATAACCACCTTGACTCGAAAACAGATTCGGAAAAACCATTTCCCATTGCGTTGATAACTTATGTAGAGAAGGTGTTAATACAAAATATTGATAATTTTGCGGAAGGTACTGCAGAATTGTAGGGGCGTGCCTGTATTGCAACCATCCAATGGCAAATACAACAGCACCGGTTAAACCTGTGATGCTTATGTATAACCTGAGCCTTTTAATGATTGAAATCACGTTTATTCCATTACGTTTAGCAGCACTGCTTCTGCAGTTTTTAACTTTTTGTTGTACATCTGATCACCTTGTGGATTAAACTGAATAGCTGCTAAAGCGCTCGCAAGCTCCTCAATACAAGCTACAGGGCATGGCTCCTGCCCCGATTGCCATTGGCTAGCAAACGTAAAGCTTAATAGGGAATCATTTGCCGCCTCAATTTTGCTTCGATTCTGTTTCAGAAAGCGGTTATAACTAAGCGCAACATTTTCAGTAATCCCTTCTTTTTGTTCTTTAGAAAAAGGTAGCTCACCCACCAAGTAGGCGCTTATTTTTAAGAGAGACACCATGCCCATGCGGTCAATATCTTGCGCATTTAAGCTACCCCTTAACTCAAACTCTACCACAGGAGTACGAAAATGTTTCTTCTTGTGAAAATCAAAACGCAAAAGCGAGAAAGTAATTGTTACCCCAGAACCTTGCGGTTGAGTGCTTATATAAGAATCCAACAGGTAATCGGCCCAGCGGCTGGTGCTCGAAAAATACTTTAGCAAATTGGTATCAAAATGACGCCCCTTAGCTCCAAAGAGCGCTTTAAAATCTTGGTATTTTTGCAGCGAACCCATCTCTTGAAATGAGGGGAATACCGCAACTACCTCTGCATCGTAGAATGTTTCTTCAAACGACTTTAACAGCTGCCTGTGAACTCCATAGGAAATTTCGTCTATTTTTGCGGGTGAGTCTTCCACTAACAGACCAATGCTGCGGCTAGTTGGGGGCAACAGAAAATTGACATAAAGGTTATTGTTTTCGGTTTCTATTTGGCTGCGAATACGCGCTTTTAAAAAAGCATCTACCGCTACTCCCGCTAGGAGCAAACACACCACAGTAAAACTACCAATGGCTTTCCCTCGCGTAGAGTTAAAAAACGGCTGCCACTTTAAACGAGCCAACAACTCCCATATCGCCAGCCCAATCAACGGCAGCAAAACACCGAAGTTCGCTCGAAATACGATGAATACACCCAGCAATACAGTAATAAGGATAAGTACGTGCGGGTTTTGGGAAAGATACCCCTTCAGGTTATCCTTCCAAATACCAGCAACCATTGTCGCGAGAAGAACCATTAGCGGCAGCAAAGGCAGCATAATGCTTGCCCCAGAGTCACTACTTGCAATCAAGCGCCCACAGGCCTGCATATCCAAAAGACAATTCAGCGTTTCCATATCGTTTTATATGCGCTAGTACATGAACCTTTAGCGGCATACTACCGCGAGCCACGAACGATTAGAAGCTTATAGCAATACAAACGATTGCGATATCGGGTATCTCTTAACCGTTGAGACCCTGCAGCAAGTAATGTCCATATAAATAACATGTGTATAAAAGAATGGGATGCTGCTTTTCAGGGCTCTTGTCAAGCCAATCCGTGACTCCCGGTTCAGTCTTTGAGGTTTTCTTGCTGAGTTTTACCAGTGACATGAACTTGGAAAAACCGTGGTCTGTCCCTATTAACGCGGTTAAACAAAATGAAGCGACTTATCCAATGACAGCAACATTTCTCCGTTGCATAAGCGTAGTGTTGCACGCGCATACGTGTTCTGACCTGGTCGAGAAGTTTCATCTAAATCATCCTTGCTAAAGCTGGATATACATACCGTTTAATAATTGCATATGGTATATAGAGCAAGTAGGTTAATGGTCAGTTAAATGAGTGATTACATGTATGTTATTGATATATGAGAAAAACATGTATCCAGTTTGCAGTGTTATCTGTTACATAATGGACAGGAGATGGCTAAAAAGGTTAAATTTATGGCAAAGTGGACAGATCAGATAATAAGCAGGAAGCGATATTTCCCGCCTAAGTTATTGAAATTTCAAGAAAATACACCCTTGTCCACTTTATCTGAGAAAGTATATTAATGGACAATGTGTTCGTTATAACCTAGTTAGGCCATCAGAATAAAGCCAGGGAGATATATGAATATTATCGAAGAGCTACAAAATCTAAACTACATAGGTGTCGCAGTCGCAACTATTGCAAGCTATGTACTTGGCTTTATCTGGTATCACTGGGCAGTTTTCGGTGAAGCATGGGCAAAGTCTTTGGGTCTTACTAAAGAGGAAGCCGACAATACCGAAGGCCTTGGTGGGGCTTTTGCTATATCTTTAGCTTCAGGGCTCTCTAAAGCTATATTTTTCGGTTTGCTTATGTCGGTAACAGGTATATCTGGCATTATAAGTGGGGCGTTTTTTGGGTTAGTACTAGCAACAGTGTTTACTGCTCTATCTTTGGGTTATTACAATGGTTTTTCACGTACACCATCAAAATTAACATTAATAAATTCAGCGCATAGCGTTATTGAGCTTGCTCTAATTGGTGCAATTATTGGCATCTTTGCCTAACAAGCGCTTCCAGCCTGACGCCAAAA
>CAJIBL010000896.1_pt1 | contig 34630 bp, 32 predicted proteins | sample 9199351 | NCBI WGS metagenome assembly CAJIBL01 (sample SAMEA7708304, study PRJEB35096) | sediment metagenome | biome: marine neritic benthic zone biome [ENVO:01000025]; feature: sediment [ENVO:00002007]; material: shallow marine sediment [ENVO:03000034] sea grass bed [ENVO_01000059] ...
CTGCGTGACATGGGCTACGCGGTTGTAGTGGGTGAGTTCGGTGGACACTTGAACTGGCCACACGATGCAAGTGCCCGTGACCGCGCTCGTTGGGGACACATCTCCGAGCCTGTCGACACCATCTGGCAGAATGCCTTTGTAGACTACATGGACGAGAAAGGTATGGAAGCATGTTATTGGTCCATCAACCCGGAGTCGGGTGACACTGGTGGCCTTTACGACAGTTCTTACGATGCCGTAAGCAACAAAACCGACTGGGGCGTTTGGACTACGCCAAACGAAACCAAGTGGGGCATGCTCTATCGTCTTTGGGACTAACTTAACAATAACTATTGCCAAGTTAGTAATTAAACCCGAGCCTTTAGTACTCGGGTTTATTTTATAATCGACCCAAAAAGCGCAATAAGGTAGCAGTTAATACGCGTATAACTGTGACTTCCGCTAAAACGCGATTATTTAAATAATCAGGAGTGCTTATGCAGTGCGTATTTTCTAAAATGAACCAGAACTTAAAATTTATTATTCCTCTCTTATTAAGCCTGATCATTTCTGCTTGTGGCGGAGATTCATCTAACAATTCCAGTGACTTACTTGTAAATAGCTCTTCAAGCTCCAGTAGTTTTTCTTCAAGCTCCAGTAGTTCTTCTTCAAGCTCCAGTAGTTCTTCTTCGAGTTCAAGCAGTTCCTCTTCGAGCTCAAGCAGTTCCTCTTCGAGCTCAAGCAGTTCCTCTTCGAGTTCAAGCAGTTCCTCTTCGAGCTCAAGCAGTTCCTCTTCGAGCTCAAGCAGTTCCTCTTCGAGCTCAAGCAGTTCCTCTTCGAGCTCAAGCAGCTCCTCTTCGAGTTCAAGCAGTTCCTCTTCGAGCTCAAGCAGTTCATCGTCAAGCTCGGGTATGCTGCGAGGTGTTAGTTTATCCAGTGCTGAATTCGGTTCAGATTACTTACCGGGAATTTACGGTACGCACTATATTTACCCCAATCAGGCGGAAGTTGACTATTTTGTAACAAAAGGCATGAATATCATGCGCCTCCCCTTTCGCTGGGAGCGTTTACAACGTTCTCTAAATAGTCCTTTTGATGAAACAGAATTTAATCGCCTGGATACCTTTGTTACGGAAACGACAGACAAAGGTGTATCTGTATTGCTGGACCCACACAACTACGCGCGCTACAACGGTAAGCTCGTAGGCAGCAGTGAAGTACCCAACAGCGCTTTTGCCGATTTTTGGCGACGGCTGGCAAATGAATATAAAGATAACGCTTTGGTTATGTTTGGACTAATGAACGAACCCCATGACATGCCAACAGAGCAATGGCTTAGTGCAGCCAACGCGGCAACTGCTGCTATACGCAATACCGGTGCAAATAACCTGCTGTTTGTACCGGGAAATGCCTGGACAGGTGCGCATGCCTGGTACGGTAGCTGGTACGGCACCAGTAATGCAGTAGTGATGCTGGACTACGTTGACCCTGGCAATAATTTTGTTATTGAAGTCCACCAGTACTTCGATAGCAATTACTCCGGTACTAACGAAGAGTGCAGCGTTACAGATGCATCGCAGGTACTCGCTCAATTCACCTCCTGGCTGGCAGCCAATAACATGCGCGGCTTCCTCGGAGAGTTCGCTGGTGCCAATAATGATAATTGCAAACTCGCGGTGCAAAGTGCCATCGAATATTTAGAAAGCAACAGTGAATACTGGCTTGGCTGGACATGGTGGGCAGCCGGCCCCTGGTGGACCTGGGAGGATTATATGTATAGCCTCGAGCCTGTTTCCGGTGACTCCGAAGCGCCTCAGTGGCCTTGGCTTACACCTTATTTGAGTGATTAAAAACGATTTTTTGTTGAGTAAATAACTTTACCAAAAGCGATAAAACATTCAACTATTAACCCGGCAATTAAATAGATGATCCTATCTATTTAATTGCGCGCCCTTGAAATACTGGCGTAAATGCGTGAATTTACTGGTATTTCAAAGGCTTACATTGCCCTTCGGGCAATGGCGGTGCATCCGTGCACCGCCTATTAACTTAACAATAACTATTGCCAAGTTAATAAGCGCAATTAATATCGGGCCCTACAAGACAGAGCAGCCCTTTTAGCTCTTTTGTTGATATACGGAAGCGTGACATTGACGTAAACGCGCCTTGGTGCAAACACGGATCCGGTGTTTGCCAATGCTACACGCTGCAAGTACGTTGCTGTACACTCTTCGCCGGCATCCCTAGCGGAGGTAGCAGTACCAACACCGCATTCATGTGTTCATGCTTTGTGGGATAGCAATCGCCTACAAGCCCGTTTTACATTAACGGGCTATGCTGTCACCACGCAGGTTTTAGCAACAAGGTCATGCAAACATCTTTTTGATTTCGAAAAGATAAACAACACATTAATCAGGCCAAGCACAGAGCCGGCAACAGGAATCAATGCAAGACCGAAATAAAAGGCATAACGTTTCACCAGACTACCAAGTTCCGCCTTCTCTCTATCGATTGTCACTATTTTTATACTCAGGGCTCTTTTACCCACGGTTTGCCCGTAATTGAGCAGCAGGTAGCCGTGCACAACAATGAAAAACAGAATATTTGCAATACCTAAGGCCAGTGAGTAGGTAAAAGCAGGCTCTTCACCACTCATAAATACCTCTAAGCCTCCCGTAAAGTACAATAAGCCGATAGAAAACGGTAATGTGATAATAGTATCTATAATTGCCGCAACAAAACGCTTCCCCCTGCTGGAGAGATCATCCCCAACTTCACCCGGTGTCTCCAAGTCTGATTCGGGTGCAGAATAGATATCATTTTCCATAATTTATCCTCACTGAGTGTTGAAAAAAACTTACGCCTAATGGTAATTATTTTCCGATTTATTGGCTGAAAAACATACCATCACTATAAGCGCCCACTGCGCTTAAGTTTCAAATATTCGTTAACCAAATCAATATGCAGGTGCTGTGGCAGGGAGTCTGTCATGATGGTGCCCATGCTTTGCAACTGTGCCAACACTCTGCGGCGACGGCGAGAGTGGTCGACAATACCGCAATAATTCAAGGCACTGCCAAAATTACTGACCCTCTGTTCCAGCATTTGGTCCAGGTATACATCCCGTAAGCTCGCCACCATAACGATGTGTTTTTTCGCCAGCAGCTGAGTGGCAGCGGCAAGATCTTCAATATCTTCCTCCCGTGCATTTGTAATTAAAATAACCAGAGCGCGCTTTCGGCTACGCTCCAGAAACTGTTCCGCTGCCTGCAGGTAATCACTGGTATCGGTACTACTGTGTAAATCATAAAGCTGATTGAGAATAGTGTTTATTCTCGCGGGGCCTTTCAGTGGGCTCATCCAGCGCTGTTCACCGGCAAAGCTCATTAAGCCAACGGCATCACCCTGACGTAAGGCCACGTAACTTGTTAATAAAAGCGCATTAAGGGCGTGATCAAAATGGCTGATGTGATCGTCTTTAGCACGAAGACGCCTGCCACAATCGAGAAGAAACACAATATCCTGGTCTCTCTCATCCTGATATTCCCGAGAAATGGGCTTGCGAGCCCGAGCTGTGGCTTTCCAGTCGATCTGCCGTAAGGAATCCCCTTCGCGAAATTCCCTTAGCTGATGGAAGTCGCTGCCCTCACCTCTACGCTGTTGCAAGTGTACCCCCAACTGCGCAATCTGGTGTTCCAGTCCAATACTGGCAGCGTTGGCTATGGGCGCAAAGTTTGGATAAACCTTAACGGTTTCAGCTTCCCCCACCTGCGCCTGCCTTTGCCAGAGCCCCCAGCGGGTATTCACTCTCAGGCAGGTTTTTCCGAAAGCCGCTTCGCCTCTTCGTACGGGTAATACGGGGTAGCTAATTGTACGACTGCTGATTGGGCCTATTTCCAGGTTTATGGGGAGATTGGAAGCTTGAATATTCGCCGGATACATCTCCGATACATCGAGTGTTACGGGAAAGTCATATCCATTACGCAGCTCCAGTTTCACCGTGGCATTAACGCCCAGTGCCAGGCTGTGGGGTAACTCACGAACTACGGATATTTTCCAAAAACTGCGATGGCGAAACAAATCCCACAGTACGCCTAACGCTATTATCGCAGAAACAACCCACCACAGAGTCTGCGCATCACCCAGCCCATTACTTTGCTGCAGCATATCGGCACTTGCATGGCTCATCGCATCACTCATGCGCAGGGCAAATATAACCAGCCCTGCGCCAATCCAGACTATGAGTAAGCGGAGTAATTTTCGGCTTGGTCTCATAGCCGGGGCGCATCCACTCCACTGAATATTTTTGTCAGCACCTGGTCTACAGAAAAGCCGTCAATTTCCATTTCTGCAGATAGGGCCACCCGGTGTCGCAACACTGGCAGTGCAAATTCTTTGACGTCATCCGGCAAAACAAAATTACTGCCGCGAAGTAAGGCATGGGCGCGGGCACAGCGAATTAAACCAATGCAAGCGCGCGTTCCAGCGCCACGCAACAGCGAAGTGGTACCGCGAGTTGCACGCACCAGCCGCACTGCATAATCAAGCACCTGATCATCCACCACGATATCCGCGACAATTTTTTGCAACTGAAATACCTGCTCCGGCCTTAGCATGGGCCTGTCGTCTTTAAAGGCATCCTGATCATCGACAAACCCGGTGGTAACAAACCGGGTTAATTTAATTTCGTCTTCCTGAGAGGGGTAGTCAATGATCACCTTCACTAAAAAACGGTCTAATTGTGCTTCCGGTAAGGGGTAAGTACCTTCCTGCTCGATGGGGTTTTGCGTTGCCAGTACCATGAATGGTGAAGGTAATTCTTTTGCGCTGCCTTCCAGCGTTACTTGTCGCTCCTGCATCACTTCCAACAAGGCTGCCTGGGTTTTGGCTGGTGCCCGGTTAATCTCATCCGCCAACAGCAGATTGGTAAATACCGGCCCCTTTCGCAGACGAAATTTACTTTCGTTCATGTCAAATAATACATGGCCGGTAATATCTGCTGGCATCAGGTCGGGTGTGAATTGAATGCGTTTGAATTCACCGTCGAAACAATTCGCCAACAACCTCACCAACAGGGTCTTGCCCAGACCGGGAACCCCCTCAAGCAATACATGGCCGTTTGATAGTAGCGCTATAAGTACCTGATCAACTACAGCTTCCTGCCCTACCAGCTCAGCATTTATCCGCTTGCGCAATTGGCTTACTATTTCCTGCGCCTGGGTAAAAGCCTTGTTTGGCTCCGATGGTGCGGCGCTTGCTACAGTGTCGTTGTTCTCAGTCATAAGCTTTCTCGTATTCGCTGTAATAGTCGAACGGTTCGGTAAAAATTGTCTTCATTAACTAGTTCGTTGGAAGCCATAGCCTTTTTTACACTGGATTCAGTGACATCTGCGGCCCTGGCCAACAAGCTGAGTTTTTCATTGTCGTCTGCCAGATCGTAGCCATTTAAACGCTTCTCGGCCAAATGCTGAATTTCATCCCGCACAGGCTGTAACAAGCGCTTTTGCCAGCTACCTCGCCAGGTGTAAGCTGCACTCGCGGCTATGTGCTCAGCAGATGAACGTCGTACAGTTACCACTTGCTGCTCAACTGGACCAAAACGCATACGCTTGTGCCATATCCAGGCAACAATAAAAAGTGCAAAAGCAATTAACGTTTCCGGCATGTAGCTGCGCAACATGAACCACAGGGAGGGCATCTGCACGCCGTATAAAATGGCGAGCTTATCGCCACCTACCAGTACATCCCATAAATAGGCATGCTCAAAATAGATTATTACTCTGGAGGTAAAAACATCCGCATCGGCAAGCACGCTCACCAGGCCATTGCCATGCTCCAGTTGTAAGAAGTGGACACCATAGTGACTGCCAGCCCAATAAGTGGGCCTGTAGTTGTCGTGCTCCCAGTAGTCATCAGAGAACGCTGGATGTCGTAAAGCCAGGCGGGGATATATATGGGTACGTAATTCGCCCTCCACCGCTTCAAAGCGTAAATAGCTTAGCGCTTTAGTCTCGATATTTTTTTCGTACGCGGCGACTCTTTCCTCTTCAGACAAGGCTTCCGCAGCCGCCTCGGCTTCCAGCTCCTCATTGGCTTGGTCCAGAATTTCAGAAAGGCTTTGATCATTATCCGCTTGTTCCTTGCTTTCTTCTTCCTCATCGGAGTTTTTATCGTGCTCGTCAAAGAACTCTCCTTCGAAAAAGCTCTTTTCGAAATCTGTGTCGTATACCTCCATCTCCAGATAATCAAATAATCGATCACTGGCTTTTTCACTGGAACCCTGTGCGGCAACGATTAAATGACCACCGCTGTCCACCCAGTCCAGCAGCACTGCCAGGCGCTTGTCGGAAATAATTTGACCGCTTCCGGCAATAAACAAGGTTTCATAATTGTCCAGGCTATCCAATTTTACAAAACTGTCGGCGGTTTTAACTGTTACGCCCTTTTGCTCCTGAAAAAGCTGTGCGGCAAGATAGGGGTTGCGATTCGCTTCCGGACCCCAGCCAAAATCCACTTCTTCTTCATAATATTCATACAGCGTAAAAAACAGAATTAGCAGCAGGCCAATCACCAACACAGACACAATAAGCTGCTTGCGACTAGTCATTGGGAAACACCTCAAGCCAGCTGTCGCAAAGGGAATCGATATCCTCCCACTGGGGAACCAGGTGACCATACGCCAGGTTCTGCCAGCACGCTGTCAGTTTCACCACATAGTGGCTGAGCCTGGAGTTCGCCCGTTCTTTCACCAGCGCCACACACTCACCCTCGGTATGGCTGTCGTCAAAGGCAAAGTCGTAATCATGGATAAGCCCGGTTAATAAAGCTCGGTACAAAAGGCTGACAGCAGCTCGATAATCCTGCTTATTCCAGAGATTTCTCACACTCGCAGGAATATCATCGGGTAAACTTTCTTTGGTGACATCCAGCCCAAACATCACTTCTGGCGCCTGGTGTTCAGGCTTGACAGGATCGGTAGAGGATACAAAGTTGCCTATTGGCTCTCGGAAGCGGTAAACGAGGTATGCGATAAGGCCTATGCCCAAAGCCCACAACACATACTCTATATATTTTAAGGGGGTGGCCAATATCTTTAACAAGCCTCCAAGAAATTTGAGAATTTCCCAGAAGAAATCCAGCACGGCCTTTAACCATTCGGGCATATCGCTGTTGCCTTCAACTTTATGCTTCAAGCGCCAACCACTTTGGGTTTCACGACGGTGAAAATCGTCACCCTCCAGTATCTCAAACATCTGCTCCTTTATCGCCGCACCCTCGGCAAGCTCGCTTGCATTTTGCAGACCCACTTCAAGCTCCGCCTGCTCTGCAACCAGCTCATCCTGGGCGTAGACTTCAGGGCAGCTTGAATACACACCAGCCAACAGGCCAAAAGTACAAAAAAGCACAACTGAGCGCAGGTTCTTTGCACCCATGCTATTACGCTTTTTATCGTAAACTTCAGACAAATGACGAAAACGAATTTCAATATCCCAAGCCTCCAGCTCAATTCTTCGGCTGATATACAAAGCAAAGCCGGCACAGGTATAAAACGGGCCGATCAGGCCCAAGGTAAAAGCAAAGGCGAAATAGCCGAGCCAGATCAGTATCGACTCCTGCTCAAATAAAGCGCCCCACACATCCAGCTCGACTTGCTCTGGAATCATCATCGCCATAAAGCTGAATATGGCCGCAACGAAAAAGAATTCCATGCATAAAGCAGCAAGCGATAGCCATGAGGCCGCATTGGAATGATTACGGTGAAGCACCATTTGCCGTTCCGCCCGTTTTTCACTGGATATTTTTTCCAGCACTGTGAGGGGCATATCGAAGGAACGCGTTATCGTAAAACGCCGGATGGTCAGCCAGGAAAACCACTCTGTTTTATACAGCCGCCACAAGTTTCGAAACACATCTCTCGCGGAAGCTTGCTCGCCAAACAACCTTCGACTGACGATATACAAAGGACCTCTATCCCAGAAGGGCTTAAACCACCAGACAATTGCGAATGGCAACCACCAGATATAATCAAAGAAAAAAACACCCAGGATAAAAGTTAAAGTAAAGCTTGGAATAAACCAGCACAGAAACAAGGGTAGCCACCACTGCCGAGCCATCACAAAGCCGAGATCCAATGCCTCCCAGGGTGACCTGAGGCGGGCCTCGATGCTAATACGATCGAGATCCATAGCGCCTTCCAGAAAAAATAAAATAACTGAGTACCAAGACCCAGAGTGTTAGGCCAACGGTGTATTTCACCATCGCCGGCATGGATGCACTTGAAGACCAGAATGCCTCGATAAAAGCGGCGATCAGCAGCATCAGGGTGGTACCGTAAATAATAATGGCCGAATCCCTGCCTGCATCCCGCAAGGCCGCCAGCCAGCTTTTTTGACCGGGATGAATCATCGCATACCCCAGTTTCAAACCGGCTGCACCGCTGAACACAATGGCAGTAAGCTCAAAAGAACCATGGCCGGAAACAAAGGGGTAAAAGGTAGAACCGTAGCCCAGCTGTGTTAAATGGCCACCCACACCACCAATCATCAAACCATTAAATACCAGGAAAAATATACTTCCCAGGCCAAATAAAGCGCCCCCGGCAAAAGTACGGAAACTGATGCTGATATTGTTATAAATATAAAAACCGAACATAAAAACGTCGGATTCTGACTCCCGCTCGCGCCCCAGCTTGGCATTGGCTGGGTCGTACATAGCTTCCATACCATGCACATCCTGATAGGACATAAGGCTGTAAATAAACTCGGAATTGATGTAACAGGTAATACCCGTTGCCAGTAGAGGCACTAAAAACAGGGCGGCCGCAATGTACACAAAAATGCGATTCCGCCTTATGGCATGGGGAAAACCGTGTACCAGAAATTCCAGCCACTGATAGTGAAAACGATGGTTGTGCTGATAAAAACGGTGGTGTGCCTTAATCACCAGCTCGTTGAGCCTGTCCACCAGTTGCGGGCTGTAGCGGCGATGCTTGGCGATCGAAAGCTGGTGGCACAACTCGCGAAACAGCTGCGGGAAATGCTCATCTGGCTGGGCCTCCTTGCTTTCCAGAATACCCTCAAGCTTCTGCCAATGCTCGCTGTAACGCTGCTCAAAAGTCTGCTGTTTCATTTGCGGTTCCCCAGCAACCAGTTGCCCATTCCCTGAACGTTTTTAACCGCTTCCTCCCCTTCCTTACCGGTAATATTGGACAGAATATCGGCCAGCTCCTGCTGGCGGCCCTGAGATAATTGCCCATGCCGCTGGACAAAACCGGTGACAGCTACCTGATCCTCCAACGAGAGGGCCACGGGCGGCGGGACTGCGGGCGCGTCAGGCAGCGCGGTTAAGCTTGTGTCGGGCTTGCGCTTGTGGATAACAATGGAACCTGCTGCCAGGTCGCCAAGGCGCTGAAAATTTCTGGAACTACACATGACTATAAGGCCAAGCACATAGGCAGAGGGCAAAAAGTCTGCTGCCCGCAGTAAATTTCGAATAACGGAGGTGCTCCAGGTTACGGGCGTTAAGTCATCGTTCACTACTGCTATCTGCAGGTACTTTTTCCCCGGAGTCTGCCCGTTTCTAAGCACCTCAAAAAGTACCGGGTAAAACCACTCCAGCACAAATACTACGATCAGGAATATGCCAAAACCGGCGATTCCGGCAAACGCCATTACAACAAGCACTCCTGTCTGCACGGCGCTGCGGATCATGAAATCGATTAAATAGGCGAGAATTCGGGGAACGGGGCCTGCGAGTTGGGCAGTGAGGTCTATAGCTTCGGGGGTTTCTACCTGGTAGCTGGTATCTAGCAAGTTCTGCATATCCTTTTAAATAAACTCCCCACGCATGGGCATTTCCTTCGCCGTTTATAGTTTCAAACACGGACTATACCCTGAACTTTTATAGCGGATCAATGGGACACGCAGCCAAGGGCCATACTTATTGAGCATCCAGCTAATGATAGCAAAGCTTCAGCCGCGCACTGCTCAAATTATAAGCACAGACCGCATCTGTTGATTTCAAGCATACTTCAAGGGGGATACGAGGGAGCGGAGCCACTGTTTTAGCACATGCCTGCGGCACTTTGAGGTGTCCAGTCTAAGATCGGCTCAGCCTTTGTATATCGAGGTAACAGGTCGATTCATGCCCGTAAAAAAGAGCGCGTGCTGCGCTCTCTTCATTATATTAAACCGGCGATTAAATAGATCGTCGCCTAAGCTCGGGCGGCTTTAGGCGAAAAGCCATGATGTTAAGGGACGTATCGCTATTTAACTCTCCCGCAGGGAAGTCACTCTGCCGTTACCGGAAATGCTGGAATTGAGATCGGGCTTACCCTTGTATTTAATCTCTCCGCTTCCGGATATTTTCGCATCCAGCACTTTTTCAGCGAATACGCTTAATTTACCCGAGCCACTGATGCGAGCAGATACATTTTCCGCTTGCAACTGCGTGAAATCGCCTTTTCCAGAGCCGGAAATCACAATATCCAGGGACTCCGATCGGCCAGAAACATCGAACTTGCCACTACCAGAAACCTTTGCCGTAAAGGCGCTTTCATTCAGCCCTTTTATCTTAAAATCACCTCTACCGGATATTTTTACCTCACTGAGCTTTGGCACAGTAATGGAAATAACAACATCTCCACCCCAGCGAATTTTTTCCGTATTATCGATGATCAGCTTACCGCCCTGCACACGGGTCTCTATTTTCTGAAGAGTTTGCTGTTTGCCGCTAATAGCAAATGACTGCGCTTCACCTACGGTAATCTCAACATCCGCCGGAACCTCCAGAGTTATGCGCGTGAAGGGCTCCAGCTCTCTGCTTTCGCTTACAGGTTCTGCATAGGCATAGAAAATAAGAGAATAGGTGACAATAAGTCCGATAAATGAAAATAAAAATGACCGCTTCATTATTCCTCCTGGTGTTGTTATCAACTTGGCAATAGTTATTGTTAAGTTAATAGGCGGTGCACTGAAGCACCGCCATTGCCCGCTGGGCAGTGTAAGCTCTTGAAATACCAGTGAATTCACGCGTTAGCGCCAGCACATCATGGGCGCGCAGTTAAATAGATCCTTGGCGATGGCACTCCGGCCATCGTCTCTCCGTGGTATTCGTCCTTAACCTTAATTTTATATAGCTCAACAGTCAGAAAGTGTGCCAAGTCCATTCCTCTATATAAGCCCTTGTTTTTTAAAAGATTTCCGAAAATAGGCTTTTACAAGTAGAAACTCACTTGCTAACATTCGGTAAATCAAACTAATAATTAGCAATCATGGCCACCCCACAAACGCCCCCCAAGCTCATCGGCGAATCCAATTGCTTCCTGGAAGTTCTTGAACGTGTATCCCAAATTACCCATCTTAACCGTCCTGTATTAGTGGTAGGTGAACGTGGGACAGGCAAGGAACTTATCGCTGAGCGCCTGCACTACCTTTCAAACAGGTGGGATAAAAGCCTGCTAAAAATGAACTGTGCGGCACTCAACCAGGAACTACTGGAATCCGAACTGTTTGGTCATGAATCGGGCGCGTTTACAGGTGCCAGCAGGCTCCACAAGGGCCGCTTTGAGCGGGCGGACGGCGGAACGCTGTTCCTCGATGAGCTGGGCACGATGAGCATGCGCACACAGGAAAAACTGTTGCGCTTTATCGAATATGGAGAATTTGAGCGCCTGGGCGGTAGCAGCACTCTGAGTGCAGATGTGCGCCTGGTTGCTGCAACCAATGTGGATTTACCCGAACGGGCAGAACAGGGAAAATTCCGGCATGACCTGCTGGACAGGCTCGCCTTCGATGTTGTCACCCTGCCGCCGCTGCGAGCAAGAACCGAAGACCTGCTGTTATTAGCCGAACACTTTGCTTTAAACATGGCCAAGGAACTGGAGCTTCCCCTGTTCCCCGGTTTTGACAAGAAAGCCATTGAGCAATTACTTGAGCACAGCTGGCCCGGCAATATTCGTGAACTAAAAAACGCCGTAGAACGCAGTGTTTGCCGCTGGGGAAACGACCCGGACCCTATTGACGAGCTGCAGATAGACCCCTTTGCGTCACCCTATCGAATAAAGAAACAGCCCAGCAGCCAAGCAGCATTAAACGAAAAACCAGCAACCGAATTTGCAGCAAGCGAACCCGGCGCATCTGCGCTGGAACTGCCTGTGGATTTTAAAAACGAAGTTGAAAGCTTCGAGCAGGATTTAATAAAACGGGCGCTCAAAGAAGCGCGCTTTAATCAAAGAAAAGCGGCCGAGCTACTAGGCTTAAGCTACCATCAGCTGCGTGGGAACTTGAAGAAGTACTCGCTCCTGAAAGAATCAGAAGGGGAATAAAAAAATACTGTATTAAGCGGCTTTTGCCTGGTTTTCCACGCCCACAGCTTCTGCCAGGTAGGACAAATCCCTTAGCCTCACAGCATAAAGTTCGCGCTGCATACTATCCAGGTTTTTAATTTCTGCACGAGCGCTATTGAGCAAATTCGCTAAATGACTACGCTGATGACGATTGAGAAAAGCCCGGCCACGGCTGCCACTGGCAAGGTGCAATTCGCGCTCGATATCCGGCAATAGCTGGTCCAGTTGCTGCTGCGAGCAGCGCATTTCAGCCGTAAATGCAAACATCGAAAGCAAGCACCAAAATACTGCCGCCAGCACTACAAAAAGTAAGAAAATCCAGAAGGAGTCCATAGCTTTGTCCTCCTGACAGAAGCTATCAAATTTACACTTTCAGTGTAGGCCTGCTACTTCTCGTTTTAAGTGACAAATTTCACTCGGGCTCCGGAAATTTGACCGTAATCGATGTTGTGGCGCGAATCGGGTCTCAATTCTCAGGCTTAAACAGCTCCAGCCGGTATTCAGCCTTGCTGCCCATAGGCGCACTGAAACTGCCTTCACCCGCCACACCCTTCCAAGCCCCCTTCCCTGAGCCCGGCACAATCTGAAAAGAGCTCTGTGCAACCCCGTTACCAAATACCCCCTCATGTGCTAGTATACAAGAGCCTGCATCCCCATCCAGCTGGCACTCCAACAGTTCATAACCCACGAAAACCGCGTTTGCAGCATCCGTGTACACCATCAGATAGTTGATTGTTGATTCTCCCCTCAAGCCGCCCTTGTAGCGCTGGGAGATACTGGCGTGGCTGCGTTTTGAACCGTCTCCGGCTTCCGCCAGAACCTGTTCGTCCCAATTGATTATTTGAAATTTCCCTTTCAACTCAATGGATTCACTCATACTAATTCTCCTTGTTGTATTATTCGCCTAGATCTATGGCGTATTGGTTTTTGCCCTCATATTGTACGTATGTCATTAAATCATCGAGACGTGTCATCAAGGTAATAAGATTTTCGTGCCCGTCGCTGATCGCCAGGGCCAGACTGATCTCAGGAAACAAAGAATGACCGCCTGCAAAATGAATTTCTTCTGAAACCACACGATAAAGTGTTTTGGTAATTTTTTCTGTTTCTTCCCTCGGTAAATCCAGAAACACCAGGGTAAACTCGTCGGCACCCAGGCGCGCAACGGTGTCCGTCTCCCGTACAGAGGCAACCAGCCGCCTGGCAACCTCCAGTAAAACCTCATCACCGGCGTCAAAACCGTGAATGGCATTCAGCTCTCTGAACTTGTCGATATTTAGATAGGCAAGCCCCATCAAAGTGCCACGCCGCCTGCTGTGCCGCAAAGCACTCTCGGTTCTGTCCAAAAACAAACGGTAATTCGCAAGCCCTGTGAGATCATCGGAAAGGGGAATATAGGAGTGTGAGCTCTCCAGCTCATCAAGCAAACAATGGAAGGCAGACTTAAAGGACAGGTCGTTTTTCTTCTTTGAGCCTCGATCTTTAAACAGGCGTTTTGCTATTTTGGCCAACTGCGACATACGGCGGCTTTCGGCTTCTTCCAAAGCCTGCTTAACCTGGTGAGAACCGTGAGGGTCGGCAATTTCGGGAACGTAAATGGCGCCCTTAATGACACAATCCAAAGCTGCGGCTAAATCGGCGGGGTTCATGTTCTTGATGATAAAACCAGAAGCACCCCTGTCCAGATAGCGCAGGATATCCCCCACCCGTGGGCTATCAGACATCATTACCACATTCAGCTTTGGGAAGCTGCTCTTGATACGCGCAAGCAGTGTAAGGCCGTTGTCATCGCCCTGCTCACTGTCTACCAACGCCAGATCCGGCAGTGGACTCTCCAAGGCTTTCATCGCCTCGCTGCTGTTCTCGGCATGTAAAACGCGCGTAAAACCCAACTGTTTGGTCAACAAAGTTTCCAAACCGTGGCGTACCAAACTATGGCTGTCGACGAGCAGCGCCTTCATAGCATCCGTTGTGCAGTCTCAAATGCTTAACTATGGTTCAAGCTCGGAATATTTGCAATGAAATTAACGGGTTACAGGCGTATTTTGATGTTTTATGCGCACCTGAATAAATGAAGAGCCGCGAAGATGGCGAAGTGGCTTAAATTACAGCAAACAACTGTTTGCGCGCTCTTTGGGAGCGGTATTGTCCTGCTGGCCCACAAAGTATAAACACATTGGAGACGCTTGCGGCTCACCGTAAAGGGCACACCCATCCAGGTTCGCCTGGATTACCCTAATAATAAGCATTCACAGAGAATCACCCACCCGGCAAGGCCAGCCGCAGCACTTCCCCTTCCCGGGTGTTCAAGGAAATCTCCACTGTCTTTCCCAAAACACGTATCAAACCAAAGTTTAAATCGTAAACAATCTCCCCCACCCGGTGTTTATTCTCTTCCGGTTTTCGCAGGCCCCAGCCGTGCGTTAATGAACTGGAAGTTACCTCGTGCAAAATCATGCCTTTATAGGTGAGTTTGGATATTTCTCCAATGTGCCTGTCCCCGGTAATGAATAGCGGTGTATTGAGTGTGTATTTATCAATGAGATCGAACAGGCGCTTTCGCTGGTGAGGAAAATTGGCCCATTTTTCCCATTTGTGCTGCTCGGGAATGATCTGTATTCCGCTGGCAATAATATTAATCTGCGCTGTGGAGTTTTTAAACTCCTGCTCTAACCACTGCCATTGTTTTTCACCGAGTACGGTGCCTTCCGTATTGGCAACTGGCCAGGCGTTTTTTCTGGCGACGGGGTCGCGAAAATAACGCGCATCCAGCATGTAGAATTTTATTTTCACGCCATTTTTTTCAACAATATGGCTGCTATATATGCCTTGCTGTTTTCGCCTTGGGGAATCTTTTGGTTCATCGATAAAATCCAGAAACAACTGCTGGCTTTGAGCTTTTTTCGGGTATTCCTTGCCTGCGTCGTTGTCGCCGTAGTCATGGTCGTCCCATGTGCCCAGCACTAACGCCGTGTCTCTGAGTTTTTGATAATGCTTGTTACTTTTCTGCTTTTGATATTTTTTGGCCATAAGCCGCATATCGACGGTATCCGCATAGATGTTGTCGCCCAGCCACACCCAAATATCGGGAGACTGCCTGAGCACCGGCTGCCACATTACCTGCGCTTTGTTCTGATGGCTGCAGGAACCAAAAGCGATTTTTAAACTGATTTCCTCCTCAGCCCTGGCATGGCTCTGGGCGCTAAGCAAGCAACACAATACCGCCAGAGAAATAAAGCGCCGGGTTAATAAGTTATTTCTCACCATAAAAATAATCCACCTCGTCTTCTTTACGGCTAAGAAGTGAAAAACTCCGTGCACCTTCTTCCCCTGCAACGGAAAGCACTTTATTTGAATCCGGGTACTCACAAATATCAACGGGCTCCATGGTGCTAAGGCTAAGGTAGATAATATCGCTTTCACCGGTATTAATTATTTGATGAGCCACTTCCGGACCACCGGGGGGGCAGGCAATAACATCGTGTTTTTTAATAGCATAGGTGTCACTGCCATAGCGCAGCTCGCCCTTGCCTTCGAGAATGAAAAACATCTCTTCATTTATTCGGTGATTGTGAAAGGGGCACACCTTATGACCCGGCGGCACAATGCTGAGGTTGTAGCCCAGGCGCGAGGCCCCTATCTTTTCGCTGATACCACAATGCTTGGAACGAAAAGGACCATTTTCGTGAACTTCAAAGTCGCTTAATTCGCTGAGATTGATTACCGGTTTCATATCCATACTCCGTTTTTAGAGGTCTTTTTAAAGGAAGGCGCTGCCTTTGGTCGAGAGAGGCTGTAGAGACTAGCAGATAAAGGTTAAAATTAGCTGAATAGTTTAGTCAGCAAATACCATGGACATTATCCCTTTTATTCTACTCTCGGCCGGGATCATCGCGATTCCTGGCCCCAATGTGCTGGTTATCGTCTCCACCAGTATTGTCCACGGGCGCCTTCGAGGACTGCAAACTGTGGCCGGTACCAGCGCCGCCATGTTCATTCAGCTGTGCGTGGCTGCTCTGGCAACCCACTGGATTATTGCCGTTCTCACTCATGGCTTTGTGTGGTTGAAGTGGGCGGGGGTTGCCTATCTCATTTATCTGGGTGTCCGACAGCAGTTTGTTGCGGCAAAACCCGGCGAACAAACCATTAGCGCTCTCGACTCTTTGCAAAGGGGTTTTTGGGTTTCGCTGACTAACCCGAAAACCATTCTCTTTTTCAGCGCCTTTCTGCCGCAGTTTGTGGAAAATTCAGCGGGGTATTTACAGCAAATTGTCCTTCTGTCTGCCATTTTCTGGCTGCTGGCCATTTGCCTGGACAGCCTCTACGCAATAGCTTGTAGCCAGCTGGCAGTCATATTGCGCAAACAAAATGTGAAAAGCAGGCGTATTGCAGGGGTTTTATACCTTGGCGCGGGCGCGGCACTGGCCACCGCCAAAGAAGTGTAAGCGGCTGTTTTAGGCGATGTCGACCAACACAGGAAGCTCAGTCACTGAGGCTTTCACCGCTTTGGGTCTGGCTCTGCGTGACCGCACCCGGCAAGGCAGCGGGGTAACATTGCTGAGGCGTTTTATAGGAAGATTTATAACAAAGCGGGTATAGCGATTGGCCTGGTAGGCGACTTCTACTTTGCCGCCCAGTGATTCTGCATGCACTTTCACCAGGTCGAGCCCCACTCCTCGCCCGGCGTGTTTTTGCTGTTTGGATAAAGTACTAAAGCCCGGCAAGAACAGTGAGCTTAGCAACTTTTCTTTTGGCAGCCTGGCCACGCTCATCACGTTCTGGTTGTATTTTACTACCAGCCTTTTCCTTACTTGCTCCAGATTAATGCCACGGCCGTTGTCCCGCACAGCAATCAGCAATCCATTTTTGGTCTTGCGGCTTACAACCGCAACCGTTCCCACCACCGCCTTTCCGGCTTGCTTTCGTTCTGCCGGCTTTTCTATTCCATGAGTAATTGCGTTGCGAATAAGCTGTATTACCATGTCCTGAACTTTGTGCTGGTGCTCTGCTGAGTATTCGCTCAGGTCAAACTTATCGAGGTTCAAGCGTACTTGCTTGCCACAACTGCGGCTCACATTCATCGCCAATACCTGCAGCGCTGCGCTGATACCTTTGGATTGGCTCACCTTCACCGCTTTTGGTTTAGTGCTTTTCTTTTGCGAGGCTAATGCTGTTTTTCTAAGCTTGGCGCATACCTTTACAATTTTTTTTAGTAAGCCTGCAACCAGCAGTAAATGAGCCTTATCGATTTTCTGCAAATGACTCATACGTTCCAAGGCATCTTCAAGACGGATAATAAGCTCACTTAAACTCACCAGACCAACCACCGTCGCCTCGCCCTTTAATTTGTGAGCGATGCGAGCCAGCGCCGCAACTGTGTCTTGATCGGTAGTGCCACGCAGCAGGGTGTTTATCTCCTTAATACCCTCACTCATGCTCTCCAGCAGCAGATTGAGAATAGTAGGGTCGATTTTCATTACCGCAGCACTCAGGAAATAAAGAGGGGAAGGTCAGTATGTCACATCACTAATACTTTTGGTTAGCCTGTCCGATAGGAACATATGCGTAGTGCGATGAGTTTCACGCCACGTTAGTGACCTGCTTCTCTATGAACGCCGTAAAAACTAAACCTCTGTGCTAGGTCCAGGGGTTGCCGCTAGTCACGGTGCATACGCTGCTCTATTTTCGGCGTAAAGAAGGGAGTGATTACTTCTATGTGCTCAGGAATGTTGAGGTTATCCACCTTGAAAAAGGTGTTTTCAGGCTGCTTGAGCTGTTCGATTTCGCTTGAAAAAAAGCGCGTAAGCAAGGCTTCTCTGGAACCGTCTAGCCTGGCTATTTCCAGCCCGCGAGCAATCCTTTCTGCAAGCTCCGGCCTGTCCGCGCTTACGTGATAAACAAGGGGAAGGGGGTAGTAAAGATAGGTTCTGGGGGCTAGGGCAAGCAATGATGAAAAGCGTTCGTCCGCCAGCACAGACTCCACCTCGATTACGCTCATGGAGACATAATCAAAACGCCCTCTTACCAGCATTTGGAACAAGGTATCAACGTTGGCGTTGTCGTCAACCTTGTAGCCTGCTGCCCGGTAGAGCTTAACATCCTCCCAACCTCTGCCCTGCCCCATAGTCAGCTTTTTGAGCGCAGCTTCGGTCTTGATAGCGCGGAATTTGTTGAGATCGGCCTTGCGAATAATGAGCCTTCTGTAACCCAGGAGGTTGGCGGCAATTGGCATATCAATGCTCAGGTTCTTCTCCGCTTCAGGTACCTCGTAATCTGCAATGCTGTAAGGCCCAACACGCACGTTAATCCGGTCACCATCGTTTATTTCTCGCCGCACGCGTGATGTGCTGAAACTCTCCATAACCCTGTAGAGCGCATAGTCGCCATATTCGGGTGAGGTTTTCTCCAGAATGGTGTTGAGCAAATAGAACTGATAGTTGTCGCGTTTTGGCGTTTTAGCCCAATCCCAGTAGCGATATACCATATCGCCGGAATGTGCGAAGCATGCGATGCCCAGTAATGTGAAGAAGAGGCCAAGCCTCGCAAACAACATGATATGACTCATCTTATTAGCTTAAACGTGAGTTTGGAGAAGCTCCTTGTATAGTACACACCAACACTCCCTTGTGGCTAGCGTATTTTTTTTGCTACCGTTGGCGGATAATACCTCCAATTAACATGTTATTTTTCGTCACTTAATTCCATAAATCAGCGCGAAAAATTACAGCGCGCGCCCCTGGCTATATTGTAGCCAGCCCCCGAAGCTGCCGCCGCCAATGCGCCCGTTTTGATAGCCCTGTATAATCGCTGCCATTTTTAACGCTCCACGAGAAGAATATGTCTGTTAGAACCCGTATTGCACCCTCCCCAACTGGCGACCCTCACGTTGGTACAGCCTACATTGCACTGTTCAATTTATGCTTTGCAAAAAAGCACGGTGGCCAGTTTATTCTGCGCATAGAAGATACTGACCAGGCTCGCTCCACCCCGGAATCCGAGCAAGCCATTCTGGACTCCCTGCGCTGGCTGGGCCTGGAATGGGATGAAGGGCCGGATCTTGGCGGTAAACACGGCCCTTACCGTCAGAGCGAACGCAAAGACATCTACCAAAAACATGTGCAACAACTGCTCGATGAGGGCCATGCCTTCAAATGCTATCGCACCGCGGAGGAGCTGGATGAGCTGCGCGCTCAGCGCCGCGAAGCTGGCATTAACAAGGCCCTTAAACCCTCCGACTTGAAACTGAGCGAACAAGAGCAGGCCCGCAGAGAAGCGGAAGGCCAGCCCTATGTGGTACGCATGAATGTACCGGAGGATGGCATATGCGAAATACAGGACTTACTGCGCGGCAGCATTGAAAAAGACTGGGATATTGTAGACGCACAAATTCTGCTCAAATCCGACGGCATGCCCACCTACCACCTGGCTAATGTTGTGGACGATCACCTGATGGGCATTACCCATGTGATACGCGGAGAGGAGTGGATTAACTCAGCACCCAAGCACCTGCTGCTTTATCAATACTTTGGCTGGCAGGCGCCAGTACTGTGCCACCTGCCCCTGTTGCGCAACCCGGACGGCACCAAGCTGAGCAAGCGTAAAAACCCTACCAGCATCAATTACTACAAGCGTATGGGCTTTTTGCCTGAAGCCCTGTTGAACTACCTTGGCCGCATGGGCTGGTCTATGCCCGATGAAAGCGAAAAGTTCAGCCTGCAGCAAATGCTCAATAACTTTGATATTGCGCGGGTTTCCCTCGGCGGGCCAATCTTTGATGTGGAAAAATTGCGCTGGCTCAACGGTCTGTGGATACGGGAAGACAACAGCGACCAGCAACTGGCCACCCGGCTGCAACAATGGCTGCTGAATGAAGACAGCCTGGCAGCAGCCATTCCCCACGCCAAGCAGCGTATGGAAGTGCTGAGCGATTTTATCCCGCTGGTAGGTTTTCTCGCCTCCGGCAAACTCCCCGTTAACGAGGCAGACTATGCCGCTAACAAGCTGGCGGTGGAAGAGCAGAAAAAAATTCTGCAGTTTGCGCTGTGGAAAATGGAAGCCCTGCGCAGTTGGGAGCGCGACGCCATATTCACGGAACTGAAAGCCCTGGCCGATGCCATGGGCTATAAAATGAAAGACTTTAACGCCCCCATTTTCATCGCCATCTCCGGTTCCACTGCCAGCTTCTCGGTAATGGACGCCATGGTATTACTTGGCCCGGATATGAGCCGGGCCCGCTTGCGTGAAGCGGTGGAGACACTGGGTGGTGCAGGCAAGAAAGTGCTCAAACGGTATGAAAAAGAATTTGCGCAACTGAATGCTGCGGATTAATCCGAAACCCAGGTAAAAACTTGCTGTTGATACATGTTGCTTCATTGCTGTGCCATTAACTATTTCGTCGCCAGGTCGAAACTCTCGATTTTAAAAGGGCTTGGAGATTACTCGCTTTGGCGCAGACATGAATCCGGTATAACCGCGCACTTCCGTTTATCAGCAAAAGAGTTTATGGGACAGCTATAATGTTGTTTGTTAAAAATAAAACACCGCTTGTGCACGCCATGTTCCCTTATACGGATCATTGCGATCAGAATTTTGTCAGCGTCGTGGTTAAAGGCACCTTCGACCTGGCTGCAGACGGCAGCCTAAAACTGTCAGAAGAGCAGGAAGCCTTGCTGGAAAGCGACCAATACAAGGGTGAAGATAGCGACGCAACGCTGTTACGTGAAGCAGATTATTGCCCGCTAAAACCGGCATGTGACCTGTTTATACTCGGTGATATCATAAGCCCGGAGGAAAAACCCTGCAGGCAAATGGATGCCTTTGTATCCGTGGCCGACCATCAGCGCATTATTCGAGCAAGCGGCGAGCGGTACTGGCACAGACAAGGGCTAAGTCATGTGGCTAGCGCACCGGAAGCATTTACGCGCATACCACTCACCCCCGAAAACGCCTTTGGCGGCCGCGACACAGCAGCAGAACAAGTGGACGCTGAACGATACCCCTTTAACCCTGCAGGTAAAGGCTTTGTGAGTAAGGGCAGCCCTGAAGGTATTACCCTGCCAAACCTGGAAGATCCGCAACACTTAATCAGCGCACCAGAAGACAAACCCAAACCCCACTACCCCGCTTACGTCAATAAAAGCTGGCTACCACGGAGTAATCTGGCGGGTACTTGCGATAAAAACTGGGAGGCAAACAGGATGCCGCTGTTGCCAAGGGATTTTGATAATGGTTTTTACAACGCCGCTACACCCGACTTTATTTTTCCGCTTATGAAAGGTGGAGAACCCGTTGTTTTGCAGGGCTTTGCCCCGGAAGGGCCGCTGAGTTTTAAGCTGCCCAACTGGGATATGAAAATAAAATATTGCATCAAGAACGACATACTGGAAGCCCGCTCCAAAATTGACACTGTTACCATTCTAAGCAAGCAAAAACAGGTAGTGGTTAATTGGCGAAGCTGCTTTCCATGCGGGCAGGATTTCCTCTATATTAAATGGATGGAAATTAAAGCGGTGTATGTTTAACAGTGCCAGTTTAATAGCAGCCACTCAGCTAACACGGCCGCACGCCTTAAGCTTTGACAATTTCCACAACATTCGACACCAGAGTGCCCAGCGAACAGCTTATAAAATACGACGCCGGGTGTTCAAAGCTTGCATGCTGGAAAACGTCAATATTAAAAAAACCAGAACAACCATTTTCCGTCGCTTTCAGGTCGTCTGGAAAAACTGCCACGTCTTTAAACGGTGCAAAGGTCTGGTAGCTGCCCCGCTCCGTAACCGCCATAACAATGTGTTTTAATACCTGCGCACCTTCTATCTGCAGTCCGTTTTTATTGTATTCGACAGCAAACCTACCACCCAGAATGTATGGCCCCTGCGGTGAAGCCAGTGGCTGGAATTCGATTTCAATAAAGGGATGAGGGGTAGACATAGCTGGTAGTTCCTTTCGTTTGGCTTTGTGTCGGTTTTATTTAAGCGTGATTTCCACTGCAATAATAGTAGATTTATAGCCATCGTTTTAAAAGGGTCGCTGCTATTCGGGCCTTACTCTATGGTAATTTCAGTCTGCAACACATTGGACTTATGGTCATCAAAAACCGCATAAATGGTATAAGTTGCGGGCTCAATGGGTATATTTAGATTCTGAACCAAGTCTATATTAAAGGCGGCTGATACCGTTTCTTCGCCAACTTGATCCATTGACGGACCGCCTTCAAAGGGCAACTCTCTAAAACCAATGTTTTCCATTTTTCCACTATAGGTTTGTGCCGTTTTTTGGTTAACGGCGACAAGTATCACTCTCTCAGCCAGATCCAGAGAGTTTTCGCCTGTTGAAATATCTAAGATAAAATAACCAGCAACCATAAGCTTAAATGGCCCCGCACTGTTACCGCTTGGTGAAACTTGCATATCAGCCGGGTCGGCATTTGCCGGCCATTGCGTTGTTTGTGGTGCATTGACAAGAATACCCCTAAAAGGGCTGAACAAGGGATCCAACAATTTTGGCGTACAGGAGTTATCGGTGGTGGAATTGTTTTCTGGTTCATCAAAATCACAATTTTGGGGTAGTTCGTAATCGTTGTTCGCCATGGCAATATCGCTACTCGTGTGTGTGCAGCCCAAAATCAGGCAATAGATGAAAGAGGAAATAAAAGCGCTTAACTGAATTCGCATTTAAGAAAGATCCAGTTTTCTAACGATAGGCTGGCAAGCACTGCAATAGTCATTGGGCGCATGGCTACTACCAATACCATTTGCACCAAACATGACACAAGCCGGCGAGCCGCTCCAGGTTTTTGTGCCTGCGTTATAGCGTGCACCCTTTCCGCAATGTGGACCCGCGTGGTTTTTATCGTTAACACCTCTATTTTCACCATAAAGCTTGGGCGGACCATCGGGCAGTTTATTAGCACCGGAAATACCCGTTTTGTTGCCATAAGCCACCATACCAAAACGATGGCCGACCTCATGGTTCCAAGTATACTCTGTTGTCTTAGCGGGCATATCAGCCCATACAACTCTACGGGCGCAGGTAATTAAGTCCACTCCACCAGGGTTCCAGCTAAAGCCATTAGTCCAACCCGTGGTGACGTTCACCTTGGCATAAAACATAAGCTGGCCTTTTTTGGCATTCAACAGCTTATCCATATTGGCGTTTCGTTTTATTTTTATTTTGCGAAAACCACCGTAGGTACGCAATTTGCTGCCGGTAATGCTTACGTCCGCTTCGGCAACGGTATGGGATAGAGTGCTTTTGGTTTTAGGGTCCTGCAAGCCAATCATACAGCTGACAAACCATTTATTGGCTTTATCGTCTGTGTCGTCCAATCCATACCATAAAAACTGATCAAAAATAAGTGTTACATCGGTAGCCGTAATCACCACCTTTGGATCACTTCCACCCGCCGCGAAGGATTTACGGAACTCCAAACTGCCCATGGTTGAAATATATTCAGAAAAAACCGCCGCTATCCCCACTTTTTTGTGAGCCGCCGAAAGAGAAAAAGCTTTCTTTACATCAGTACCGAATGAGCCGATGTTGCCACTGCCATGCATACCGATGGTTTTACGGTAAGGTACTTTTGTTGTACCCCCCACCTTCTGCAAAGCAATAAAATACTTGTTGGCATGCTTTTCCATTTTACCCAATGCACTGGCGGGCACTTTGTTTTTGCCATCGTCCATGCACATTACCTGGTAATACAGCTTGCGCCAGGTTTCCACTTCCACGCTATTTACGGTTTTACCGTCTGAATCTTTTGCTTCTATTTTATATTTGTTGCCACCGGCGGCCGGTAGCTGAATACTCTCATCAAACACGTATTCTTTTTCCGAGCAAAAACCAGAACAGGTGTGCACCAGCTTGAAGCTGGAGTTCCTGCCCTCTTCCTTAGCGTTATATGTCACGTTTTTGCTGCCCACAGGCGTTATTTTGGACTTGAAATCCACGGGGGCTTTGTCGTTATCGAATTTAACTTTAATGTTTAGCTTTCCGCAGCGATCTTTGCTGCCAATATCGCTGTCCTTAGCGTACTCGTCATCTTTTTCGAGATTGACCCACTGTTTTAGTGTCACGGCTTTACTTCTTATAAAATTTCAATTGCGGCAATATTGTTCTTTTCCTGCTTATCATCGATAGCAGCAGGCACCACCACAAAGGGTGGTTGTATTTCCGGAATAGGCGGCGTATTGGGCGAAGAGCCTTTGTTCTGCACCATCATATCACCGAGGCGACATACGTTTTTGCCATCCACTTTTACATCAAAAGAAAAGTTTATAAATTCCGCCTTGCCCTTGGTTTTACTGGAAACAACACCTCCGCCGGCAGTACCAGCCTCGTCACCGGTACTGGTGGAAAAGTTAGAGCCATCGAGCATTATGGGGTTGCCATCCATTTTTACCGTTTTACTGCCTTTGGCAGTGTCTTTGGACTGGGCAATGTTGGGGTAAGGGATGGGTACAGGCCCACTTGGTGATGGTGTTTTGCAGACATCAGGAAAGGCGATGGAAACGCCATCGCTGGATTTGTGCACCACTGTGCGCATATTAACGTTGATAGTTGCTGGCATACTTCTGTTCCTTAAATTGCTTCTAGCACTACAGCGGCACGCTTGCCATCATCGCTGGCACAGCTCAACAGCGAGCGGCTGGCGGTGTTCTCCTGACAGGCGAACAAAACGGACAAAGCCCCGGCTGCAGCTCCCGTATCCCCGATACTTGTGGCCGGGTAGCAGATGGCCAACTGCTCAGTAAATGGCTCCGCCAGGCGAGACTGGAGCAAACCCAGTTCGTAAGCATAATAGCTTTCACCACTAAAATCCGAGTAGAAATGTGTAAACGCGCCTGGTGACAATGGCCTTGACGCAACTCTGGCGGCTTGCACCAGGCCCTCTGCGCTACTGGACTTGTCGCCCCCCACAAGATTAGCCTCAACAGCAAAGCCAAAGCTCTTGATAAGTCCCTGTATGGCCGCCTGTCGCGAACTGGCGGTAGGCGCCAGCTCCAGAACCAGCGCAGCGGCGGCTTCACCCGGTATAAACGCATCCACATTGCGCTCGCTTTTCACCCGCCACTGCTGGTCGTAATACGCCAAACGCTCTTCTAGCAGATAACTGTCCAGCGCCAGCACAATGGCGTGTTTAAGCTTGCCCTGCATCAGCAGTTCCGCAGCTTTGTGCATCGCCTCCACTGGCGCGACATGGCCGGAACTGAAGGCCTCGGTGTGGCCAAACGAGAACAAACCCATTCGCTCAAGCAGTGGTTTAACACAACTCTGCTGCAGCTTCAGGCCTGCCAGGCCCTTATCTTCCGTTGGCAAGGCGATAAACAAACCTGTAACAGCCAGATCACTGCGAGCAAGCTGCGAATGCACCAAAGCTTCCTCCAGTGCCGGCATGCCCAACTGTATAAAGCGCTCTGCGCCCTGCAATGTGGGCTCCAGCACAGGCACCTGTGCCGCAAACAGGGGCAAACGCATGTCCCACTCCGGTTCCTCCGGCGTACAGGTGATATAACTGTGCTCGGTAAAGGCCACAAGACCTGCGTTAAACGCCATATAGCTTTGCTGCGCATTCCCTCCAACGGGTGTCAGGGCGCCAAAGCCGGTAATAGCGATGCTTGAGGTAGATGGGCCTGAATCCATGAAAGGCTTACTCTGCTTAGTGAGGGCTAAAGGGATATTTTAATGCAATTGGCCCTTACCAGTCTCGCCTAGCCTGTTTAAGATTGGTAACACAGGGCCTTTGAGTTAGCATAAAACCATGACAGTACCAATAGCACTTAACGTTTCCGAAGTCGCCCGCCTGCGCCGTTTCGTCCTCCACGCCCAAGGCCTGCTAAAAGCCAAAACCTTTGGCTCAGGCATAGAAGGCGCAAATAAAGCCATTACTCATTTGGCCTATGTTCAACTCGATAGTATTTCCGTTATCGAACGCGCCCACCACCATGTTCTATATTCTCGCGTGCCGGGCTTTAAGCCCAAAATGGCAAACCAGCTATTACGCGAGGGCGATATTTTTGAATATTGGTCTCATGCTGCCGCCTTTTTACCCATTGGCGATTTTCGTTTCTCTTTAGCTTACAAACACGCGCTAAAGAATGGCCAGACTCACTGGTATAAAAACCCGGATAGAAAACTGATGCGGGAAATTCTTGCACGGATTCAGGCAGAGGGCCCGCTTCGCTCGCGGGATCTGGAAGGCAATAAACGCAAAGGCGAAGGCTGGTGGGACTGGAAACCTGCAAAAAAGGCCTTGGAGCAATTATATATGGAAGGCGATTTAATGGTGTGCGACCGCGAAGGCTTTCAAAAAACCTATGATGTCACTGAAAGGGTTTTACCTTCCCATGTGAATACATCCATGCCGAGCATTGAGGAGTACGCAGAGCATGTACTTGCACAACAACTTCGTTGCCAGGCTGTTGTGTCAATCAAGAGCGCCTGCTATCACCAGCCCAAGAACCCGGCCTTACGCACTGCAGTCAAGGCCCTTATTAAAGAGCACGTGGCCACGGGCAAGATGGAACAGCTTCAATTACCCAATGGCGAGCACCTGTTTTGCAAAAAAGGGCTGCTTGAACAAACCCTACCACGCAAAAACCAGCGCGTATCCATTCTTTCGCCTTTCGACAACAGCGTTATACAACGGCAAAGACTCAATACCCTGTTCGGCTTTGACTATCAGCTCGAATGTTACTTACCAGAGACTAAACGCAAATACGGTTACTTTAGCTTACCCATACTGTTTGGCGACGACTTTATTGGGCGTATGGACTGTAAAGCTCATCGAGTACGCAAGGAGTTGGAAATCCGAGCCCTTTACCTGAAAACCAAAAATGTCGACATGGCCCTTTTTATTCAGGCATTTTCCGAGGCGCTGCAAAAATTTCTCGTATTTCAAAACTGCGATTCGCTCACCCTCAGTATGGTTACACCTAAATCGCTGACGCGAAGATTGAAAAACGCATTAAGTGGCTGAGCGCTTGTAGCGGAACTCATTTCAACAGCTCCATGCCAAGCGGTATTTAATTTGCATTTTCCGAAGGGGAGCATTGGCGGATATGAAAACCACGGGCCTACGCGCTGCCGCAAAATTCTCGCTGCAGCGGTAATGACAGAAACCAGCCCTGCACAATGCGGCGCTGGTTTATTTCAATTAAAAACGGAATTTAACCAGTAACGTTTTTCAATCCATCTTCGCAGAAAAGCACTGGTCGGTGGCACTGCCGGCATCAAGCCAGGCACAACTGGTGCTATGTTTTGGCGCCAGAGAAATGGCTATGGATGCCGCTTTTATGGCAGTACTTAAGACAGCCTTCAATGAAGAATTTTCATTGGGATCCCAGGCAAAGGTGCGAGCCACAAGCGATGAGGTAACTGGTTTTGAGGCCTTGCTGCGCTGGAACACGGTTGTAAACAAGCAAATAGGCCCCCAGGAATTTATACCCATAGCAGAAAAATCGGGGCTTATTCGTGACATTGGCAGTTGGGTTTTGCAGGCAACTGAGATATTTATTCACTAGTGGGTATTTAGACTTCCTTTCCCGTTGTGATTTATCGTGGCCCGATACCCGAAGCTGGCGGGCAAAGTGCTGGCCGTCGTCTACTCTAGACCCTCAACCCATCTGGTCACAAAGCGGCTCTGTCACGTTTTTCCAGCGTGATAGTTGTGCGCTTATTTTTAATACCCCCTTTAAATATATGGTCTAACTAATCCCCCGGCGCAAGATGCACAGCAACATCCTATATGCTGTTCCTTTATGCTGCGCCCTGAGCTTGTTTTTTGGAGGCTGATGGAAATTCGTGATTTCGTCCAGTCAAAGCTCCGCTACAAAATGGGCTGGCCCCCACCGAGGCACCCTATCGCTGCTTTTTTTGAACAGCGCGGGATGCTGGAATGGGGCCAAGCCAGTGTAAACTTATAAAGTCTGATTGAAATGGATCAGGCCAATAAGCGCCAATCGAAAAACACCCTACCAATAGTTTAAAAACAACTCAGGGTAAGGGTTCCACCAAAGAAATAGTCCAGACCTAGTCCTTCTTGCGAAGGTGTAAATCGCTAGGTCTTGAATCGCAGTAAGCATAAAGATTGAAAAGAGAATTTCCAGAAAGATCATGACCCCTTACGGGTCGACAGAGCTAAGCAAGCCACTTGTTCGCATTTTTTGTATAGAAATGAATACAAATGCCAACCAGCTCACGAAAGGATCGGGGCTTAAAAGCATATTTTTAGCGTTGTGAAAAACATAGACAGTTAACAGAACAACATATTTAGTCAATTTAAATATTTTGTGTGAGAACCACTTCAATTAATTCGCTGAATACAAACGCTAGTATGCAGCCATTCATCGTAATTATGAAAAGTGGGTTTGGCATATCGGCTGACTAAACAATAGTTTGAAAACTCCTATCGCTGATCATAATAGAGCTTTTGCCTTTACAACTACCCATATAGTAAAAACTACTTTTATTCGGAATTTGCTATGCAAAAATCCTATACAGTCATAATCAAAGTTTTTTCGCTCACGTTGTTGCTTGGTATCCAGGCTTGTACAGAGGAATTGCCATCAGAAGGGTCTAGCAATAGTTCTTCTTCGAGCAGTTCTACTTCGAGCAGTGGCGCTAGCAGCTCCTCATCGAACTCCAGTACGAGCAGTTCCAGTTCTTCTTCAAATACTTCTTCATCCAACTCATCCAGCGGGGCTAGCAGTTCTTCATCAAGTTCTAGCACGAGCAGTTCGAGTTCTTCCTCAAGTTCATCGAATGGTGGCAGCAATTCGATTACCGTAGAACTGGAGAGTCTCCATGGACAGATGAGCTTCTCACCGTTTACTGTACAAAATGATGTTACTGCCGAGGGTGGTCAATATATTGTTTGGCCGAACGACAACAACGCTATTTTGGCTTCCGCGACCGAGAGTGAAATGGGGCGTGTCGCTATCCAATTTAACCTATCGCAATTTGCTGACGTACAGTTTGAAATTCGCGTTCACATGCCGAACGATGACGATAACTCATTCCATTACCGCCTTGATTCGAGAGATTGGACTATACAGAATAATGAAAATACCAACGGTTGGGCCAATTTAAGCCCAATCATGTTTAGTGATGTCGACAGTGGTGAGCACACGATTTGGATTCACCGTAGGGAAGATGGAGCAAGCCTTGACAGCGTCACGTTAACGGCATCGTCAGGCACCATCTCTATAATCGACAATCAAATACCACCCATAAGCTCTTCCAGTTCATCGAGTTCCAGTTCATCTAGTTCGAGTTCTTCTTCCAGTAGCAGTTCGTCTTCGAGTAGCAGTTCGTCTTCGAGTAGTAGTACGTCTTCCAGTAGTAGTACGTCTTCGAGTAGTAGTACGTCTTCGAGTAGTAGTTCGTCTTCGAGTAGTAGTTCGTCTTCGAGTAGTAGCACTTCTTCCAGTAGTAGCACTTCTTCGAGTAGCAGCTCTTCCAGTGGCTCGACCCCAAATTCCAATTTAGTACTGGCAATCAATTCGGGTGGCGCGGCAACAAGTTTTGATGGAATACAGTTTGAAGCGGACAAGTATTTTAGCGGGGGAGATTCATTCCTCAGCACCAACAATATATCAGGTACTGACGAAGACGCTTTATTTCAAAGCGAACGGTATGGTAACTTGACATACTCTATTCCTATTTCCAGCGGAAACTATTCGATTGTTTTTCACTTTGCTGAAATCTATCACCAGGCAGAGGGAGCCCGTGTATTTGATGTTGTGATTGAAGGGCAAAATGCATTAACAGACGTCGATATTTATGCCTTGACCGGGTATAGCACAGCCTTTAGCATCGGAATTCCGGATATATCGGTTAACGATGGTAATTTAAATATTGAATTTGAAAGCATGGTTGATTGGGCCAAGGTCTCCGGGTTTGAAGTATATGCCACCGAGTTAGTGCTTTCAGATATAGAGAAGGGCAAACAGATCTTCGATTCCCAATGCTCATCTTGTCACGCAGCCACACAGAAAGCCCTGGGCGAGAAATCAGAAGGTATAGGGCACGATATGCCAAGCCTGATCCAGACAATCACCCTGGCAATGCCACTACAAACTAATAACAGCTCTCCTTCCGATTGTATTGGTGACTGCGCAGAATTTAGCGCAAAATACATTGCCAGCGTTAATCCGTTCTTTAATCGTATAGCCTCTGCAGAACCCGATGAGCCAATTGCTGATATTGACCCCGCACCCGGTACAATGAGTCGCCTCAATCGCTCAGAATACAACAACACAGTCCGGGATTTATTGGGCACCTCCACGCAACCCGCTGATAATTTTCCGATTGATGATTTCGGTCGATTCAACAATGACGCTGATGTGCTGACGATGTCACTTCGACATCTTGAAGAATACTACAAGGCTTCGTTGAATCTTGCTAATGAAGCCATTAGCTCCGCTCGCAATGGTAATCGAGAGGTTATTACCTGTGACCCTTCGAATCAGGCCTGTGCTGAAACGGTAATCCGGGATTTGGGTATGCGAGCATGGCGACGCCCATTAAATGATGAAGAACGAAACCAGTTACTCAGTCTTTATAACCAAGCTCAGAGCAATTTGAATGATCGCTATGTTTCTATGGCAACGGTTGTTCGAGCTATGTTGCTTTCCCCCAATTTTCTTTTCCGCCCGGAGATCGATAGTAATGTGAGTTCTTCTGATGCAAGAGACTTAAACGATTTTGAGCTCGCTTCACGATTGTCCTACTTCCTATGGAGCAGCATGCCCGATGCACAGTTATTTGCAAAAGCCGCCGATGGGAGTTTAAACAGCGATACTGTTTTAAGGTCGGAAGTAAAACGAATGTTAGAAGATCCAAAATCCACGGCTTTGCTCGATAACTTCGCAGCTCAGTGGTTGGGCTATGAAGAAATTGTACACGCTGAACCAAGCGAAGAAATGTTCCCTAACTTTAACGACACACTCAAAGATGCGTTTAAAAATGAGTCACGGTTATTTATGGAGTATATGCTCGCCAATGACCGTCCGGTTTCAGACCTTGTAAAAGCCGATTACAGTTTCTTGAATGGTCCTCTCGCTGAGCACTATGGAATTAGCGGCCTAGTCGGCGACAACATGCGCTTTCATCGCTGGGATGACAATTCGGGTCGACGAGGCATGCTTGGACACGCTTCTGTATTGACAATACATTCTCACCCGGAAAAAACCTCTCCGGTAAAAAGGGGTGTATGGGTCATGGATCGCCTGATGTGCGATAGGCCCCCTGAACCCACCGCAGAAACAATGGCCCAGTTTCCTACTTTACCCGAAGGTTTGAACCCGCGCGAAGAATCGGAATTACACAGAGACAGTTCAACAGTCTGCTTCTCTTGTCATGCTTATGTGGACCCTATTGGTTATGGAATGGAAAACTTCAGCCCAATCGGTAGTTGGCGAGAATTGTACCCCAATGGCGACCGTGTCGATTCGCAGAGTGAGCTGCCTACCGGGGATCAGTTTTCTGATCTTGTTGGATTATCCCGTGCATTGGCGAATACCCCGGACGTGGCGTTTTGCTCTATCCAGCATGCAATGACTTATGCACTGGGTCGTGTACTCAATACACTGAACGAAGACATCGGACCAAACGACCAGCCAAGTGATTATCCAGCTGTGTACGCAATATATAAAAACACCGAGAATACTGGACATCGCATTCGGGATGTACTTACTGAAATTGTCTTAAGCCCCGCGTTCCGAATGCGTCGCGGCGCCGATTCACAGTAGGAGCAATAAAATGAAAAGAATTGAAACGAAAATAAATAAAGCTCCCAAATTAAGTCGGCGCTCCTTTCTTGGTGGCACGGGTGTTTGTATATCCCTGCCATTATTGGAAGCCATGCTGCCTACTGGAAAAACAGCATTTGCACAAAGCGCATCGCCAACACGCATGATTACTGTTTTTACTGGTAACGGTATTCATATGCAAACCTGGACACCTAACGCAACAGGCCGTAACTATACATTGCCAGAAACCCTGGAACCTCTTGCACCCCTTAAAAATGATATGTTGGTATTAACCGGCATTGAAAATGCTCCGGCAAAACCGAATGGCGTGGGCGACCACGGTGCTGGCAGTGGCGGATTCCTCACCTGCTCAAGCGTTCGTAGGTCTACCTCCGATTTACTTGCAGCCGTTTCAATGGATCAAGTGGCCGCTCAAAGAATTGGTGGCGCAACGCGCTTCGCCTCCTTGCAATTGGGAATTAATGCGGGTGGCGGCATCGGCGGCAATTGTGATAATAATTTTTCCTGCGCTTACCTGCGCAACATATCCTGGTCCACTCCAAAAACGCCCATGCCTAAAATTTCAGATCCCCGTCAGGCATTTGATCGACTCTTTAGCGACCTGTCTGATAGTGGAAGCAATGCGGAGATTCAGCGCTTAGCCACGCTTAATAAATCGGTCATTGATAACGTCCTGGAAGATGCGAATCGCCTGGAAGCGCAGCTGGGGAGTAACGATAGAGCCAAACTCCAAGAATACCTGAATAGTATCCGTGAGCTGGAGGAACAATTGGAAATGGAGCCTAGCGCTGGCTCGTGCAATCCGCCAGTGCGACCCGGTTCAAACTTGAACTATCAAGAAAAAAGCCGTGCCATGAACGACATTATGGTGATGGCATTTCAATGTGACCAAACCAGAATCATAAGCCATATGCTCTCAAACGGTTTAAGTGGACAAAGGTACAGTCATTTAGGCATTGGCAATGGTCATCACAGCATTTCACACCATGGCAGCCGTCAATCCAATTATGATCAGCTTAAAAAAATTGATAAATACCATATGGAGGAGCTGTCGTACCTGGCGCAAAAGCTGAAAGCCACAACAGATATTCAGGGCAAGTCTTTACTGGATAGTACCGTCATCTATTATTCCAGCGAAATTTCGGATGGCAATCGCCATAATCACGATAATTTACCCATCTTATTGATTGGTTCCGCCAACGGTTATTTTGATACCGGCCGACACATTCGTTATAGTGGCCGCCCACCTTTGGCGAATTTATATACTAGCATGCTTGAAGCCGTTGGCGCTCCAGTTGATCGCTTTGGTGATAATGGAACCGGTAAATTAGGGGATTTGAGTTAAAATCAATGTAAGTGCTAATGAGAATAAAACCGGTAACTTCCACTTGTTGCAGCTCTGATGTGAATCGCTATAACTAAGCACTGGCTTTTGTTCAATTAGTAATAGCTGCACAAGTCCCTTTGGGCTGATCCTGCCTGGTGTAAAACTAGAGATCAGTCAAGAACGCGGTGCGTTCCTGGCTGATCAAGCGCATAAAATTTGAAAACATAGACTTAATCCCTGTTCCCTTTTTTTATTTTTAGATTTACTCTTTCCCACACCCTTTGTTCAGGCTTGGAAAAACTGTTTCAAAGCGGGTCCTTATTAACCTGGCAATCAAATAAGTGATCCTTACTTATTTGATTGTCGCCCTTAAAACACTGGCGCAACTGTGCGAAGTGGCTTGTGTTTCAAGGGCTCGCGCCGAACTTTGTTCGGCGGAGGTACTTCCATGTACCTCATTAACCCTTCATATTGTACGACGACATTCCCAGCTATGTCTCAGAAGTCGGAGACACATTGCTCATGCAGGACTTTTACTCAGGCATATACAGCGATACTCCAGCACACAGTGATGACATACACGAAATTATTCTGGAGAACCCGGACCTTGAAGTTATCACGGAGAAAGGTGGAAAACGACGGACGCCAAATACCATCAAACCGCAGGACTACCTGAAGCTTAAACCTCAGTCATCCATGTTTTTTATGTACGACAACGTCAAGTAGAAAGCGGTGTCTCAAAATAACAATAAGCTGTTTTACTCAATAATAGCACTGATTATACCACCAGCAATTATTTACTATTTCTTATCAGCACAAATGAAAATCAGCAGGGATTGAGGGCCACAAGTAATGATGCATAGAGTTCTGTTGAATGTCACCTACGTAGTCACCGTCATAGCCCTAGCTAGCTGTGACCGGGTTGAAAATGTCTCTTCCGACGCCAACGTTACTACTCACCTCCTTGAAAAGCCTATCTGCACCAAACGTGATTTATATTTGTGGCACTGGAAAAATAGTGGTGCCGACTTTTTTGAGTTTCAAGAATACGATCTACATACTAACGGGGCGGAATTAATACGTACATTATGTTATAATTTCGTTCATGAAAAATGATGCAAGAAAACTCAGTACTGAGGAACAATACCTTATTCGTAAAATTGCCGTTCAACGGGTTTTTGATGGTGAAACCGCTGCTTCGGTAAC
>CAJIBL010000439.1_pt1 | contig 34099 bp, 34 predicted proteins | sample 9199351 | NCBI WGS metagenome assembly CAJIBL01 (sample SAMEA7708304, study PRJEB35096) | sediment metagenome | biome: marine neritic benthic zone biome [ENVO:01000025]; feature: sediment [ENVO:00002007]; material: shallow marine sediment [ENVO:03000034] sea grass bed [ENVO_01000059] ...
AGGTGCGCCATTCCTGAAGACATTTTTCTCAAATCCGTATGGCAAGGTAGCTCTTGTCGCAGTGCTTGCGCGATAGCATGATTGAGTTTCGTGGTTAAATACCACCAAATGGGCGCCTCTGGAATATTACCATCGAGCATCGCCAGGAAGTTCCCCTCCGCATTGTCGTGCGCGCTGCCGCTGTCACCAAGCTCATGCTGCATTGAATACCGGCCGAGGTTTCCCGCATTATCAATACCGCAACGATATGCCGTATATTTGGTCTCCTCGGGGTAGACATTAATCATCGGCCCAACCGCAAAAAATAACACGAAGAGCATCACGTAAACACGCGTTTCAACCAGGCGAACCAGGCCTTCAGAATCTATTTCAAAAGGAGAATTTCGCACTTCCAGCAGTATACCAATCACCGCTGCAATGAAAGGAATCAGGAAGATTCCCGTATTCATAAACATACCCCAGATGGCGTCGTATAGGACCCATCCCAGTACCGAGGAATATAATTCAAAAACGCTACCAACTGGCATGCATAATTCCTCTGCTCATCGCTCTTGTGGGCTTTGCTGCATCGATGTTTTTCATCTCTTTACGTAAGCAAACGCCCCCATATAAAGAACTCACCCAACACGATGATCACGAGAAAAAGTCGACGTATCGCCTGAATGGATATTTCGCTTAACAAGGGCTTAACCTGGCATTCAGCGCGATCCGTTTTGCTCGCTACGACCACTTGCGAGCGTAAAAACACTGGAAACATAAGCCACACGGCTGCATACATGGCATAACGCATCAGCCACAACCATGGAGATTTATCCACATCCATCAGCCACTGCAGGCGGCTTTGGTCATTACCGATCCACATTAATGCCATCGTCCCCAGGATTAAGATGAAAAACACTAAAACGAATGATAGAAACACATATAGCAGCAATTTGGAGGCGACCTTCCAGCCGGTTTTTTTCGTCTGATTCGCTTGCGGGACTGCACTAATCATCCGCTAATCCTCCTTCCTTGAGTTCGCGCTCTTCTCGTTTTGGATTAAGGTAGTCCAAGGCATCAGGCGAGGACCTGCGATTGGCACCACGCAGCGATATAAAGCCGGCCGCATTGGTCAGAACCTCATCACGTACACGCGTTTCGAACAGCACGTTATCGATTTCTGTTTCCAGAATTTCACGGGTGCGTTCAATTTCCTTCTTCGGCACATCGCCCAAAGCAGAGACATTGGGTTCTTGTGAGCCAGTGTTCATTAAATCCCTGGCCACCAGGGCTTTTTCCATCACGCGTGCCAAGGCAACTTCACCGGCCAGGCGGTTCATTAAAATATATCGCTCGTGAACGGGCGCTTCACGAAGGCTGCGAACAATGTGCTCATTGATGGTGATCCCCATTGAGGGCACAGACAGGGCATTGAGCGCTTCCTGATCAATCTCTCCATCCATAGCACTGACCAACGCCTGAACCACCACATCCACCACCTTACGCTCTTCACGGTATTGATAACGCAGCCCTTGTCCGACGCGGGTTTTAAGAGGATCACAACCTGAACAGGTACGGATCTCACGTTCACCCACAACAGCTGTGGTCCACTCTGCGGCATCTTCAGGTTCGTCAAAAATACGTGCAATGTTGGGATCACCCGTAACTTCAGGAATACCGTCTGCATCATCCAGGTCTATGACTTCGTCACCCACCAAGTGGTCATAACCCGCTCTGACAATATCTTCAACGGCTCGAATGGGCGGCTGCAATGTGCCGTTGGAATTTCGTCCTCCAGCCTTACCGCCATCGATCCAAACAACGCCTGACTCCCCAGCGTCTTCTTCAATTTCTCGTGCGGCTTTTACCGGGTTTTGACCTTCTTTGGCAGCTTTATCCCACGACGATTTACGGGTCCAGGAATACCAGCCGTCGACCGGGTTAGCGCCGGTACGTATATCCCGCTGAACATCCCGGCAATTTTTGACACTCAATGTATAACTCTCTTTTGCGTCGTACAGTCCCTTGGAAATGGTGTCGTAAAGGCCCGGATGGTTTTCCTGAATTTTCGATAAGCCCCAGGCACCAAAAACTAATATCGCGGAATCGAGTACATCATTCGCCATACCATAAAGATTCTCTTCAATATTTTTGAACGTATCTTCTATCGACGCACTTGGATCGAAACTGCATTTTCGAAACATGTTCCACTCAGCTCCTACCTCCAGGCTCATATTGGTTTTATTGGATTGGTGGTAATACATCATCGGGTCACCACCACCGATGCTGTAATACCAAGTGCCATTGCCCAATGGCCGTACCGTTTGTGCGAACACCGGTACAACCCCAAGACAGGAAACAATAAAAAAGAGTTTTTGTATTTTTTGTTTCAGTGTTTTCACGTCTCTCTCCTTTAATTCCAATCGACGGACCCGATAAACACGCCTTTTTTGTCGCAGCACTTATATTTGCGCCAGCCCGTCCAAAGATAGGTTTGGTAACCGTTACTTTTCCCATTCGCCCATTTAGCACTTCCGCCAAAGGCTTTTGCGCTTGTCTGCTGCATGGGGTACAGCATTTGAAAACGGTTGTTGATTTTGTCATTCGCTTTAACGGGTTTCGGTGGCCAGCACTTCTCTCCACTGCCGCAGTTTCCACCAGCAGCAATGTAGTTATACAAGTGAGGCTGTACTTTGCGCGTTATGATGTGCGTAGCTCGGTGTGCGGCAACAGCTGCATTGATGGCATCATAAGGGTGAGCGCCCCATCCACAGCGGGGATACTCCGGCGCCCAGTAACCACCAAAGAACCCACTGATAAGATTGTCCCCTTGCCCTGTATTAATCTTGGGCATACCCAACCAGCTTTGCGGAAACAAGCGTTCAATGGTCGGGTCTTTCCAGAAAGGATCTAGGCCACTGAGATACAGTGGCATGGGGATCGGTGGTAGTTGAGACTGACAAAAAAATTCATAGGAGCCCATAATTTCGCTCCATACGGGTAACACGGGATGTGAGTAGATATCAACGTGTTTAAAATCCACCGGGGTGTTATTAAAGCTTCCACTGACCTCCGCCATCGCACCTGCAGGTACATCGTTCATCTCCCGTGTTTCCTCCCAAACAGATTGCGAGGTATAAGTCGCAATGACCAGGTCCGGAGTGTAGTGGGATACTTTTAAAGACTCATTAATTTCACAATGAAACAAACTGCACTTTAAGAAAAAACAAATGCCCACTGGCTCCCACTCCATACAATCAATACAGGCCAGCGTGTTATTAATAATCTCTACCGTAGTGATACTGGGGAAAGTAGGTAGGGTTTGAGACCTTGCCGAATTCGTCGTCAGCAATATAAAAAGCAGTACAAGAACATACTTCATAAGGCTACTCCGTTTTTCGGCCTAAATAATTGTGATAATCACGCAAGGCCAAAGTGACGTCAGTGGTGCCATACACAACATATTTACCTTTCTCAAACACCACAGCAGGTAATTTATGCAGTCCATAAACCATAGCTATTCGGTGGCCCTGATAGGCTTCAGACATCCGCTGCCTGAAGGATTGCCCTTCGGCAGAAACCATGAAGGATTTTGCCTGGCGTTGGGCGGTCTTAGGGTCAGAACTAAACTTGGGTATTGACGATCGAACTCTCTGGGGTTCGCTCAAATTATATATCTGTAGCGTGTGGCCAGGTACCTTGGCAACTCGCATCTGACTAGGAACAAAAATTTCGATCTCAGCGCTATGCGCCAGGGTCGACAATAAAACCAGTGTAAAAATAACTAATCTCATACGGCACCTATATCAAAGGAATGACCAGAACACTGGGGCTTTGGCAAAAGGTCGTAGTGAGACTGGATAAACAAAAGAGTCGCCGCTGTTGCAAAAACAGTGGCAACGACCGCACCCGTAATAAATCCAGTTCTTCGCGCATCCTGAAGATCGATATCGTCGTAATAATCTTTCGGTTTATTCATCTTCATATCCTATACTCTCGAAAAGCTAAGCCGCATTTCGCCGCCCCTCAGCGATCAATTGACCTATCATTTCTGCCGCAGCCAGCTCATCGATGTTGTGTTTTTTCATCAACTTGGCTCTGGCCATTTTTTCCTCTTTTTCTGTTTGCCCCAGCGCCAAACACAAACCTGGCGGAACTACCCTGAATAACCCTTGGACGTTATCGGACATCACCACGCCTTCGGTATACTTGCGCGGAGCTATTGTTGTCGACAGGAGCATAGAGCGCTGATCAGGCGTTAATTCTTTAAAGCGTTCGATATGCGCAAGCTCTCCTTGTTCGATGAATAAGCACATCCACCACTCAAACATGGCCAACATTTTTTCAGCATCATCGGGGTAGTCTTTCATGTTCTGTGTGGCCTGCCACAACCACAAACCCATACGACGGCCAAGTAGTTTGGAAACAACAACAAGGTAGGACGCCAACAGCTTGTCGGTGGTGATAACGTGTGCTTCGTCAGTGAGGTTTATGGTTGGGCGACCGTCATGCTGCGTTCGCTGCGCTCGAGCAATCACCTGGTTAACTATAGAGATATAGGCTACGGAGAGTTTGTCTTTGGTATTATTGCCCGAGGCTAAAGCCCCCATTTCAATGCGAATGTAATCTGCATCCGGCAACTCTTGACCAGGTCGATTGAATAGCTCGCCAGCAAAGCCATCAATGAACAATTCCATGGCCTCGACCATTTCATCGATACGCCCTGCTCGATCAGGTTTATCACGCTTGAGAGCAGCAAGTGCTCGCACGACATCCTCTGTCAGTATGTCCTCCTTTTTAGCAAGTTTTGCTTCGACCGCTGCATTTAAAATTGCCGCTTTTAATAAGCCAACGTCGGAACGACTCATACGTGCTTCTTCCTGCTCTTCACCGCCAGTGACCATTAAGCGCGCAATAATGAGCATTTCACCCAAAATATCCCGCTGCGCGTTGTCGTCGGCTTCCGCTGTAGCGTTGTCCAGTTCAGCCGCTCCCTCAAGGACATCTTCGACAACCGAATGGTCTTGGATAATATTGCCGTGCCGGTCCACTAGACTCAGTGCCGGTTTATACGGCGCTATGGAAGGCGCAACACCCGGGCGCAGCACGATATCCACAACAGATTTACCCATCTTTCTAAAAAAGTCAGACAGCAAGCCAAAACTGTTTCCGGCTTCAACCACCACCCAGCGTGGGTTGTAAATCGCCGTAATCAGCATCTGCAAATAAACAAGCGTTGCGCTTTTACCTGCGCCGGTAGGTCCGAATAAAAACAAATGACCGTTTTTAACCCGATCACCCTGCAGGAGCGGATCACAGGTAAAGTCTTCACCACCTCGGTTGTAACCCAGCACGCACGGATTCCCCGTTCCAACGCTACGACCATAGAACGGCATTAAGCATGCAAGATGATGTGTGTAAATTACACGCTGACGTATCGCCACCTGGTCAAGAGATGGGTCATAGGCGCAGGGCAAAAACCGTAGGTAACGATCCAGTCGAATTTCATCGTACTCAGGATCTACAATTTGTAACCCATTAGCGGCAAGTAAGGTATCAACACGCATCACCGTATCATCCATAGCCTCGTCATCATCGGCTCTTACCGCAACACCCATTGAGAACGGGTAGAGCTTATTGCCCCTTGCGATTTGTGCCCGCGCATGAGCAACTTCTTCACGGGTGGCTTCCGCTTCGGGTGTATCCCCTTTGGAATTCGCAGCCAGTTTTTCTAAATGCCGACGCACTTCAGACTGGGGTTTAACGACATAATTAACGATGGCAACACAACCATCAGGAAGCTCATCGATCATGCAGGTGGTTCGCGCATTAGGACCTTTGAGTTCTGACTCTGACTGGTAGCGCTCTGCAGAAACCTGTCCGATTTTGGGTGCAGATTGCATTCGCTCGACCGACAAAACCGTATGGGGCTTGCCATCAAAATACCAGCAGCGTGTCTCTTTATCGGAACGCACATCTCTGGAGATCACATCATTGGCAAAATCCCAATCGGCTGTTTTCTCCGATTCATCATTTGCAAAGGGATTTTTTTCCAACCATCGTTGAGGGTCACCACCGGTTAATTTGGGTGATGGATTCATCCAGCGAAACAGCCAATTACGAATGGACTCGCCATCGAGACGCTTGCCTTGCAGGCCGGTTGCCCGCAACATCTGATTGACACGCGACACCTGCATGTCGAGCTCTTTGATGGGCGACATACCACGACGGCGTTGACTGCTGCCCGCATGACGCCGGTAAAAACACATATAGACTTTACGTCGGCAGCCACCCCATGGTCGGTCATTGGATAAGGGGTCGGTGAAGAGTCCCCCTCCGGCTGACATATCTTCAATATGCGGCTGCATGACATTGTTAATAAAATGCCGGGTGTACTCACTGATTTGCTCATCGCGCTGAGAATGACAGGCAATGGCATGCTCCATCAGGCGCTTGGACAGTTTTTTAAATTCAAACCGGTCGTTGTAAGAATAAGTACTCACGACCCAAGGAGAGTGAGCATGCTCTTCAAAGGTTCCTGTAATGAAGTCACGAATACGATCTCGCTGAGCTTCCATAAAATCTTTTGAGCGCGCTTCAGTCGGTACCGGCTCAAGCTCAAACACTGCTGCAACGCTGCGGCCATCTTCGAGTAAAATGGCATTATCATTAATCACGTCAAGCCAGGGCAGATGGCCTGCAATGGCTGCGCGGTCGCGGTAGCCTTTTTTTGCATCATTATGGGTGACCGGTTTTGGGCCGACACCCGGCGCACCTTTACAAAAAAAGTCTTTAATGCCTGCCGATAGACCGTTGCTCATTAGTGTCATGAAATCATTCACTATCGACCTCCTTCGGTAAACCAGACACTTTTGTCGGACCGCACCCGGGAACGCGATGAGGCGCGTTTACAAGCGCGTCCAGGGTCTCTCCCGGCAAAGCATAGGGTTGCCGCTCATACATAGAGAAGCGGGTGATATACGCCGGTATAGGTGCACCTGAATCACCTACGGCGTGCGGGCGCACATACATAAATAAATCAGGGTTGGGTAAGCGCGGATAAAGATGATCGAGCTGCTCAGGATAGGGAGGGAAACCCAGCTGTTGGTCGCAGTCAGGCATTGCCGGACGCGACAACAATGCCTGTCCACGCACTTCAATAGACCGTTTGTTGGGTCCGGTAAAGCGATCATAAACCTCTTCCATGGTTGGTGCCCCCTCATCGGTAACCTTCTCAAGCGAAGAGGTACAAGCCAATAACGCCGATACTGCGACAAGCAGAGCGAATTTAATCAAGCTGGTTAACATGTGAACCTCCATCCAGATAAGCAAGTTTGCGATTTGCGGTGTTGTAGTCGATATGCAAATCCTGAGTAATGTTGAATACCACGGGCTCGGCTGGATTTGTAACAATCGCATCAAAGGTGTCGGGGGCTCGCTCTTCGTAAAACTGCATAATGGAGCGAATCGTATTCGCGTAGGTCGTGTTGTTAATGAACTTCGCGTGATCACCCGTAACGGAGCTATTCCCGCCACCGGTTATCGGGTTATCGGAGGTCGTGGTTTCTGCTGCGGCTTTCGCATCGAAATAGCTGGAGCCAGCACCAAGTAGTCCCATGGTGACCATTTGTCGGTGTGCGTCAGTAACACGACGCCCAGGAATGCAGGGAACGCCTTGTGGATTAGAGATATACCCGATAGCTTTGCTTCCTTCTTCGCCTTCTGAATAAGGTGATTGCGCCAAGTATTCTTTGTTGCCGCCCTGGCTATCAAAACGCAGGTGCTGTATGCGGCCATCATGAAAGGTATAAGTACCGCCAGTAATGGCCACTGACACGCAACTTAAATTCCAGTTACCGCGTGCAACCCCTTCAAAAATAATTCCTTTCAAACCGGGTATGCGTAATCCATTGGTAGCTAGATTGTTTTCGCCAACAATAAACTTTGCCGGGAATGGGTCCGTCACTTTGCCACCAATAGGTACTGCACCGATCAAGGTAGTCATGGCCACACCTTCGAATAGTGTCGCTCGCGCTGGGATGGTATAAACTTTTTTGACATCCCCCACACCGCTTTTTTGCTTGAGGGTATTCACAATGCGGCTGGAGCTTTCGGAGGATTTATCCAATCCACCCTTAGCGGAATCCATCAGCCCATCCAGGCGTGAGCTTCGGGTCATGGGCTGAATCACCGCATAACCGGGCAAAGCACCTGATGGAGTGCCTGACTCACCAGATTCACCTTCAATACCCAAATCCTCGTAAGACACCTGATAGCCGTTTTTATTGGCCGTCTCTTTTTGCCGCATGGCATTGATCTGACCCGTCAACGACTGCACATCGTTTTTCATTCGACCGAGAGAATCTGTCAATGTTTTAACCACAGGGTCCGGTTCGCTTTTCGAACCGGCTTTACCAGGACGTTTTTTTTTATCGAGGGCTTTTTCGAGTTCATCCAGACGGGAGGCTAAGCCAGTGACATCATCGGTTGTTTCTTCATAACCGGCGACAACATCACGCAGGGTTTCAGAGACTGTGTCACCATCGGCAACTACCGGTTGATCCGGGGGTATTTCGGGTGTGGGTGTAACCTGGCTTGTTTGTGGGACACGCTGTTTGGGTTTATTAATTGCATTGATAGACACCGCAACTACGACAATGAGCAGCACACCCACCAGCAGCATGACAATTTTATTAGTACCCATAACCATCCTCCAAAATTGCGCTGGCGAATGGCACCCGTGAAATCAGGTAGAGCGTTGTGCGATCTTCCATCGAGCCTGTATGAGAGAGCCATAAATGCTGTGATGTGATATGCGTGAAATTACCAACCACCAAGGCCGGGTTGACACGCGCAGAAACATCCGACAGGTTGGTGACCATGACAGCGGTGATGTAGCGACCATAGCCGTTCCAAGCGCCCACCACGCTGAGCGCATAACGTTCTCCTTTTTGACTGCGAAGCAAGGGAAAATCGGCAGGAAGACTGACACCGTCGACCTGAAAAATATTTTGATCCGTAGGTATCAGGCGCTTCGGTGCATAAAGACTTTGCGAGACAAAACGTGTGAGTATGATTTCAGCGGGGTCATTACTCGATGGCTTGGGTATTTCTGTATTCTGGTTAACCGAAGTTTCAATCAACACTCGCGCAGGATCTTCAATACGCTTGGGTGTCGCATCAGCGCCCTCCTCTGCCACAAGGTCAACTAAATACACGGTTTTTTTATCATGGCTGGTGGCGATCACGCGTGATCCGTCGAACGGCGCCAGAGCTGTCCAATACACCACCTCTGGATTAGGCGCCATGGACTCTAATACCTGTGTGGTCTCGATGGGAACCTGAAGGTGGACGGATGTAGGGAAAATAACCCGTACCTCTTGCTTAACCGGCAGCACGATAGTCAGCGGTGTGTTGTTCCAAACACGTACGTCTTCAGCAGCATTGCCTACGGACGCGATAAAAAACAGTAGTAAAAAAACAATTGATTTCATTTTTCTTCCTCCGTGATTTCGGTACGGTAAGGATCGTTCGCGAATCCATCGAGGGCCATACCGAACTCATTGCAGGCACGGCTGTCAGGCACCACGCGTATTGAGTACTGCATATAAACATCCTTAACGGGCGTATAATTCACGCGCTCAACCAAATGCATCAACAGCGCTACGGAGAACGTGTTGTTGCCAAGATCCGTGACAAACTCTCGTTTATAAGCAAGTTCATCGTAGAGCTCACGCGCACGATCCAGCTCACCCTTTTTGTGTTTCTTTTCGATATGCTTGGCGATCTCAGACATAAATTCAGGGGTAATCTGACAGGTGTATTTTTCGGCTTTTCCACCGTAGTCTTTTTTGCCTGATGTCGGCCATGAATTGAGATCTTTCCAAACCGTCAATGCAAAGTTGTAGACATTCGGCTTTTGCAGTTCACCATGCTTTAAAACGGCGCCTTTGGAGATGTCCGGTGGGACCTGTACTTCGATTTGAGTATTGAGGTAATAAATGACTGCCATCGCCACTGCCAGCAAAGCAACCAGCAGTACATTAGCGATGCGAAGCGTCCAGATATGTGAATCTCTGGCCGTTAAAGAATTACGAATATCAGCCACGGCGAGCCCCTTTGCCAAAGCGAACAGAATGGTTAAGAAAAACTGAACGAACTCCGATGAACTCGTTCAGTGATTGTTTGAACATGAAAACCTTTTCTTGAAACCAGGTGGTGTAAAACTTCTGGCGGATGTTCTTAAGCCAAGTCATGACAGCCCAACCCGAAAGCAAGGACAGAATCAAGCCGGCCAGCAAACCAAACACAAAACTACCGAAAGCCACTGCGATTAAAACTGTACAGAGAATGCACATTAATCCGGAGGCTGCAAACGCCCCCATAATCTCTGACTGCGTACAGTCATAAAAAACGATAGGCTCTTGGTTCACAGCATCAGCTAGTCGGTCGTCGTCCAATTTCACAACACCACCTTGTGGATTTACGCCAAGAAACCTTGCACCCAGGTACCGATCGCAATCACGAGAATCGCGAGAATAATCGAACCAACAGAGTCTCCAATAACCGCGCCCCACCGACCTTGATCGTTTTGTTTCTGCTCATTCCAGGACTTGAGAATAGATTTGATAGCAAGGAAACCGGCAATACACATCATTGCCCAAATCGCGATACGACCAACAAACTTGGCAATCGTAATAAGAATCTCGTCGCCCTGAGAATCACCATCAATGCCATCAATACCCACTGTCGGCATGGTGACATCCTGGGCATAGCCATTAAGTGCTAACAGTGACAATAGCGAAAACACAAAAGCGTTATGAATATTAATCAACCCACGCAGTGGGGCGAAGAAATACGTCAGCTGGCGCTTAGTAGCATCAATAGACGAAACAACAACTTCAGAAAGTCTAAGCAAGTATTTGTGTAACATAAGAACATCTCCATCAGAAAAATTAAATAGCGAATATCGCTGCAATTAGCAGCATCACCATTAGCCCTCTTAACAAAACAACAAATACGTCCGAATCATCAAACTCGCGGATAGTGCGACGGTCTTTCATCGCTTTTGTAGCGATGTTCATTAACACAACTCCCAATGCCACCGATAACATCACCAGCAGCGCTACGAAGGTGTTGTGCGGGTTACCGAAGTAAGTGTTGAAAACATCAGCCCCGTCTTTGGTCATGGCTGTACAGATAGTGCTGTAAAACATAAGGCAGGAAACCACCAAACGCTTTAACACTCTATGCATGCCACTGACCCTTATCATTTTATTTAATTTTTTCTGTAGCCTTATCTTGCGCTGGTTCTCAGCGGTTCTATTTTACGAGGCGTCCGTGAGGGTGCTTCAAGATGCTGTACCACAGCCCGGCGAATCTCCGCTAAGTCTTTTTTCAGACCTGCATAGTAAAATGGCTTACGCACGGTATTGTCAGAGCTTGTCTCAGCCTGCCCTACCAGACGCGATAACTGTTCCAGTTCATTTACCACCTGAATCAGATACCGCTGTTCAGCTTCTGTCGTGGTGTCGGAAGCTGCACTAAGACATGAATACGCAGCCGATAATAAAAAGAGAAACAAAGATAAAACACGAGAAAGCTTCACTGAATGATCTCCTTGTGATTAATCAGTACGGGATAAAACTGCAAGTGGTACTGCCGAGCAATGTCATCGACAGGAATTGTGGAAAACTGCACAGCCGGAAACTGCTGCCTGATATGTGTTAAAAGCTCAACTCTGTCAATATTAGTCACCAGACCTATGGCCTCTATGGACGAAAGATGATCATAATTGGTGTCAAGCCACTGCAGGGAGTCTTCGTCAACACCGAGTATGAACACCGGTGTAGGAATAGTCTGACCGTGAGCACGACTGTGCTCGATAACACCTGGTCGCATAACCGATCTGATGGGAAAGTGCGTTCGGTATGCGGCAATCGGAACGTCTTTTACCGGAAACTGCTTTAAGTCTGGCATCAACAGCCCTGAGGACACTCCCCCATAATCACCAACAACGATAGGCTCTGCTTTTGCAAAGACCAAAGCTGTCAACAACAGAGAGAAGAGTAAAACTGTCTTCATAGTTCACGCCTCCCATAACGCTCACAGTTATCCGAGAACGACAGACAACGCTGATACACCAACTGGCGGTAGATAGCTGCGAGGTCAGGTCGAGAAGGACTGTGATAACGCCCCACGGCGATCCACCAGCTGGCTTTGCCTTTCTTGACCGTATAGCGGTATTCACCGGAAAGTAGCTTGGCGGCGTAGCGCAGATTAATGGAAGGATTAAGTAATACAGGCGCACCGGAAAAACGTTTGTAGTGAGATGGCCAATAGATTTGACCAAGACCAATGGCAACCCGTTGGCGCTTTTTGTGAGCTTCGATCAATGCACTTTCCGCTTCGCCTCTGGAGTCGAAATAAAATGCCTCTTCATCGATATTCAGTGTCCAGGGCCAGGCGATGAATTTTCCGTTTATGGTTCGACCACTTTCCTGAAGTGCCACTGAAAAAAAGACTTCAGGTGGAACACCGTATTCAGCGCCAATAATCCGGTAGGCACGTGGGACACTGGCTGAAGCATTAAAGACAAAAAAACCGACCAGGAGAAATGCGACGATAAATCCTGCAGTTGCTACTTTTCTTTTTAGTGAATACAGCATAGCGCTTGGAGAAACGCCATTAGGGAGGTGTTTCCCAGCGGTTAATAGACAGTAAACCGATATAAAAATTGAAATGAACGCGCCAAATAGGATCATATCTTTCATGGTCTAAAACTCCTCTTCATTGCTCATCCGGCTTCAATGAGTTACACATCTCTATATTTATATGGGGTACACGACATGGGTCATTTGGAGCAAACACCAACAAATCAAGAAAAATGAAACATAGGGATATGAAGCTAGCAATAACCATTAAAAACAATATTGATGTTAGAGATGGCTTATTCATTTCCCGAGCGACCTCTTTTGATCGGATACCCGTCCAACGACCTTCTCGAACGCATCAATCATTATGTACCCTTGGGATGCCACCCAGTTGAGAGACTTTCGTAGTTCCTTGTTATCATCACAATCAACGAAGGCAATTTTTGTAATAATCAGCGCTCGCCGAAAAGACTTATATTCCCATCTATCAAATATACTGAGCATTTTGTTCATTTAAACATCTCCGCAAGAAGATATAACGCGAATCATATGGCAATCACCTGCAATGCCGACCCAGTTCGCTTAAGCAGCATGGGTAACTCCGGATCTGAAATTCCCAGCTTGCGTGCAGTCTCTGTATAAACACCGCCACCGAAATTGAGGGTTACTTGCTTTACTCTCACACGATCAATAGGGATAGATGCAGATTCTGCCCAGGCGAATATGTCCTGCTCGGTAGGTGCGTTTGTTACATAAATATCAACGGAAGCTGCGGTACCCAGAACACGCCCAACAATAGCCCGGCATCGGGCATCACAAGTGCCGCCTTTTACATACAGCTGTAACTTGTCGTTGGGGCGGATATTGTCGATAACTGGCAAGCGGGAACCTATCGCCGCAACATAGCGAGCATGAACAATCGCACGCTCCTGGTCATACAAGGTCTGAAACTCAACCGATACGTGATGACGCCACTGGTCGAGCTCGGCCTCCAGTCGTGCGTAGCGGCGTTTTTCCTCCATTGACTCGGCATAGTGAGAAAGAATGGCCAGAGGCGATGCATTGTGCTGCCATCTGGCCCAAGGTGACTTTTCCATTAAGTCCTCATAACGCGCCCACTCATTTTCCGTTAAACGCCAGTATTCACGTTCGCTTGGTTTAATTTCCGATAGATCAGATAGGCTTTCGTCCACATCTTCGAAAATAGAATCCTTGAGTGCCGATTGCTCTGCAAACACGGATAGTGATAACAAGGCGAATACCGCTATAAGAAACTGTTTCATAGCATCAGCACTCTTAAACGATCATTGACCCTGAAAGATGCCTGTCCGCGCTCAGGAAACGACGACAATAATGTCCACCCTTTCCAGCTGTCACCTTCCATCATCAAAAACTCTTCGCCTGAAGCGCTGCGCACTGTCGCGAGCGCATTACCACCTTGCACACGTATCGATATCAGCGACATCTCGTAAACTGAGCCCCTATTGGATTTCGTTACCGGGGATTTAAGCGGTTTTGCGGCTGGCTTCTTTTTTAACTTTTTCAATTCGGCTTCGGTACGAGAAACAAATGTAGCGAACTGTGATTTGAGTTCATCATGCTCCCGTTTAACTGCATCAATGCCAGATTGAGTATCTTCAATCGCCGTATTCAGCTGCTGTGCGAATTCATCAGCGGCGGTGATGTGTTCATTCGATTCGGAGAGTGTGTTATTAATGTTCGATATCGCGGGTCCGTAATCGACAGGCTTATCAACAGCCAAGCCAAAATCCGCACGCAAATTATCGGTACCGTAAAGCACAGCAGCAATCACTATGGCGCCCATTAATAGAGTTACTAACATCAGGTAAAAGCCCAGCAAATAGCCGGAGCGCGGGCGCTGTACCGGGACGGGCTGAGACGTTTCAAGTTCAAGATCTGGCAATGCATCCATAATTGATCCTTTACACAAATTTTTTGTAGGTACGCGCAGCGGTAAAGACACTGATACCAAATACCGCCATCACCGGCAGAAACACTAGGGTTGGATGGATGGAAACCGGCATCGTTAAATAACCTCCGAAAGACAAAAACAGTAGAGGTTTAACCAAGCGCTTGGAAACGTGGTAGACCACACCAGACTCTATTCCCCCGCAGGCACGCCTAATATCGCGCTCCACCAAGCCATCAACAAACGCGACAATGCCTACCAGGGCAAATCCAGTTAAGGCGCTAACACAAATAGCACTGCGTACAGCAAAAATAAAAATCACGTTTATCACTGCATCAATGCCATACAGAGCAATGTGACCGGCCGAGCTTTCAACGCTATTGGCCAGCGCGTCGGACAAAGCTCGTAAATGAACAAACTCAATAAAATCGCTGGCGGAACTGACAAACTTCAGACCAATATCGGCCGGATAAATGCCCAGCACCAGATTACGGCTGTAGCTTCCCAGGTAGGACATCTCAAGTTCCAGAATGCGATGAGAGTGGTCTGTCTCCCAAATAAACAGCATGCCCATCCACTCCACCAATATTGCAAGGAAGACAACGCCAATAGACCACCAAAATAAACGAAACGCATTACCGATAGTAAAACCCGCTAACCAGCCCCAAATACTCTTACGCTTCGGCTGAGCATTAACCGGCTTAGCACTGGACGTAGTCACGCTGCCACTCCCGGCACATCAGGCACCTTGTACCAATCATCGTTCGCGCCGTTACTGGCATAAGTCGATTCCATTTCTTTGCATAAGAAATCCAGGTTCTTCGGTAGCTCATGCTCATCGTTAAACAAAGGCAGACGTATTTTGTAAAGCTTGCCACCGAGCATGGCGAACGCATGGCCTTTAGGTAGCTTTTCTAAATCGCCCGGGCTGAGCATCGGTACGCGTTGCGTAGAAATACGTTGCTGGGTACTGCTGGTAAAATCATTAGCGGAATCCGGGTTTGTATCATCAACTACTCCGGACACTAAGGTGAGGTGATTAACCTCGATATCCGATAGCTTGCTCGTAAGCAGTTCAGCCGTTGCCTTCTCTCGTACACGCAACATGATCAAGTTACCCAAGTTGCCAATGACCTGACCGGCTTTTGCGTCATTTCCAAAACGTGCTTTGATGTCACTCAGCGTTTGTGTATACACCGTTAACTGGAAACCAGCGCCACCAGCTTTGTTGGCCATTGGGATAAATTCTTTTCCAACCAACTCGTTAAACTCATCAGCGTGAACACAAATTTTACGTTTAGTGGCTAGCCCGGCCAATTCTTCGGGTAATCCAGACTGAACGCCATGTTTGTAAATAGCACCAGCACGGCTGGTGAGATCACTGAACATGGAGTTACCAACAGCTTGCGCCACTTCAGCATCCGATAGTGCATCTAAACCAACATAAACAATGCCACCACTACGAATCACTTCATCCCAATCAAATATGGGACGTCTGTCTTCTAAATTGGTGTAATCCGGAGATAACAACTCAGCGGTCGGGCCAGAGGTCAGTTTTTCCAGTAGTGGGAATAACGAGGCAACCAGACGGTCATAGAATGATTTTTCGTACTCGAAAGTTTTCACCAGTGCATGGGCAACAGGCTCCACCAAACCCGCTTCTTTGTAGACTTGAGTCGCAGCCCATGCTCTGCGGTCACGCGTAGCCTGTGTACGATCAGGTCTTCTATCCGAATCGACAATTGAGTCGATGGCTTTTTTCCAATCTTTAAAGCCAGCACGCAAGAGTTTCTCTTCACTGGATGGACTACCGAACACATACTCCAAATAATCCAGCAGCAATGGATCGATATCCGCGCCGTAGTTCAGTAAGTTTTCATAGGTGATAGGTTTGCCTAGCGAGGCCAGTGCTTTAGCCATCACATTGACGTAACGCCAGGTGAATTCGCGAAACGCCGCACTATTACCTTCTGCTGGCAGTTGACTACTGACGCGTGAAGCCGGTTCGGTGATACGCCCAAAGGTGCCGATAGGATTGTATCGAGCGGATTTTTCAGGATAACCCAGATGAAAACAGTAGAACTGGTGTTCTCTACCGGCCTTCACGACCTCCGTGTACACACGTTTGAGCAAATCAGCATCACCCTTAGGATCAAACACAATAACGACTTCATCGTTGTGAATATCTTGTGTGATAAGGACTTCTGCCAAGCGGGTTTTTCCAACACGCGTAGTACCGACAACAAAGGTGTGTGCTACACGCTCTCCCTGAGCCTCGGACACTGCGCCTTCGCCTTCCCAAAGACCGACAGCATGTAAGGCCGGTACGCCTTCTACATACGGAATCGGTGCTACTGGGTTGAACCAGGACTGGACACCGATTAGGGCGGCAACCCATGTGGTCAGTAACGACTTTTTAAATACCTCTTCCAGTTTTCGAGCTGATTTATAACCAGGACGCTGGTGTCTATATTTGTGGAAATCGTATTCCTGTCGATCAAAATCATAAAGCCGCTGTGTATGTCGAGCAGTCCACTCGAAGCCAAGCCCTAAAAAAAGCTCTTTTTTAGAGAGCGGCACCTCAGTGCTTTTGATGTTGTAGTCAGGCAGCTTATGAAGCTCATATTGGTATTTAGACAGCTTCCGGGTTTCCAGAAAGCGCTGTCCACTGCGGGCGAGCATTCCCGCTGCAAGGCCGTAGGTTAAAGACGGAGTGTGCAATGCCCCCATGAGAATGGAGGGCGACAGCATAGTAAGACTGCCGGCCAATGCGTACCCGATAGCCGACCAGGCCTCGTAAGGCGTACGTAATAAATTCTCGACAGGGTGTTTTCGACTCATCGCCTTTGTAACCAAATCCGTGATTTACGCAGGATATTAATCACCCATGGAAATGATGCACCCAACAAACTGAAATGCGCGTGTGCAATTAAATTGCTGAAATCTGGCGACAAAAAGGCTAAAACGCACACCAAGGGCTAATGGCCCATTATCCAATGCGAAAAGCATGGGCCTCCCCTCCAAAAACACCGAGGGGACGCCCATGCGGAAAAGAGCCAAGGCGAAGGGGCCGAGAACGGAGAAAAGGCTGGAAAAGGCTGGAAAAGGGAAAAGGCTCATAAAAGGTTAACGGACACCACTAAAAGGCCAAAAAGGTTATGACCAATCCGAATTTTTACAACTCCCTGAAGACGATCCTCGATACGTTAAATAAACCCAAATGGCATGCTCCGCTGCTCGCGATTGGCCGAAAATACGCTCAGCTTGAAGCAAGTGAACTGGATTTTGAAACTGAAACCACCAACATGCTCCTGCAACTTAAAAGCGATCTTGAGGAAGATCCCCAGCTACCATTGGAGCGCCTGACGGCGATTCGCTTCGCCGCACTGGAATGCTGGAGCTATCGCATCGAATACGGCAGCGACAAAAAATCCTACCTCAATCCGCTGCATGATTCTCTGGAAAAATTTAAAACATACGCTGCAGTTTCTTCCGTCTCTCCCAGCATGGCTGCCTATCCACCGACTGACATGATCAAGCGCTGGGTGCGCGAACACCTGCAGTGATCACCCTGTGAATAAACTCCTGCCGGTTTTAAACGCAGCTGCCTTATTTAAACAATGCAAAGTCGATCCTAATTTTGGTGAACTCCGTACTTTAGCAGGCCTGGACAATCAGATATTCGATGTCGCCATGAAGGCGCCACTTGAGAAATACGCTGAAGCAGTCCAGCTGGCCCCGGCCAGTGAAAACCATCACCATAGCGGACCTGGTGGACTCTTGGTGCACACTCTGGAAGTGATTGGACTGGCCTTAAAAATCCGCAAAGGCTACCAGCTGCCGCTGGGCGGCAGCATTGCACAGATTGGTGAGCAAAAACACTTGTGGACTTATGCGGTATTTACCGCGTGCTTATTGCACGATATCGGCAAACTGTCCTCGACAATCCGCCTGCGTTTGCAGTTGCGTGATGGGCAGCATAAAAACTGGACACCGCAAGGAGAGCCCTTGGTCGGTAGCAAAAACATCGCAGGCTACACCATCCAGTTTCACAAAGCCCCTTACCAGTACCATTCCAAATTATCACTGATACATTTTGAATTAATTCCATCCAGCATTCGTGACTGGCTGATGCAGTCCCAGACGGTGATGACGGAGCTACTCGCCTACCTATGGGGTGACCGGTATGAGTCCGGCATTATCGGTGAAATTGTTGAGCGGGCCGACCGTGAGTCCACGGCCCGTAATCTACAGATTCCTGTTGAGAAAACCTTCAGCAATACCATTGCACCCATTGATCGCTATCTCCGTTTTATCCGCCAGTGGTTGAGCGAGGGTGTGATTCGGGTTAATGCCAGTGGCGGCATGGGCTGGGTGGACAAGGAAGGACATCTGTACCTGGTGTGCCGTTCACTGGCTCAGAAACTGATAGTTGAGTGCAATGAGCAGGGTCTAACCAATCTGCCACAAGACCCCATACGGGTCTATGACATCCTACAGGAACATGGGTACGCATTAAGTACTGATGATAGAAAAGCCATCTGGACTATTAAGATAAAATGTGAGGAATTTGAACATAGCTTAACGTGTTTGAAATTTAGAGCACGGCAATTCGAATTACCGCAAAAGCCACTGGCGCCCTTTACGGGCGAGATCACACTGGCATCTGCTGAGGCAGCTGCAAAAGAAGAGCGCGTGCAAAAAGAAAAGGAGGAAAACAGCCAAGAACAAACGCAGGTCAAAGGAAATATAGAGCACACTGATAACGCTGATAAAGCTGATAACGCTGAAAAAACAATTGAGAATCCCGAGCAAAAAAACCAATCACTGAAGGATAAGTTAACACTGGCCGCTAAAGCTGTTGAATCCTCTAAGCAGGATACTAAGGAAAAAAATAAATCTGTTAGTGAAACTCAGGAGCGTTCACCGGAGGACACTGAAGAGAAAACCACTAACTCACCCAAAAACTACCCGAAAAAAGCAGTAGAAAAATCCGATGAAATTCAGGATACTAGCGATGCTGCCTCAGAACCGGTGGAAGCTGCCTTTGATTTCAGTGCTAAAGATGTCCCACAACGCTTCCTATCCTGGCTCAAACGCGGGCTGATCGAGAAAACCATTCTGGTTAATGATGTAAACGCCGAAGTGCATATTTTGGAAGACGGTATCTTTTTGCTGGCTCCGGCGATTTTTAAAACATGGATTAACCGGCAAGGGCTTGATGGTGACAAATTACACAAGAATCTTTCTCGACGCTTCGCACGTCTTCGCGTAAATATTCGCAATGAAAAGTCACAAATGAATGTGCACTCCTATTGGGTCCATTCGGGAAATCGCGGTTCACGTATCAACGGCTGGCTTTTGCCATTCGATGTTGTTTACGAAAATGACTACCCGATTCCCAAACCCAATAAATATATCAAGAAGGAACTGGGCGAACCGGGTCAGTAAATTCTTGTTCCTCACTATCAAGCAGTATCCCTGGAGTTTTAATTTGGAGCTGCAATGAAAATTTCGACCATAACAGACGATTCTCAACTCACTTTTTATACCCATACCGCGAGAACGGTCAGGCACCACGATATTGCTTTACCGTGCCCAGACAGCACCACTGGCTCTTGCTTCTTTGAATACAACTTTGTTCCGAAGGAGGCACGATGAAAATTTGGGCGCTTAGTGAAGAATTTATTGCTATACAGATATTTAACGAGATCACCGCTTCAACGATCAGAAGCATCTTTAAGTTGTTCATACAACGATCCGGAGCGACTAATCTTCAGGATATAACGATGGAAGCCCTTGGGCGATATAAGGAAGAATGCCTCTCTGTAGCACGGCCAGTATCGTATAACGGTTATCTGAAGTATCTCCGTCTGGTCGGCGACTATGCGGTTTCAACTAACCGGCTGGAAGAGAACATTTTTAGGCGATTGCCTTTTGCACCCATCGGGTCACCACCAAAGAAAACCTACGACCCGTATCAAGTAAAAGCGTTGAAGAACTGGCTCTTTGAGAACCGTTCATTAATGTCACCTTGGTGGTTCTGGATTGCTGTTATCGAGACTCTGTATTACACCGGCATGAGGCGCCGACAGCTTGTACAACTCAAGTTAGGGGACGTTGACTTCGTGAACCAGACCATAACTTTGCGATACGAAAGCTCAAAAACAAAGCGTGAATGGCAAGTCCCCATGGTAGCGGAATTGGCTGAATCTCTGGAAGAATACCTCAGTTACTACGATTCACACGCGGGAACCCCCGCGAGTGCATCTAGCTACCTGTTCTCTGTGTACCGTTTTAACCCTCGTTACAAGCACAACAATCCTTTTGATGCCATGGACCCAGGCCAAATAACAGGCTTCTTTAAACGTCTTTCAAGGAAAGTGGGGTTTATGGCAGGGCCACACCGGTTCCGTCACACGCTAGCGACATTGCTGTGTAATCCAAAGGATGGGGGGTCACCAGACCTTTTTGCGGCCCAAGACATTCTTGGGCACTCAAAACTGGAATCGACACGGTTGTATGTGGAAACCAACATGTCAAGGATGGAGTTAGCGTTAGATCGCCTACCAAAAGTGAGTAGTGGGAACCACAAGACTTGACAAAAACCCGCAGAATGGTACAAGCTTTGTTAGCTTTTCGCGGTTTTCTGCGAGGGCTGATCATATCAAAGGATCAATTTCATTCTCGCCTAAGTCTTTGATTCTCAAAGAAAATGGTGGAGCCTAGCGGGATCGAACCGCTGACCTCAACACTGCCAGTGTTGCGCTCTCCCAGCTGAGCTAAGGCCCCATAATCTTGTTTGTTTGTTCTTGCTCTTGTCAGCGGTACTTTTAGTTCAAACCGCTGCCCGGAGCGCCGGCCGCCTCAACACCGCAAGTGTTGCGCTCTCCCAGCTGAGCTAAGGCCCCATAATCTTGTTTGTTCGTTCTTGCTCTTGTCAGCGGTACTTTTAGTTCAAACCGCTGCCCGGAGCGCCGGCCGCCTCAACACCGCAAGTGTTGTGTTTTACCAGCTGAGCTAAGGCCCCATATTTTTGTCTGTTCGTTCTTGCTTTTGTCAGCGGTACTTTTAGTTTAAACCACTGCCCGGAGCGCCGGCCGTCGATGCATCGAACCGTCACAACACTGCCAGTGTTGTGCTTTCCCAGCTGAGCTAAGGCCCCGAATATCTAAGGGGGCGCATTGTATCAGCGCCTTGGGTGCTGTCAAGACATTGTGGGGGTTTCTGTGCCTGGAAGTGATGCCCAGGTGTGGTGACACTTTCTACACGGTATGCGTGCTGTTAAGCCGTTGGATATACACGCACAGGGATGGCACTTAACCATGCCTGCGCGCGCTGTTGAGGGATTAATGCGCTTAGTCGTTAGAACTCATAGCCAAAATGCAGGCCAATTCTGCGGTCTGTTACAAAATATCCCCTATTCACCAACTTACCAGGCAGGATTTCCATCTCGGTTTCGGCAATTTCGTTGGTAATATTCTGCACGTCCAGTTTGACGTTAAACGAATCCGTAATGTTATAGCTTATGCTACCGTCCAGTCGCCCGGTCGCCGACCCATACACGGGCAAGCCATAGGCGATAGTGTCACCTTCGGGGTTTGTGTAGGTTTGGGTCGTGCTGTAGTCGGAAACTGTTACCAGATAACGGTCGCGCCATTTCCATGCGAGGCGAGCACTGATGTCATTTTTGTCGTACAGCAAGGTAATGACGTAGGACAAATCAGAGAGGCCTATCTCCGGCACATTGCGTGGGTTACCGTCCATATCCGAGGCGAGTGCAGAGGGTGAATCGCTGGCAATGGTAGTGATATTGGCGTCAATACCGAAACCATTTAGAAAGCCTGGCAGCTCATCAAAATACGTGCGCCCACCCAGTTCAGCACCTTGTATTATGGTGTTCTCTTCGGCGTTGATTTTTCCTTTGGCAATCATGGGCCCATCCAAGTAGAAAGCATCGCCTCCCTCAGCCAGGGCGGACAAGGGCAGCTCATCCTCAGCAAGGTAGTCAGTTGTTTCACCAGTAATAAAATTGAAGATGATCTTGTCTTCAATGGATTTGTGGAACAGGGATAAGTGCATCGATGTCCCTTTCCTCGGGTACCACTCAATGGAGAAATCATTATTCAGTGAAACTTCAGGTTTTAGGAAGATATTGCCAGATTCATAGTTGTACCCCGTTGCTATATTTGGCAGCCTGTTAGCAAGTTCATTATCCAGGGGGTTGTCCTCCGTACTTAACGAGACCGTGCCTTCGGCGCGAATATCTGAATAGGAGGGTGCGGTCATCGTGCGAGTGAGGGCATAGCGGAATACCCAATCGTCAGCAGGCTCAAACTTGAGATTGAAAGATGGCAGGAAATAGTCTTCAGAGAAATATCCCTCCCTTTGTGCTTCGCCATCAATGGTGACCAGAGTTCCTGGTGGTTGACCCTCATTATTGTCCAGCCAGTCATCAACGTTTTCAATACCGCCCATCGCCTCGACAGATGCTTCTGCATGCCTGATGCTCGCGTAATAATTTATGCCACCGTTAATCCGGAAGTTCCCTTCACTTTCAACGTCGTAATTCACCCAGCGAAGGCCGAAGTTACCGCTGAAATTTTCCCAGGGAGTATTAGAATCGTTCTCAAACCCGACTAACACATAAAGAGACTGGGTCTCCGGTTTTGTCTCACTTAATTTGGGAACTTGTCCCATGTTCGGATCCACCGGATTGTCGTACATATAATAGGTTTCGGCTGGGTCATTTCTACACTCTAACAAGAAATCCGGGCCGCACGCTGCGTAAGTATTTGTCAGGCGGTTGAGCTGATCCGACTGGTTCGCCTCGTGAGTGGGAACCCACACCGAAGCAGGTGCATCCAGTTCACCTTTAAAAAAGTTGTCAAATTCCCACAGCTCGAAATCGCCTGCTGTGGCTTGGTCAACGTAAGGACGTGGAACCGTGTTCCAACCTCGACCTGTGGCAGACCACCAGGTACCGACGAATGAAGACGAGTCTTCTCGCTTGGCTGCGCGGACGCCTGTAGCGATCCTTTTGAAAAAGTCACCGTCGAGGTCGAAGCCTGCGTCAAGCTGCACTGCGTGAGAATTGCCTTCTTTTGAATCGGTATGCCAAACAAACCGGGAAAGGCCAACACGGCTTGGATCTGTTGAAAGTGGTTCCTCATACCTGGCAAAGGGGTCCACCTTGCTAAGGTCTAGATACATCCTGTTCTGTTCGAGGTTGGCTACACCAATCCCGTTTTTTTGCGTAACCGATTCAACGTCCACGTATTGATAGCTACCGCTTATGTCCCAGCCATCGCCGGCATATTCAAAGCCGGTACTAAAGTCGCTGGTTTTACCTGTGCGGGGTCTAAAGCTGGAGTTACTGGCAGTCGCAAGAGACCCGCCATTACGGTTGCCTATGAGCCCTTTTACAAATACACCATCGTCAAATTCAGCTCCTGAAACAACAGAAGGTGTTTTGGTGCTTAAATCCAATATTTGGCTGTCGCGATTACTTTCCCGCTCAGAAATAAAGGTAGTATGGAAGAATTCCAGGTTATCGTTTACACGCCATTGCAAAGCACCGTAGAGGCCACGGCGCACACGCTCAAACTGGTCTTCCGTGTAACGGATGCCACCGGGAACATAATTGGTTTCGCCTTCGTAAATGCTTTGAAAGTAGGGAGCAACAAGCACGTTGCTGTCGTGAGATACGATTTTTGAGTAGGCTACATCCAACAATACGCCGATTTCGCCCATGCCGACATCAAATCGCGTGGAGCCCAGCACCGATGCGGCGGGTGTAATTTCTTCCGAGTAATCGCCATAGCTGCCAGAAAGAGCAGCATGTACTGTAGTATCTTTAAAGTCGAAGGGCATATGGGTTTGCAGGTTAGTGGTACCCGCCACACCGCCTTCAATAAGGTCCGCCCGGCTAGCTTTGTATACTGTCACTGCACTCAGCAATTCGGGCCCGATATCTGTCCAGCTAAGGCCGGACCCACCATTGGCTGAAAACACCTCTCGCCCGTTCAAGAGCGTTTTGGTGCCGCGCAAGCCCCGTATCTGAATGCCTGAACCTTCAAATGAGAAGCCATCTGGCGATTCAGCAGCACGAATCCGGTTCATGGTAACACCGGGCAAACGCTCCAGAATTTCAAGCAAGGAGGTGCTGGGCACCTTACCAGCTTCATCCAGCACAACCGAGTCGGAAACGGTAGTTGAAGCGCGCTTTAATTCGGTGGCATTTTCCAGTGATGTTCGCTGACCCGTTACCGTAACTTCTTCTAGGTATTGTTCGCTATCGTTATTCGCTTCCGGTGCATCTGAATCCTGAGCAGATACAGGCATAGTGCAAGCAATAATTGCAGCGGCCAGGAGAGACCGACGAAAACGAGGAATGGAACATGTTGAGTTTGGTGAAAGCTGATTGGCTTTACCACTGCTTTGTTTTTTCATTTCTTATTTATCCCCTTAACTTACTTATCGTTATTCTGGTGGGCCTACCCCTGGATGGCGGTCCCCTTTTAAGCCTTATTATTCAAATTGAGCTAGTAGCCCATGCGGAAAGCTGTGTAACAGTTGGTTTAGCAAAACGTCTAGCGCTGCATTGAGATTGCTTGAAATAGCAGCTTTTCTGCTTGACCTGAACGCGCGGCCTGGCTTCTATGTTACCGATTACCGAGCTGTCCGCATGGACCACAGGAGGCAATGTAAATCTTATTATCCAGGCAGTTACTACCTGTTTTGCTATGATGAATACTAGCATGGAAATACACATCTCCCATGCAAAATAGTCACATAGACTATATAGCCAGGTCACCCGGCAACCACCTAAAAGTTGACCTATGTCACACTACTTTTGTGCACAAATTAATTTTCTTTGGCACCTTTTCAGCAAAACGAACAAATAAGATACGTTTGCGCCATAAAAAATACGCAAGCATACTCGTGCTGCCTGTTTTTTAGACTACATGAGCAAAAGTAAGACAGAAATACTGTCAAAACCAGCCGCAACACTGTAAGCGCAAGTATCTGTTGATAGCGATATTCCCAAATGCGGAGCGCAGGAAAGGTGCGGCTAACGGCAAAAGTAAGATCCCATCAATATTTTGATATATGTCATAAGCACTTTACCCCGTTGCTATTTATTTCCTTTTGCGTCACGTCAACTGCGTAAGATAAGAAATATTCGCTTTAGGGAAAAGAGGATCTCGCGTTGGAGAAAATACCTCTTAAGGAAATTGAAGAAAATGATGCGCACCAGGGCCGCGCTTGCTGCCCTGCCAGCTTATCCCGCCGCCAACTAATTAAGCACTCAGCCAAAATATCTACAGCCTCTCTGTTTGGTGCGGCCGCCTTATTAGTTGGATGTGATGAAATGGCAGCGCAGGTGAGCTGGGCGGAGCACTTCCAGAAGGCTTACCGGGTGATGAGCGATGCTGAAATCGCAGAGGCCATAAACCGCCTGGAAGCACGCTACTCAAGCCACTATGAGAAACAGGTAGCGGTAGACTCCAGCAAAGCCCAACCTGGGGTTCTTTTTGGCGCGGCGCTGAATATACAAAAATGTATTGGTTGTCGCCGATGTGTTAAAGCCTGTACCGTAGAAAATAATCAAAGCCGCGCGGAGGGTGAAGAAATAGAATGGATTCGCGTGCTGAAAACGGATAGCCCCCCTGCTAGCCATGATTCATCTGAACACTATTACCGGGCAGAAGAGGTTCCAGAACAAAACACCGAGTATATGCCCATCTCCTGTATGCAATGCGAGAACCCTCCCTGCGTAAAGGTATGCCCGGTGCAGGCAACCTATCGCGAAGATGATGGCATCGTGGTAGTCGACTACAACTGGTGTATTGGTTGTCGCATGTGTATTCAGGCATGTCCCTATTGGGCACGTCGTTTTAACTGGAGGGAACCAACGCTTGCCAGTGAGGACATGAACCCCAGCACTCACTACCTGGGCAATCGCCCACGCATGAAGGGTGTGGTAGAAAAATGCACCTTTTGCATTCAACGGGTTCGTAAAGGCCGCTACCCTGCCTGTGTAGAAGCTTGCCCTGTTGGCGCTCGCAAGTTTGGCAACCTTTTGGATAAAGATAGTGAAGTAAGAAAGGTGCTGGCGAGCAAACGGGTATTTCGCCTTAAGGAAGAACTGAATACCGAGCCTAAATTTTTCTACTTTGTGGATTAGCAACAATGAGTACTCAAAGAAGGTTTACTCAACTAAGGTTCCTTACGGCATTTTTTCGTTACGCGTTTAGCGGCAGCAAACAGTATTACCTGTGGCTTGGTTTCCTAATGGCATTCATCCCTCCCTTACTTTGGGGAGCTCATCAGCAATTTACTCTTGGCATGACCGTTACCGGCCTTTCAGACCAAGTGAGCTGGGGCATTTACATTGCTAATTTTGTTTTTTTGGTTGGCGTCGCTGCCGCAGCGGTAACAATTCTTTTCCCAGCTTACGTTTATCAACATAAGGCTTTGAAAAAAGTAGCGGTACTGGGTGAAATACTGGCCATTACTGCAGTGTGCATGTGCATGCTGTTTATTCTGTTTCATATGGGCAGGCCAGACCGTTTGTGGCATATGCTACCGGCCATTGGTATTTTTAATTTTCCCAGCGCAATGCTAACCTGGGACACCCTTGTGCTTATCATTTATTTTTTGCTTAACTTATCTGCCGCTTATTACTACCTGTATACAAAATACCGTGGCGCTGAACTCAATAAGAGATTCTATTTACCCCTGGTATTTGTATCCATATTCTGGGCTTTAACTATTCATACAGTCACCGCGTTCCTGTTAAACACTCTGCCCGCACGGCCCATGTGGCACCACAGTGTTCTACCCATCCGATTTATCGCCACCGCCTTTGTTGCAGGGCCGGCACTGATGATTATCGTTTTTTTAATTATTCGAAATAAAACCCGCTTGTGGATTGAGAACGAGGCCATTGATTTGCTTTCTACCATTGTCGTTGCCTGCCTTGGTTTATCTCTATTTCTTATGCTGTCCGAGATTGTTACTGAGCTTTACCACCCAACAGAGCATTCCGAAGGTTTGCGATACCTGATGTTTGGTCACCAGGGTTTCAATGATCTGGTTCCCTGGTTCTGGGCTTCTTTACTTTCCATGCTCGCAGGCTGGCTTGCCCTTATGTTTACTGGTATACGCAAGAATTACAGGTTGCTACATGTAATTTGTTTGGTGGTATTTATAGCTATTTGGATTGAGAAAGGCCTGGGCCTGATTATACCCGCATCTGTTCCCAGCCCAATTGGTGAATATAGCCATTATTCACCCAGCCTGGTGGAAGTTGTTAATTGCCTGGGCAGCTGGGCGCTAGGTTTGTTTATGCTAACGGTTTTAACGAAGGGAGCTGCGGGCGTAATTACTGGGGAGATCCAGTGTGAAAATGGTGCACCAAAACAAGAGCACAGCCATGCTTAAGCTTTCGCGAAGTACACTGGTTTTTTTACTGCTCAGTTCTGCAATGTTGGCAAGTGCAGAGCGGAGTGATTGTTTCGAAAGCAGAGAGGGTTTAGGCTCTGTTATTAAAATAGAAACCGAAAATGGCGAAAGTAACATCAGCTGCTCTAATCAAACCGGTGCGATTCTTTGGTGGCGGGATGCATTTGAAGGAACGGTTCCTATGCCTGCAACGCTGCACTTGCCACACGCAAAAAATACCCAGGCAGAGGAAAGTATCGCCAGCGAGCAAGCCGTCATTAAATCGATAGTTCCTACGCTAAAGCTCTACTCTGTATGCGGCACCGCCTGTCACAATGGAAGCTACCCGCCCCCATCCGACAATACCCCGCGCAAACTTGTTATGCATATGGATTTAGTACCCGATGCCAGTAAGCTGCAACACGGTAAGGGCACGCTATGGTGTCTGGATTGCCATCACGACAACGAGCGTAAAAGCCTGGTGGATAATTTTAGCAAGGCGATTCATATGGATGCGGCTCCACTGCTCTGTGCCAAATGCCACGGAAACACCGTCACTGATTGGTCTAATGGTATTCACGGTAAAACGCTGGGTGAATGGCAGAGCCATGGGAAAAAACGCTGGTTTGGCTGCAGTGAATGCCATAACCCTCACGACGTGGTGAACGGTAAAAGTGAGAGTGGATTTAGGCCAATAAGCCCTGAACAGACGGCACCACCATAAACTCGCTAGTTTTCATAAAAATATATCGCTTATGCCGAGCCTTTTTCAGGCTGGTTTCAGGTTTGCATACGTATTTAAAACCGAAAACCCAGTGAGAATCCGAAATTATCGATCGATACAGGGTCAGACTGAACGTCTGAATAAAATAGCCCCAGCTCCATAGCCTTCCAGTTAAAGCCGCCCTCCACGGAATAGACAATATCGTTGCCGTCTACAGTAACATTGGTAGTATCGTCGTTTTCCCGAACGATCAGCTCTGATTTCCAATCAGCCAGGCCCAGCTTACCCCGCACGTACCAATTACCTGGATTCCAGGTGTAGGTTGGTGCGAGGTACATGGCACTGTAATCATCCACCGTTACCTCATAAACAGGAATAAGCACATTAGCAATTCCAACCAAGCCGAAACTGTCTGCGCCAATCCAACCCAGCTCTGCGCCAAACCCGTTACCGAATTCATAAGCAACATTGAGTTGAACGCCCATACCGGCATCACCGCTCGCACTTGCTCCGTTGTAATCGTCCAGATCTATTGCCGAAGCGCTCGCACCGAACCCTATTCGCACACCGCTATGATCTGCAGCTGCAGCATGTACCCATAGAGCCAATAATATGACCCCCCACGTTCTCATCCAAAACTCCCTATATCCTAATTTAATAGCGCGTTAACATTGCATTGATATCGCTGATGGGCTCAGCGAGCCTCAAGTATCATATTATGCTTAAGCGTTGTCCACTTTTGACTTTGTTAAACAGCGTTTCAGATTGTTAAAAAAGCTCAGTGATTTATCCATATCTGTTCCTTGGTTTAACGCCCTGATATCATCCAATTCAACGATCTATTTGATCGACGTGTAAATAGTAGGGATTATTTCTGATAACAGGGTATTTGGGGAGGCATTATGAGTAATGAAATAAGCCGTTTTCTTCTTACACGGCGCTCAGTGAGCGCAAAAGACCTTGTAGAACCCGGGCCTACTGATGAACAGTTGGATACTATTTTACGGGCGGGTCATAGAGTACCTGATCACGGTAAAATTGGGCCATGGCGCTTTATAATTTTCCAGGGGGAAGCCAGAGCTCATTTTGGCAAAGTGCTATCCACTCAATTCAAATCACTCAACCCGGACGCTTCAGAAAAACTACTAAACTTTGAAAAAAACCGTTTTCTCCGGGCGCCTTTGATTATTGGGGTAGTGAGCTCTCCAGTTGACCACCCAAAAGTCCCTGAGTGGGAGCAAGAGCTTTCTACGGGCGCGGCCTGCCAGAATATTTTGCTGGCCGCACACGCGCTTGGCTTTGGAGCTCAATGGCTTACCGAGTGGTACGCTTTTGACAGAACAATTGCCAAAGAACTTTCTTTGACGCCTGCAGAAAGAATTGCGGGCTTTATCTATATTGGCCGCTTTGAAAATAAACCGGATGAGCGAATACGGCCTGACTTGAATGAGCGGGTTGCGTTTTACCGAAAATAGCTTGGAGCGCTGAGAAGCTGCCGAGGAGCAGTTTTCTGTCCGTACTTCCTGTACAAATGCGCTCCTCGGTAATTGCTCCATGCATTACTCTAATACATCACATCCCTGTGATTATGCGCTTCCTCGACAATAGCTACTGCATTGTTCTACTACACCGAATCCCTGCGGCTAATGCGCCCGCGCTATACGACCGCCAGGGATGGCGGAAGTGCATAAAATGCCTGGAGCAATTTTCTGTCCGTACTTCCTGTACAAATGCGCTCTAGCGCTTCCATGCGCCCGCGCTATACCGTACTTCCTGTACATAAAAAAAGGCGGACTGTTTGGTCCGCCTGGAAAGTATTAGAGAGTTTTTGGGGGAGCCGTGTTCCGGTTTGAGGGAGTAACAAAACCGGTTACCACTGCTTGCATATCTTTGAGTCGCAGTTTCCAGGAAAGTTCAGGTATTTTTTACAATTTATCTGAATGAAAAGGCCACTTTATGAGCTGGCTTCGAAGTAAATGCATGGCTTTTCCATACCTTTTTCTTAGAAACAGCTGGTAAATTTTGACCCTGCTATAAAATCACCGCTTCGAATAGCATGCCCAATGCGGCTGTTGCTAGCATTGCCGCCACTCCCCAAAAACAGATTCGCAGTACACTGGGAACAATCTTTGCCCCTCCCAATCTCGCAGAGACAATACCCAAGCCAGCAAGGCTTAACAAAGACAACAAGGCGACGACAGCCTGTGTATTGCCCTCCGGGAAGAGCATTAACGAGAGCAATGGCAGCGCTGCACCAATAACAAAAGAAGTCGCGGAAGAGAACGCAGCTTGCAAGGGCTTCGCGGCTGTGCGATCGACAATACCCAGTTCGTCTTGAGCGTGGGCAGCCAAAGCGTCATGTGCCATTAATTGCTCAGCGACCTCCTCTGCCAGTGACTGTTTCAGACCACGCTCAACATATATCTGGGCTAATTCTTCTTTTTCATACTCTATATCCCTGTCCAGATGGCGCTTCTCCAGCTCCAAATCTGCCTGCTCGCTATCAGCTTGTGAGCTGACGGAGACGTACTCCCCGGCGGCCATAGACATCGCGCCAGCGATTAAGCCAGCGCTTCCAGCAAGCAGAATTTCGGTGTGACCCGCACCGGCAGAAGCAACGCCGATGATCAGACTGGATGTTGAAACGATCCCGTCGTTTGCGCCAAGTACAGCGGCCCGCAGCCAACCCACGCGATGAGAAAAATGCTGATTATTAAATGCACAAGTTTCAGACAAAACCGCCCTCCCCCATTATCAGTTGCATATCATTGCTGCCCCAAAAAGTATCAACACGACAATTCGGTATTTGTTACGGCTACCTTTTCCAGGGACGCTGGCGCAGAGCTTTCAGGGACATACTTGCAGCGTGCAGTGGCATATACCGGATTCATGTCTGCACCAAAGCGCGTTTACCCACGTTTCCGTTTATCAGCTAAAGGGTTTGTGGGATAACCCCATGGATGGGGTGTATTCCGCAAATTTGCCGGGAGAAAACGCGGTTAACTATTGGTACATATAACAAAACTAACGTAAAAACCATACGCTCGCATGAACAACAATCAAACTTAGGCCTAAAACGAAAAAAGCCGCAATCAAACGATTGCAGCTTTTGCAGGTTTTTAATACGGAGTCAGAACTCCGTCGCTAGATTTCTAGCGTGCAGGATACGCGTTATCCACCAGAATCTTGAAGGCTTCCGGGAACCAACGACCAGCGTGTGGAGCGTTATCGATAGCACCTGTTTTATAAGCGGAATCGTAACGGTTGTTGGCATTTGGATCACACATTGGATCGTGCTTCTTGTTCGGATCGTTAGGATCGATTGGGAAGTTCGGATCAGAAATACCATCCGACTCACCCTGAGGCTTAACCCAAACATAAGCATCTACACCAGGGTGTGGATTTGCTTGTGGAGAGTAACCTACGCCACCGGGCTGGTTACACCAGTTGCCACGGTGAAGACGACGATCGATACGAGACTCGTTCACATAGGTATTCACATTACTGGAACTTGATGTACCGCTAGGACGAGCCGAACCACCCCAACCATTACGACCGGTATCGATCAGCATACCGATATTGCTTGGCAGGCCTTTGGATACCATGGCGTTACGCCAGTCGGTAACAAACTTCAGCTCTTCAAGATACTCGTTGAACTCGTAGAAGTCAGCAGATTTAATTGGTTGACCACCAACCTGCAGGTTTGCATCCGGCAGATATGGCTCTTGAACAGGTGTGTAATTCGCGGAGTTACTGACGAAACCCGCAATTGGGTTGAGGCCAGAACCAAGGTTGCCAACAGTTTCAGCAATCATGTTTACAGCTGGGCCAAAATTAGATGGCCAGCCCAACCAACCGGAGTGAGCGATATCAACGTAGGAATATACGTTGTCCAGGGTACCCAACTGCTGCAGCGCATAACGGATGCCGTCGCGGTATCCGCCAGGGCCGTTAGCTTCGGCACAATCGGCAATGCTCAGGTTGGTGATCAGGTTAGGCAGTGAATCCACTTCAATAACCGCTGCGATGCGCAATTGAGTGTATTTCGGATCACTGATGATATCCATGATGTTGGCAATATAAACATTCTTGTAGGTTTCGAAACCCCCATCAGAGATGCGCAACTCACCGTTAGAGGCTAATGCAGCACAATCGCGGTTTGGCAGATCGTAAACAACAAACTGGAACAAATCTGCACCTTGAGCCAGGGCCTCATCCATATGTTCTCGCAAGCCCATGCCATCACCATCTTCTGGGCCGGCAATTGCACCGATGCGATCCATCCAAACGAAAGTACTTTCGCCTGAAATTGCTGAGCCATTAGACTCGCCTGCAGCCTTGGCAGACCATACTGGGTCTACGTACCACTTGGCGCCCGCAAATGGGTTGTCCACACGGTTGTGAACACCGCCTGAGGTAGAAGTGGATGAGGAGCTGCTGGAGGAACTGGAGCTGCTGGTGCTTGATGAAGAACTGCTGGTGCTTGATGAAGAGCTGCTAGTACTGCTGCTTGAGCTTGAAGTAGAGCTGCTGGAGGATGAACTACTGGAACTTGATGAAGAGCTGGGTCCGCCACAGGACTCAACAAATGTCCAGGAATTATCACTGCCAGGAACGGTAGTGGTATACCAGTTAGCACGGTATTTGCTGCTCTGATGGACCATTTCGTCACCCGCTTTCGCATGGTTGTAGGCGCCGCCAGACCAGTCTTTAGATGTCCAGCTGGGGTAGACATTTACGCCAGCACAGTTACCTGAACCGCTGGAACTTGAAGAGCTGCTGCTAGAAGAGCTGCTGCTTGAAGAACTGCTGCTTGAAGAACTGGTACTGCTAGTGGAGGAGCTGCTTGAAGAGCTTGAGCTGCTGGAACTGGAGGAACTGCTTGAACCTGTGCCGCCACAGTCTTTAACAAAAGTCCAGGACTGGTCACCGCCAGGAACGGTTGTGGTATACCAGTTAGCACGGTAAGCCTTACCCTGGTGCGCCATTTGATCGCCAGCATTGGCGTGGTTGGCTACACCTCCGGCCCAATCTTTAGCTGTCCAGTTGGGGTAAACGTTGATGTCACCGCAGTCGCCAGTTGAACCGCTAGAGCTGGAAGAGCTACTGGAAGACGAACTTGAGCTGGATGAAGACGATGAGCTGCTTGAAGAAGAACTTGAAGAGCTGCTGGAAGAGCTGGAACTGGAAGATGTAGAGCCACCAATAGTGGTACCCCAGTTCTTAACAATGTTCTTCACAAACTTACCAGACGCAGTAAGATCCTCATCGCTCCAGTTACCGAAAGGGTTGGCACCGGGAACCATAACCGAAGAACCTTCGTCTTTGTCACTAACGGCCCAGTTCAGGTGAGAGATTTTTTTA
>CAJIBL010000868.1_pt1 | contig 34067 bp, 21 predicted proteins | sample 9199351 | NCBI WGS metagenome assembly CAJIBL01 (sample SAMEA7708304, study PRJEB35096) | sediment metagenome | biome: marine neritic benthic zone biome [ENVO:01000025]; feature: sediment [ENVO:00002007]; material: shallow marine sediment [ENVO:03000034] sea grass bed [ENVO_01000059] ...
CAATATCTAGACGATAATGGTAATGCAGTAGGTGAGCTTCGGCTCAATTTTCCGATTTTTGCCTTAATTGCAAAACTGAAAGTTAAAAGCAGGACTTAATCAGAGGTTCCCTAACAACTTGCCTCCAGCTTATCCTAGCGCACTCCGCTTCTGGCCAAAAAAGGCATTTGTACGCACTTAAGACCTAGGTGCATATCCAAAAGAAAACAAGCATCATTGGAATTCGTGGTAGTGATTTTAAATTTATGACCGAGAAACCGAGCAAAACAAAAACAAGCTTTTATCGCCGTATCTATTTAGCGTATTTAATCGATAACGGAATCAATACCGTTCCAGCGATTATTGAAGCCACCGGTATCCCAAAGCGAACCGCTCAAGATACGATTCTTGCAATGCGAGAATTGGGCATTCAGGTCGAATTTGTTGGCGAAAGAAAAAATGGCTGCTATGTAATATAGGATTGGGGTGCCATTTTGAAAGATTGGGTTAAAAACAATTTGCTGCACGTTAAGAGCGTGCTAGAGTATCCGTAAACGTAAAGCGGTATGTTGGAAATGACTTCATTGATGAATGGGAACATTAGTGCACGAACATTCTTTCGTATAAGCAGACGATCATTTAAATGAGCAAATCTCTGTTATCAGGCCCCAAGTTTAACCAGACTCATCAAGCTTATATTGATGGAGCTGTTGAAATTCTTGAAATTCTCAAAAATGACGATGCAGTAAAAAAGATCATGCTTGGCGTTATAGAACCAACATCACCAGGTAATCGTCATTGCAAGATTCGCTCAATCGAAGGGAACTTGGTAACTATCGCTTTTCGTGATGTTGGTGCTGTTCAAGTTATAAGAGTGGTGGTTGCAGGCGACACTTCTATAATTCAGAAAATTGAAGAGTACGCCAATAAAATAAATGCTAAGAAAAAGTTACTTAAAGCAGGAAAGCCAAAAAAACATATCATAGCGAATAAAGAGAAAAAAACAGATCGGGAGTGTTCTAGTATAAGCCAGGCTAGACCAACTCTGAGAGACAAGTGGCCAGTCAAAACCGAAGGTAAGGTGGGCATCAAATACTACGGCGAACCGACAGGCAAAGAGTTTGAAAATAGGGTGCATGTGGGGCCAGACTGCATAAAACCCGGAGAGATATGCTGCTTTGTCAAGAATAAAAAAATTCCGAAAAAGACAATTAAGTACATCTTTTTCCCCTGCATCATTAAGAAATGGCTTTCAGAGGGTGAAAAAGCAGAGATCTGTTACCTCACTGAATCACGTTCTCCCTGGAAGGAAACTGTTGTCGACAAAATGTGGCTTTATGCCGCTAACTCTCACGAAATAGCGGCTGTTAAAGCCAGTTCAACCAAATAATGCGTTTTTTCGCCCCACTTGGAGCCAGAGCCTGCCTGACAGGCCTTCTTTAAAAAGGCCCCTGAAAAGGGGCCAAGCGTTGGTGGAAATAAGACAGATGATGGGTAAAGCAATGTGACAAAAGCAGAGCTACGCTCTGAAATTGTCACGCCCTCAGTTATTTCGATTAACCAGCGTCTTAGCGGTTAGACCTGCAAGACAACCAACCAATCCATATATGAACGCAAAATCAGGTTGGATATTGGTAAACAGCACCAACAATACCGAGACAATCATGCAAGCAAAAAAGATTAATGCGAATCCAAGTAAAAACTCAATATTCTTTCGCATTAAGTAAGTTTTGAGCGACTGTAAACGTAAAGACGTTATGTGTTTGGAGAATGCTTTCATGGTGTTCCTCTCATATGATGGGTAAAGCAATGTGACAAATGACAGAGCAACGCTCTGAATTTATCAGAGAATAACTTTGAACAAAAATGACAAAGACACTTGCGTGAACTGATAACAGAAGGTATCGAAGACCCAACTGCCAAGAAGTAATTTGCCAGCCTTGTCCGGGAAGCAATTTCCCGGTTGGGTGAAGGTAAGATCAGGCTGAATGCCTCGTTACGATTTCGGATCTGACGCGTAACTTTTTTTAAGGTCAGCGAAACTCGCTGGGTGTTGCTGTATTAAAAATACCCCCTATGCAGAACGAATGCAAGAGCCAAGTATGTCGCGCCGGTACCACCGTATTTGAACAGAATTAAATGCGTGCCATTTATTGTGGCTACTCAAGGTGACCTGAAATATCTCGCCTGAATCGGGTCCGTGCGGCAAGGTGCGCCGTGTCTGAGCCGACAGGCCTTCTCCATGTAAAGGGAGACTTAATCCATGAGCTATCGTAGCAATACCTCGAATTCTTCCGCGACACCTTTCATCCTGATTTCCTTCAATCGCTATTGTTATTGCCCAAATATTGTGCTAAAAATGAACTTGAAGCTTAGCGATTCTCGCTGCTTTTCACAACGATTACCCTTTGGTACTGAAATGTAATCGAGCCGTACGGCTGTACCTACCTTCACTTCATCGAGCGTTTCGCTCATCTTCCCGTTGGGACTATCATCCCGGCGGGGTTGGTTTGTCTCCACGGAATACATTTTTCAATTTCACGGAGATAAACTCATGAGTACTCAAAACGATTCCACCCGTTATTTTAATGTTCACACTGAAGCCGCTGGCTACATTAACGCACTGAAAGAGGTTCCTGGTCAAAAAGGTAGTTTCTGGGCATCGAAATTTACATGCTTGGAAGGTCACCCCGATAAGGTCGAGAAGGTCTACATTGATTTCACTATACCCGGTGAAGATGTTCTCGATGTACTGGGGCCCTACAAGGATCAGATCAATGCCGCGACTCAGGTCTTTGCTGTTATCCGTTACGCGAAGTTCAGGGCAACCCCCTTTATTTACCCTCAAGGCAGTCAAAACGCGGGTAAAATGGGTGTCAACTACACCGCGAAATTAATCAAGGTGTTGTTCCTGAAGGTCGGTGACCAGGTTGTCTTTGATCATCGTAATGAAGTTGAAGCCGCTCAGGCTCAACAGCAATTGCAGGCTGAAGCAGACCAATCGCGACCCGTTCAGGCTTCTCAGGATAAAGTACAGGCACCTGCTGTACCTGTCACGACAACTGCACCTGCAGCCAATGCTGGGTTGTTCAATCCACCGCTAACGGTCAAGCTGTCAAAAGATGACGCCAACTTCGAAGAAACCAAAGAACGCTTGAAAGAGCAAGGCTATGGTTGGAATGCGGAAATAGGCCTCTGGACCTTGAAAGTTGTTTCTTTGCAAAAGTCCGACCCGGCCTTTAATAGCAAGAAGTCCGAACTTCAGTCGCATGGCTATCGTTGGGACAACGGCTCCAAAAGCTGGAAGATGGCTTTTCAGCGAGGAGGCCAACGTCAAGCAGCAGCGGGAAACTCATCATACGCGCAGCACTAATGGTACTGGGGATGGCGTAGCTATCCCCGTTCCTCTTTATACTTTTATTAGCCCCCTTTAACCGGTGCTTACCCGTGAACACAGCAGAGCTGTTGATAGTTGTTGAAAAACCCGCTATCTGCGACAATTGTGCTATGTTCATCGCGAAGTCGATGTAAAAGATCTCCAGACGCGGCTGTCTCCGCGACTTTTAGCCCTTCGGGGATTGGCGGCTCGTAGCAGATTAAACAGCCGCACCAGGATTGGGTCTGCTACCTTGAACACTGTATCTGGAGCGGGTTTAGGCCACTGGCATGGCCGTCCTCATAACCCACGATCAGCCCCTGGGTACAGTGACATGTTCCGTGAGACGGACACCTGTCATCTTTCCACGCTTAGCAAGCCGCCTTTGGCCTTCAGGTACCGGGCGGCTTCTCTTTCTGGCCAAGTCCCAGTGTTCTGACCGAATGCACTTCACACCAGGTTCATTCCGGTCAGGGCATTGCTCGACACTCGCTATCTAACTCGCGTCCGTCCGCGATCCAAGTAGACGTTGAATCGTTGTGCGGAATTGACCGTGCTCGATTGACTTGTGATCTTGCGAAAAACCTTCGGCGACAGGTTTGGCAAGCCCCTTCGCAGGGATGCGATATTTTTTATATTTGTTTATTTTTCGTTCATAGATCAAACCAGGTTGTTATTGAGTCATCCAGTCTGATTTGATGTGTGAATTGAGCGGCGGCAGTCTTTTATTATTTTGCTGTCCTTTCAATAACCCGTTCGTTGAGCTTGAGATAACGGGACAGCGTCAGCTGAGTTCAAACTTCACTGCACACACCTTCAACCCCAAAGCGGGATACGTCCCGTTTTCCCTGGGGGCGTATTTCCATCATTTTAATATTAATGAGGAGAAATACTATGACTATTAAAACACACGGTCTGCTGGCAGCCCGCTACGGTTATGTAGCCAAACTCCAGGTGCTGAAATCAGCTGCCGGATACTACATTGGCACTGCTGATGAAAACGGCGCGCCTATTTCCCGAGAGTCCGAGTGCTATTGGGGAAATACCGAGGACGCTGAAAACGCCCTTGCGTCACAAGCTTGGCCCCAACGGCTCGAAGCCTAGTATTTACACACTTCATCCCCGACAGGGTAATTCCCTGTTGGGAATTACTTCTTATTCAAATCTAATGAGGAGAAATACGATGATACCTTCAAACCACACTACCACTGGTTTACTCGCAGCACGTTATAGCCACGCTCATCTTCCACTAGAAGTTTTGGGTTCTGCTATGGGCTATTACATTGGTACCAGAGGTCGGGATGATATTCCTGTTTCACGAGAATCACTGGAATTCTACCGACACTATGATGATGCCCAGGAGGCCTTTGAAAAGGGTACCTGGACACAACGTACTGTTTAATTCGGAAGGGGCATCATGAGCCACATAAAAGAATATGCAGTATCAGACCATACCGGTGCGTATGTGTTCTACACCGATGATTATCGTGAAGCCAAAAAAGTTATGAAACAGATTGACAAACGTTTGGCCGAAGATGATACCGAAGGTAGTGCAGCAATCATGCGTCGAGTAGAGGGCGAAAACACCTATGAACTCTACTTCTAGCTAAAATCACACACCGCCGATTATTCGGCGGTGTCTTTTCCCAGTAGGGTTTATTCCCAGCTGGGAATGCTCTACTGCAAGTTATTCAAATCACCTTAATCGGAGAGTAAATATGTTTAGAGCAACGACCCAATATCTATGTTTGCTGGTAATGGTTTTACCAGTATTTTCCATGGCGCAACCTGCAGCGCCAGGTAACGTAGCGTTTCTTATTCACCTTAAAATCGTACCTTCTGCGGTGCTTGTATTTGCACTGGTGTTAAGTGGCGTAGTATTGCTTTCGTTTTATATTTTTAGACCAAAGCTCATCGGTTCAACTTCGGTACGCCCAGAGCGAGCGCCGAAATAACTTAACCGCTATTGCGGTTTTATTAACCCTGCTGGGAGTCATCCCAGTAGGGGTGCTCCCACTTTTTTTCGAGTTAAAATGGAGAGCACCATGACTAATAAATTTCACTTTAAAACTGAGGAAGAAGTTCTTAATGCAGCAAAATTCATTATGGAAGAAAAAGTTAAAACGACAGCAGTTTTTCCATCAAGCACGGCAGTTAAGGAATATGCAAAGCTTTTACTTGGAGGTAAAGATAGGGAGTGTTTTTGCGCTCTGTTTCTGGACTCCCAGCATAGATTAATTGTATGTAAAGAGCTGTTTAAAGGTACCATCGATGGTGCAGCGGTTTATCCTAGAGAGGTTGTGAGGGAAACACTTAATTATAATGCAGCGGCCGTTATTTTTGCGCATAACCATCCTTCTGGCGTTTGTGAGCCAAGTGCGTCTGATATTAAGATTACAAAGCGCTTAATCGAAGCGCTGAAGCTGATAGACGTAAGGGTGCTGGATCACATCGTAGTCGGTGAGCAGTCGTACTCCTTTGCTGAAAATGGAACGCTTTAGTGACTCTTCGACAAGCTTTCCAGAAAGCGCAAAGGCTAAGCGAGTTTAGGCAATCCGATGCTTATGTTGTGTTCGATGAAGATGGCTGGGGGGTTACGGATGAAAATGGGCTCGAAAGCTTCTATCTCGGAGCACGGGTTGAAGCCCATTATCTCTGCGGTGAATACCAGCAGATTGACTAAGCCACCTTTGGGTGGCTTTTTTTTGTGCTAACGCTGTTTTGAAGTAAAAAATGATCTGGGGATCACGCTAATTGAGGTCAATGTCTTACATTAGAAAAGGAATATGGCGTCTTTCACTGTGCCAGTAATTTGGCGACAATCACCTCCGGTCACCCACCAGCGCCCAGTCAGGGAATGACCGACTCAGGTGCTAGGGATACAGTGCAGCTTTGCCGGGTGTCCGTCATATTCATATTCCTTATTGCCCGCCATATTGGCGGGCTTTTTTTCGTGGCTACCTCTTTAACAAGCAACGCCTCATGATTGATAGTAAAATGCCACTCTTGTTTTAAACACTGACGAAATAACGAATATGAATGGGGATCTGCGAGCTTATATTGTAGGGGCTGGTGTGCTGTGTGCAGCAGGGGACAGCGCAGAGTTGCTAAGAAGTACCGTAAAGGCGGGTATCAGTGTGACCTCAGATTCGATGACTTAGGTTCGTAAAGTTACGAGTGACGCGCTATGGAACGCGGACCAGGTTAAAGCCAAGTTGTTGGATGGGGCAAAAAAAAAGCTGGATCGCGCAACACCATCTATAGTTCCTACTCTCCCAAATTAGCAAATTAGCTAAATTGAGCTGAGTCACAACATGGCAGAGCCAAGCGAATCCAGCAGTCGGCCACTGAGTAAAAGTGACCAACCGCCCCAACCCTCTAAACTCTAGCAAACATAGAAACCAGTGCTTGATCACCCGCTTAGGATCTACCGAATGCAACGCATCGAGCGAACAAACTGAACCACTTGACGTGCAGCGTTTTCAAACTGTTTGGGGTTGCGTCGAATTTTCGTTATCAACATTCCTCCTTGTAAGACGCACATGCACAAATCGGCCAGTTCTTCAGGAGCTGCAGAACTACCTAGTTCGCCAGCTGCCTTCTTTTCAGAAAAGAAGCAGTAAAATTTGCTGCGCGACCATTCGAGGAACAAATCAATGTCTTCACGGATCACTTCTTGGCTATCTAGAAGCTCGCTACCGATTGTTCCAATTGGGCATGAACGTGTATAGCAAACAGACTTTTGATAATTAACGGAGGAGTTAAACCAGCACTCAAAATCTTCCCAGGATTTGATGTCGAAGCTCGCTAATGCTTGGCCTGACCGTACATTTTCAAATAAATGTCTAATTACAGCTCGAATCAGCCCATTTTTGTTCCTGAAGTAATGTGTGAACTGTCCTTTTCCAGTGTTTGAGGCTTTGAGTACCTCGTTTAATCCTGTCGCGTTAATCCCTTTGCGGTGAAATAGGTCAGTGGCTGCATAGATCATACGACTACGGGAGTCGGTTTTAGTATCAGGCATAGCGAAATATTTACCAGGTGAAATAAAACAGTCCTATTTTCCCACCCGAACTATTATTTTACTCATCAGTTCGATGTTGCAAAAATTTACTAGTTGGTACAGAAGAGCCATTTCTGCGTGATACTGGATAAAAAAACCCGTTCATAAATAGATTGGGCTCGTTAAAGAGTACAACAGGCCGTTTTAAGCAGAAACACGATCAATTTTACAAGCTACCGCTTCCTGATATCTACAGATAATATTTTATTTCGTATTAATTTGAGTGATATTTAATCGCAAGGGCGTTGTAAAATTTTATTTCCGGAAATTTAAAAAAAAATTCATATGCCGGTTCAAAAAAAATTTGGAAACGTACCAAAGGTCGTTTAAAGGCGCTGTTGGTCGATAAAAATGTACTACTTGTACCAGTTAAAATAAAAATAAAAAAAAACAAGGAAAAACAATGCGTTAGCTGGAAGATTCGATGCGTTGCGAATCGGAAAATGGATACGGGGAGAGGAGAAATCTAAGTGCTTGGAAAAATGCAACAGCCTTATTTTGAGCGTCACGTCCCAGCAAATCTTGGCGTATTTATCCCTATTTCAAAGGAAATAGGCGACAAGCGACCGCAGAAGACCCTACGGGCACTGTTGTCAAATCCAAATCATGAAGGATATACTTTTGACACGTTGTTGCAGTTGACCTGGATCAAAAGTGTCTGAATGCGCTTGATTGCAGAAAACACCGATGGATACTCTCTGGCGTTGAGCATGAACAATTCTCGTTGTCTGAGATTGTTTGTGAATGCACGCTAGTTTTTTCTCCAGAGATATCTCTAAAAAAGAGTTCAATTTAAACAGGATGCTGGAATATTGAATATGGCCGTCAAAGCTATCGATACAAAAATAGCTGTTGTGGGAGTCTCATGCCGATTCCCAGGCAGCTTTGATCCAGAATCCTATTGGGAGTCATTGGCAAACCAGGAGGATTCGGTTGTCGAAGTTCCAGAGTCTCGCTGGCCAGTATCGGAATACTATTCTGAGACACCACATAAGAATCGAAGTGTAAGTAAATGGGCAGGTCTAGTTGACGGTTTCGATAGATTCGATGCGTCGTACTTCAAAATTCTTCCCCGTGAAGCAGAGCTCATGGATCCTCAGCAGCGGGTATGCCTAGAACTCGCAGTATCTTGTATCGAAGATGCTGGGTATGGAGTACAGGATGTAAAGGGCAGTAACCTAGGAGTATATCTCGGTGTCTGTAATTTTGATTACAAAGAACGGCTGGAAAAATGTTTGGGAGATATCCAAGGGCATCTTTCAACGGGAACTTATACCGCGCTAATTCCAAATCGTGTTTCCTATTTTCTTGATGCCAAGGGCCCAAGTGTTCCAGTTGACACTGCTTGTTCAAGTTCGCTAGTAGCTTTGTCTCTAGCTATGCAATCAATTCAAAATGGCGAGTGCGAGTCCGCACTTGTTGGTGGTGTCAGCTATCTTTTTAGCCATACCTATTTTGTAGCGTTTTCCCAAGCAGGCATGCTGTCCCCGACCGGGAAGTGCAGGACTTTTGACGAATCTGCAGATGGCTATGTTCGCGGCGAGGGTGCAGGAATGGTTCTGTTAAAACCTCTGGAGAAAGCGCTGGCAGATAGAGACCAAGTCTACGGCGTTATTGATTCCGTGGCTATCAATCATGGTGGAAGCGTATCTACGATCACGTCGCCAAGCCCATATGCGCAAGCCAATGTAGTTAAAGCGGCTATGCAAAAAGCTAACGTTCCTGCAAGTTCAATTACCTACATCGAAGCCCACGGTACTGGTACTCCAAAAGGAGATCCAATTGAAATCAATGCACTGAAAAGAGGGTTTCGGGCTTATGCTCAAGAAACCGGTGAATCGTTGCAATCGGGTGTTTGCGCTTTATCAAGTGCCAAGACCAACATCGGGCACCTCGAAGCAGCAGCTGGTATTGCAGGGCTCATCAAAGGACTTATTTCGATTCGAAAAAAACATCTGCTTCCACTGATACATTTTGAAAGCTTGAACCCACGAATTGCATTGGATGACAGCCCTTTTCGTATTGTCCGAGAAATAGAACGTTGGGATGTTGAAGGTTCAGTTCGGCGGTTTGGGCTGAGTAGCTTTGGTTTCGGAGGCGTCAACGCTCATGCTATTGTATCGGAGCACATAGGGGGAACGGAGCTACATCAAGATCAACCGAGTGAAATGGGGCTTTTTCCCTTCTCCGCTTCTAGCAAAACAGCCCTTCGAAGCTATGCTTTTCTACTGGCTCACTTTTTAAAAAAGAATCCATCAGCCAGAGAGTGTGATTGTGGGTATACTCTCGCTAGGAGGACCAGCCTTTCGCAGAGAATTGTGTTTTCCTACAGTACACGCGCGGAACTGATCCAAAAGCTTGTCGCATGTGCGAACGGAATTGACCCCGAAGTAATACAAGACTTCAGTATAAAAAGCCTTGGCAAATCCGCGCTGGATTGGGTACGGGGGGGCAAGAAAAGTATTTGGGAGATATTCTCGGACCTTCGTCACCATCTTATTCATGTTCCACCCTATCCATTTGATCAACGGGAACACTTTCCGGCCGACTTGCTATCTGAATTCGCACCTCAGAAAAAGGGTACAGATAAAGACTGTCTCGTTGAAATCTATACAGATGATGTAAGGCGAGAGCCGCTTAATCTCGACAAAATGGATAGTGTTGCAAGGGCTCCTATCGTGATCGCTCTTGTTAATGGTGAGTTCGAACAGAAATTAAAAATGCGGATAGATCCTTCGCGCCTGATTTTAGTGTCAGGAATTCCTGACGAAGGCTCTAACTGGTTGGGTTGGTATAAATCCTTTTACAAAACTATTCAGAAGTTACTAGGTCGTACCGAGTCGAGCCACTGTGTTTTACTTTCAGATCACCAACAAGAACTAGTAAGTACTTTGTACGCGCATGCTTTGTCGTTTGACAAAGAATATGGCTTTCCTTGTGCATGGTACCGCTGGGAAGGGGAGTTGGGGCAGTCAGTTGAGGAAGTTGTGGTCTCACTACTAGGCAAATCAGTCGATAAAACGTTTTGCAAGCACATTCGATTGGACGGGCTGGGCAATCCTATTTTGTATGAGGAGGCGGTTCGGGTTCGGCCAATCAAGCTTGGTGTGACAAAAGCGGTTTTCAACGAAACAAAGAAACCAACTATATTGCTTACAGGTGGTGCCGGAGGAATTGGTCAGGTGTTGGCCCAGTATCTAGCAAACACCTATAACGCGAGAATTTACCTACTAGGAAGAAGGTCTGAGGAGCAGCTGCCGGAACGAAGCCTTCTTTCCACCAATGGCTCTTTGCGTTATATACAAGCTGATTGCATCCATCAAGAATCCTTGCAAAATGCCGTGGATAAAATATTGTCCGAAGCAGGTGGTATTGACGTGGTGTTGCACGGCGCGGGTCAGATACGTGACAAAAGTTTGTTCTTTAAAACTGAACAGGATATCGAAGATGTTGCTGCTGGAAAGGTACTTGGTTGTAGCATTCTTGATTCACTAACGGCTGAACTGCCCTTGACACACTTTGTGGTGTTTTCTTCGATTACCGGTTTACTTGGGAATCCAGGGCAAACTGACTATGCTGCAGCAAACCGTTTTCTCAGTGAGTTTGTTGAAAAGCGAAATCGAAAGACTAGCGTGGGTGAACGTAGTGGACGCGCAGTGGCAATCCATTGGCCATATTGGCGGGATGGCGGTATGCAGATAGACGAAGCTCTTGTTGCAATGCTGAGAGAAACAACCGGTACCGAGCCACTCGAAAACGAGCAGGGTATAGCGATTCTTGAATATGCGCTCTCCAAAAGCGTCTCACAACTATGTGTGACGGCTGGTAGCAAGCGATCCATTGAACATGCACTGTGTGGCATTGAGCTAAAGCAAGGGAACGCTTCAGCAGTGAGTCCTTCTAGCACAATCGACACAGTTGTTGCTGTAGTTTCTGAAGTCTCTGGTCTCAATGTGGACGCAATAGATCACGAAGTTCGCTTGTCCGATATCGGTATCGATTCGATCGCCATGCAGGGCATAGCTAGAGAACTTAGTCAACAATTTGATGTTAGTGTCACTAGTGTCACACTATCTAAATATCCATCAGCTAAAGAAATTGCACGATATATTTTATCCTTGTCGGAAGATAATACTAGGCAAAACGAGTTGATCGATGAAAAGCTAGGCGAGAGAAAGCGCCGTGCTGAGCGCAAGCAAGAAAACGGAGAGTCTTGTCAGGAGGTAGGTGGTTGCTCGATCGTTGGGATGTCGTTGAAAGTTAGTGGTTCAAGTGAGTGGCGCGAAGGTTGGAGCTATCTCTCTGATAAATCGGTCTGGCCGCAAAGCTATCCAGAGGAACGCTGGTCGCTTCTTCCTGCGGCGCTGAAGAAAGGGTTTAAACGAGAAAAACTTCGGGGCTACTTCCTCGATAGTGCCTTTGCGTTCGACAACAAGTTTTTTGGCATATCTCGACGAGAAGCGATGTTGATGGATCCTCAACACCGCCTTCTTATTGAGGCTGTTTGGTCAGCAATTACGGATGCAGGGTATAGCCCCGAGGAATTTTCAAAACGACCAACTGCGGTTTTTGTTTGCCTAGATGCGACCGATTATACAGTTGTGGCTGGTCATGACGCTAAGATTGATGAGTTTACAGTGTTTGCCTCGGCATCCTATCTTTCCGCAAACAGGTTATCCCATATCTTCAACCTACAAGGTCCGAGTGAAACGGTCAATGTGGCTTGTGCAAGTGTTTATTCAGCTGTGGATAGGGCCAAATTTTTGATCGATAGTGGGGTCGTTGAGCAAGCAATTGTCGCTGCGGCTCAAATTAACCTTTTGCCCTCTCGGTTTGAAATGCTGGCGCAAAGACAGTTGATCTCTTCCGATGAGGTTGTGGCACCTTTTGATGAATCCGCCAGAGGCTTCCTCAGAAGCGAAGGTGTTGGATGCCTGGTTCTAAAGAATAAGTCCTTGGCAGTCGAAGATCATGACGAGATATTGGCCAATATTCTTAGTACCGCGACATCGCACAACGGCAAAAATTCTTCTCTTACTACGCCTAGCGCGCTAACCAACTACAGCGTAATAGATGCTGCATTTAGAAAGGTGAGTGCCGATCCATGTAGGCTTCGATACGTTGAAGCGCATGGTACAGCATCATCGGTTGGTGATGTTTCCGAAACAGATGCCATTTTAGAGTTTTTCGACACACGCCGTGTTCAGGATTCATGTGCCGTGAGTTCAATGAAAAGCAATATTGGACACCTAGAAGTTTGTTCCGGTATTGCGGCTTTTGCTAGATCCATCTTGGCGATTCAACGAAAGCAGGTTCCTGGTATTCCAGAATTTGAAACACTAAATAAAAGTATCGATGGCAGGCGGCTTTCTATCCAAAACATACCCCAAGACCTTCCGGATCCAGAAAATGTATTGGTGGGATTGCTCGCGTACGGTCTCGGTGGTGTTTCCTCTTTTGTACTGCTCGATCCGTCCTCAAGTTTTAAGGAGGAAGGAGAAAGGGCACGGAGGGATTCGGATGGCAAGTACCAGAAGAGTCACTGGATACTTTTGTCAGCTGATACAGAACCGTCTCTTGAGCGATATGTTACCACTTTCTTAACTGATATCGAACGATACCAGGACCAAACAGAAATCGGTGTTCTGGCTTCAACTTTGCGATTTCACCGATCGCACAGAATTCATCGGTTGGCTGTGCTAGCCAGTAGCTTTGATCAGCTCCAGGACAATTTGATTGGATATTTGAGTGGAGAGCCGCATGATCGTATTTTCGTTTCACATCCGAACAAGGAATGCAGAATCGATAGTAGTGCGAGATCTGAGCTGCCGGCCTATGTCGTCGACTGGCTAGACGGATTGACAAAAGATTCGGAGAACGTTGGCAAAGGACCGCGGTGCTTTTGGCCGCAGTATCCGTTTGATCAAAAAAACAGGCACTTTATCGCTGAAAGCAAAGATAGGAAAGAAATGGCCAACTAGGCAGAGTTGATATACACGTTTTTTAGCAACAAAACATAGTGGAGTGAACTACGTATGCAAAACAATACTGAGATAGTGGTAGATAGTTTAAAGAATATGCTCGCAAGAGCGATGCTACTGGGAATGTCTGTTGGACAAAAAGGCATATCTGATAGTGTATTTGATGAAAAAAATAGTGGATTGGTTTTCGATGTCGCTTCACTTGCAGAGTCAACTCATAAATTTCTCTTGGCGAGTGGACTGGACCAGGTTGAAACAGATAGCGTTATACCGCTCTACAAAGAAATTTCAACACAACGACCACTTGGGAGAGAATAAGAGATGGCTAGCCTGAGCGATGTTCAGATGTTTTTAGTAAAAGAAATTATGGGCGCAATGTATATGTCCGCAGATGAGCTCAATCCCGATGCTTTATTTTCTAGCTATGGGCTTGAATCCACTACCTTGGTGAAAATTGTTGCCAGTGTGAATCAAGAGTTTTCAACACAAATCTCAGTGCAAGATATTTTGCCACATCAAAGCATCAACAGAGCGGCAAGGACCATTTGCGCGCTCCTGGAAGGAGAAAAAGCATGAGTACAAACGCTTCAGCTTACGACTACGTTGATCTGCCACATGCACAGGTCGATGCGTACGACAAGACATTTTTCTTGCGAAATTTCTTTTTGAAACACGATCTATTTCAAGAAGAGTGGAAGCAGCATGAGAACGATATGGCCGCGGCGCTACCGGCTTTAGAAGCAGAGTATGGTGAAATCGAAACCTACGACGCGAGTGACTTTTCATGGCAACAACTTGCTGAAATTTACGCTAGTGATATTCGCCCAATTGTCATCCGTGGTTTTGCCAAGGAACACGATTGCGTACAAAAGTGGACACCAGAATACTTCCGAGACAACTACGGAAACTTCCGCCTTTGGTACTCCACTACCGAGAAGCTTGTAGAAGAAGACGGTACTTCGATGCACGACTACGTTCAAAATGTGCTCGCAGGGGATGTCAGCAGGGCTTACCTTGAAAATCTGTCAGATATTTTTAACGACCACCCGGAGCTGCACGAGCAAATTGGCTTGGACAAGGTTGACGGCTTTCTTGGTGACTTTGCAAGCTACCACAAAATAGCACAGTTGTTTATTGGTGGTGCGGGAACCGGTGCAGTGTTCCATTGTGCCAATGAACTCAATTGTTTCATCAATATCTACGGACAGAAAGAGTGGACCTTTGTTCATCCAAAGTACTCTGCAGCGATGTACAGCTCCATTTTCAATAAAGGTATTTTTGTAGGATCACTGGTGAAGCACAACGCACCAGTTGGTTTCTTGGAAAACAAACAGCCGTTGTACAACCGAATTCCAAAGTTGAGGATCGTTCTGCAGCCAGGCGACATGCTTATAAACCCGCCATGGTGGTGGCATGCGATAAACAATCTGCCGCCCGTTTCTATTGCTATCGCCTCGCGTTGGAAAATTGAGTTGCCATACCAGCGCCAAAATCCTCTGTATGATTTTGTGCAGTCGTTCCGAGAAGAGCGACTAACGCTAGAAGGTAAAAAAATGTCTGAAAGTGATGTTGTGGTTCCAGACAGCGAGCTGCGCAAAAAATATGTGTCTTATCGTGAGATGGGCTGGGCTGGTAGCGAAGCGTAGTACCAGGCGCTGTTGTGTAATCCACAGTATTTAAAAGCTTGCAGGTTGTCGCTATGCACGTGGGCCATCAGTTTCTGAAGTATTGCTGGCCAACGTGTGAAGAAACTGTTTGATCAATACAGGTGTGTAGAAAATGAAGTCCTTTCAAGAAAGTACGGTAAAAGAGAAGTTCGACTCCTTTCCAAAAGAACACAAGAAGGCACTGCTTGCAATACGGGAATTGGTTTTCGATGTGGCTCAATCGACTGAAGGGGTAGGCCCGCTCGTTGAGACGCTAAAGTGGGCCCAGCCAAGCTACATTACGGAAAAATCAAAATCAGGAAGTACTGTTCGTGTCGATCGCTTTGGAGAACACAAGGTGGCGATTTTTTTTCATTGCCAAACAACGCTGGTTGATTCGTTTCGCGGCATTTTTCCACACTTGGTTTACTCTGGTAACCGTGCGATTGTGCTTGATCCGCACGAACCAATTCCAGAGTTTGAATTGCGAGCGTGTATTGAAATGTCTCTTTTGTACAAGCTAAAAAAAAGAAGAAGAAATAGTTATGGGCATTGAGGAACTAGCCATGCGTGTTCAAACGATATCTGTGTTTCCCGGTCAGGGTTCCCAGTTTGTGGGAATGGGATTGGAACTATTTCGGAAATACAGGCATCACGACAACCTTGCTAAGAAAATATTGGGATATTCTCTTTCGGATCTATGCAATGGAGCAACGGGAGATTTGATGCAGACAAGTTTCACGCAACCAGCACTCTTTGTTGTCAACGTATTGCAGTACTTGGAAGACTTGGATTGCTTCGAGAAACGCGCTGATATGTTTGCAGGCCATAGTCTTGGGGAATACTGTGCATTGTTTGCCGCAGGTGCATTTGATTTTGAAACAGCCCTCAGGGTTGTTCAAGAGCGAGGCAGGCTGATGGCAAGTTGTCAAGGGGGGAAAATGGCTGCGATAAAAGGTGTTGATAGATCCACGGTTGAATCGTTGATTGAAGATAGTCCCCAGAACTCAATAGCGATTTCCAATATTAATTCGCCACTTCAACATGTTGTCTCTGGTACAGAAGAAGATATTGTAGCCTTTGAGGAGTATGTACTGAAAGCAGGTGCCGGCTTTTACGTACTAGATGTAAGCGGTGCCTTCCATTCCCAAGCGATGGCGGAAATAGCCGAGCAGTTTCAGCAATACTTGTCTGGCGTAGAGATATTTCCGTTAAAGGTGCCGGTTTTATCGAATGTGACTGCGGAGTTCTACGAGATGGATAGACGAGATCACGTTGTGGAACTCCTGGTGAAGCAGCTGTACTCACCAGTTCAATGGCAGCAATGCATGGAAAATATTCCAGAGTGTGGAGAAATTGTATTTCGTGAGCATGGGTCCAAGCCCGTATTGACGAAGCTTGCGCAACAAATATTTCCAGAAATTAAGCTTGTCCTTCAAACGCACGGAATGGGGCAGGCAGGGAGTACATCGCAAAAATTACCGGATATCACACCAGTGAACGTGCACTAATCGAGAAGTAAAAAACGAATTTTTCGGGCGGAATTTAATTTCCGTCCTGGGCTGGTCTGCGCCAAAAAAACGTGAATGTAGTTCATTGTTGGCTGAAGTAGACGATATCACTAGGAGAATTGACTGTGGATTGTTCAATTGTGGGTGTTGCCGCTCGTTTTGGTGAAGATATTTCATTAGGGGAGTTTTGGAAAACCTTGCGTGAAGGTGGTTCGTTTATACAACCAATGAGCAAGGATAGACGGGAACTTGGGGAAATAGGTGCGTCGTATCACTGGGGGGCTCCAGATTGTGTTCAGGGTATGTACCTGAACGATATTGATACCTTTGACAGGCACATGTTTCCGATGTCGGTTCCCGCAATAATGTTTGCTGATCCTCGGCAGAGGATGTTTCTTGAAGTTTGCTGGCGTGCGATTGAGGACGCAGGCTTGAAGGTATCAGACCTGTCTGGAAAGCGGGTCGGTGTTTTTGTTGCTCAAGATGGATGGTACCTGAGTTCCTATGTCAATCGGATTCCGGAGGAGCACCGAGATAATCAAGAATTCATAGTTCCTGGAAACGATCCCTGTTTTCTGGCAAACCGGGTTTCGTTCTTTTTCAATTTCACCGGTCCGTCAACTGTTATTGATACTACATGCTCTAGTGTTTACGTAGCTTTAGATTCTGCGTGTAAGTCGCTCCAGAACGGTGAGTGTGACTACGCCATTGTTGGTGGCGTTTCGCTTTTTCTAGACCCTTGGAATGATGGTGAGACTTCAGCTACTCCATTTGAGACGTCGGATAGCGATGTGTTCAGCTTTTCCTCAAAAGCAGCAGGCTATCGAACCTCGGAAGGTTGTGGGGCCATCGTCCTTCAGCGACATACGCCTGAGATTGCTCGACAGCATGCTTTGTACGGCATAGTTCAGGCTACTGGATTTAACTCTGGAGGAAAAACCAACTCCTTTGCCCAACCGAATATAAAGCAACAAATTTCCCTGTTTCGTGAAGTCCTCAATAAGGCAAATCTAAGCTCAGACCAGATTAATTACATTGAAGCCCATGGGGTGGCTTCACAAACGGGAGATGCGACAGAAGCAAATGCCCTGATCGAAGTTTTTCAGAGAGATCCTTCGTCGAAGCCCTGCTATGTCAGTACGATTAAGCCAAACATAGGGCACAACCATGCAAGCTCAGGAATATATGCATTGCTAAAAGCGTTGCTTGCATTCCGTTACTCTGAAGTACCCATGATTCGAGGACTAAACCTGGAGGAAATGAATTCTGATATTCCCGAAGATACCCGGGGTATGTGGTTCCTGAATCATACAGCGGATTGGCCATCGCTTGCAGATGCGGCTTCACCTCGCTACGCGTTCTTAACCAGCTATGGGTTTAGCAATGTCAACGCCGCCGTTGTCTTGAGAGAACCAGAGAATTTCTCTGCCAGCGAATCAGACGGACATTTCCTTCCAGTAGCACAACGAAATTACCTGATTTGCCTTTCTGCCAGAACAGAGTCGCAAGTGCAGAAACAAGTTCAAAATCTTTGCGCTTTCTTGGAAGACAATACATCGAAACATGGGACTGAGGGTGTATCGTGTGAGCAAATCGCGTGGACACTGAATGTGGGCCGGGATGCGATGGAACACCGCTGGGCAGCGGTTGTAGGTTCTATTGAAGAGTTGCGACAAATTCTCTACGAATTTATTGCTGAGCCCAGCAAGATTTCAGACAAGGTTTTTCAAGGAAAAGATGAAAAAAGTGCCGTTTTAGCTGCACTTGCGAATGATCCCTCCGACCTTGATTTAATTGTCGCACACGCGTTTTCTAACGGGAACTTGGCGAAGGTTGCGGCACTTTGGTGTGCAGGTGTTGACGTCCAATGGGAGACTGTATGGGGTCAAAATTGTCCCGCACGAGTGTCCCTACCGACTTACCCCTTTGCGCAAGATAGATATTGGGTGCCGGAATCAACCGGTGCTGCACAGAAGAGTATTCGCGGTAACAAATCAGATTATCTGCATCCCTTTTTGCACAAGAACACGTCCAATTTTAACGAGCAACGTTTTAGTACGGTATTCAGTGGCGACGAGTTTTGCCTGACAGGGCACGTCATTCATGGATTAAAGGTATTGCCTGGTGTGGGTCACTTGGAACTAGCCAGAGCGGCCGCGCATCAATCGTATGTAAATACACAAGATACCTGTGGCGGTAGTTCCTTTGGCTTGAGTATTAAAACGGTTGTCTGGGCCAACATTATTGGTGTTGTTGACAAGCCAAAGTTAGTACATATTCGAATGATTCCTCAAGACGATGGGGATGCACTATATCAACTGTACAGTGCTGATGAAGAATCCAAACAGGAAGTTGTTCACAACGCTGGCTTTGCACGAATGAAGGGGTTTGAGCCAGCGCCCACGCTAGACATTGCGGCACTGAAGTCAAAGTACTTTTTAAACGAGTACTCACCAAGGCGCTACTACGATATGTACTACGCTCTGGGGCTGTATATGGCGCCCGATTATCAGGGTATTGAAGAGCTGTATATAGGAATCGAACACGTGCTAGCCAAACTTTCCTTGCCGCAAGCCTTGGAAAGTACACGAGATCAGTTTGTACTGCATCCTTGCTTGATGGATGGCGCGTTGCTTTCGTCAGTGGGCCTGCTGATGGGCTTCGGAAATTTAGATAAGCCAGTACCACCAAAGTGTCTGATTCCTTTCGCGCTTGATGAAATTGAATTTCACGACGAGTCATCGCCGTTGTGCTGGGCATGGATCAGTTACAGTACTGGCAGTTCGTCCACTGATCCTTTTCCGAAGGTTGATGTTGATTGTTGTGATAAAAATGGAAAAGTATGCGTTCGTTTTAAAGGGTTTAGTTGCCGCGGCCTCGGAGATGACAAAATTTTAGAACATTTAGAAGAACCATATCTTTTGGAACCATCATGGCAGGCCGTCGACGCTATTTCATTTTCTAAGCAGGAAAAGGCTGATTACCAAAAACAAATTCAAGTGTTCTGTGGTTTTGAGGATCTCGGTTTTGAAAGCGATGCTCGGGCTATAGGGCAAGAAATACAAAGGTTGATTTTCCCCAAACTTTCGCAGACTGACCACAGTGGTGAACAACAGGTACTAGAAGTCTGCAACGAAATTCAGAACATTCTTGATCGTGAGCCTGCTGAACCGCTGTTGATACAAGTCGTTGTTGCAGAGTCCGATGATACCCAATTGTATGCTGGCGTTTCTTCTGCATTGAAGTCTGCTTTTCAACAGAACGCAAACATCATTGGCCAGCTCATATATTCGGACACCGTTGTAGACTTGGAAAAAAAGCTAAGGGCTGAAGCAAGCGCTCCACTGTATCAGGATATTCGTTTCAAGGCTGGTAGTAGGGAAGTTCTTGGGATGATCGAATCCCCTTCGATGCAGAACTCAGTGTTCAGCGACATTCCATGGCGTGATGCGGGTGTTTATTTGGTGGTGGGCGGTCCTGGTAGTGCTGCGAAAATAATCGCGAGTGACATCGCTTCCAGCGTCCACAATCCCGTTGTCGTATTGGCATCCCATATGCCGGACTCTCAGGCTGTACTACCCGAAGTTGAGGGAGCAACGATCACATACCGTGAAGTAGAAGAAAATGAGCCTGGTCAATGGTCGAATATGATTGCAGCGCTTGAAACCGAATTCGGCATTGTCAACGGTATTTGCTACTGTGTCGATGCGCTGCAAGCGGTCGGTGGTGATGCCTATCACTCCGCAATATTGACTGCCAAAGCCCTTCAGAAGATCGACCAAGCTACACAAAATAATCCACTCGATTTCTTTGCTACCGTGTCCAGTCGGATAGGGGTACTAGGCAAAGCACACTTCGCTGCTCATGCTGCAATACATGCTTTTGCGGATTCCTTTGCCGTCCATCGTTGTCAGCTTGTGGACCAACAAAAACGATTCGGCCAGAGTTTCTCACTTGTGTTGCCCTGGAATTCTTATGATGGCAATAGCGCTGAAGGACCAGTATCGCGGATGGTTCTGAAATCGCTGTACAGAGCTTTTAACTCAGGTGTTTCAGGGTCTGTCGTAGCTATGGAAGGAGGGGATATAGAGCGCTTTCGTTTGGAAATGTTTGGCAAGCGACCGCACTTTGAACAGCCGCTAGAGGGAGACGGTCCACTATCACAACCTGTTCAGGAAACCGTAAATCTTTCTCAACCACAATCTCAAAGCGAAATTGCGGATGTTTCACAACTTCGGGTACAAGCAGTAAGCATCTTAAAAGACACGGTCTCCAAAATCATACAACTTCCAATTGAGGAAGTTGATGAAGACGCATTGATGGAGAAGTACGGAATTGATTCAATTCTGTCAATCAAATTGACGGAAGAGCTGGAAAAAATCTTCGGTGTACTATCTAAAACACTGTTTTTCGAATATCTCACCATTTCAGAGCTAGCTGACTATTTTGCAAAGCATTTTTCGGCAAAACTAGCTGAAGTAAGCGGTGCGAATAGCGCACCGAGTATGCAGGTCAAAGGCGCTTCCACTCAGAGCAATGTCACACCTTTGCCAGTACCAAAGAACCGACTGCGAGTGATCGAAAACAGCACTACAGCATCAACATCTGAGCAAACAAATAGTGATGATATTGCCATCGTTGGCCTGGCTGGACGCTATCCCCAGGCGCGGACAATGGAAGAGTTCTGGAATGTGCTGGCAGAGGGCGTTGATTGTGTTACGGAAATACCCGAAGACCGTTGGGATAACAGTCAGTACTTCAATACTGATAAAGGCTACCGCGGAACGACCTACGGAAACTGGGGTGGTTTTATCGACGGTGTCGATGAATTTGATCCTCTGTTTTTTAATCTTTCACCGCGCGATGCATGTCTGATGAGTCCCCAAGAACGTTTGTTTCTGCAGTGTTCTTATGAAGCGATACAGGACGCCGGCTATACACGTGAAACTCTCGCAAGGTTCGATAGTTCAGGTATGGCCAGCAGTGTTGGTGTCTACGCTGGTGCAATGTACGGGGAATACGAGTTTTACAGCGTCGAAGAGATAGCAAAAGGTCGAGTGCTGGACCAATCCGTTGTTACTGGCAGTTTCGGCTCAATTGCAAATCGAGTATCCAGCTTTTTGAACCTACATGGTCCCAGCTTGGCGGTGGATACCATGTGTTCTTCTTCCCTGACTTCAATTTATTTGGCATGTCAAGACCTTCGGTTGGGCAAAAGCGCAATGGCGATTGCTGGCGGTGTGAACGTCTCTATTCATCCAAACAAATATCTTATTTTATCCCAATCCAAATTTCTCTCCGAGGTAGGCCGTTGTCAGGCCTTTGGAAAAGGTAGCGAGGGCTATGTGCCTGCTGAAGGTGTCGGCGTTGTAGTGCTCAAACGACTACAAGACGCCGTTGCAGACAATGACCATATTTACGGCGTAATTAAAGGAGTTGCCATCAATCACGGAGGTAAAACAAATGGCTACACCGTGCCCAATCCAGTTGCCCAGGCAAACGCGATTGAACTCGCTATTCGTGAATCCGGGGTGAACGCAGATGATATAAGTTATGTTGAGGCTCATGGAACAGGGACCTCACTGGGAGATCCGATTGAGGTTGCGGGCCTAAGCAGGGCATTTGCCAAATTTACTGACAATACAGGCTTCTGCGCCATTGGTTCAGTGAAGTCCAACATCGGTCACTGTGAGAGTGCGGCCGGAATCGCTGGCTTGACAAAGGTGCTGTTGCAAATGAAGTACAAACAGTTGGCGCCTTCATTGCACTGCGAAGAACTAAATCCAAATATCGATTTTGCTAAAACGCCTTTTACCGTACAGCGGACGCTATCTAACTGGAACCCGTCGGGTTTGTGCGGAGAGGAAAGGAGTTCTGCTGATGACAGTGGACCTAGAACGGCTAGTATCTCTTCCTTCGGTGCAGGCGGATCAAACGCCCATCTTGTTGTTCAAGAATACACACAACCTAAAAAAGTACAGGACAACTATATTGGGTTTGCAACAGTTTTGGTTCCCCTGTCAGCAAAGAGTAGTGATCAACTACTGCAGTCTGCTTCGCACCTCGCGAACCATGTTCGAACGGAGATCGCGGCAGAGCAAAGAACTCCAGAACAGACGCTTCGCGACATGTCCTATACATTGCAGGTTGGTCGAGAGTCGATGGAAGAACGAGTTGTTTTCGTGGTCGATAGTCTAGAGGACTTGCTCAATGAATTGGATGTCTTTAGCTCTGGGCGTGCGACTTCTTTGAACTTTATTCGAGGTCAAGTAGATAAAGCTAGGAAGGGAGAAACACCGCCGGTTGTGAATGAAAATGTATTGCAACTGTCTGCGCAAGAGCAGCGCGAAGGTTTCAATGAAATTGCTGCCCATTGGGTTCGAGGCGTTGAGATTGATTGGGAGACACTATACTCGCAGCATCCTTCGGACAGCCGTCCAAAGAAACTGAGCCTTCCCACATACCCTTTTACGCGGGAACATTATTGGGTTCCAACATCTGAAGATCGTCGGTTTCCGCTTAGAAGAGCGACGGAAACGGCCAAGGCCCATGAACGCCTTTTCTTTACCTGCGATTGGGAAAAGCGAGCTACTCCAATATACGATACAGATGAACTGGGTTCCAATGGAAGTTCTCGGTTGACCGATGTAGTCATACTTGGTTCTGAACTCGAAAATACTAGTGCTTTAAAAAAATCTCCCAGTGTTCGATCAATAGCGTTTCTAGACCAAGCGCCAGATGACTTTGAGAACTTTCAGGCTGGATTGCTTCTGGTACTTCGTCGTGCCAGGGAGTTGGTAGAAGATCATGAGCCCAGAGGCTTAGTCGTGCTTGCGCCTTGGCTAGAACGGGGTTATCCATACTTGGGCTTGAGAGGAGCACTCAGAACAATAGCAATGGAGTACCCCCAACTAAAAACAAAACTTGTTTTTGATGAGGGCCTTTCAATAGGTAGCAGTTTACACACCGTATTTGCTCATCTTGAAACTGAAATCCGTTGGCAAGATGCCGAAGACACTGTTGCATACACCACTGGTGGTGGACGCATGGTCGTAGTGCAAAAAGAAGTTGTCTTTTCAGAAAACACCGCACCTCCACTTTTTGCTGGAAGAGAATCCCCGGTATGTTTAATCACGGGGGGATTGGGAGGCCTTGGCAACATTTTCGCTCGCTTTTTCGGTGAAAGGTATGGCGCAAGGTTAGTACTTACCGGCCGTTCACAATTGTCTCCTGAAAAAACAGCAATGTTGGAAGATCTCCGAAAAAACAATATTAGTGTTGACTATGTGGAATGCGATTGTAGTGACGAAAGTGACCTACAGAGACTTGTAGCGGAGATTCAAAACCGTTATGGGGGGCTTCATGGTGTTGTGCATTGTGCGGGTGTACTACAAGATTCATTGCTGTTGAACAAAACAGAGAGTGAGGTTTCTCTAGTTTTGTCTGCGAAAGTCAAATCCGCTTTGCTACTCGACGAGTTGACCAAGCAATTCTCTCTAGATTTCTTCGCGCTGTTTTCGTCTTTAGCCTCGCTCGGAAATGTGGGGCAATTTGACTACGCTTCAGCGAACAGCTTTCTAGATAATTTCGCTGCAATTCGTTCCAATCAAGTTGCCCGAGGAGACCGTTCGGGGAAAACGGTATCTATCAATTGGCCGCTTTGGCGAGAAGGTGGAATGACGGTCGAGGAAGCAATTGAAGCGCAAATGTATAGCAGATTTGGCATAGTCCCACTAGATACAGCTACTGGAATTGATGTCTTTGAATTTGCAATGAATTCGTCCTTTTCTCAGTTGGGTGTAATGGAGGGCGATAGAGAGAAAATGAGTACTTACTTGCGATTCAATCGCAAGCTTGAAACAGCAATACCTGAAACTATAGAACGGCCGCTGTTAGATGCTCAGCCTTTGGAGAACCAAAGTAGAAGAAAAGAAGAGATGGTTAACGTACTGCTTTCGGGATTGTCTGACATTTTAGGGATGAAACCGGAGGAAATAGACCATTCGCGCAACTTTAAAGAATACGGTATGGACTCAGTTCGGCTGGCAGAACTGGCAGACTTTGTCAGCTCGAAGTTTGATGGAAGCTACACCAACGCAACACTACTGGATTTAAATACTATTGAAAAAATATGCTCTCACGTACTTGAGCAGGAGAGTATTTCAGTTCCGCAACTATCGGCAGACACTCAAGGGATTGGTGAGCCTGATGTTCGTGATTCAAGCGAGAAAGATGAATCCGATGCTTTGGCCATCGTTGGGTTTGATGGGCGTTTTCCCGGTGCTGACACGACTCGTGAATATTGGCAAAACCTCTGTAGCAAAGAAATATCGATTCGAGGAATCGAAGACAAAGATTGGGTAGATCGAGGTATTGGTTTTCAGCCTCACCAGGAAAATTCTGAGCAGAGGATGAAGGCATCCGGATTTCTGTCCGGTGTAGATCAATTCGACGCCGCTTTTTGGAATCTGGATAGATCGACAGCTAGTCAGATGGATCCACAGCAAAGGTTGCTAATGCGCAGTATATGGCACTGTATTGAAAAATCAGGATATAGCCTAGACAAGCTTACGCATAAAAAAGTTGGGTTGTTTGTGGCTGTTGATTCTACCGAGTACAAGTCGATGCTCAAGTCCAATGGGAGTGACCTAAAAGACCTGCAGGCGGGTCTTAGCCTAGGAATGATGGTAAATCAGATCTCGCATTTCTTTAACTTCACTGGCCCTAGTGAGATTGTTGACAATGCGTGCGCAAGCTTCTACGCGGGGGTAAAGAAAGCGCAAAATGCCATGAAAGTGGGAGATTGTGATGTCGCTATTGTCGGTGCGGTAAAGGTCATGCTGGACTCAATGGAATTCTATGTTCGTGATCAGGGTGGGATTATCAGCAGGTCTGGACATATGGCTCCGTTTGATGCCGACGCTGATGGCTATGTACGAGGCGAAGGTGTTGGCTGTGTGTTTCTCAAGCCATTGTCACAGTCGTACAAAGATTTGGATCAAGTGCACGCGGTCGTCCGTGCGGTCGGAATTTCGCACAATGGCAATAATTCCCTCACTTCAATGACCCCGAGTGTAGATGGTCAGGAATCAACAATTAGAGCGGCTCTTGCTACAGCTGGGATAGAGGCGAGCACCGTAGACTATATCGAAGCTCATGGTTCGGCTACACAGTTTAATGATGCGAGTGAGATCGCGGCGTTCAAGCGGGTGTTTCGGAACACGGAGAACACATCCAGAGCTAGTGCGCCCTGCGTCGTCAGCACCGTAAAAGGTAACATTGGCCACCTCGAAGCTGCCTCAGGTATGGCTGCTTTGATTAAGGTAGTATTGGCATTAAAAAATAAAAAAATTCCACCTATAGCGTCCTTTTCCAAGTTGCCCCCTTCAATATCGCTCAGCAACTCCCGCTTGGAGCTATCCACTTCCCTGTTGGATTGGTCTGCGCCGTTTTCTGGAACGGATTCTCCGAGAAGGGCCTGCCTGAATTCGATTGGCATTACCGGTGTCAATGCACATCTGGTTCTTGAGGAAGCGGCGGAGTATCACAGAGAAGTTAAGCGAGTTGCGCAACTGGGTGAAGCAGGGTATCAAATCGTTTTGGTATCTGCCAAAAGTGAAAGTGCACTCCATGCTTACCTATTAAAGTGGCGGGACTACCTTCGTAAAGTCGTTTTAGAGAAACGGAAAAATACTTCAACGCTTCTGAGAGACATTGCCTATAGCTCGCAAATGGCAAGGGTCCAGATGAAGCATCGCCAAGCCTTCGTTGTCAGCTCTCCAGGACAACTACTTCAGTATGTTGAGCAATGTGTTGAAGGAACAAAATTCGTTTCTGATGCCGGGTTGGCTGTTTCCTCCTCATATCAGCCCAGTGAGGGCGTGGTCGAGAATTTTAGTTTTGACTATACAGAATCATTTGTAGAGCTAAAAGATATTGCCATGAAGTGGGTAGGATCCACGTTTTTCAATTGGCAATATTTTTCTGCGGGCAGAGGCATCTATATAGACATTCCAGAATATCCCTTCCAAGAAGAGAGGTTCTGGTACTTTGACGACAGTTCTACGTCAAGCGAAATCGATTCGTTTGCAATCTTATGTGAGGAAACATTCTGATGGAAAAAAACGAAATTATTTTAAATTATTTGATGAGATCTGCATGTGAAGCTCTGGGAAAAGATATCAATGTCGAGTCTGCAAGTCATATCCAAGACCTCGGGTTTGACTCAAAAACATTGGTGATATTCTGTGACCTAGTTTCGAGCGCACTGCACGAAGAAATACATCCAGGTGTGTTCTTTGAATACGAGACTTTGGAATTGTTTGCCAACTATTTGTTGGAGTACAAGGGAGAGTCGGTAGAACGTCTCGTTGCCGTCTTGGCTAAAGACCGTGCCTGTGAAACAAGCACAACACCCGCTACCAATAGCGTTAAAGCGGCGGAGGATGATGTTTGGAAGACGTTCGATCTGGAAAACGGGGATTTGAGCGTGACAAACGTTGAGCATGGTAATAGCCAGACAGCGATGGGCGGTGAGGCCAACGGCATCCCTGTGATCATCGGCGGCGGTATTTCTGGTATGTTGATCAGTCATAGTTTGTGTAAAGCGGGAGTTCCGCACGTCATCGTTGGTAAGCCAGAAATCGGGGATTCTCCAAAACTTGGTGAATCTATGACAGAAGTTGTCAGTATAGAATTCACTCGGAAATTTCCTCACCTGTCGCAGTATTTTTTCCCGAAAAAATTCACGCCTTTTTACATGGGTGACTTGGTGGCCGGATTGCGATTTAAATTTTTCGAATCTCTATCATCAATCTTCCTTGAAGAAAACGAGGCACCAAAACAATTCATTCATGTCGACAGAATTGGTTTTGACCGAGCTATCTACGATGAAATCGTAAACGCAAGCGAGTGCACCTGGGTGGATTCACTGGTAGATGAGCTTGAATATTCGAGCGATTCAGACAGTGTAGCGGCCTTGCACCTTCAGAACGGTCAAGTACTCACACCTTCTTTTGTGTGGGATTGCACCAATCATGTTCGGCTTCTTGGTCGAAAAATCGGGCTGCCTTCTCAGGAATTAGACGCAAGACGTGAAGTCGTCTTTACTCACTACTCGACCAAAGGTGCGGACAGTGTTTGCGAAGCAAGTGATCATCCTTGGATGCATGCAACCTCGCTGCTTCGGGCAGACCAAGAGTTTGACGATTTAAAGGGCGTTTCATGGTTGATTCCACTCGGTAGCTACGTCTCCGTCGGTATTAGCATGATGCCAGAAGATATCGGGGACCGAACTTCTGAGGAAATTATTGCGCTATTGACAAAGGCGTACAAGCGTCGTGGGCTAGACTACTCTAAGCTTTTCCCGCTACGTAAGGAAGTGGTACATGTCCCTTCTCAGCATTTTATCTATGATCGTTTCTATGGAAATAACTGGGCGCTCGTTGGCGGTAGTTCTTCGAGCACTTGGTTTACATCTGGCTCTAACCTTAGCATCGTAGCGTTCATGGCTTCGATCGCCGAAAAGATTTTGAAGGATACCCCGACTTACGGTGAGTACTACTCAAAACACATTCAGGGATTTCTACGAACACAAGAAATCTACAACACGTTCATGGATTCGAATACAGGAACCGTGGACGCTATTCGATTCCTGTCAGGAATCATAGAACAAGCTCGCAGTCGGATTTCTTCGTTTTTTATTCTCGGTGAAGGGACAGGGGAAAAGAATTCAGATATTGCACGAAGTCTGTGGGAAGAAACAGTGTCTATTGACCGAAATTACTTCGAATTCCTTCGTCAGATTGCCGTACACGCCAGCCCGGATTCAAGGGATCAGCAGACGAACGCAATATTTATGAAGCTTGAGGAACTTCAAAACACTGAGGAAAAGATACGGCTTCCCTACCTGCGGGAAAACCGCGTACGTGAAGATAAACCTGAATTGTTCCAGCACATCGCCTAGTCCCTGGATCCTACAATGAATAATTTCCCAAGTTACAACTGTAGTGGAGAAAACAAGAGTATTTTGCTGCGCTACTTTAAAGCCTGGAGCGGTGATCTTCCGCTAGACAGGTTTGAAGCGTTGTTGGCTTCGGATTTTGTTTATTACTCGCAAGGTGTTGAGATACATGGTGCTTCAGGCTATTGGGAATATTTGGAAAGAATCAGGGCGACAGCTCCAGGGTTAGCGCTAGTACCGGAAATTGTTTTTTGTGAAGAAGACTTCCTGGTTGTCTACTTTCGTTGGCATGCTGATCTCTGGCATCGAGATATTGTTGGCGGAAAAAAATATTCTAATTTTTGCAAGATGGTACTAAGAATCCATAATCGTAAGATCTCCGCCAAGTGGGAACAAGCACAGGATTTTATTTTCTTATCAGGAACGAGTGCGTTGCCGGTCAGGTTTTCCTATCCTCGGGTGCTGACAAAAAGTATCTATGAGAAAATAGGTGACATTGTTGTTGCGAGTGATGATTCAAAAACCCACGCAATGTCGGGTTTGGTTAAGAAAGTCATTGATTGTGCCTTCGGCCACCGTCCACTCAATAGTATCGAAAAATTTGTTGCCAAGGATGTCAAGTTTATCAATGGAAATAGAACCGGTAAGGGCATATCCGAATGGAAGACATTTGCTTTCGCTATTCGAACGGCTTTTCGAACTCACCCGCCACAGAGATTTGATGAACTTGTAGTGAGAGAGGGAAACAGTGTTTCCATCTATCTGCGAATTGGCATCAAAGAGGAGTCTCCGTATTTGCTGGCCGGGTTCGATGGTATGGTGGCAGCGATGAGGCTCGAAATCATAGATTTCAAGGTACAGAAAATAGAGACCTATGAGGAAAACTACCTATTTTTCCTGGGTACCTGCTTCGAAGAACATGAATTTCGTGTGGCGAATCTGTTTAAAGGTCGTCGTGATCCTCTCGCCTCAAGCCTACCCCAAGCACTGCAACAAGAAAGGGTAAGTGGTTCTGGGGAGAGCTGTGAAGAAGTAGCTGTTGTAGGTATTGCGGGGCGTTTTCCAAAAGCAGACAATATTGAAGATTTTTGGTCGAAATTGGAGACGAAAGACAGCTTCGTATCTACGCTGCCAAGAGATCGACCCGGATTGGCAAATAGCACAAATACAAAGTATGCCAGTGTTATTGCTGATGTTTTCTCATTCGATGCGGAGTATTTTCAAATTCCACCGGTTGCTGTGGAGTACATGGACCCACAGCAGCGGTTGCTGTTGGAAACGATCGTGCAAAGCATTGATGACAGCGGGTATTCCAACAACGATTTTTCCGGGAGCAAGACAGCCGTCTTTACCACGTCTCTATCCAGCGACTATGAAAAACTGCTGCGAGATGCTGGCGTTGAACAAAATTTTTACTACTGGGCCGGCAATGAGCCCTCAATGTTCTCGGCGAAGATAGCCAGGTTCTTAGATATTCAAGGCCCGACAAAAAATGTCTTTGCAGAGTGCACTGGTGGTTCAACGGCACTTCATGAAGCTTGTCAACTGATAAAATCAGGCGAGGTTGAGCAAGCGATTGTCGGTGGTACCAGCCTTTTTCTTCATCCGTATGGTTTTTCAGTGCGCGAGGAAGGGTTGTTGACAGAGGAAGCATTTTCGAAGGTTTTTAGTGCGGATAGTAGGGGACAAATACGCAGCGAAGCAGTGGTATCAGTTGTTTTAAAGTCGTTATCTAAAGCCATCGCCGATCACGACCACATTTATGGAGTTATCGCTGGCTCCGCAGTGAATAACAGCGGAAAAACATTTTCTCTGATCGCCTCAAATGTAGAAAAGCAAGCGGCCGCTATACAGTCTGCGCTTAGCAATAGTGGTTTAACTCCAGACTGTGTTTCTGCTGTGGAGTGCAATGCCTCCGGGGTACGAGAAGGAGACTATTCTGAGGTTTCTGCACTCAAGAAAGTGTTTTCCAGCGCTGACGACATATACCTGTCCACGGTTAAGTCTGCAATTGGCCATGCTGAGGCAGCATCTGGATTGGTTTCGCTGGTGAAGGTGCTTCAACAGTTCAAGCACGAGAAGATACTCGCGATTCAAGGCCTTGAAGACGTTGACTCCGGTCTCGCGATTGAGGAAACCAACCTTGTGCCCGTGGTCGAGCACATTGCTTGGCAAAGTGATAGGCCGAGGGTCGCCGGTATTAATTCGTTTGCAGGTGGTGGCTACAACACCCATTTAGTCGTGAGGGAGTACGTCGATGAACAGGTTCACTACCATTCCTTCGATCAGGACCACACACCATTGCTATTCATGCTATCAGCACAGAGCCAGCATGGACTTGCCGATTATTGTAAAAAGCTTCACGACTACTTGATTGGCCATCCACAGACAAACCTACGCGATTTTTCCTATTCACTTTATTGCAGGCAAGCAAGAGACTACCGACTTTCGATTGTTGCAGATAGTGTTGAGCAGCTTGTCGAAGCTCTTGCACGGTTTGCCAGCTTTAGGGAATTTGCTAGCAGTGCCGAACGCTCTATTAATGAAAATCCAGAACAGATTTGCCTGTCTCCCCCAGACCAACAGCACACACCTAGTTCGCTGCAAGCAATTGGAGAGTCATGGTGTTGTGGACAAGAGATAGATTGGCCGAGCGACGCTTTAAGTCCGCCTGCAAAGCGAGTGGGAGGCATTCCGGCTAGGGGGTTTTTCGGAGATCACTACTTCCCTCCAAAGGGCGTAAAAAGCGCGGAGAATCCGGGAGGACTTTTTGTTGAGCGCTTTATGTTTTCCGGGGATGAGATATTTATTTCTCAGCACTGTGTAGATGGGCGCCACTTGTTGCCAGGGGTTGTGCAGTTGGAGCTGGCTCGCGAAGCCGCATACCGCGCGAGCGTAGCGGGTGAAAACCTTGGAGAGTCGCAAGCGGAGCAGGTGTTTCCGTTTGTGACGAAAATTACAAATCTTGCCTGGTCGTCAGTGGTCGTCTATGACCACCAGTCAACTGGTAGCTTGGATATTGAAGTTCGCCTTACGCCAAAAACCGTATCACAAAATAGCAGATCGTTTTCGTTTGAAGTTGCAGATACCAATAACGTTGAGTTGTCCAGTGCCGGTGTTTCCTGCTTTGGCGAGGTCCAAACAATGGGTGGTGTAGAACAACCCATTTTGGATACAGCACTGTTCAACCAACAACAGTGTTCAAGGCTTTTAGATGCTGAAAGTAGCTATAACGTTTTAGGCTTGATGGGTATTGAAATCGGAGACGACTATCGAACAATACAATCGATTGGTATACAAAGCGAGGACAACCAGCAAACGCAGGTGATTGCTAAGCTGGAAAGCCGCTTTGCGAATCAGCACGCTGTTGAACAAGAGGGCAGTGGAGTTGCATACATCCTACCTCCATCCATCGTAGACGCATCCCTTCAGGCCAGCTTTATCGGATTGATTTCTTTCGAACATCTGCAATCGTTGGACCGGGTTCCGGTTCCTTTTTCTGTTGATGAAATTAATATTTACTCCGCAGTTCCTGCTGCCGTCTGGGTTCTGATTCGCCAATCTGCAAGCGATGAAAAAAATCAAAATGTTTTAAAAATTGATATCGACCTTTGTGACGAGATGGGTCGAGTTTGTGTTGCGTTTAGAAAATTTTCAGTACGCTTTTCATCACCGGACGATAGGTTGAATCGATCGCTTGTTCGCGGTGACAGCCAGCTATCATCTTCAGGTAGTCAGGGAGATTTTGAAGCGATAGATCAATCTGTCCAGGTGCAGGAACTGTTAAAACGTCTCATAGCTGAAGAGTTTAAAATTCCTGTTCATCGACTAAAGATTTCCGAACCCTTCGACCGCTACGGTATTGATTCGTCCCTATCCTTGAAATTAACTGCGAGATTGGAGGCTGATTTTGGTTCGCTGCCGAAAACGCTGTTCTATGAATACAAAGACATTCGTTCTTTGGCGGAATATCTTGCTGCACATCGGCCACCGGTAGGAGCTAGCACAAATACAGTTGTAACCAAAGCTGTTCAAGCACCACCGGTTTCTAAAGATGCCGAGTGCACCGACAATATTCGAGTAGTAAAGAAGGACTCCACCGGTCTGGGCATTGCGGTCGTAGGCATGAGTGGCCGCTTCCCACAGTGTGAAAATGTGGAGCAGCTTTGGCAAGCGCTTGTCGGAGAAAAGAACTGTGTTTCTCTTGTACCTGAAGATCGTTGGAACTGGAAGCAATACTACTCAGAAAGATTTACAACTACTGGAGATAAAAATAGCGCCCACGCGGGTAAATGGGGTGGCTTCTTAGATGGCATCGATCTCTTTGATGCAGCTTTTTTTAATATCTCTGCAAAAGAAGCTGCGTCGATGGATCCGCAAGAACGTTTGTTTCTCCAAGAAACTTGGAAAGCAGTGGAAGACGCCGGTTATACACCGGAAGGTCTTACCGACGAAAAACGTTTGGTGGGCGTGTACGTCGGGGCGATGTACCAAGACTATCAGCTTTTCGGGGTAGACGGATCGACTCAAGTGAACACTGTGGGATTGGCCGGCAGCCTTTCAAGTGTATCGGATCGGGTTTCCTACTTCATGGACTTCCGTGGACCCAGTCTCACCATTGACACAATGTGCTCTTCTTCTCTTGCCGCGTTTGACATCGCTTGTCGAGACCTACGAAGCGGTCGAACAAACGCGGGTATCGTTGGAGGCGTAAATTTATCGTTACACCCAAACAAATATTCCGTACTGACCAAGAGAGCAATGTTGTCGTCTCACAATAGGGTCGAGAGCTTTGGTTCAGGTGCAGATGGCTATGTACCGGCAGAAGCAGTGTGTGCTGTTGTACTAAAAAGGCTCGAGGATGCAGAGCGAGATGGAGATCATATCTATGGTGTGATTCAGGGTAGCTCTGTAAGTCATAGCGGTAGGTCCAACGGCTTTTCAACTCCCGATATTGACGCACAGAAGTATGTGGTTCAGGACGCAATGCGGGAGGCGGGTGTGCAGCCCCAGGAAGTCGGGTATATCGAGGCCCACGGTACGGGTACGACGATCGGTGATGCAATAGAGATCAGGGCGCTTGAAAAGGCTTTTAACCACGTTTCAAAAGAGAAAAGCGCTTGTCTGCTGGGGAGCGTTAAGTCAAACCTGGGGCACTGCGAATCTGCGGCGGGAATAGTAGGCGTGATTAAGGTGTTGTTACAGCTGCAGCACAAAAAAATTGTCGCTTCGATTCATGCTGAACAAACCAATGAAAACATCCATTTTGAACAAGTTCCTTTTTCACTTTGCACGTCATTGCGTGAGTGGGTTCCATCTTCTCGCGGAAAGAAGACCAATAGAATCGCCGGTGTTTCTTGTTTTGGTGCGGGTGGTTCCAACGGACACATACTACTTGGAGAATATGCAAGGGCTGCGGATAGTAGAACGTTTTCTGATGATAGGGAACAGCGATCTCAATACCTGATTCCGCTGTCTGCAAAATGGGAGGCCGCACTAAAGCGACTCACATTGCAGTTCCACGAGTATTTCGCGCGGCAAATGTTTCC
>CAJIBL010000740.1_pt1 | contig 33930 bp, 18 predicted proteins | sample 9199351 | NCBI WGS metagenome assembly CAJIBL01 (sample SAMEA7708304, study PRJEB35096) | sediment metagenome | biome: marine neritic benthic zone biome [ENVO:01000025]; feature: sediment [ENVO:00002007]; material: shallow marine sediment [ENVO:03000034] sea grass bed [ENVO_01000059] ...
CCGTGGGCGGCTTGCGCGCCGCCCAGGGGCCGCGTCCCGGCTTGGCCTGGGATCAGTAGTTGCTGCTGCTGGAGCTGGAGCTGGAGCTGGAGCTGGAGCTAGAGCTGGAATCGGAAATCACCTCATCAACTGCGTCGAGGGACAGATCAGCCTCACCTCCGCAGCCGGTGATAAGAAGCACAATAAAAGCAAGACACAAACGAAACATAAGCCAACTCCTCAAAAGTAAAACTGCTCACTTAATAACCATACATAGTACGAGGCTATGGCCAAAGGGTTGTAAAGAAGTGTTGCTGTATTGGGCGGGGTGATGGGAAGCGTGAAGGTGCATAACTACAAACAATAACTCATCTGGATAATCACTGAGCGCGGCTTTGTCACTTGCGCAGCAGTGACCTTTAGGGAGCTTGTTCGGGCTTGCAGGTTATGGAGGGAGGATTTTGTTTTGTCGAACCGCCGGGGTTCTCACCCTGACCCAACGCACATAAAAAAACCGCCTTAACGGCGGTTTTTTTATGTGGCGGTGGGCCAGGGATAGTCTCTCGCACATCCTGTGCTCGACCCTCCGGGCGCCTTCGGCGGACCAAAACGCTCCTGGCGTTTTGTCGAACCGCCGGGGTTCTCACCCTGACCCAACGCACATAAAAAAACCGCCTTAACGGCGGTTTTTTTATGTGGCGGTGGGCCAGGGATTCGAACCCCGGGAGCTGTTACACTCAACGGTTTTCAAGACCGCCGCTTTCGACCACTCAGCCAGCCCACCGGAAGGGTGGCAATTATACATAGCTAGCGAGCTGTCGCAAGGTTTTGCATAGCATTTATTGCTGGTGCGCGACCGATAGCACTTTGCCCAGAGTGCTCCACACATTCTCGAGGATGATGGGCTGGGCTTCAGCCTTTGGGTGAAGCCTGTCCGCTTGCATTAGCTCACTGTTGCCCGCCACGCCCTCCAGCAAAAAAGGAACCAACGCCAATTGATACTTTTCCGCCAGCTGAGCGTATTGATCGAAGAAAGGTGCTGTATAACGCTTGCCATAATTTGGAGGAAGGCGGATACCCACCAATACCACTTCTGCTTCGGCAGCCTTGATATGCTCGATAAGCTTCTGTAGCTTGGCTGAGATGTAGGCAACGGGCTTGCCCTGGAGACCATCATTGGCTCCCATCTCAAGAATCACCAACGCTGGTTTATATTGTGCCAACAGGCTCGGCAGTGTTTGCAGGGCGGCAGCGGTGGTTGAGCCGCCAACGGATGCATTGACTACGCTATAGGAGGCAAAGGCGGGATTGTCGTGGCTTGCAAGACGTTTCGCCAGAAGGTGCACCCAACCCTTGTCTTCTGCAAAATTGTAAGCCGAGCTGAGGCTGTCACCAACAACCAGTAACACTTTGTCTTCAGCTGCATTGCCTGGGTTGACAAAAAAAAGGGTAAAGGCCATCAGGCTGCGTGCTAAAACTCTAACGAACATGAAACAAAGGCTCCTATGATCAAAGCTGTAAATCTCTGCCACCAGGTACCTGTATTTGATGGCACTCTGGAGATTCTAAAAGAAATCCATCTGGAAATTAATGCCGGTGAATCCGTTGCCATCGTCGGCGCCTCTGGTTCAGGCAAGTCCACCCTGCTGGGGATGCTCGCAGGCCTGGATGTCCCCAGTTCTGGCGTTGTAGAGCTGGACAACATCGACATCACCAGCCTTGACGAGGAACAACGCGCAGCAATGCGCGCCAGGCACGTTTCATTTGTATTCCAGAACTTTCAATTACTGGGCAGTTTAACCGCATTGGAAAATGTGATGCTTCCCCTGGAGGTTGCCGAGCGCCCTTCCCCGCTGAAAACGGCCAAAGAGTATATCGCACGTGTAGGGTTAGCCGAACGTGAGCAACACTACCCGCGCCAGCTTTCCGGCGGAGAGCAGCAACGGGTGGCTCTGGCCCGTGCTTTTGCTTCTGAGGCAACCATCTTGTTTGCCGACGAACCCACCGGCAACCTGGACGCCGACACAGGCAAACACATTGCCGACTTACTGTTCAGCATGAACAACGAAAGCAATACCACCCTGGTTTTGGTCACTCACGACCAAAGCCTGGCCAAGCGCTGTAAAAGACAATTCCTGATGAACGCCGGGCGGCTTTCAACATTCGAGGTGTAATGCATGAAGTCCACCTTCCTATTGTTGTGGCGGGAAATTAAAAGCGGCGAACTGAGCATCCTGGTTTTTTCTCTTCTACTTGCTACATCCACAGTGACCAGTATCAGCCTGTTTACCAGCAGGATACAAAACTCCATTTTAGACGAAGCCACCGAATTCCTTGCGGCCGACGCTCAAATTCGCAGCTCGATGCCGCTGCCGCAGGAATGGAAAAATACGGCGGATAGCATGAACCTGCAGCAAGCTTACTTGCAAAGCTTTCGGGCAATGGCATTTTCTGATGAGGGCATGCAGCTCGTTGCAGTAAAAGCGGTATCCAACACTTATCCTTTAAAAGGGGCTGTATCCCTGGCGAGCCAACCATTTGGCGAAGGCAGCGATTATTCATCAGCGCCGCTGAGGGGTGAAGCATGGCTTGCCTCGCGGCTGTTCGCCGGCCTGGATATTCAAGTGGGTGACACCATCGCCATAGGCGATGCCGATTTCCGCGTAAGTAAAGTACTGATCAAGGAGCCTGATAGCCCGCAAACATTTTTTGGTGTAGCTCCGCGCGTGATGATAAACAGCGACGATGTGGCTGCGACCAGCGCTATTCAGGCTGGTAGCAGAGTCAACTACGCATTGTTAATCAAAGGCGCATCTGGCGATGTTGCCCGGTTTAAAAATAGCATCAACGAGCAATTGGGTGCTCACGCCCGATGGGTAGGTGTAAAAGACAGCAACCGCAATATTGGTGACGCCCTGCAGCGCGCGGAGAAATTCCTGTTACTGGCCGGTAGCCTCAGCGTTATGCTCTGCGGCGTGGCCATTGCCCTGGCAGCCCGACGCTATGCCATTAGGCAGTCTACCAGTGTTGCCCTGTTAAAAACCTTCGGTCAATCACCTAAAGATATCACCCAACGTTACGCCCTGGTGTTAACAACACTTGGCGCACTGAGCGTAATTCTCGGTGCAGTTATTGGCTGGGCTCTGCATTGGGTTATTCTGCAAATTATCGGTAATTTAATTCCCTCCGGCTTAGCCGCTCCGTCTTTCTGGTCTTTTATAAACGGCGCTTTCTCCGGGCTGGTTGCACTTATGGCTTTTGCAGCACCGCCCTTGTTGAGTTTGCGCAAGGTGCCACCTGCGGCAGTGCTAAGGCAGGGAGCGGCCAACGCCATAGTCAGTCCTAAAATTGCGGTGCTTATTGGCTTTTTAAGTATTACAGCGCTGATACTCACATTCAGCAAAAGCGTGAGCATTACGCTGATTATCGGCCTGGGCTCTATTGCAAGCCTGGGCGGAGGTATCCTGCTGGCATGGCTATTACTTGGCCTGGGAAAATACGCCGCCGCAGCACTGGGCAATAGCTGGCGGTTGGGTATTGCCAACTTACGAAGACACAAAGGGTTTAACAGCCTGCAAATTGTGATTTTTTCTTCATTGATTATGCTCTTGCTTGTGCTTATCGACGCGCGCACAAATTTAATCCGTCAATGGCAGGATCAATTACCGGACGAAACACCCAATCATTTTATTTTTAACGTATTCAACGACGAAAAACAGCAGGTAGAAAGCCTGCTGGAACAACAGGGGCTTGAGATCACACCCTTTTATCCGATGATGCGGGGAAGAATCATTGAAATAAACGGAGAGCCGATAAAACCACGTATAGAAAGCAGCGAGTCCCGCATGAACTATGAGCGGGAACTCAATCTAACCTGGTCAAAAAAACTGGGAGAAGACAACCAGATTCTCGCCGGAGAATGGCACGGGGATAAAACAGACACGCTGTTGGTATCCGCCGAGGCAGAATATGCCAAGGGGCTGAAGCTGGCCATTGGCGATACACTCACCTTCAGTATTGCCGGACAAGCGGTAAATGCCACTGTCGGCAGTTTTCGTTCCGTTAAGTGGGACTCCATGAACCCCAACTTCTTCATGATATTTAATCAATCAATATTAAATAACAAGGCAACAAACTGGTTAACCAGTTTGTATATTCCCCCGGAAAGAAAAGATTTGCTTAACCAACTCACCCGGCAAATACCGACTGTAACCGTTTTAGAAATTGATCAGATGATTAATCAGGTAAGAGACATTATTTCGCAAGTTTCTTTAGCCATTGAATTTGTATTAGGCCTGGTACTCGCCGCCGGTTTGCTGGTATTAATCACCAGTATTCAGGCCACACTGGATATTCGTTATCAGGAAAGTGCCATATTGCGTACCCTTGGCGCCAAGCGCTCCCTGGTCAACAAAGTTCTACTGATTGAATTCAGCAGCCTTGGCTTTATGGCCGGTTTACTGGGTGTAATCGGTGCGCAAATTTCCCTGTATTTTTTACAAACCCGCGTTTTTAATCTGGAATTCTCCATAAATCCGATTTTAATGATTGTCGGCCCCCTGTTTGGCAGCCTGTTAATCGGTTCCATCGGCTGGCTATCCACCAGAAAGGTTACTCACCAGCCTCCACTGAATGTACTTCGTGCACTAACATAAGACAGTACTTATTCCTTTTTGGCACAAATCAACGAAGAGGAAATTGCAGGCACCAACGGGGAGTTTTAGCGCTACAATAACACTATCGAGCAAATCCCCTCACCTGCACCTCATCGAGTTGTCATAAGGAGTTTCCATGGTTAATGCCAACATGCGCAGTTTGGCCGCAACTATTCTTTTAGTTTTCGCGATTATATTTATCGAGTTATTTGGCATACCGGGGGCAAACCTCACTCACCCGCAGGAGATCACCGCCGCCATTTTGGTGGTTGCCGCGGTATTGTGGATTAGTGAGTGGGTATCCTTATTTATAGTCAGTTTTTTGATTCTGGCGCTGGAAATTGTCTGGCTGCTACCGGCAATACATGGCGCCGGCGACACAGCGATTAATAGCAAAATCTTTTTTGCGCCATTTTTCTCCAATATTATCCTGCTGTTTCTCGGTGGATTTGTGCTTTCAAGCCTGATGCAGAAGTACGGCCTGGATATTCGTTTCGCCCAGGCAATTCTGAGAAAGACCAAGGGCATGCCGTCCATGACGCTACTCGGTATTATCCTGGCCTGTTCCTTTCTCTCCATGTGGATCAGTAACACCGCAACCACTGCCATGATGCTGACCATGGTGTTCCCGTTGATCAAAAAGATCCCCGACGAACACCCCTTCCGCAAAGCCCTGGTACTGTGCATTCCCTTCGCCTGTAACCTCGGCGGTATTGGTACTCCCATCGGTACACCGCCCAACGCCATTGCACTTACTTATCTCACCAAGGCCGGCTACAACATTACCTTCTTCAACTGGATGGTGCTCACACTGCCCTTCCTGATCATATTCCTGGTATTTCTGTGGCAAATGCTGTTGCGCCTGTTCCCGGCCGGAGACCTGAAGCTAGAGGTTCCAGAGCGGCACACAGGAGAATTCGGCATGGCTCACTGGGCAGCACTGGCAATATTCGTGATCACTGCGCTTGGCTGGTTCTTCTCTTCCAAGCTGGGGCTTGCCACCGGCACCGTTGGCTTGTTCCCCATCATCGTCTGCTTCTGGTTTGGCTTACTGAAAACCAAAGACTTCCGCGACCTGCCGTGGGACGTTCTGTACATGGTTTCCGGTGGCCTGGCTCTGGGTGTAGCGCTAAACGTCACCGGTCTGGGCGAGGTACTGGTAACCGCCCTGCCACTGGACGGTTCACCCATCGTACTGCTGGTAATCACCGCTGCGGTTGCCGGGTTTATGTCCACCGTGATGAGCAACACCGCCACCGCTGGCCTGGTGATACCACTTGTGATGAATTTACCGATCGGAGACAATTTTATGCTGGCATTGGTCACAGGTTTAGCGTTAATGTGCTCTATGGCGATGGCGCTACCTGTAAGTACTCCGCCTAACGCAATTGCGTTCAGCTCCCGTGCGATCAAAAGTCGTGACATGATGATTACAGGTGGGCTGATCACCATCGTGGGCTATATATGTGTATCGGTCCTCGGTCCCATCTACTGGCGCTTTGTGCTGCCACTTATGGGCTTCTAATAACAAATAAACGGGGTGAATCAATGGAATTAAAAATCCAGAAATGCCAGCACTGTAAATCGCGTAACCTGCGTAATGTGCTGGTGAGAGATGAAGTACAAAAGGTGTTTATCCAATGCCGGGACTGTGAAAAGCTGGTTGCGAGATATGTGCTTTCCAAAGGCGGATATTTTCACGCAGGTAAAGGCTTCGAAAGCTTTCTCAGGTCCCATGAACGTGACGGCGATGTGATGGACAGTGCCAGAGACCTCACCACAGCCTTTGAAGAAATGGAAGGTAACATCTACAAAGAGTTTGACGCTCTCAAGGCGAAAATGGACGAAATTTACGGGGCGCCCACTCCTTAAGCACGGCCACCTGGCAAAGGGCCTATGAAAGAGTTTGACATCACCATTATCGGCGGCGGAATTAACGGCGTTAGCGCCGCCGCAGAAGCAGCCAGCAGAGGCCTCAATACCCTGCTGGTTCACGCGCGCGACCTGGCCTCCAGCGCCTCAGCCACTCCTGTAACACTCGCAGGTATCCACCTGCGACACCTCTCCGCACTCGACTACTTTCAGCTCAATAGTATGCTGGATGAGCTACAGTTGCTGCAGCAAAGCGCACCACACCTTATAGACATTCTCCCTGTTACCAGCCACGACGGCTCTGCCATCAAAGAACGCGGCAGCAACATGGTAGAAAGATACTTTCAGGCGATAAAAGACAAAAGCTTTGCCAACCTGTGCAACGAAGGGGTATGCAACAGAACACAAAGCCTTACAGCACGCCTAAAACCCGCGCGGCTCATACTGAACAAAGCACTGCAGGCTAAAGCTTATGGCGCAGATATACGCAGTTACACCAGGCTAACAGACGCAGAAAGGCTGCAAGACCACTGGCGACTGAAACTGCAAACTCAACAAGCCTCTGTGGCAGAAGAGTCCAGCCCCACAGACAGCAGCCAATGCGAGATCAAGTGTAAATGGATAATTAACTGCAGCGGCTGGTGGGCGAATGAGCTTATTGAGCAAGTGTTCAAGGTTTCCACCCGCTGCAAATCAAGAGAAGAACACCACACACAATTCTTCTTTCGTAACCCGGGCCTGCCCATCCAGTTTTGCAGTGACACCGACCGCGTGTTTAAACTCGATATGGGTAGCGGCAAAGCGTTTTATGTCTATGCCGTATCCGAAAACCTGTTTGCATTTGGCCCGCGTAAATGCGACCAGGAAGGCTTCGACGAATGCGTAGACCTGCAGCAATCTTTTATCGACTGCTGGAACAATACCGCAGGCGCAAACAAGCCTGAGCTGCGCATCGGGCGTGAACACTTTATCTACAAGCGCAAAAGTATCGTGGCACACATTGACGACCCCTGCTCTGCCGATAACACGCCCTTGTCCGCGCCCTTAATGGACCTGGATAACCCCGGTAAAAAAGCCGTTATGCTAAATATATTCGGCGCCGACACCGCGCTACACCGAAAAGTGGCAAGGCAAGCCCTGGATAACCTGAAAGTATTCCACCGTAAAAAAGCCATACCCACATTCAAAACGGCCTGTCTGCCTGGCGGTGATATCGGTACAAAGTGTATTGAAAGCTACACCGCCAAAACCCGTGAGCAACACAAAAACCTCCCCAGCGCCCTGATCACCAGGCTATGTAGAAACTATGGCAGCCTGGCCGAAACCATCGTTGAAGGGTGTAACAGCGAACAGGACCTTGGAGAACACTTCGGAGACACCCTCTACGAAGCGGAAGTACGTTATTTGCTTGAAAATGAATGGGTAAAGTGTGCCGACGATGTTTTATGGCGCAGAACCTTGCAAGGCATTTATTTCTCAGAAACCGAAACCACTAGGCTAGACAACTGGATTAAGGCCACCCTTCAGCCCTAGGGCCTGTTGAAAAACCTAGGCTAGCCATAAGTTGCAGTTGTAGCTGCGTATTAGCGGTATATGGACATTTCCCGCCGGTGCCGCTGCGGATCGTTATCTTGCTGTGCTGGTGTTAACTGCAGCGCTTGCACGTAGTGCGCTGGCAGCAAGGCCTCGGTAGCACCGTGGAAAACATGGTGCTTGTACCAGCAATAGGGTTTAAGGTTCTCACCAGTGCGCAGAGCGAAGTAGGTAAAAGCCGATTGTTGCGCTTTCTCCGGGTGGCAAAGCTGAATATCTTTACGTGAATAGCATGAACCCAGGCCCTCAAAACCATCCAAGGTTGCCTGCTCTGCCGGGTCTATCCTGAACAACACACCCCACACATCAGAGCCGTTATTACAAGGCTCAACATTACATTTACCGGAACCATCCTTGCTGAGCATGTTAAATGTCAGCCGGTGATGTTTAAGCTGGTAAACCCCAAGCTTCTCCACAGTGTTCAATCGCGCTTGCAGGCGTGGCAGGGACATGTTGGAGCCGTAGGCGAAGTAGTGCATGGCGGTTAAAAGTTAATAAGTATATTGCATGTCGAAATACACGGCACTTCTCGGTGTTTCTTCATCCAAATTACCAACATCATCCTTAACCACTTTCGAAAACATGAAATTGGCACTAAAGCTGGAATAGTTAAAACGAACGCCCGCACCGAAATTCGATAGGCGCCCAATAATCTTTTCATCAAACTCTGTAAATTTGTGCTTTACGCCGTAAGAAGCATCAGCATAAATATATGGTTGCACCAACCTATGCACACTTTGGCCAAAAAGTTTGGCATTATTCATTTTAGGTAGCGGAAAAATCCAATCAGCACCGAGATAAATCCCGTCATCAGCCTGAAAACCATTTACACCAAAAGCACGTGTACGTGTTGGCCCAGTAAGCGTTATTTGATTCAAATTCGAAATAGATTTCCCCGCGAACTGAAAACTATTTTTAATTAAAAAACGGGTCTCATATTTGCTAAAAGGCAGGGTAAAAAACGACAACATGGATAGGTCGGACGACAAAAAACTCTCTGACCTGGAACTCTCTCCGGTAAACGTATCTTCTTCACTGACTCGCGCACTATGAGCAATCACATTACCATAATACAACTGCCTTGCTCTCTCATTGAGTATATCGAAATGAAACGCCAGAGAAGCCTTTTTAACATTTTCTTCCGACGGAGAGGACTGAGTAACAAGTTCAGTATCGATATTCATAAACTTCAACTCAGTTGAAAAGTTTTTAACCCTGCTTCGTTTAAATGAGTAGGTTATACCCGCGTCTGCCACCAAGGACTCACCCGTAAGTACTGTTGAGCCCGAAACGCCAATTATGCGCGACACGAAATCGTTGGAAGAGATACCAAAGCTACTTCGCAGCCTGGGACCGGCCAGCAGCAGATTGTAACGTAGTGCGCCATAGGTATTCCGGTCTGGGTTATAAGACTTCAACAAGCCTATTTGCAGTTCATCGCCAATGCCAAAAGGGTTATGTAAATAGATATCAGTGTATGCCCTGTTTTTACTCGTACTTTCCGAGCCATGGTTATCTAGGCGGAAATTAAGCGTGTATCTATCTTCTTCCAAAACTTTAACGGTTAGGTTGGTATCGCCTACCTGTTTACCTGGCGAGAAAAAGCCTTGCGCACGTACACCCGGAATATCATTAACCAGGTAGAGCCCTTCATCAATCTTCTTGTTAGTTACTGGTTTGTACATGTCCCGGCGGAAAACCCGCTGCACCAGTTTTGTCGAAACGCGTTTATTATCTACTACTTCAACAGCCCCAAGCTCACCCAACAGCAACGTTAGCGTCACTACGCCATCACGCACTTTTTGCTTGGGTATAAAGGCCTTTGCAAGAATAAACCCCCTCTCGCGATAATACTGGGTAATTGTATCGGCAACAGTTTCTATCATACCCAAGGTTGCTCCGCGCCGGCGCATAAGATCCCGGATAAGAAATACAAACTGCTGCACTTCCAAATCACCAACGTGCTGTATAGGTACGCTCTTTTCAATATCCACAACAAGATCGGACATTTCCCCAAGCTCATCGAGTGAAAACCCTGAAAACAAACGCTCGCCCTCATCCATCATATCGAAGCGTATCGCTTCAATTTGTTTTCGCAATGCCTCCGTAGTAATGCCCAACTCAGGAAACTCAACAATACCCTGCAAGCGAAACTCTTTTACATTCAAGCGTGGCCCAGCCCTGGGGTCAGGATCGCGATCTCGTACTGGAGGCACATCCAAATCAAGAAGCATGGAATCTCGCTCATAATCCGGAACCTCTTCAACTTCGGGCATTTCCAAAAAACCCTGGGACCATGTTGGTGAAACACCGGCCACCATCAGGGTTAAAAACAACGTGAGCTTACGAAAAACCAACCCCCAATATCTTCTATTCATAAAATTGCTGTACCTTCACTCAACTAGCCAATTAGCAAAGCGCTTATTTTTTTATTTTTTCGTAATTTAGACACCCACAATGCAAAGCGTAGTCACATTGCAGGTTTTATAGTATGGGCCCTAAAACATCGGCTCCTGATCGTCCTCTTGATCATCCTCATCTTCATAAATATCAGAATCATAAAGCTGGTCACGAGGCAGACGGATGGCAATATTGGAGAAACTATAGTTGCGCACATCGGTGAATATTGCGGGATCAATATCTTCGGCACCCTCAACTTCTATCAATATTTCACTAGAACTGCTTACGATACTTGGGTCGAATAAGTCATCACCACCAACGATACCATTCTTGGGCCTGTACTTAAATGCCCAGATCGGGCGAATACCGCCCCCACTTAACAGGGTAAGCTGAGTTTCGGCATAGACCACTAGCTGACGACTATTTCCTCCTTCGCGATTACCAAAACCGTCTCGCGTGGACACTTCAATTATATCGCCTATGAGCTCCGGACGTTCAAAATGCGGACCCGGTATCGCAGTTAAGTAGCCCTCAGGGATAGAAATGGCTACATTTCCGCTCGCAAAACGAGCATCAATAACCCCACCGGCCTGACGAACATCCGTATCAATCAAATCCCTGTTATAAATTGTATCGCTCAACGGGTTCGCTAAAATCACATTTCCATTACTGTTTACGAGATGGATATTGCCATCATTGGTTATTAGTGCATTAACAGTAAGATCTCCGTTTACGTTCTCAACACCTATTCCATTTAAATTATTCCGAACATCTATAATTGAAACAGACGTTTCTATATGCCCCTCTTTCTCAAACGTTCCAAAACCAGTTGTTGTCTGCGCAATAAGATTGTTGGCGATGATATTAACGTTGTCACCATTATGGTCTGAAGCAGCACCACCTACAGTAAGATTTACCTCGCCCTGCTGACCGTCGAGCAAGGTAATTTGCAGGCCTTCCCCTGTTGTAATATTCATATTCGTGCTGGTACGCATCAAACTGCTAGAGTCACTATTCATAGCAAGCTGCCCACCCACTAAAGCCACAATGCTCTGTGCTTCTACAGTGCCATTCAACCTCATGTTGTTCGAAATATCGAAATTAGCAATACCGTTTTCTGAGTTAATTATTCCGTTGAGTTCGGCCAATTGCGCCTTAATAACGAGCGTATCGTCAAAATCCAAATTTACGCCTGCCCGGCTGGTGAAGCTGCCATTCGACGCAGTCATAGTAACCGCCTCACCATCAATATCAGCATTCTGGATTATATTTCCATCACGACTGGTAACATCGATAATTGCTCCAACTATCTGTTCCAAAGATACTGTATCGCCTGCATCAATATTAAAACTACTGGCTTCTGCGCGAATATTGTCGGCCATATTCACCGTACCGGCTGCGCTTAACTCCAGCTGTTGGGTCGCCGCGAGGTTCGATTGGAGTTCTAAATCAGAACCACTAACAAGTACAACCTCCGCGCCGCTTATGGGCGCACCAGCATGTTGTACAACAGAGCTACCCCGTATTTCGATATCACCGGGAAGCAAGCCATCAGCAGTAACACTTGATCGAATATTGACCACACCATCCGTATCAACTTTCACCGCTTGCTCTGCCGTGCTCTCTGTAACTGTTATGCCGCCGTTGATATCAACATTGTTGCCGCTAATAGTCACACTGTTTTTCGTAACCAACGCGCTCTGAATAGAAACATTGTCGTTTGCAGCTTGCAATGTTAAATCACTGGCAATAATGGCATTCGCGGTAATTGCACCGTCAGCACTAATAGTTAGCGCGTCACGAACACGCCCCTCAACGCTCACACCATTACTACTGCTATCCTGAAGCACCAGCGATCCAGCATTGTCAACAATGATCCGGTTAAACTCGTGGTCATCTCCATCGAACTGCACAACACTTGAATCTGCGCCATTAATTCGTGTGGTATTTGAAACCACAATACTGCCTTCTGCAATAACATTTGCACGGGGATTTAGCGTAAAATTCTGAGTCCGAATATCACCCAGGCGGGTAGCGCCGTTTCTTAGCTCTATCTGGTCGCTAGCTTGCAAGCTTACCAATCCAGACAATGTATTATTATTGTCCAAAACAATGGCATTGTTGGACGATAAGGTGAGGTTACCCAACGAATCGAGATCGCCACTGTCAGAGATACTGCCTGTGGAAATGATATCCACATTGGCACTGCCCGCATTCATCTCAGCAATATCAAGACTGCCCGTTTGTGAAAGGTAAACATCACTGCGCGGGTTATTTAGCACCAAACTGGCAGTACTAATCTCCAAGCGAGTATCTGCACTGCCTACGCCGCTGGTATTATTAAAAATAATTTGACCACTCGCAGTAATACCAGCGTTATCGCCTTGCGTACTCATAGAGGCGTTTTCAACAGCAAAGTAATCTGTAACAATAATACGGCCCTGCAGAATGAGGCTATCCTCAGTCTCACCCACCAAATCAATGCTGTTTTTATTGTCTATATCTACACGCGCATAGCCATCTACGGTAAAACTATTGTCATTAATGGTTACTGTATCTGCTTGACCAGCTACAGGATTAATGACCATTACATCGCTGAAAACTTTATCTTCTACCGCGCTAGCGTTACTGTAACTAATCCGGTAATTCGTCGGCGCTCCATCAGTGGAGCGCATATGTTCCAAAACCGCGCTGCCATCTGCATTAGCAATAAAACTGCTATCGAAACGTATGGCATCACTGCCACCAGTGATTTCAATAGTGCTGCCGTCCGCGCCACCATCATAGTTCAAACCGCCGGCACGCCCCTCGCCCAGCCCGACTCTCAATTCATCAAGCGAACCTCCAGCCTGAATATTGCCAGTAACTCTACCCTCATCCACAATGAAAGTATCAACTCTAGAGCCTCCATTTAAAATGCCAAAATCTATAAAGCGAATATTAGTGCCCAAATCATCTACAATAGTACCGGTATCCACATCTGTTATCGTCCAGGTATTGCGGCGGTCTGCTGCAGTTATGGAACTTGAGCTACCCTTGCCTCGATACTCCTCAATACCACTATAACCCGATGTAGTATCACCAATTATCACGTCGGCCTTATCGAGCCCGCTCATATCGACGCGGTCACGTTCCCCAGTGGGTTGATCACCGCCACTTACCGAGCCTGAAATTGATCCAACATCAGTTCCGACTTGTTCAAATTCGAAAACATCGACCTGGGCTCCACCACGTAAATGACTAAAGCCACTAAAAGCTGTAATAGCGCCTGATTCATTCACGCTACCACTATCGAGATTATCAATTATCCAGGTATTGGTAGCAGTGCTACCACCGATTAAGGTGTTACCGTTATCCGCCGCAGTTACATTTTCGATGCTATCAATATAAAAAGTTGCCGTTGCAGCCGGATCGCGACTAACAGTTACCACCTGTGTGAGCGCTAGTAAATTAAGCGTATCTACAGCATCCCCACCCCCAAATTGACTGAACACGGGAATGGCTTCGTCCGCTTTTATAATAAATTCATCAGCCTTGTTGCCACCATAAAGGTTGGCAAAACCGCCGAAGTTTATGCTTTGGCTCGAGCCGTCCTCCAGCGTTTGCGTTAGCTGGTGTGGCGTATTGCTTGCAGATGGGTCATCAATCGCCCAATCATTTACCAGGTCGTCACCGCGCAGCGTCATTCCACTACCGCTAGCCTGCACAGATTCGATGTTTAGCAAGTTAATATCGCTGGTTTCACGATTACCTATGTGAACAGTACGATCATCGATGCCGCTAAAACTTGCAGTATCAACCGCTGCAGCTGAATTAGCTCCCCCGTCAATCAAACCATCTACCGTTAGCCCGTCAAAGATAAATTGATCCTGGCCTGCTCCACCTACCAAGCTATCGAAGCCTGAGAAGCTAATGGAATTGCCCGCAAAAGCCAGTGTCGACGAGCTACCAATAGTCCATGTATTTGTTGCATTGGATAAAGCATACAAGGTATGTGATTGACCATTACTAATTGCGTCAATTCGCTCTAAACCGACCACATCCACATGCTCAGTGCTAAAATCAGTGACCTGCGCAGTGGCTGCGGCCAATTCGCTTACCTGTAAAGTCAATTCCTGAGTCGCATCGGCAGCGAGGTATAAACGGTCTGGGTCGAGGTTTTGCCCTCCGCCATCAACGGTTCCTGTGAGTGCACCTCCATTTGCGATCAAAAAAGTATCGGTATTTGCACCACCCTGCAAATGTAACATGCTGGAAAAACGCAAACTCTGCTCTCCGCTTGCGTTAGTAAAAGCAATAGTACCGCTATTAATACCGTCGATAGTCCAGTTGTTGATTTCATCTGCAGCCAAAATGCGATGCGCATCAGCAGAGCTGTTTAGCGTTTCAATATTATCCAAAGACAAATCGCTCGCCACAGCAGGAGAAGCCTGTAATGAAAACTGCAAAGCACCTGTCAAACTACTTACATCCAGCACATCCGTTCCAGAACCTCTACCGCCGTCAATGTGCGAGCGCACAATACCAAGCTGCTGAATTGTAAATGTATCGCTGCCTTCGCCACCACGAATCACATCCACGCCGCTAAAAAACAATTCCCTTGCGCTATTGGTTTCCTGCAACCGCTGCTGGGGTTCGCTACTGATAGTCCAGGAGAAGTCCCCCACATTATCACTAACTAATGTTGTCTCATTATTAGCGGTTACCACCAGCTCGTCTATATTGACCAAATCAGTAATACCTTCACGACCAATACTTTCCACAAGAAAAACAGGGTAAACAATTGGGCTGGGGTAGGAAGCATCCGTTTGATAATCCAAGGTTTCGGCAGTCGAACGAAGGTGCCCAAAACCAAAGGTTAAATCACTTGTCGCAGAACTAACATTAACAACATTGCTGCCAATGCCACCGTTAATACTGCCATTCAGCAGTGAGCCAGTAGTAATATCTCCATCATCATTTGTGCCGAGAACAAAATTAAAAGTATCGCTACCATCGCCGCCCTGAAGCATATTGACGCCACTGAAATCGAGGACATAAGTGGAACCGTCTTCATTGGCCTTGTAACTCGCATTGAATGTACCGGCATTTTCTGCATTTATATTCCAGATATTATCGCCGTTGAAATTTCCATCAGTATTGTTTTGTTCTGCCGGAACCACACGCAACAGTGTATTGCCGTTACCTGTAACACTAACAAGGTTAGGGCTGATATCAACTACCACCAAGCCAGGTACGCTGGAGAAGTTTCGCGAACGTCGACCAGTACCCTCTCGATATTCTCCGGTGGGGTTGCCATCGACGATGTTATCGTCCATATTTCCGCCACCGCCTTGCAAACCACCAAAATTAAAAAAGTCTATTCGGGTATTTACGACTAAAGCACCCTCCGTGCCTTTCTGTATATAGCCATCATTAACTGTACCCTCTGTCAATCGCAAGACAACATCATCATCGTGATTCAGTGCAAGCCAATTATTACTTTCAAATTCACCGGACAAATCCGCCGCTGTTACCCGTTCGATATTGTGGGCATTTACATTTGCCAGTCCATCGGTACCATCAACAATGGTTCCAGCTTCAACTTCATCACCGATTTCAACCACAACACCATTGGCTACTGCATTCTCTACCCCATCATTAAATACGCTAACATCCAGAGTATCGATATTAACGTCGGTATCTTGTGCTGCTTCACCACCATCAATCAAACCTGAGAGGGATGCGCCAGCATCGCTGAAAACAAAAGCATCCTGGCCCGCACCGCCCGTGAGGTTTTCAATATCGCTAAACGTATTAACGCGACTAGAGACGCTACCTGAATTAGTGCCACTAATGTACCAGTTGGTATAGTTGGAGGAGTTCTCACTGGTTTCCGCAGAACTAAGCACAGTAAGCGTATCCATACCGTCCCCACCCTGGAGTTCAATAATTCTGACTCCCGCTGAGACAGTAAAAACGTCTACACTGCCATTACCGACAAGCGTATTAAAACCTTCAAATTGTAAGCTGGTATTAATTGTTCCAACACCGTTATCCGCGCTGACATCCCATTGGTGTGAGCCTGTAGGAGCGGCATGCAACTGATTCCCGCCACCATTAGCCTGAATATGGTCGATATTAAATATATTCAGGTTTCCGTATGTCTCACCATTCAACTGAGCATTAAACGGGTTGCCAATAGTTTGCGCGTCCACAATGTCTGTTAGCGTATCAACACCACCATCGACTCGGCCAGAAACCCAAGAGCCACTGTTAAAGGTAAAGGTATCTGTGCCGGAGCCACCGATTAGGTGATTAAAACCTTCAAAGGTCACATCTGTATCAACAGTATTAACCGCCCCACTATTTATTCCATTTAAGGCCCAGCCCGTTGTTCCAGCTGCAACAACCAATTTTGCAACATTGCTGTTGCCAGAATCTAATCCACTATTATTGCCAACCAAATGTTCAATATTGGAGAACTGAATTGCTGCAGCAATATCGTTCAAGGCTATTTCAACTTCATCGGTAAGAGCACTAAAGTCGGCAGTATCCCGATTGCTCTGAGCACCGCCATCGAAGTTGCCGCTGACTGCGCCAGTCCCGGAGAATGCAAAAGTATCATCACCAGCGCCACCAACCAGGGTGCCAAAATTGATAAAGTTTACGGGGTTAATACCGCTGCCCGTTATACGACCGTCGTTTGGTGCGTTTACAGCCCAGCTGTAATTACCACTGAGGTTATTAACCAACCAATTATTGTTTTCATTGGCTACTGTGCTATCAGCAGCAGTAATGGTTTCAATGTGGTTTACATGAATATTAAAAGGAGCACCATTGGGTACTGCAGGGGTAACCGTTTCACCAATTTCCACGGCCACGCCATTAACGAATGCCGAGATATCTAAGGTGTCTGAACTGGCACTACCACCCTGAAGCAAGCCGGTGAGCGAACCGGTTGCGGTGATAACAAAGTTATCGGTGCTATCACCACCCGAAAGGTTTTCTATTGCACGGAAGCCGTTGGTGATACCGTCTACCGTTCCGCCATTAGCGGTATTAATTTCCCAGCTAGTTGAACTCACTCCACTACGATTTACGACAAGTGAATCGGAAGTACCGCCGCCACCAGAAATTTCACCGCCAACAGAGCCACTTTCATAACTAAAGGCATCCAGCCCCGTACCACCAAGATAGTTTTCGATACCGGAAAAAGCGACACCTCTACTAGAATTATTCTGGTAATTAAGCGTATTCTGGCTATTTTGATTTCCGCCAATCACCCAGCTATTGCCACGGTTTGCACCGGTGAGAGTGTCAGCGCCAGTATTGCTGCCAGCAACGGCATCGCCATTAACAGTGATATTCAAATCGCTGTCAGTGGCAACGGTGAAGCTATCGTTTAAGGTTCCACCGGTAAGCGTTTCCAGCGTACTGTCGAAGACCACCCCTCGGGCAACGGCAGAAACATAATTCAAGGTATTGGCGTTATCGCCTGAACCGGAAATTACCCAAGCGTTTTCTCTATTACCTGCTCTTATTTCGTCAGCGCCACCGCCACCAGTAAACTGCAAGTTATAATCGCTAACAGTAGTCGTATCTAATTCCAGGCGGTCATTACCGCCCCTACCAAGAATACTGCTAAGTACCGAGGCAGACACGGTAAAGATATCCCCGCCGTTATTGCTGCCTTCAGCCTGTTCTATACCTGAGAAATATACTGTGCCTGCACCAGAAGCAACAACTCTATCATTTGTGTCTCCAGCGACGCTCCAGTCGGTACTGCTATCGTAGTTAAGGCGCACTAAGTCGGTGCTACCGCCTTCGCCGTAGACACGGGCAGAAACGCTGGAATTTTCGATCTCGAAAATATCTCTTCCATCGCCTCCAGTAAAAATGTCTATTCCAACAAATTCGTTTTGTACAGTACCATCTACAATATTCCCTGAATTTACTGAAGAAGTACCCAAGTTCCAGGTGATAAATTCTGTACTAGAACTTGCGTATTGTATTTGGTCATCAGCGCTATCAGCAGAACCTATTTCGGCGCCACGCACCGTATCTGTTACTCGTCCTACACCCGTAAACTGGAAGCGGTCCGCAGCAGCGTTCCCGTGCAAGCCCGCCATATCATAGAAATTAATTCGGTCACTGCTGTCACCGTCTAATTGAACGTAACCGTCATTAATATTGTTAATCATCCAGTGGTTCGTTTGGTTGCGCCCAACTAGTGTAGAGGTAGCGTTGTCCCCTGTGAGAGCCTGAATGTTATCGAATTGGGTGCTAGCAACATCACCACTAAATGCCGTCGCATCATCCAGCTCCCATGTTTGATTTACAGCAGTCCACGTTAAGCTGTTACCAGTACCTACGCCATTAATATTGCCATCAAAACTGGCATCGGCATTAATGGTAAAGGCATCAGCAAGTGTATTACCTTCAAGATTATTAATCGCAGAGAAACCCAGTAGACTGGTATCGTTTGCCAAGTTACCCAAGTTTTCAGCAGAGATTGTCCAAGTATTGGTATTAGTTGTAGGAGACACCAGCGTTACATTATCGCTGCCGTTACCAACAACACTATCCGCCCCTGCAACACTTGCAAGCGTTGACTCTGCACCGTTTACATTGACAAGATTTACAGCGCTGCCAGTCCAACGAAGTTCTAATTGTGCAGTGTTTGAGATAGCGGAAATATCAAGCACATCGCTGCCACCGGTATCCGGAGTATTTATGTTTAGCGATGAATGATTGGCGAGGCTATTAAAAGCAAAAACATCTCGGCCGGCTCCGCCGGAGACAGATTCCATACCAGAAAAGGTAGTTGTCTGGCTTACCTCATCACTGGTATTCACTCGGCTTACTTGTGTAAGCCCAGTAGCAAATAACCAATAATTTTCTCTGTGGTTTGCGTGGGCTGCAGCTGTTGGAGTCGCCACAACAAGAGAATCGCCAGCGCCTGAACCAGCATTAATGGTTCCAGTAAAACTGCCGGTAGTCGAAATAACAAAAGAATCTGCTGCTGTATTACTGCCAGTTAGTGTTTCAATCCCAGAAAAGTTCGAAACATAAACAGAGGCAGAGTCAATGCCAGCAACATTACCGCTATTAGCACCATTTACTGTCCATCCGGAGGTCTCGCTTCGACCAATCAGCTGATCATTACCACCCGAGCCACCTTGTATCGTAGCTATAGAACCGGTGGCAGTAATTGTAAATTCATCATCGACAGCATCCGCACCAATCAAAGTGTTAAAGTTTACAAACTCCAACCAGTCGCTTTTGTCCGCGTTGTAGAGATAGCCATCGTTGCTACCATCAATACTGCCGGTACCATCGATATCGGTAACTTCCCAGCGGTAATAAGTACTGCTGCCAGTGAGGGAGTTAACCTGGCTAGGGTTTGCGATTAAGCGTTCGATACCAGCGGTGGTTGAACCAATGGTCAATTCCTGTGCTTCATCCACATCGGAATAATCAGCAACATCAATAATTCTATCGCCTAGATTATCAAAACCACCCCCGGCTGTGATCAAACCAGAAATACTGCCAGCTTCTACACCCGGCTGAGTAAAAGTAAAGGTATCGACAAAATTATCCTGCCCTTCCAGGTTTTCAATGGAAGTAAAGGTTAAATCAACACCGTCTTCACCCCAATCGACACTACCACTGTTAGGCCCGGAAATAGTCCAGATAGTATCATCCGCTCTACCTACAATAGTATCGCTATCATTGTTAGCGTTAGCGCCACCAGAGAGACTGGTAATCGACCCAGTATCCTCCACAACAAAACGATCGTTACCCTGCCCGCCAGTTAAATGCTGAAAATTGACAAATGAAACACTGTTGCTTCCCAGTATTACTTCACCGTCATAATCCCCATCTACGGAGATAGCTCCCGTACCAAATGGGTTGTCACCGGCGTCAACTTCACCAAAATCCGATACTGTCCAAACTGCATTGGCGCCATCATCAGCCACATCAGCACTTGAGTAAGTGAGCGAATTTGTACCGGAACCCCCAATAAGCCACTCAACGGAAGAGAGTAAGTTATTATCCGCAACGCTATCCCCATTTGCGTCGGTTTCAGTACTGCTTAGCCAAGCGATACTGGTGTTGTCTACAACAACACCTACTGGTGTGGTCATACCCTCATAACTCACCCAGTCGTCACCAGCGCCGCCCTGTATTCGGCGTATTGTTGGAATAGGCGCTCCTAGAGCTGAATCGGGCACAAATGCAAAGGTATCGGTACCAACAGAACCCGTTAACACGTGAAAATTGGTGAAGCCAATGGAGAGCGTTTCAGTATTATTGGTGGCACTCACGGTACCTGTGTATTCGCCTGTTATCTCCCAAACAGAGGAATTAAAACCATCCACACTGAGCGTATTAACGTAAACATCATTCGCCAGTAATTTTTCGACATTAACAATACCGTTAAGTGCAGCACCTAAAGCGATAGTTTGCGCGGAAGAAGCACCAGAGTAATCAATTTCATCCTCAATGTTTGCACCACTACCACCGTCAATTTGTCCACTAATATCACCACCGGACTCGAATACAAAACTATCAACGAAGCCATCACCACCAACAAGATTTTCAATTTCGGCAAAAGTTACATCAGTATCGTCATCGTTCGAAATATCGATGGAACCAGTATTATCACCCGTTACCGTCCAATCGGTAGCAACAGTAAAACCGTAAATTGTATCGTTATTGGTATCTGGATCTGTAGCGGGCTCGGAATCTGTTGCGCCGCCGTGAATCGAGCCGGTTACTTGCGAACTAAGAATATAAAAGTGGTCTGCATCACCCTCACCGCGAATATCTTCAACTTCAGCATTAACGCCAAGATCATCTACATCCGCATATAAATTAAATATATCATTGCCATCACCACCTAGAAGCTGGCCGGTAAACGCTTCTTGTACTTCAAAGGTATCAACCGCCGAGCCACCCTGCAAAATTTCAACATTGGCAAAAGTACTGGTGCTACCAGCACTTACCAATCGCCGTACCCCGGTATCGATCGTCCATACGTTAGCATCATCTGCTGCCTGAAAAGTATCATTGTCTTCGTTGCCATTGATGGCAACTATCACGCCCGCGTCATGGATAATAAAACGATCATTACCAGCGCCACCTTGTATTTTTGCAGTGCTTGGAGTAGTTACTTCAGGGGACGCATAAAAATTAAATACATCATTATCGGCGCCACCCAATATCTGCCCATCAAATAGCTGGCGCACATTGAAGGTGTCTTCATCACTGTTTCCCTGTGCCACCTGGATATCATTGAAGGTACTCGTTCCACCATTAATTAACTGCCTGGCATCCAGTACAGTATTGCCATCCTGCACCCCGAAATTCCAGGTACTCTCGCCGTTATAGCCTCGAAGTGTATCCAAATCACTGTCTGCAGTGCTTCCATCATTACCGTGTATCACAACACTCAAGTTAGCCGCATTCATGTTGAATACGTCTGCCCCATCACCACCACGCAACTGTCCAGAAAAACTGGAGTCCGCTAGATTAAAAACATCAACAGAGTCGTTACCTTGAAGAATTTCAAATTGGGAGAATGATTGTTGGCCGCTATCAATGGAACCATCACTATCTTCATCAATCCCGATTGAATGCGAACCATCAATTGACCACACTACCCTGTCAGCAGCGTCGGCAACTGCATAGCCTTCTAAAACATCATTCGTTGAGCTATCGTTTCCTTCAAGGTCACCGCCATATACCCCTTCCAAGCTTGCACCGGAACCGAGTAATTTTATTGTGTCATTACCACTGCCACCATATACGCCAGTATCAATATCGGCCGTCGTTTGTAGCTCAATAATATCGTTACCCGCGCCACCGGAAACAATATCGAAGCCATCGCTGATATCCATCGTATCAACGCCGCTACCTCCAACCAGCTCCTCAATACTGTCAAAACTGACGCTGTCTCCTGTTAGCGCAGCGGTATAATAAATATCACCATCTGAATCATCGCTGGTTGTCCACCATGCAGCAACACCAGGACCTTCTATTCTGTCGTCGTCAGCTCCACCATCAATATTTGAGACAGCTATCGCAGTTGAGTCGTATAAAATACTAAATGTATCGTCGTCGTCCCCACCATTTAAATCTGCGGAGGTACTAACTGATATTTCAAAAAGGTCTTCCCCGCCCTCACCATTCAATTCGGCACTGGTATCGGCCAAGATATAAAAACGATCATCCTGGCCACCTGCATCTACTTCGAATGAAACGGTATTTTCCGATGAGCCCGCATTAAAGGTAAAACTATTTTCGCTACTGTCACCGTCAACAGTGACATCATCACCCTGAATTGCACCATTTTGTGTAAAATCGCCATCAACCGTTATGTTGATATTGGCGGCTAACCCCGAACCAAAGCCGAGTGTGTTTAAATCAACAACTGTGAGTGAATCTGCATCGATATCTATCTGCCCACCACCCTGGTTACCCGATACACCTTGTGTATACACTGATACAGACCCGTAAGAATTATCAGTCTGATCAAGATCAACACTCTGCCCTGGCGAAGTTATGGATAGATGCCCGCCAACGGTAAAAGTATTGTTATCTTCATCACTAACAGAACCAACGGCAGTGACGGTTAAATTACCCGTAATACTGGATACACCCTTGCCATTACCAACCTGCAAGTTCCCCGCACTATCCTTAATTGCGACATCCTTTGCGCCGATAATACGAAAGTAACTTAGCTGGTGATCATTCCCGCCAAGAGTAATATCAAAAAATTCAGAACCATCCTGAGCCTGAAGCGATATATCGTTGGCCACATCGATAACATCACCACCAGATTCAGTAATACTGCCACCAGCACTCACCACTAAGTTATCAACATCGGTTACCCCTAGCGCTATCCCATTAGCATCAACAATTTCTGCGTCATTTGCAGTCAGTTCAATTTCACCAAAGTCATTCGATGTATTGTCAAGAGTAATGTTGTTACCCGTTGCGGCAAAGGTTGCGGTGCCTCCAACAGTAAGCGAGGCATTTAAGGCATCGGTGATTGCGCCGTTGGCAGTTACTGTCAAATCACCCTCGATATCTGAAGCAGAAAATGTAGCATTGGGACTTGTAGTTGTATATCGAATAAATTCAATACTATTCGCATCGCTAATTGTGGCATTATTAGCGGCCAAAATGTGCAGCCCTTGAGCGAAATTATTAGAGGAATTGTTTAGCGTGATATCGCCATCTTTACCTAGATCACTATTCCCAACGCTGCCATCACCATCGTAATCGGTACTTAGCACAGTTATACCACTAACCAGAAGCTCTCCAGAGCCCTGCAGAATATCGCCATTAGCACGAACAATTAAATCCGTGTTTATCGAATCGCTATTATCGGACCGAAGATCGATTCTTCCGAGGGTTGCGTCACCATTTGTGGTAGTAATACGAACGGTCGAGGCCTGGTAACTATTTGAGCTATCTTCAGTTGAGATGCTAGAAGTTTGATTTGCGGTAAAAGTAGCACCGGTGACGGTGATATCTCCATACTTTGATCGGATGGGGCTGACAGTCTCGCCGGACCAGGACTCCACATTGTCAAATACATTGATGTCACCCGTCATGGTAATATTGATTGCACCACTCTCAGCGTTCAGCTGCCCACGCAGACCACTATCGTTACCTATTTGTAAATTTCTACCGGTAACAGCAATTGAGCCTCCACCCGTATAAATATTAGCGTCGGCACCACCACTATCCCCTAGCAAGAAAACATCTTGACCTGCGGTAAGCGTAACGTTGCTTATATTGTTTCGGTTATCACTTCCTTCGGTGTTATCGTATTCCGCGTCTCTACCAAGATAAATATCGTCATCTGCGGTTACGGTATACACTGTGGTGTAGGTATTTACATTTGTTCCAACATGCATCAGCCCTTGGTGGTATATGTCTCCTGTTGTACCGTCGTCATTGTCTAAAGTAACATTCAGTGTCGGTGCCGGGTTGGCACTTCCATTCCAGTCCGAGCCAACATAAAGATTTCCCAAACTGATCAAGCCAGTTGTATAAATATTGACGTTTCCGAAATTGCTGGTATCGCTCGAAGTATCTATTGTCGCCATCGAGTTACAATTTTCGTCTTCACAGGCATTCCAACTGGAATCCCATGCCGATACAAAACTCGCAACGCGATTACTGCTTGAGCCAACAGTAAATGTGCCGCCGTTGGTGGTGATCTCGCCGCGTATACTAATATCACCGGGGCGGGTAAGCGGGTCAATAGTAAACGCACCGCCACCAGTAATAATTGAATCGCCGGAGCCTAAAAAGAAATCGCCACCTGGCGGGGTAACACCTTCTGCAGAAGTGTCTTGAAAGCTTGCGTTGAAGTATCCACCATTTGTGTCTATTACAACGGCAGAGCCTCCGTCGATAATGATGTCGCCACCGGCGATTAAATCGAGGTTTAAGGTATCTTGAGAGACACCAATTTCATCGGAGATATCCGCCTTTATTTCGATATCACCGTGTGCGTCTAGCTTTAAAGTGGAATTACCTACTCCATTAAAATTTAATGCACTTTCTAAAGTAATTTTGCCAGTGCCAGCTCCACTATCACCACCGGTTTCGACCGTAACATGTTTTTTTGTACCCACGAGCGCAGCTTTTAGCGAATTCACGTTGATAGAAGAGGATGCGCCCAAGGGTGTGAATAAAGCGGTATCAGCAGGGTCGTCATCATTATCCAGGTCGCTGTTATTGTCCGAGCTGCCAATGGTGATATCCCAAGGGTCAATTAGCCACTGCCCACCGGCTGTGGCACCACTAATATCGACATCGAGATCTAAATCTACCCATTTGGATGAAGTTTCAACAAAGCCACCTTTCGCATGTTGCAAACCCAGAGCATTAATGCTGCCATAGGCGCTGAGTGCCTCGGTACCGTATAAAACGATGTCGCCACCCACACCCTGCTGCAAGGCATTCGCACTAAGCTCTGCACCCTGACCAAAATAGACCGCACGTGCATTAGGTACAAACGCGTTCGCCCCACGTACATCGCCGCCCACCAGAATTCGGCCACCACCTTTTTCGCCAGAAGCCCTAACGGAAGCTTTATCCACCAGGCCAACATTCTCACCCAGTACCTTAATATCACCAGCAACACCGCCACCGGCATTAGCCTGTATTAAACCTTGCTCGGTGATCAAGGTAGTATCGGCACTATGGAGCTCTACCCGTGCTTTGGAATCGCCCGAGAGCGAGTCCGCCAGTATTTCACCACTGTGGGTGATATTTTGCCCCAGCACCACGGCGCTACCGCCCTTTTCGCCACTAACATCTATAGCGCCACTATTGATTACATCCGCCCCGGCGCCCAGGGTGAAGGAGCCATCCTCATGCACCACCACACTACCGCCATAATCTATATCACCGGTATTCATGGCCTGGGTAAAAATATCCTGGCTGACGCTGGCGCTAAGCAGCACCTGGCCATCTTCCGCTTGAATAGTACCCTCGTTTATCACAGCGGCATCCACGCCAATATCTTGCTCTAACAGCTCTTGGGTAATACGCACCCCCACCAGGCCTTCGGCGTCGAAGGTAACATAGGCCTCCTGGCCGGCAGCAAAGGTGGCGGTGCCCAGCTTGGCACTGATCAGGCCCTCGTTTTTAACCTGCTTGCCCAAAAGTGCAACGCTGCCCCCGGTAGCGGCGTTTAAAATACCCGAATTAATCACTACCCCGTCGGTACCCTCCATGGCGCGGAAGGTAAAGTCGCCATTCATAAAGTCATCGGCATCAATGGAAAGGCCTGTGGCCAATATACCACCAGCATTGACCACCGAATTCTCGCCAAACAAGATGCCATGGGGGTTCATAAGAATCACCTGACCATTGGCATCGATACGCCCGTGAATCTCCGAGCCCGTATTACTCATAATGCGGTTAAGGGAAACCGACGAGCTGTTTGGCTGGATATACTGCACCCGCTCATCTGCCGCCACATTGTAGGAACTCCAATCGATTGCCATACGCTCGGTGGCTTGCTCGATGGTGGTGGTATTGCCTGCACGGCTAATGGCGCCTGCACCGCCCTTAACCACCCCCCCTTCGGGGCCGGCAAAGGCCAGCGCCGACATAAGGATGGAGGCCGAAAGCATCACCGGGGCAATGGGTTTAACACTGTTTAACTTGGCGTGATGGGCACGAGCGGGGCGTTTGGAGTACTTCATGGATTTACTTCTGTTCATTGTTTGAAATTAATTCCTTCCGGGAAAAGCCTTTACTGCCGAGCGCAATAAAGGCTGTGTTTTTATTCCTTATAGCTTTAAGCCGCTAATTGTACATTTTTTATACTGAGCTTAAAAGCACGTTTTTGCAGTGGTTTGAGTGACATCACCCAAAAGCATATTGCTATTATTTACTGCCTTACTAACACTAGTAGTATCTATTTATAACCACGCGCTCGCCGCTTTCCACGTCCACTGCGTATATCGTGGTACCTTGATCGAAAAATATTGGCGCCGCAGGAAAATACAAAATGCCCTTCTCTTTATCCAGGCTCAAAGCCGCCGGCCTCTCGAACTGATTGCTACCGGTAGTGGCATCTGCAATCACCTTAACCGCCTTAGTCTCTGTATTGATTTCATAGACTTTTCGCACATCATAGTCGCTAACAAAGAGTCTGTTATTCGCGTAATCTAAAACCAAGCCTCGCAAATCTTCAAAAGACTCTGATGCGCCATCGATATAAACTTCGCGCTCGCCCATACTCAGATCTACGGTGAGAAGGTCGGGTGCGTTGGCAGTAATCACATAGGCAAGATTACTCTCCGGAATAAGTTGAAGAGCATGTGGGCCATCCATCAAGGTATCTTCGCCGTCAGGAAAACCGAGCCCGGAGATTAGCGTTCTATCGCCGTTCTCAACAACGCTGTAGATTGAATCTTCCACCCCATCCAGAACGTAATACAGGTTTTTATCCTCGACATAAACCACCGCAGCTGGCGCGTCCATTGTTGCACCGCTGCCAACCGTTAAGCTACTTATAACCGAAATCGCTTTGGTAGCCTCATTTAGCGAGATGACACGCTCATTTTGATCGGCAATCAACAATGAATTCCCCTGATGTGCTGCTGATTGGAAGCTAGCACCGGGATCGTCAAGTATCTGTGACCGCTTACCTGTACTGATATCAATAGCAGCAATTTTTGAGCTGTAAACGTACAGGAGCCTATCGCCCGCTTTATCCAAGACCAATTGCCCTGCGGCTGAGATATAATACAGCGGCTCCTGATCAGCCAAAGACGGGAAGTCCAGAGTCGAGTAATCCGAACTATGGTTAACCACAACCTCATCTGCTGAATTATTCGCTACCGGCGTATCAGCCCCATCCAAAACACTCACGCGCAGGGTATTCACTGTATCCGCTGTTAGCGTTACCTCCGCCGTCCAACGGGCAAAACCTTCATCGGTGTAGGAGGTAGCGACCGCCTGGCTGACTTGTGTATCGCCATTCAGCACATGTACCGTAACGCTGCTAATACCGCTTAAGTCTTCCGCTGTACCACGCACTTTGAGCGTGGCACCGTCTGTAAGGGAGATCTCCGTAGGGAATACAATGGCTGCAGTGGGTGGGGTAGTGTCGGCCAGGGTGGTAATGGTCCAGGTGTTTTCTAAGCCGCCTGCGGTGAACACAACAGGCACAGCGGTGGAGTTGAGGGCAGAAGAGGTGGCACGGAGGGTGATGGTATCGCCGTATTCGACCGTACCTGCATCAGCGCTAAATACCGCACCAGCACCAGAACAGTCGCCTTTGCAGTAGGTTCCGCCCGTAATGCTTACATCGGCCACACTGTTAATACCAGTAATCGTCACAGGGTTAGACGTGTATTCCGTTGACAGATTAGCCCCGTCTTCATTTGTAAAGTTCATAGCCAGAGGCGTAGTGTCTTTGTCCACAGTAGTTACAGAGAAAGTCTCTGTAAAGTCACCTATCGTGAGTGTGGCTATAACCTCTTTAGAAAAATCAACTGAGGACTGCAATTGCACCTGAAGCAGCTGCTCTGCCTCTATTGTGCCTGCCTCGCTGGTAGGAGCGCCATCGTCAATGCTGTAGGTACCGTTAATGATGCTCACAGGCACGGCACCTGTAATACCTCTTACGGGAAATGGCCCGGATGTAAATTCACTGTCCACCTGTGCATTTGTTACAACACCCAAATCAAAGTTGTTGGGGGTAATATCCTGCGCGACGGTGGTAATGGAAAAACTTCGCGAAACCGAGCTCACTCGCACGTTGACGGTGGTGGTAGCCCCAAACTCACTCGAAGAAAGCCCCCGCACCTTAAGGCTTTGACCATTGGAAATGGAGCCTGCAGCCGATGTATACGCCCCTCCGGCAATAGAGTACTCACCACCAGTAACCGATACTGAAACGGCCTTGTTGATATCACTAATGGTGACCGCATTAGACTCTACCTGCGTGGCAAGTGCCTGATCTGTTTTTGCGCTAAAGGTGAAACTGCTGGGGGTGGTGTCTTTCTTGTCTCCACCGCCGTCACAGGCAAACAGAGTTACAAGGCCAAGGGCCAACAGAAAACGACTTATAAAACCTGAGGTAAGACTTCTTCGATTCATATTTACCACTCCTGGAAATGTGTTATTAAGTGCCACTACCGGGCCTGATTTTTTATCCTGAGAAAACGCGCCTTTTTACCATATTTCGCCTAAAAATGATCTGGCGAGTGCCACGCATTAGCAATTTTTTACACTCCTGGGAGTGAACATGCCTACTTAGCGGTCAGCAAACCGACATCGGCCAGGCACCCTCAAAAAGCCTCCGCTAAAAGCTGGCGTGAAGAACCACCAACGTATACATAGACACCACTAATCAAACACCTCATGCAGAGACAGAACGGAAGGGCTTAACAGCTAGTGAACACTATACTGAGGCATGTGTTTTGGCTGTAAGCGACAGACCTTAGGCCGAGGTCGCTTAGCTGCTCCCTAAGCTAAGGCTCTCAAGCAAGGCACGATGCATTTGTGCAAAACATGCTGGCAATGGTCGCTCGTCCCAGGGTGGGTGCGGTATAAACACTAAGTTCCGCCAGATCGCGTTTGCCAAGGGCAAGAAAATAACGCTCACTGCCGGTATTCTCTTTAAAAAACAAAGCCTTGCCAATGCCTGTGAACACCTCTTCTAGCGCTATTGGTGAAGTATCCGCTACCACTGGCTGGTGAACATTCTCATCGCTGAAATTCAGCTCCTGGCCAATTTTCGGGTTCACCTTTACGCTCACGCTGTTCCTAAAGGTGGCACAACGCTGCAGGTAGCTTTGCACCCAGGCTTTGCTTTGCTCAATATCCAGCAAATTGCTGTAGTGCGAATAGTCGTGGTCTTGTGGTGTGAGCAGTTGTAGAGAAAAACAATAAGCCGGGCTTAAATCTGGCGCGACTCGGTTTTGGGCGGGAAGTATTTCGCTGGATTTCCCCATAGGCCAAACGACTGTGTACACTACAACGCTGCCAGCGTCTCCCAATAGGTGAAATCAGCACGCGATTCCAGGTTAATAAAAGGCCGGAGGTCTTTTTTAACCTGAGCTTGCAAACAATCTGCGCCAATAAGCACTGAAGGGTCGCGAAAACGCAGACATGTTTTGGATAAGTGAAGCTCGTACCATGGGCATTGTTCCAGGCTGGCACCCAATTCATCGATTAATACCAAATGTTTATTTTTGGTAATAAACAGCTTTTTAATCTTACTTAACATCCCCAGGCACTTCCCTTCGCTGCTGCTCCGCTTCCGGCGAGAGCCTTATTTCCATGGAGTTCATATTATCGTTTATTGTTTTTTCGACGACTTCGGGGAGGTTGGTGTCGGGGCTGAAGTAGTCGTCGAGATGGCGGTTCGGTTCGAATATTACGACTAGCGAATTGCTATGGCCAAGAGCAGTCCTAAAAACAACATGCTGTGGATAACCCGGTGTCCCGGTAGTATATTTTAACCACTCGAAATTATTGATTGTTTTAAGTTCGAAATCCTCCTTGGTTTTAGGATAGCGGAAGAAATGCTGATCTTTGTAACGCTGCACTTCTTCTGGTGGTATTTCGTTAAGTTTTATTTTTTCTTCATTCCAGCGCCCATAATCCCCCTCCTCAATTTCACAGACTAGATCGATATGATTGCTACGCTTCAGTAACGATTCATGGAGGTTACGCACTTGTAGAGTTCGATTAATAGCAATATGAAGTACCAAACGGCCGAACGAATCTGATCTCGAAATTCCCGCGAAGTAATTCCATCCTGTACACAACAGAGCCTCCGCATAAACATTACTTTTATCCAGCAGTTCATCGTACGCACTTGCTGAAAGCATATCGAATTGTTTTATGGGAGGCTGAATAGGTAATGGAGCCGTTTGAGCCGGCTTTTTAAAGCTTACAAGTACTCCAGAGAGATTTAAGCTTTCTACAGGTGCTTTGGCAACATCTGGCCCAGAAAGGTTTTTTGGCGACGCGCGCCAGCGTTTTAAAAATGACATTATCAGCTCTTGGAGTGGCTGTCCTATTTTTCAACTGAAAAAACCCACTGCTATGGGAACTCTATATAAAAACAAACACACAGAAACCCAAGCCCAGAGCCCCCCAAAACACGACAGCGCCAAACTTCTTAGCCAAACCGGGAGCAAGCATAGAGAGCACTATAAGTACGGCAAGTAAAAGCGGCACAAGGGCAACAAGGTAAGTCACTGGGGGTTCTATCAAACGTCCGGCGGAGCCATAAACACTGGGGAATAGAAAACCATCCGACATTGCAGCAAGTATCGTTAAAACAAGGGTTACAGCTAAACCGATAATATTTAAAACCAGCTTATAAATACGCATCATTCCATCTACATGGGGTATGCCCAATTACAATTGCTACGCCAGATATGTTTAGTGGTATGCCCAAACTGCCCTTCAAAGCTTAACAAGAGTTCTTTACATAGTTGCTGTGCATTGCCCCTTCCAAGTGCTCTAAAAACCATCTTCAAATCATTTTTTGGAATATTTTTCGCTCTACACGTCTCTTCCAACCGCCTTACCACTTGGTTAGCAGTATCAGACCAAACCTTATGATATTGGGCCAACTTGGCGTGATCGCGCACAACTGGCCCGGACCCTGATTGCAGATTATCAAGCGTTCTTTTAGATCCATTGGGTATCGGTTTTTCAAAAGCCCACGCGGTTATCGAGTAAGCAATTGCACGATAGCTGTACATGCGAAACCCTGTTTCGTTTGCATTAATGAGGTTAACTATCTGCTCAAACGGAAACATTAATATACCTATGAAAGAAGCATTTGATACAACCTTCGACGCAAGAGCACCAGACAAATAGCAGTTCAATGCAGGAATTAGCTCAGCAAAGCTCAGAGCATTATTAACATGCCCCAGGCCATCAGCCATCCGCGAATATAGTGAAAAATGCTGGCCAACTGAATGATACTTAGCTCCCAGAACATCTTTCATGACTTGCTTTTTTTCCATTTCATTCATAAATAAAATCTCCGTAAAATATATGTATACTCTACCAAAACCTTCGAGACACTGAATATGCCTAAAATCGTATGCTTTTGCTCAATTTTGCTGTTATTCGTTAGCTGCGCACACCACCCAGAACCCATCAAAGAGAATACGGGTGCTTCCGCACCCTTTAATGAGTTATGCCTGATTATCGAAGAGGCGTTAAGCAAACACCCTGAAGGAGAATCCCAGTCTCAGTATATCGCTAGCAATATTGAAGCCCGCGTTAATTCCAGTGATGTTTCCGAAGCTTACTCTTCTTTAGCTTATATCCCTCAAGAAAACAGGTACGCCGTTTTCAAAGCTGCTGCGGAGGAGGTTCTCACACAAGCGTGGAGTTGTGAAGCAATGCATGTATTATTCTCGCAATAGGATCCAAAGGACTCAGAGTTATTGATTATGCGCACCCCGGTATGCTAACGAACGCCATCTCCTACACTCCCTCAGTATTTTCCAGCGCCGAAAAAGCAAAATCACCGTTCATAAAGTTGTAGGGGTCGATACTTAAACCACTGGCAAGAATGCCACCGGCATTGACCACCGAATTCTCGCCAAACAAGATGCCATGGGGGTTCATAAGAATCACCTGACCATTGGCATCGATGCGCCCGTGAATCTCCGAACCCGTGTTACTCATAATGCGGTTTAGGGAAACCGACGAGCTGTTTGGCTGGATATACTGCACCCGCTCATCCGCAGCCACATTGTAGGAACTCCAATCAATAGCCATACGCTCGGTGGCTTGCTCAATGGTGGTGGTATTGCCTGTGCGGCTAATGGCACCTGCGCCCCCTTTTACTACTCCCCCTTCGGGGCCGGCAAAAGCCAGCGCCGACATAAGGATGGAGGCCGAAAGCATCACTGGGGCAATGGGTTTAACAATGTTTAACTTGGCGCGATGGGCACGAGCAGGCCGTTTGGAGTACTTCATGGATTTACTTCTGTTCATTGTTTGAAATTAATTCCTTCCAGGAAAAGCCTTTACTGCCGGGCGCAATAAAGGCTGTGTTTTTATTCCTTATAGCTTTAAGCGCATGATTGTACATTTTTTATACTAAGTTTAAAAGCGCGGTTTTGTGCTGACTTGAAGTAGATCACCACTTCTACGTTATTACTACTTTAAACAGAGACTATGGGTCGTACCTGTTTATCACCACGCGTTCGCCATTTTCGGTATCCACGGCGTAAATGGTATATTGACTAGAAAATTTTGCAGCTGCAGGAAAATACAATATACCTGTCTCTTCATCCAGCGCTAGTGCCGCTGGCCGCTCAAATTCATTATTACCGACAACGGCATCAGCAAACACCTCAACTTCCTTTGTTTCTGTATTGATCTCGAAGATTTTTCGCATATTTAAATCGCTGACTAGCAGCCTTTTACTGGCGCGATCAAAAACAAGGCCAGCGAGTTGCTCAAAAGAAGCTGACGCTCCATCAACGAAGACTTCACGCTCACCCGAACTTAGATCTACAGTGAGAACATCTGGATTATTACCCGGAATAACATAAGCAAGCGTACTCTCGGGAATAAGCTGAAGTGCATATGGGACGTTCATCAAGGTATCTTCACCCACAGGGAAGCCCACGCCTGAAATTAGTGTTCTATCGCCATTCTCAGCAACGCTGTATATCGAGTCTTCTCCCCCGTCCAGAACGTAATACAGGTTCCTATCCTCTACGTAAACCACATCAGTTGGCACATCAATCGGTGCACCCAAGCCAACGCTCGCGCTAGTTATAACAGTTATCGCCTTAGTCCCTTCATTGAGCGACATAACACGTCCATTTTGATCAGCAATCAACAATGCCCCCCCAAAAGGTTTTACTGCGAACAAATTAGTACCATTTTCCTCAAGTATCAAAGTGCGAGATCG
>CAJIBL010000011.1_pt1 | contig 33440 bp, 25 predicted proteins | sample 9199351 | NCBI WGS metagenome assembly CAJIBL01 (sample SAMEA7708304, study PRJEB35096) | sediment metagenome | biome: marine neritic benthic zone biome [ENVO:01000025]; feature: sediment [ENVO:00002007]; material: shallow marine sediment [ENVO:03000034] sea grass bed [ENVO_01000059] ...
GCATCCACCGGCAACTGCTCCTGCGTTGCTCTAATAAGCGCCATCCATGGCGCGATCGGCAACTGCTCCTGCGTTGCTCTAATAAGCGCCATCCATGGCGCGATGCTGGCGAAGGTAGCAGTAACAAACACCGAATCCATGTTTTCATGCTTTGTGGGACAGCAGTGAGACTAAACGACTTAAGCCTGTCTTCATACCGCCATAATCCGTCATCTTTCATACTGGAATAGGTCACATTCTAGCGTTAGGCTATCAGCAATAAATATTAGGAGTGCCGCAATGAATAAACCGTCTATCGCCCTGTGCTTTTCAAGCCTGCTACTGTTCAGCCTGGTCGCTTGCAGCAAACAGGAAACAGAACACAATGAAGCTCTGGATTCAACACCGGCCCAGCAAGAGCAACGCTCGCAGCAGCCTGAAAAGCAAGCCGCTAAAGCTGCAAACAAGCAACACATTCAAATACTGGATATTTCAGAGCGAAGCAAGGACGGTAAAAACGGTATAGCGGTAAGCTTCTCCACGGAGATCGACCCCGGCAAAGACATTCAGTCGTATTTTGTCATTAGCGAGGCAGAAACAGGCAAGGTCGAGGGAGCCTGGGTAGTGGGCGATGACCAAAAACTGGTGTGGTTTATGAATACCGAACCGCAAACAGAATATATCGTTTCCGTTAACCCTGGCTTGAAAGCCGCCAACGGCAGCACTCTGCTCTCGGGCAGCAACAATCGCTTGTCTACACGCGCGTTACAGCCCTCGATTAATTTTGACTCGGACGGGATGATACTCCCCCTTGGCTATGCTTCCGGACTACCGGTTGTATGCGTAAATATTAAACAGGTCGACGTCGACTTCTTCCGGGTAGACGATGACAAAATTACCGATTTTGTCCAGCAGGCAAACCGGTATGGCCGACAGGGCTGGTACACCAATCGCTTGACGAAGTTCGGCAAGCTCAGCTACAGCGCTCGCTTTGATTTAGACCCGCCGCGAAACACCCGCACCAAACGCGACCTCGACCTGCACAATATTGATCAATTAAAAACGCCTGGGCTTTATCTTGCCGTTATGCGCACTGCCGGTGAATACGACCACCGGGAAGTTACCTGGTTTTCCATTACCGATATCGGCTTGCATGCCCGTCACTATAAAAACCAGCTGGATATCCACGCAGCCTCGCTAACAACGGGCAAACCCCTCGGCAATGTTGAACTGCAAATATACAACCACCAAAACGAGATAATTCATAGCAACAGCACCACCACCAACGGCCTCGCCAGTTTTAATGGCAACTTGGACAACGCCAAGATATTAGTGGCAAAAACCAAGTCCCAATATACCTTGTTGAACCTGCAACAACCCGCTCTGGACTTAAGCGAATTTGATCTTGGTAAGCGCCCCCAGCTACCGGCAGAACTGTTCGTTTATGGACCCCGTGACTTGTACAGACCAGGCGAGACCGCTATTTTTAGCGCTCTGCTGCGTGATCACGACGGCAAGTCTGGAGAAAACGCCGTTCTCACTGGCAATATTCGCAACCCCTCTGGCAGCACAGTTAAAACCTTTAAATGGCAAGGGGATGAATTAGCCTACTACCAGTACAACTGGAATATTCCTCAGTCTGCACCAACGGGTAAATGGACTTTGGTGGTCAGCGGTATTTTGGAAAAAGATGTCACTTACCAATTCAATGTCGAGGAGTTTTTACCTGAACGTTTAAAGCTGACCCTTGCGGAGGGTAAAGAGCGCAGCGAAGTACAGAATACTTCCGATGCCATTGAGTTGCCAATACTGGGTGAATACCTTTATGGCGCACCGGCAGCCAACAACAAATTTGGCAGCATGCTCCAAGTCAGCCACTGGCGAGACCCCATCGACCATTTAAAAGGCTTCGAATTCGGTAACCTGCTGGATGAGCGCTTCCAGCGTCATCAGGAACTGGCAGACATCACTCTGGACAGCGAAGGCAAAGCAACGCTACACATACCCTCCGCATGGAGTGAGGTAAAAACGCCGCTCAAAGTGAGTGTTGTTGGCAGCCTTTACGAATCCGGCGGGCGCCCGGTAACACGCGCACACCCGGTATTAGTCTGGCCGGCAGAAACCGTGCTTGGCATTCGCCCCCACTTCGGTGATAGCAACCCTGAACCCGGAACAGTGGTCAAGTTTGATCTGGTAAACGCAAACATTAAAGGGGAGCTCAAAAAAGCGGACAATGTAGAACTCACCTTAATCCGTGAAGACAGGCAATACTTCTGGGAATTCAACCAGCAGCGGGGCTGGCATTGGAATTACAGTGAAAAAGAATTTCCAGTAGCCACTGAAACCCATGCCATTGGAGAAAAGGCCACGGAGGTTTCCTTTCCTGTCGACTGGGGTCGCTATCGTCTGGAGGCAAAAAACACAGCCAATAATATTATCAGCAGTTTTCGGTTTTTTGTGGGTTACAACTGGTATTACGACTGGAAAAACGCCAAAGACTCAGCCGCTGCACGCCCGGACAAAATAAACCTGGCGCTGGACAAAGCGAGTTATAAAGCTTCGCAAGTCGCTGAGTTGAAGGTGCTCCCGCCCGCTGACGGCGAGGCCCTTATCCTGGTAGAGAGTGATCGCCCACTGTGGAGCAGTAAACAGAGTGTCAGTACTGAAGGTAGCCTTGTAAAAATCCCTATCGATGAAAGCTGGGACAGTCATAACATCTATATCTCTGCACTACTGGTTCAGCCATCCGGTGACACGAAACAAACCACGCCCAAACGTGCAATGGGTTTAATTCACCTGCCACTCGACAGGGAAGCTCGGCGCTTAAACGTAACAATTGAAGCGCCGGAAAAAGTACTACCTGAATCCACCCTGCAGGCAACATTGAAGCTCGATGTACCGGTAGATAAAGCCCGTGTGAGTATCGCTGCTGTGGACGTAGGCGTATTGAGTATTACGGATTTCGAAACACCAGACCCCTTCGAACATTTTTTTGGTCAACGCCGATATAGCGTGGACGCCAAAGATATCTATGCCGATGTTATTGAGGCTCACCGTGCAGATAAGGCCAAACAGCGTTTTGGTGGTGATGCCGACCTGGTACGCGGTGGCAAAAAGCCACAGAGCGAAGTGCAGATAGTCTCTTTGTTTAATAGCCCGGTCGAATTTAACGAACAGGGAGAAGCCAACGTTGATCTGCAACTTCCCGACTTCAACGGCCGCTTGCGCTTAATGGCCATTGCCTTCAGTGACGATCGTTTCGGTCACCAGGATTCAGAAGTTACCGTAGCAGCACCCATTATTGCTGAAATCGCCATGCCTCGTTTTCTCGCTCAGGGCGATAAAAGCACCATCGCCCTTGATGTGCAAAACCTGACCGACAGCGAACAAAAGCTCAGCGTGGAAACCAACGCAGATTTCCCCCTTAAACTGGAAAGTAAAAAACAGACAATCGTTCTAGCTCCGAAACAGAAACGCACGCTTCGTTACACCGTAGATGCCATCGGCGTTGACGGCGCAGCTACTGTGAGCACAAGGATTAGCGGCGAAGGCATTGACAATTTCAGCCGTAGCTGGAAACTGGGTGTTCGCCCTGCCTACCCGGCCATAACAGAGAATATGCAAGTACTGTTAAAACCCGGAGAGACCTTTAAGCTTAGCGATAAAAGTCTGCCTGGCGCGATACCCTCCAGCTTGCAGGGCAGCATCAGCTTGTCGCCCATGATCGACCTGCAAATCAACAGTCAGCTTAAAAACCTGCTTGGCTATCCTTATGGCTGTCTGGAGCAAACATCCAGCCGCGCCTGGCCCCTTACCTTTGCCACACCGGAGAACCAGGAGCGTTTTGGCCTGAAGCCCATTAAAGAAGAAACCCGCCTGGATATGATCGAAAAAGGCATTGACCGAATTTTGAGTTTTCAACGGCGTAACGGTTCCTTTGGCCTTTGGGGCAAAGATTCGCCGGAAGAACACTGGCTTACGGTTTATGCCACAGACTTTTTATTAAATGCAAAAAACATGGGCATGGATGTGGCTGAAAAACCGCTGGAAAAGGCGGTAAAACGGCTGCAGTACTACCTCAACAGTTCCAATACTTTCGCGCGACAACGCTGGTCCAATGACCCTAAACACTATGCATTTTCCACTCGCGCCTACGCAGCCTACGTACTGGCGCAATTAAACAGAGCCCCCCTCGGCACCCTGCGCAATATGTATAACAGCCAGTTTGAAAGAGCCAATACAGGCTTCTCACAAATCCAGTTGGGGCTGGCGCTGCTAAAAATGGGCGACAGAAAAAATGGTAATGAAGCACTGCAAAAAGCAGTGGATAATTTCCCCCAGGAATACCGCTACTGGGGAGACTACGGCAGTGAAGCGAGGGATCTTGCGATGAGTATTTATTTACTGCTCCACCATGACAAACAGCAAGACGCAGCACTGCAGTTGAGCCTGCAACTAAAAGAGGCCATTCAAAGCCGCCGCTGGCTAAGCACTCAGGAACGTATCGCCCTGTTTATGGCAGGCATAGAACTCGAGTCTGGATTAAGCGACGAATGGCAGGCAAGCTGGAACCTTGCAGACAAAACCAGCCAGAGCATCAATAGCAAGGGCGCATGGAAAAAATTCCTGGGTGCCAAACAATTCGAACAGGGTTTCAGCCTTAAATCCGAACACGAAAACGTTCTGTACCTGGGAGCCATGGTCAACGGCTACAGTAAGGAAGCCCCAGCGCCGGCCAATCACGGGCTGGAAGTGGTTCGTAACTGGTACGACATTCACGGCAAACCCATTAAACCAGGAAACTTTAAAACAGGCGATCTTGCTCTGGTTCATGTTTCTATTAGCACCGAACAGCGTGTGCCCGATGCGCTGGTTATCAACCTCCTGCCAGCAGGCCTGGAGCTAGAAAATCAAAACCTGGAACACGCGATAAAACTGGATACTGTTCGTATAGACGACGAGGCGCTGAGCACACTGCAACAAAGAACCAAGCTAAAACACAGCGAATTCAGGGACGACCGATATGTCGCAGCCGTAGACCACTACCGCTATGGGGAAAGCCATATGTTCTTTCTGGTACGGGCAGTGACACCCGGTGTTTACAAAGTGCCGCCGGTGATTGCGGAAGACATGTATCGACCGGAAATTCGTGGCATTAGCGAAACGGTATCAGAGATTACAGTGACTGAATGATGAAGCGCCCTGAAAAAATAAAGAAACGGCATTTCGCCTTGTTTTTTTCAGCGCTGGCGCTACTTGCGCTTGCTATTCTGGACAAGCACTACCCTTTAAACTTACCGAGCCAGAATGACTTATATGCCCGGGTCGTTGTAGACAGGGATGGCAGGCCACTGAGGGCGTTTCCCGATAAAAACGGCGTATGGCGCTATGCGGTTGAGCTGCAGGATGTTTCGCCTTTATATATTGAGGCACTGCTAAGCTACGAAGATCGGCGCTTCTGGTACCACCCCGGTATCGACCCCTTGGCGCTGCTACGCGCTGCCATCAGTAATGTCAGTAATGGTAAAGTCGTTTCCGGCGGCTCAACCCTTTCCATGCAGGTAGCCCGCTTACTGCACCCGCACTCAAAAACCCTAAAAGGCAAGCTGTACCAAATGCTTCGCACAGCGCAATTGGAGTGGCATCTAAGCAAGAAGGAGATCCTCACGCTGTACTGTAATATTGCGCCTTTCGGTGGCACCATCGAAGGGGTGCAAGCAGCCAGTTACACCTATTTAAACAAAGCTGCGAACGAATTAAGCCACGCAGAAGCGACACTGCTGGCAGTGTTGCCACAATCACCTACACGCTACCGCCCCGATTTAAATCCACAAAAAGCCCAGCGGGCGCGCAATAAAGTGCTGGACAGAATGGTGAGCCTGAATGTGTGGCCACAGCAAGGTGTTGATGAAGCAAAAATAGAAACGGTTTACGCGTTTCGCCGAGCCCCCGATAGACACGCGCCTTTACTGGCCCGGCGATTAATCCAGCAAGCACAAAAACAGCAACAACTCACAAGCGTAATTGCCAGTACTCTGGATGGCGAGCTACAACGTTCGCTGGAAGACTACCTGAAATATTATATCGAAGGGCAGGCAGAAAAAACCTCAGCCGCAGTACTGGTTGTAGACAACAACACGCAGCAGGTTATTGCCTATCTGGGCACAGCGGACTTCGGTAACGCCCAGCGTTTTGGTCATGTGGATATGGTACAAGCCATTCGTTCACCAGGCAGCACGCTAAAACCCTTTCTCTATGCCATGGCCTTTGATAAAGGTATTATCCACTCCCATTCACTCTTGAGTGACACACCACAAAACTGGAACGAATACCGGCCGGGAAATTTCAGCGGCGGTTTTAGCGGGCCGGTTTCCGCCAGTGAAGCCTTGCAGCGTTCGCTGAACATTCCTGCGGTCTCGCTACTGCAAAAACTGGGGCCGGCGACTTTTCATTCGCATTTACAAAATGCCGGTCTGAATCTGCGAATACCCGATAATAAAGCCAACCTCGCGATTATTCTCGGCGGTGCCGGCACCAGTCTGGAACAACTGGTACAGGCGTTTAGCCTGTTTGCCCATGGTGGAAAAACAAGCAAATTAAAATATCTGCAAAACGAGGCAGAGTCTCCCGCGCGTTATTTTGTCAGCGAACAGGCCGCCTGGCTGACACAAAACATTCTTAAAGGTGTTGACCGGCCGAGCAGTGTAAGAGCCATTTCCGCCCTGGCACATGAGGGAAATTTGGCCTGGAAGACCGGAACCAGTTACGGCTTCCGTGATTCATGGGCGATTGGCGTGGATAAGCATTACACCATCGGTGCTTGGGTGGGTCGGCCGGATGGAACCCCCAACCCCGGCGCGAGTGGCCGCACGAATGCAGGGCCCTTACTGCATGCTGTTGCAGACCACTTGCCAAATGCCAGACAAAGCATACGCCGGCCTGAGGGCATTACAAAACACCCTATCTGCTGGCCTCTGGGCACACTGGCGCAGGAACAAAGCCCCGCGCACTGCCACAAAAAAATGAATGCCTGGATTATTAACGATACCGTTCCACCCACAGCCTCTGAGCAACTTACATCAAACCCTGTCACGATCTGGCTGGATGCGGAAAGCGGTAAGCGGGTTCACGCGCTTTGTGCGGCAGACACAAAAACGGCCAAAACTCTGGCCCTCTGGCCAGCGTCACTGGAGCCCTGGCTAGCAGGTAAATATCGCCGCCACAGGCAGATACCTGCCTTCTCCGAAAGCTGCTCTCAAGTTATTTCCGGTTCAGCCGGCCTGCAGATCACCGGCCTGGAAGAAGGCAGTATTTTTCAGTCACCCGTTAATATTCAGGGCGACCCCAGTATTCCACTGCAAGCAAGCGGTGGCGAAGGAAAGCAACACTGGTATGTCAATGGGCGTTACCATCACAGCACGCGCGCAATGAATATTGCGCACCTGCAATTACGGCAAAAGGGCGATTACCAGATAGTCGTTAGTGACGATACCGGGAACGTGGATAAAGTGAGTATTCAGTACCAATAAACTTCAAGAGCATCGCCAAACTATTCAAAGCTTCGTGTACTGGTAGCGGGAGGGCATATTTTCCGCTATGTAAAGGCAGCATTTTTTAGCGCTGCCGCTATTGCGGGTAAAGCTCCGCCAAAGATTTCGATCTACCATCCTCAGTAACCAAGCGCACATGCTTACGCTGCAAGTCTGTCGCATGGGCCACACCACAGGAATGAGCGATCATTTCCACATCATGGACAATTTTGTTGTGATAACTGGCAACGCGCCTGGCTTTATCCTCCACATCCAAACCCTTTTGCAAGCGCTTTGCGTGAGTGGTAATTCCTGTGGGGCAGGTATTCTTGTTGCATTGCATGGCCTGAATGCAGCCGAGAGAAAACATAAAACCTCGCGCACTCACCACCACATCGGCACCCATAGCCAGGGCTTCAGCCACGTGCCCCGGTGTTACCAGCTTTCCAGAAGCAATCACTTTTACCCGGTCTTTTATTTGATGCTTTTTCAGGGTATCCACCACCAGGGGCAAGCTTTCCCGCAAAGGCATACCCACAAAATCCATCAGCGGCTGCGGCGCAGCACCCGTTCCGCCATCGGAGCTGTCTACCGTGATAAAATCGGGGGCGGATTCAATGCCCTGCTTGCGTATCTCTTCACACAAGTGACTAAGCCATGCAGGATCTCCCAGCACCAGCTTTATGCCAACCGGAATACCACCTGCCTGCCGCACCCTCTGAATCATGCGCAGTAAATCCTGCGTGCTATTCACCTCCGGGTGGCGGTTGGGGCTGATAGAGGCCTCACCCTGTTTTATCCCGCGAATGGATGCAATTTCCGCAGTTACTTTCTCTGCCGGCAATATTCCGCCCTTACCTGGTTTAGCGCCCTGACTGAGCTTAATTTCAAACATTTTTATTTGCGGCAATTTAGCCAGTGCCACAAGCTTGTCATCACTCAGTTGGCCGCTCTCATCACGCACGCCGTATTTAGCTGTTCCAATTTGTGCAATAACATCGGCACCACTTTGCGTGTGATAAGGGGAAACGCCGCCCTCGCCGCTGTTAATCCAGCAGCCCGCCTGTGCTGCGCCACTTGCAAGCGCATGCACTGCAGGCTTGGACAAGGCGCCGTAACTCATGCCAGAAATATTGAAAAAACTGTGGGCGGTATAGGGTGATTTACAATAAGGACCAAATTCAATTCGGGTTTCTGTTTTTTTATCTTCATCCAGCACCGCAAACACCGAGCTCATAAAATGGTGATCCCCCACATTGGTTCCGCCACGGGTGGAACCAAATGCAATTTCGGTGGGCACGCCTTTGGCCGCGCGATAGACCCAACTGCGCTGGGCACGGTTAAAAGGCATCTCTTCCCTGTCCATGGCAAAAAAATACTGGCGAAAAAACTCGCCAAGATGCTCAAATAAGTAGCGGAAGCGCCCGATAACGGGATAATTACGCCTGATGGCAGAGCGGGACTGATTGATATCGACAATAAAAAGAATTAAAGCTACGGCTAACAGCAAGCCAAGCACAAACACAAAAAGAAAAGTCAGCAGGGATAAAATATAGTGAATACTCGCTTCCATCGCTTGCACCTGAAATCATGGCTTATAATACGCGCAGTATCCCCGAGAAGCAGCGAATGACTCAAGACCTTTCAGAAAACTACCTGGCCCGCTTTGGCGGCATTGCAAGACTCTATGGTGCAGAAGCACTACCATTGTTGGCAAAAGCCCATTTCGTGGTCGTTGGTCTCGGAGGTGTAGGCACCTGGGCGGCAGAGGCTCTGGCGCGCACAGGTATTGGTGAGCTCAGCCTGATTGAGCTGGATGATATTTGCATTACCAACACCAACCGCCAGTTACATGCCAGCCAACAGTTTATCGGCCAGTCGAAAAACGAGGTTATCAGCGCGCGCCTGAACGATATCAACCCGGAATTGAAGTTACACACCATTCATGACTTTCTCACGGTAAACAACATCCCCGAATATATTCACTTTGAGCACAACATTGTTGTCGACGCCACCGACTCAGTACATGTTAAAGCGGCACTGGCCGCCTATTGCAGCGGCAGAAAAATGCGCCTGGTAACCTGCGGCTCTTCAGGGGGAAAGAGCAATCCATCGTCGATTACCGTCGGCGACCTCGGTTGTACCAAAAGCGACCCGCTGCTGGCGAAAATGCGTAACCTGCTCTATCACAAACACAACTTCGCCCGCAGTAAAAATCGTCGTTTCCGAATTGATGCCATATACTCGCCCGAACAGATGGCGTACCCAAAGCCCGATGGCAATGTGTGCAACAGCAAACAGTATTTGAAGGACGGCGTTAAGCTGGACTGCGCGGGCGGTTTCGGCTCTTCGGTAATGGTGACCGGCAGTTTTGGATTTGCGGCAGCGGCCAGGGCAGTGGAGCGGTATTTACAGGCGAGTAAATAAGTGCTTGGCGTTTGCCGTTGTTTGCCTCACCAGAGCTTGATAGTTTTCATCTCGCAATACCGCCAGCGCTTTGGCCAGCTCTGGCAGATAAACCGGACTATTGGCTTCTCCCTGCCGCCCTTGAAGCGGCATATCCGGCGCGTCTGTTTCCAGTATCAGGCTTTCTATCGGCATTTTGCGCGCGGTTTCACGCGTTTTCGCAGCCCGCGGATAGGTAATTGTGCCGCCGATGCCTAATAAAAAGCCTCGTTGCCAATAACTCTGAGCCAGTTCATAACTACCGCTAAAGCCATGGAGCACGCCCTGCAGCGAGGGGAAAGCATTCAGGCATTGCAGCATGGGGTTGTGGGCTTTTACGCAATGGAGAATAAGCGGAAGCTCCAGCTCACATGCAAGCTCGCAGTGCCATTGCAAGACCTTGATTTGCACTGAAAGTGGCGTTGCTATTTTAGTGTCCAAACCGCACTCGCCTACGGCCACAAAACTCTGCTCTGCAGCGCTTGCCAGGATCTGTTCTCTACACAGGCCCAGGGGCTCATCCAGGCCACTTTCCAGCACTGTCGCAAGCCACCAGGGGTGAATACCGAGGGCGTGATGAAGCCCCTTATAGGCCTTACACAAAACCTTCAAGCTTGGCCATTGCTGAGGGCAAACACCCGGCATTATCAAATGACCCAGCCCGGCATCCTGACAGCATTGCCACAGCGCCGCGCGATCCTTGTCGAAGGCCTCAAAATCAAAATGGCAGTGGGTATCTATTAGCATTGAAACAGAATATCACTGCTTCAATGTTTGACAATCACCAGGCTGACAGAAGCGACACGAAAACCAAATTTTTTCAAGACGGACTCGTTGATTATGGTTGACTCATTCACCAGGAACATTCGGTCATCAACCTTCACGTTTGTTGTGCCATCCTTGTATGGAATCTGTAACACGTAGTTCAAAAACAAGCCGTTGCCAGCCGTGCTAAGAGGAGATTCGCCCACGACATCGTTAGCGCTGGCGATATATGCACCATCGGCGGATGGCCGGAGAATCCAGATACGTTTTTGTTGCTCACCATCGTTGAACAAAAACGTTTCGTCCAAGGTGCCAGTGCCGTGTTGATCCCAAGTAGCGAGAATCTCTGCATTAAAGTGGCGGATCACAGCCCCGGAACGATTTTTAACCACACCGTGGGCGCTCAACTTGCCGCTAAAAAACTGCTTCACATCAAGCACTGGCTCTCTGCCTTCATACTGCGCGACATCGTGCGAGGAACAGCCATTCAAGACTGTCAGGCAAATCAAAAAACCTATAATCGACAGCCCATGCCGAGACCCTGTTTTGCGTTGCATACTTTAAAACCCCGCATATTGTTGTATGCTGTTTTTTACGCAACAAAACACTTTTTAGACCTGTACCCTGCCATGGAAAAAAACATTCATATCAGCCAAACCAACGAACGGCACCTGCATCACATTCTTGCGGTAGAGCGAGCCGCCTTTGAAACCAGCGAAGAAGCCGAGCTTACTGAAAACCTGTTGGCAGACCCCAGCGCCAAACCAGACCTCTCCCTGCTGGCATACGATGGCGAAACACCTGTGGGGCATATCTTGTTCACTCATGCCGCACTGGAGCATCGGCAGGGCCTTAAAATTTCCCTGCTCGCCCCTCTCGCCGTGATTCCCAGCCATCAGAAGGTCGGAATCGGCTCAGCCCTGGTAAACGCGGGTCTGCATAATCTGAAACAAAGCGGTATCGACATGGTTTTTGTGCTTGGCTACCCCGAATACTATCCCCGTTTTGGCTTTGAGCCTGCGCACCGCTATGGTTTTACAGCGCCCTACCCTGTACCAGAAGAATTCCCCGATGCCTGGATGGTACTGTCCCTGGGTAAAGCTATTACCGGGCAATTCAACACACACCTTAAATGCGCCGACAGCCTTAACCGGCCAGAATACTGGCGTTAATACAACAAGAAGAGGAAACCCAATGAAGCAATTACTGCTTACAGCAGCACTGTTGTGCTACGGACTCATGTGCCACGCTGCGGATAAACCCCTTACGGTCACAATCGATACCAAAAATACGGGGCCCACCATTCACAGGAATATCCAGGGCCAGTTTATGGAACACCTTGGCCGAGGCATCTATGAAGGCATCTGGGTTGGTGAAGACGCCAAAATCCCCAATGAAAAGGGCTACCGCAAAGATGTTCTCAAGGCATTAAAGGAACTCCAGGTTCCCCTGCTCCGCTGGCCTGGTGGTTGCTTTGCCGATGAATATCACTGGCAAGATGGCATTGGCCCGCGCGATCAACGCAAAAAAACCGTTAATACAACCTGGGGCGGTGTTATCGACGACAATGCCTTCGGCACGCACGAGTTTCTCAACTTCGCTGAAATGATTGGCGCAGAGGTCTACGTTAACGGCAACCTCGGTACCGGTACTCCCCGGGAAATGGCCGCATGGCTGGAATACATGACCTCGGACAGTGATTCCACCCTGGCCAATATGCGCCGCGCCAACGGCAGGGAGGAGCCGTGGCGAATTCATTATTTCACCATAGGCAACGAAGCCTGGGGCTGTGGCGGTAATATGACGGCTCAGTACTACAGCGACCTCTACAAACACTATGCAACCTTTCTTAAAACACCGTCAGACAATCGCCCCATAATGGTTGCCAGTGGCGGCTCTGGTGACGAAACAATATGGACAGAGACACTGGCCAAAAACGTTAAGCCCAACTGGAGCCTGCGCATGGATGCTATCAGCCACCACTACTACACCCTGCCAACAGGCGACTGGAGCAAACACGGCGCAGCACTCAAGTTTCCCGAAGCGGAATGGTACTCTACCCTGTGGCAAAGTCTGAAAATTGAAAAATATATTCAGGACAATATCGCCGCTCTGGAGGAACACGACCCCGACAACAAGGTCGGTTTTTACGTGGACGAATGGGGCACCTGGTACGATGTTATGGAGGGCGACAACCCTGGCTTCCTGTACCAGCAAAACACCATACGCGACGCGATAGTCGCGGCCATTAACCTCAATATCTTCCACAAATACGCAGAGCGGGTGCAGATGGCGAATATTGCCCAAATGGTGAATGTGCTACAGGCGATGATTCTTACCGACAAAGAAAAAATGCTGCTAACACCTACTTATCACACCTTTAAAATGTATATACCGTTTCAGGATGCCAAATTGCTATCGCACCAGGTAGTTGGCAACAGCGGCTTTATACAGGGCGATATGGCGGTACCTGGCTTAAGTGCATCAGCGGCACAAGGTAAGGATGGCAAGGTCTGGCTCTCCCTTGTCAATATGCTGCCAAACAAAACACAAACCGTTTTAATCAAGGGTGATAAAAAATTCAAATCAGCGGTGGGCTCGATTCTCACTGCAGACAAAATGGACGCACACAATACTTTCGCAGCACCCAATACGGTTAAGCCAGCAGCTTTTAATAGCAAAGCTCAGAAAGGAAAGCTCTCCCTGGAATTACCGGCCAAATCTGTACTGGTGGTGGAACTGAAGTAAACAAACTCATTGCTGTGCCGCAAAGCATGAAAACATGTATGTTTTCATGCTTAACGGGACAGCAGTGAAGTAGGCTCAATCGGAGCTCGGCTGTAAATTATACGGCTGAGCCCTTTCCCAAGCCCTCTTACTAACCCGGCAATACTTCAGTTTCTATCGCCATTAGAGGAGAAAAAACAGTAGGGGAAATTCAAGTATAGATCTCTGTTTCAAATAATTACAAGTTTTGAAACAAAACTGTCATCTCACCGAAACCTTTAATCAAACCTTAATATTGCTGTTAACAAACCGTCATTTTGCTTGACGAAACTGAGCCCCGAAGAATAACCACACTTCGGAGAACAGCATGTCTATTTCCAAGCATGTTAATGCTCGAACCGTCTGGATTTCTGACATCCACCTGGGTTTTAGGGATTGCAAAGCAGACTATCTCTATAAATTTCTGGATTCCATTCAATGCGAAACATTGTACCTGGTTGGCGATATTGTCGACTTCTGGTCTCTGAAAAAGCGTATCTATTGGCCTCAGGAACATTATCATATGTTGCTAAAGCTTTATGAGCTTGCGGAGAAGGGAACCCAGGTTATATATATACCCGGAAACCACGACGACCCTATGCGTCGTTTTGCAGGCGAGACCTTTGGCCCAATCGAAATCATGCAGGAGCATGTGTTTGAGTCTGCCAATGGTAAAAAATACTGGATACTCCATGGCGATGCCATGGACGCCTATATGAAGTACGACTGGCTAACCAAATTGACGGGCGATATCGCCTACAACCTTCTGCTGTGGATAAACCGCTGGGGCAACCGCTTTCGCAAATTGGCCGGCCGGCCTTATTTTTCCTTGGCAGGGCAAATTAAAGAAAATATTTCCGGAGCAAAAGCCGCTATTCAACGCTATAAAAACCAGTGTATTGAAGAAGCGAAAAAGCAGGGTTACGACGGCGTTGTGTGTGGCCATATCCACTCTGCCGACCTCGACATACAGCAAGACGGTTTTACCTACGCCAATACCGGTGATTGGATAGAAAGCTGTACCGCACTTACGGAAGATTATGCGGGGAATCTGCGCTTATTGCACTTTGTGGATAAGGTAGAATGGAAGGAGCCTGTGCAAGGGGCAGCGGCTTCGGCGAGTGTGGCTTGACTAATTGAGCGAACTGCGCGAAATTTGAACCTGCGATCCATAACTGATAAAGCAAATACTTTTTCGGGTCTTTCAAATTCCTGTGAAGACCCGTAGAAGACATACCACCGACACAAAAGCTTGATGTCAAATGTAAGGCCTGTCCCCTGCGGCTCAAGTACATATCTGTAAGCTCTTCGCGTGAAACCATGTGCATCCATGATCACGAAGATAGCATTAGATACAGATAAGTTCATTCCAACGCCAACGTAAAACTCTGAAACAGCAGTTTACCCCATCTACTGCAGACAAACAAAAAAACCACCCTCAAATGAGGATGGCTTTGTGACCGCTATTTATGGAACAGCAATGGACTAACCGGTGCCATTTTAGTCACTTAAAATACGAATCAAAATTCGTATTTAAGCTTTAAAGCCAAGGAAGTCCCTGGTTTTGACTCGAGAATATCAACGTCCGTTTCGTTACCATCACTATCTATATTTGTCCGCTGAATTATCAGACTTTCGTCAAGCAGATTTTTCGCTTCAAACTTCACTGATAGGCTATCCATTGGATAAAACGAATAAGTGAGGTTCAGTGAGTTGAATGGCTGCTCAAAGGTATCTGGAGCACCAAGGCGACCAGCATAGTAGAGACGCTCACCAAAGACATTATAGGCTAACGTCGCAGCATGCTTACTGTCATCAGAGTCAAAACCGAGTATGAAATTCAAGGAGTAATCTGATGCGCCTTGTAATCCACGAACGTCGTTGGTGGGTGAGTCAGCAAATTCTCCAACGATGAGTTCATGCTCAAGCAAAGTAATATTGCCCTGTGAATAAAATGGGCTTAACGCCTCCCAGATGCTTTCCAAGCCAACCAGATACTCTATCTCCAAGCCAGATAGCTCAGCGCTTTCGCCATTATTCACTTTCGCAGCTAAATTATCATCCGTAGCAGCTGCCTCGAAAAGCTCGATTGGGTTCTTAATATCTTTGTAGAACAATGTAGCGGTGAAATTGTCGCCGTCACTGAAAAACCATTCTGCACGTAAATCAATATTATCGAGTGTAGAAGGCATTACGTCCGGATTACCATTTACAGATATATCAGTAATGGGATCCAAATAACTGGAATTTGCAATTTCACGAATATCTGGCCTAACAGTTGACTCAGCAAAGCTGAGACGTAACTGGAAGTCTTCAGACCAGAAATCCTGCGTAATATAAGTAATTGCCAGAGATCCATAGTAATCCGATTCTGTAAGCGTGGATTCCTTGAAAAACTCTGCTACGGGGTTTGGCTCGCCTTCCTCCCATTCACTCAATGCAGCATAAGCACTCGTCAAGCCGACAATTGGGCTACCTACGTACTCATTTGGGTTCCAGCCGAGGTTTACTTGCTGGTAGTCTTCCCAACGAACACCGGCAACAAAACGCCAAGTTTCACTCCATGTAAAGTCAAGCTTACCAAAAGCGGCATTCACTTTATTGGCTGCGAGATAGCTACTGCTAGCATCTTGAACGTTGATTAAAAAATCAAAATCCGGGTCAGCTATATTGGTATCACTATAGAGGTCACCTAATGGCCCCTCAAACTCCTCTCTGAATGCTGACGAAGAACCCAGGTTAAACCTCAGCTGCTCGAAGTAGCGAGACTTGTCCCAGTACTCTGTGCCACCGATTAAATCCAGTGTAAAATCTCCAGATTGAATCGGATATTTGAGGTCCCAGCCGTAGCTCTTCACATTGTCACGTAAATCAGAAAAGCGATATTGAGCGGAGTTTCTATCGGACGCACCAACTCGACTACTCAAAACCTCACCACTATTTCCCGGGTCGGTCGTTGTTAGCGATATAACGCGCAACGCGCTGGGAATGTCTGTTGTTGCTTCACTGTCCGAGTAGTACCAATTAAGGGCCAGTCCTTCCATGAAGCTGAGCGCCTCTAAGTTAAGCGCTTCCATCGTCTCGTAGCCAAGTTCATGTTTACCATGAACCTGGTTGATCATCGCTTCGCGCTGTTCAAAAAGGTACTCTGTATATCTTTGACCAGTTCCACCTGAGTATTGGAAGTTGGAGTTGTGATAGTTATTGTAGAGAACATCGTCGTCCGTGTTTCTAATAAATATATTGGTGGTATCGATTCTATTCTCAGAGTTGAGAACCCAGCCTAAACTAAAATTACCTGTGAGGTTGACCGAGTAGGTGCTTTTTTCAATGGTACCACGCAGCTCTTCTGGGTTACTGAAACTACGAGTTTGCCTTATCTCTTTACGCCACTTTGTGTCGTAAGAACCACCGGCAAGAAACCCTATCTCCATACCATTGGAAAAACCCCAAACATGCCCTATGTTGGTTTCAACACCAATATCAGGCTGCCCAGAATTAGTTTCCACATTTATATCCCGATAAAGTTCAGTCGCAAGATTACGATTGACCCCCTCAGCTTGTTCTAAAGTAGTAACATCTGAGGACATATCCAAAATATTTTGCGGGGAAAAATTTCCGCGAAAGTCATCCAAGGCATGTCGAATATCCAAGGAGAGTTCCCTGGTACCATCGTCATTTCCCCAGTCATCATCACCACCACCAGCGTAAGTGATAAAGTCACCGTCAGCCTCGGAGTTAAGACCGGTTTTTAGTTCAAAGTTAAACAAGAAGCCATCTGGCACACCGGTTGTACGAATGTCCACGTGGCCACCACCAAAAGCTGCTGGCATATCCGCAGAAGCAACTTTTTGCACTGCAAGATTCTCTACAATGGATGTGGGGAATATATCAAGAGGAATTACATTACGAGTCAGGTCCGGCGAGGGAACAACAGCGCCATTCAACGTTGTGCTTAAGTAGCGCTCCCCTAAGCCTCGAACGTAAACATATTTGTCATTAACCAGAGTAACACCAGGCAATCGACGCAAAGCCTCAGCAACATTCGAATCCGCTGTACGGCTAATTGTCTGAGCCGTAATAATATCGACAGCAACAGCCTGCATCTGACGCTCAACAACCACATCTGTAGCAGAGCTTCTTAATCTGCCTAAAACCACCATTTCCTCGAGCTGGTTTGAAGCAGATGGAACACTTTGCGCGTGCACTATCGAGCTTATTGTCACGCTGAGTAATGTCAGAGGGAACACAGCCAGTGCATTAGCGCTATTAAATTGTTTGATTTTCATCTGAACGACCTTATAAATCACCGTTAAATGCATTTACCAATAGATAGGGCGCCAAATTGGCGCCCTTGTCCGCTGGCTTCGTGAGAAGGGCCCAGAAAATTTACTCAAACCAGAGAGGTTTACCGCGGTTGGTGGGGTCTATTCCGTATGACCAACCAGCAACCCAGTCATTTCCTGATTCCACACCACCAAGAATTCGGGCGTCCTCTGGAGAAGCAGGGTCCACAGGAGTAACGGTGATGGCACCACCATTAATCACCATGTCTCCCAAGGCTAGCGAGTAAACACTATTTTCTTCAAAGAATGCGATATTTGCATTTTCTGCGGGATCTGGTGCGGCCTCAAGACTTGGATTTTGACCGGCAATGGCTGTTGCCATAGTGTCATTATTTGCATTCAACCAGTCGAGCGTGGAAGAACCATTCAAGTCACCCTTGGTAAGCTGCGAACAAGCGAATACTGAATTTTCGATAACGAGAACACCATCGAGAGCAGCCTGACCACCTTCATTTTCTATACGCAGACACCAGTGCTCGTTTTCACCTGCACCTGTTACCGTATCGGCGCCATAGGCGGTAGTCATAATCGTATTAGTGATCGTTGGGAAATGAGCTTCACGAATACGTATACCGGCTCCATTTCCACGAGTACCTAAGTTAGATGGAGAAACAATACAGGTCAGGTTGTGAATTTTTGCACGACTGTTTAGACCACGAGCAATAAAGTCGTCGATAACTTCCTGAGATTTACTGCTGTATGAACCAATACCATCAGACTCAATACACTGATTACCAAAAGTCTCACCCTGTATAACTAGAGCGTAGTCAATGGTGCCCTGATAACCTTCGTCAATGTCGATTGAGTCGTCACGAACATAAACAGCAACGTAGTGAGAAATATCTACTGCACCACCGAACATTTCAATGCCATCATCTAGTGTGGAGTAAGCCTGTAAATAATCGACTTGAGTTCCTGAACCTACTGCGTTAAACGAAATACCGTTTAGCTCGTTTCCTGGTGCAACCTGAGCCCCTGTGTGCTTCACAACGAAATAGTTCAAGATGCCGCTATTGTCAGCGTTGTTGTCACCACCGTAGTGAGTCTGACCCGAGCCTGACTTGCCTTCCGCTTCGACGTGACATTCCTCACCGTCTGCCATGGCGATTGTGTCGTCAAGTAAAGACCCTGTGTATTCACACTTGTTGGTTACACCAAAACCGTTAATTAACATTCCACCCCACTGACCATCAGCTTCCGCGTCAACCGTTCCGTCAACAGCATCAGTAGTTGAAGTAATAGTAATTGGAGCAGTAGCAGAACCTTCTGCGAAAATCTGAGAACCACGGTTGATTACGAAGTATTCGTCAGAGGATCGAAAAGCGATAGTTGACCCAGCTTCAATACGCAGAACCGACCCATCGCCACCAGCGGCAATACCCGCAGCGCTTAAATCAGCATTGCTACTGTAGTTTTGACCAATAACCAGACTGCCATTGAAGATGTGCACACCGTCATTCGGCAAATCATTCAAGGTAAGATCAGTCTCTTGAGTATATGGCTTACTCAGAGATACAAAATCTGTTCCGTATGTACAGTGACCCGTCGCTGAATCATAGCTGCCTTGCCGAGTTACCCCACTATCAATATAGGAAGCGCATGGATTCTCGCCACCGCTACCACCGCTGGACCCGTTACCACTATTAACATTGCTATTGTCGCCAACGGAGTTGTCAATTGGAGAATTGTTATCTGCAGCGATATTAATATCACCACCGCCACAAGCAACCAAGGCAGCAGAAACTGCACACAAGGCAACTAAACTTTTGATTTTCATAGGGTTAACTCTCTTTAAGATTAACGTTGTGAATTTATTCCGGAACCTCAGGTTCCATGCTCACCCGGCTAACTAACCAGGAAAGCCTGATTCTTAGGCGTTGTTTTCTCACAGCAAAAACAGCCATTAAGACCTATTAATGACTGACTCCCTGGCAAACAATTTTGAGCTCTAAACAGAGCAAGTTGGCTCCACGTTTTTTGGCTGAAGCTTCCGTGGATTGCAGGCCCTCTTGTACCTCAGAGCACCGGCAGGTTTAAGCTTTGAACAATTGAACATCAACTAACCAACCTGCCCGCCAGTTGCATGAACTAGCGGCGCTTATACTTTCGTTTTTTCGTGACAGCTAAAAGACAGTTTTATGAAAGTTATATTACAAACCTCAAGATCACTGCTCAATTAATGATCGACCTGGCGTGACACTGCATGCAGTACAAGGCTTAAGCATAGGGCGTGTATTAAATAATCTGGAAGAAACTACTGGAGAAGTTGTGTCGGGTTCAGCTCTAGCCGGGCTAAAAGGCTGGGGGAACCTGTCGAGGACAGGCGTTTAAGCAATGAGGTCTTGGCCGCAACTAGCCCTTGGCTTTTGGTGCCAAGCCCTTACACATATCTTTGGGCCAGGGGTGGAGCCAGTATTCATCAACATCTACGGGCATCCATTCCGGCATCTTTGGGTTACACAATTTAATCACTGTGCGCTTGTCTATGTTGAGGTTTTCCAATGCTTTGACAGTGGTAGGGTGTGAGTAGAATAAATCGTCGAAGCTGCCATTGCGAATGACTTTCCTTAAACCGTATTCCAACCTTTCGGCCAGCTCCGGTCTATATTTATTCACATAAAAGGCGGTCATACTGGGATAGCTCAGAATCAGTTTTTGCTCAACATCTATGGGCATGTTCTCGTAAATCTTCATTTCCGGGATCAGCTGTAAAGCACCACGAGGGTAGTAGTCAAAACGTCCAGCAACCAGCATATCCTGCAATGTTGTTACATTACCTGAAGCTAGAACCTCTATTCCATTGTATTGTAGTATCGCTTCATCCACCCACCCCTTGCCCTGTCCAGCCACCATGGTTTTAAGCTCGCTTAGGTTGCTGATACTTGAGAACCTGTGTTGCTCGCCGCGGCGTATTAAAAACACCCTCAGGCCCACCATTCCCTTTGCTATGGGAATTCTTACGGCTCTGAATCGTTTGTCACGCTTCTCTTTCACCGTGAGGGAAACAACATCGATATTGAGGTTCTTCTCCAGGTATAGCTCCATGCGCTTTAAGGGCAGGTCATAACCCAGCAGCCTGGCCTCGCAGGGGCCATATTTGTCTTCAGACGCTTTAAGTGCGAGCTGTATCAGGCGGAATATGTAGTCTTCGGCAGGGCGTTTAGCCTTGTATTTTGGAGGGAATACCAGAATAGGAACACTTGCCCCTTTTGTGATTTGGCAAGCAGTGACCAAGGGTGCCGAAAACCAGCAGAGGAGAAACAACAAGCATACAACACAGTGTTTTTGCACTTCAGCTCCTGCTTAATAGCGCACCTGCGCCTACTATTAACCCGGCAATTAAATAGATGATACTATCTATTTAATTGCACGCCCTTGAAATACTGGCGCAAATGTGTGAATTTGCTGGTATTTCAAGGGCTTACATTGCCCTGCGGGCAATGGCGGCGCTTCCGTGCGCCGCCTATTAACTTAACAATAACTATTGCCACGTTAATAGGTGACAGCTTTTGTAGGCATCAACCTCATAATTATAGATCACTTTATAAATACATTAACATTGTTGTCCCACAAAAAGTGGGGGGTGTTACTGCTACGATCACTAGAGATGCTGGCGCAGGGCTTACAGGATCGCCTCATAGCATGTAGCTGCAGCAAATACCGGATTCATGTCTGCAACAAAGCGAGCTTACTGCAATCCCGCACTTCCATTTATCAGCAAAAAAAGTATGAGACAGCATTGACACATTGTATTCATAGCCCCTCATCATAGCCCTGATATTCACATCACCTACAGCAACATAGCTATTAGACATGTTCGCTGCAATAAGGGCTTAATTCGATTAGGCACATAAAATGCCCTATCTATAACCGTGCCTTATTTTTTTATTCCTTTACCTCTGGAGTAGTTCACATGTAACGAACATTTTGGCCCGAATGAGACGGTCATCTAGCGAGTCATATAGGAATACTCTATTCGCACTTTGTGGTACTCACCGCTTGCAGCAACTATATTTGAACGGCCTTCGTAGCGCACCAGACTTCTACTGATGTACGTAAGCTTAATAGGCTGCAGCGCCAAGCCTATAATCCAGCTTTTGGGGGTAAGAGTAAAACATGTCCCCTCCTTTACCTCCTTACATTCCACGTGCTTCAGCTTAAGCGTTATGGGCTTCAGCCTTGAGGGCACGAACCACTTGAACTGAGCTGTTTCTCCCGCAACTACCCTTTGCCAGTTTTCTAAAACGTAGCTGTTAAAGCCGGCATCTGCCACCATGTTTTTTTCAAGTGCCAGGGTTGCAGTTTTATTAATTCGCTTATCACCACGAATATAACTGGCCTCAAGGTAGCCATTGCCGACTTTGCGCAAATCTATTGCCTCATCAATCCGCTTGTTCTGGTGGTTAACATCCGGTACCAGCCCTGAGCTGCTGTAATCCAGGTTTTTATTGGCAAACACCGTTCCACCGGGCTCGCGGTAGACCACTGTGTGTTTGTCCTCAGCGAACTGGTGCTCCTCGGTATATACCAGTTGGTTGCTTTCGAGGTCGAAAGCCTCCCCTAGTATCCGCGTAGTGGAGGCGCTCGAGAGCGCCACATGGCTTAAGGCTAAACCTGTGACAAGCAGAAGACCTTTAAGCATAACCTTTTTTTAAACCTCTCATTTACCTGATCCAGGGGCTGTTGATACTCTCTTCGCGCCTAAATGGGTGCTTTTTCAGACGCAACAGCGCTAATTAAATGGGTGCTAACCGGCTCCAACATATATCGATTGGCAAGCGCCAGGCCCAACGGCAACAGCAGGGCCCATACAAAGCCCTCAAGCAGTAAGAAAGCCGGCACTGACAGACCTAATTCAGAACCGGAGAATTTCGCGCCTACCAGGTAGTTCAGGGGCACAAGCAAAAAACCTAACAGTGCAGCTGCGCGCAAGCGCTTGTGAAGCCAATATAAGCTGTATATCAGTGTCGAAGAAAAACTCATCCAAACACAGAGCAACCATATGGGGGCCAGCGTAAAACTTACTCCCACAACGCTCACAGGCATACTTCCGGAAAAGGTAATCAGCCCGGCTGTATTGCCAAGGGAGTCCACCATCCAGCCAACCGAAGCAAAACCGATGATAAATACAATCTCGCGCAAACCGCGAACGATAAAGGCCAGGTGAATAAAAAAGAAAAACAAGGTTGCCAGTAACGCGAACAGGTCATTACCCTGCACGCAAACGAACCATAAAGCCTGAAACAGAATGCCATTTACAAGTGCTATACGAAAGTTATTCATCTTCAAACCTGTAGAGTGGTTTTGCAAACACCAGTTGGCTGGTACTAATAACCCGCTCTCGGAACCCTCCTTCACAGTAAAGAAGGTAAAACTCCCACATCCGGCAAAAGAAATCATCAAAACCCTGTTCGAGGATTTTATCTGTGTTTTCTTTAAAAGCCTGATACCAGGCATCTAGTGTCCTGGCGTAATGGGCGGTTATATCCTGCAGGTCTATAATCTGCATATCGGTATATTTTGATATGGAACTGGCGATCACCTCATTGGAGGGAAGGCATCCTCCAGGGAAAATGTACTTTTTAATAAAATCTACCGAGGACTTGGCGAAATCATATCGCTGATCCGGTATGGTTATGGCTTGTATCAGCATTAAACCGTTAGCTTTTAACAGACGGCTGCAACTGGCAAAATAGTTTTCATAAAATTGATGCCCCACCGCTTCGATCATTTCAATGGAAACAATTTTGTCGTAGACACCTTCCAGGTCACGGTAGTCATTCAACAAAAGCTCAACTTTGTCCTGCAGGCCAAGTGATTCCACTTTTTGCTTCGCGTAGTGGTACTGTTCTTTTGAGATGGTGGTGGTAGTAACCTTGCAACCGTAGTTTTTCGCCGCGTAAATCGCCATGCCACCCCAGCCAGTGCCAATCTCCAAAAGGTGATCGGTTTCGTTTAGCTGCAATTTCTTGCAGATCACATCCAGCTTATGTATCGAAGCCTGCTCCAGGCAGGCATCACTTTCAGGGTATATGGCCGATGAGTACATCATGGTCGGATCGAGAAAAAGCTCAAAAAACTCGTTACCTAAATCATAGTGGGCAGCAATATTTTGCTTGGAGCCATGCCTGGTGTTCCGCTTGAGGTAGTGGCCCACGTTTAACAACATTCGGCTGAGCCAGGGGCGCTCAGCGTTGAGCCGGCTCAACCATTCAATATTTGCCACCATCAGACGCACAACCGAGAGCAAGTCGGGCGTGGTCCAGGCTCGCCTCATATAGGCTTCCGCCGAGCCAACGGTGCCATTAAAAAAGAAATCAAAATAAGCGGATTTTTCGTGCACAATGATATGAGCGTGATATTTTGAGTCGGCCCAGGGCTCACCAAAAGAGAGCACCTCATCGCCATCCTCCAGCACCAGATGTCCGATTTTCAGCTTCTCAAATGCACTTATTACAAAACGCTTTGCCAACGCATCAGTGATGCCTAGACTGGGTATAGTTAGGGTTTTTATATTGCTTATGCTTGCGGATTCCACAGTAAAGTACCCTGTTGATTTCAAGTTGCGTTCCTGGCATAAGGATGCAGGGGTACGCGTTTTAGAAAGAGTTTTAAGGCTTGCCAGTATATTGCTGCTACCACTTTCACCGTCATCAATGGGTAGCTCAAAATGACTTTCGCGAGAGCGCCGGACGAAATTTCCTCACGCTGTAAATTCAGACTCGCATCAAATACAGTAGTTTGCGGGTCCCCCAGCGAAACATTCTGCAAATGAACGCTCAGCTTTACGCCACCGATGTAGCTATTCATGTGATATCTCATATTCATTGGATGAAAGGGCGAAACATGCATTTGCTTGTCAAAACTAATACGTTGCGGCTGCGTTTCAGGATTACATTCCAATACATATTGGTGACGCTGCTTCCAGGGAGTGTTGGTCACCTCAAGTAACATTGCCTGCAGACAGCCCTGCTGATCAAAACAGTAATAGAGCGTAAGGGGGTTAATCACAAACCCGAAATAACGGCAGTTACTTAACATACATACCGAGCCGGAAGGTCGCTTGCCCGTAGACTCCTCTACCTTGTCCAACACCAGTTGCTTTAGATTCTCGCTACTTTCACCCAGGTAATCACTACGTTTGAAGCGAGCAGGTGAAAATGCCGAACGTGACCATAAGCAGCTTTGGTGTAGCACCTCATCCAGCTCATCCAGATCCAGATACATCATAAATACGCGGTATTTAAACTGGTGCTTTGTTGGGCTAAATCGTCGGTGTTGCACCCAGCCTTTATAAATGCCACTGTTTTTGATCCCGCTCACCACTCTGCCCCCAAGGCCTGCGCAACGCGAATACCACTGGAGCAGCCGTCCTCGTGGAAGCCATTTCGCCAGTAGGCACCACAATACCAAGTGCGATTAACACCACTAATTTCCCGCCAACGGGATTGCGCTGCGATCCCTTCCAGCGTAAAAACCGGGTGCGAATATTCATAATCACCAAGGATTTTATCTGCAGGTATATCGTGGCGAGGGTTCAAGCTCACGACAAAAGTCGTATCGCTGTCTATCCCCTGCAGGATGTTCATGTTGTAACTTAAGGTGGGTGGTGCGTTCTCTTCACTGTGAAGGTGATAGTTCCAGGAACTCCAAGCCAGCTTTTTCCTCGGAAGAATAGTTTCATCCGTGTGCAATACAACGCGATTGCTTCGGTAGGGTATTGCACCCAGAATTTGTTTTTCCTCCGCGCTTGGCTGCTCCAGTAACGCCAATGCCTGGTCGCTGTGACAGGCAAACACTACCTGATCAAAGGCCTGCTGTGTTCCATTGCCATATTCAACACTCACCCCATCGCTATTACGCAGTACTCGGCTAATATCAGCTTCCAGCACCACCTGTTGTTCCATACCTTTGATGATCGGTTTGAGGTAGGCGCGTGAGCCCCCTTGAATTACCCTCCACTGTGGTCGGTTTTTAATACTAAGCAGCCCATGGTTCTTAAAAAAGCGCACAAAAAACAGCAGAGGGAATTCCATCATTTCCTGTAACGTGGAAGACCAAATGGCGCTGCCCATTGGAACAAGATAGTGACTGGCAAACTTTTTACCGTAGCCTTTATGCTTCAGATACTCTCCCAGACCGATAGATTCATCAATCTGGTGCTGCTCCAGATCTTGTATTGCCTCTTTATTGAAACGCATGATGTCTCGCAGCATTCCGAGAAATTTATAATTGAGCAGGTTACTTCGTTGAGCAAAAAGCGTATTGATGCTAGTGCCAGAGTATTCCAGGCCGGTGTTTTCACAACTGACACTGAAACTCATACTGGTCGCTTTTGAAGCTACACCCAGTTGATCTAATAGCTTTATAAAATTCGGGTAAGTCCAGTCGTTAAATACGATAAAACCTGTATCGATATGATAATCCTTACCTCCATGCTGCACCTGCTTGGTAGCGGTGTGCCCACCAAGCCGGTCCTCTTTTTCGAATAGAGTTACATCGTGGTTTTGTCGTAGCAAATAGGCACAGCTTAGGCCGGAAATGCCACTACCAATAACAGCTATTTTCAAGCGTGTATCTCCCTGTTTTCATTTTTTGCACTTTTATCTTTATTTAATGCCAACCATAGTTTCGGGAAACAGCTCATTACACGCAACACCAGGCTCAGTCGTTTCGGGAAAGCATATAAAAATTTGCGTTTTTCCATCGCAGTAATTATCCGTTCGGCCGCCGCATCGGCAGACATAATGAACGGCATTGGGAAATTATTACGTCTTGTGAGTGGCGTTTCCACGAACCCCGGCAAGACAATACTTACATCAATACCGTACTGCTTAACATCCATTCTCAGGCTTTCCAGAAAATAACGCATAGCCGCTTTTGAAGCGCCGTAGGCCTCGGCCCTGGGAAAAGGCAATTGAGACGCTTGCGAACCAATGCCTACTATGTGCCCACGGGGGCTTCGCTTAAGGAACTCAAGTGCAACTGAAACGGTATTCACCATGCCACTAAAATTCACATCCATCACGCTGTTGACCATCGACCAGTCTGGCCTTACGGGATCAAGGTACTCGCAGGTACCTGCATTCAGGTACACCCTATCCAAACGTTTCGTTAACGAAGCAAGCTTCTCTTTCACCTGCCCCAGGCGACTCTGGTCAGTCACGTCGAATGGTAACACCCGTATTTTAGCGGGATAAGTGGCTTGAAGACCTTCGAGCGCACCAAGGTTCCTGCCACTGGCTATCACGGTCGCCCCTTTTGCGGCCAATTGCTCCGCCAGAGACAACCCCAGGCCGGATGTAGCGCCTGTAACCCAAATCACTTCATTACTGATATTCATGTTAAACCTTACTTTGATAAACGAGACTTAAGCCAACGCGTAGCGCTCCCCAATACTGGAAGGTTTTCGTACAGCATTTCCCCCATATCGTAAACATCTTCGTGGAAGTGTATTTTCTCAGCAAACTCAATATGAGATATACCTCGGACACAAATTAACCTGTTCCCGAGTTTGTGATGCTCAAAATACATGTTCCACTTAATATAGGCCCTGCCTGGCGCAATCAATTGGTCGAGATACTCGAAGCGGCCACGGGATATGCTGGCACACATGTCGCGCATATAGGCATGCAGCTCGTTGATACCTCGCAGCTCGTGAACAGGATCTCTGAATACGACTTCACTGTCATACAAAGAAGCCATATCATCGACATTCATAGCTCCAAGATCTCTGTAAAATGCTTTGAAGCTTTCAATGAGGGGTGCAGTTGTATCGGTGTTGGGTGACATAGTTGTGCATCCAGTTAAATATCAATGTCTAATACGCGCTTGCAGTAACTTGGGATCACGGCCAACATATTAACCTGGCGCGTTGCTATGCCTGTTTAACGGGCGCTAAAGGGACCCACGGCCATCGACCAGCGCTTCATGTGTGCCCCTGAAACCTGGGCTTTTCCGCTCAGAGTCCGCTGCTAAGGGCGGCGATCTGTTAATTACCGGGTTGATAGTGATCTAAGCCAGGACTTTACTCGTAAAAGCATCTAAATAATCATTGTTGAGGCGATGTAAATGAAAAGTGCCGAAGTCAGGCAAGAAGAACAGCTGCGCTTAGCCGAGTACATGCGCGCTGTAGGTCATGACCGCGACCGCCAGGCCTTTGAGAAGCTTTTTGACCATTTTGTTCCCCTGCTGAGGTCTTTCAGCTTGGCTGCTCACCCCGGTGCAACGCTTCTGGCTGACGAAGTGGCGCAGGAAGTGATGATCAAAGTATGGCAAAAAGCCCATACTTACAATGCGGAAATGGCAAATGTAAGTACCTGGGTATTCACCCTGGCGCGAAACAGCCGTATTGACTACCTGCGCAAGAATAGCCGCCATGAGTCAGATATTGACCCGACAAACCTTTGGGGAGATATCGTCGATGAAAACGCCGACCCATTTAAGTCCGCACAGCAGAAACGCAGCGAGGAAGTTATCTCCCGAGAGCTGCAAGCGCTCCCCGACGAGCAACAAACAGCCCTGAGAAAGGTCTACCTGGAGGGTAAAACCCACAAACAGGTCGCTGAAGAATTAAAACTTCCCCTTGGCACGGTGAAATCCCGCGTCAGGCTTGCTCTGCGCAAGCTCGCCATCAGTATTCCGAGGTAACTGAAAATGCTTAAACATCACCCATCCGCAGAATTACTCGCAGACTACGCCTCCGGCAGCATGCCCCTGAGCCATTCCCTTTGTGTGGCGACTCACCTGGAGCATTGCGACAGCTGCCGGCAGCAATTCCAGAAGCTGAACCAACTTGGTACACAGCTGTTCTTGCAGCAGGCGCCGAATTCCGCGCCCAGCAGCGATTTGAAGTCAAAGGTTATGAGTCTTCTTGATCAAACCCCTGATAATCCCGTGGAAGTGGTGCCCACCGAGGTATCACGCGAGGGCTATCAGGTACCGAAGGCTTTACATCAATTTTTACAAAATGGTTATCAGTCCCTTGACTGGAGCACCGTATCACCGTCATTCAAAATCAGCACCCTGCTAAGAGACAAAGACGGCGCTCAGATAGCCCTCAGCCGCGTAAAACCCGGCGGCAAAATGCCCCACCACCGCCACACGGGAGATGAACTCACGGTAGTACTGGAGGGAAGTTTTTCCGATGAAGAGGGCATTTACAAAAAAGGTGACTTTATATGCCGCGATAGCAGCCACAAGCACAAGCCGGTGGTAACTAAAGACGCAGAATGTATTTGCCTGATGGTACTGGATGCACCTATTGAATTTACCGGCTGGTTTACCAGCCTTCTCAATCCAATGGTGCGCAGAAATCACGCTCAACGCTAAGGAAGCATACTAATGAGCAATGCAATACCCATTGGCGTAAGCTCTTGCCTGCTGGGCGAAAATGTACGCTTTGATGGCGGACACAAGCACCAGAAATTGCTCACCGGCACGCTGAGCGAATTTTTTGAATTTCGCTCGTTTTGCCCTGAGATGAGCATCGGTCTTGGTGTACCCAGAGAACCCATACGTATTGTGCTTGAGGGAGAACCAGAGCAGTTGTCCTCTCGTGTGATTGGAACTAAAAATCCCAGCCTGGACGTGACAGAAAAACTCCATAACTGCGCCGAAGCGCAACAGGCCTGGTTACAGGAAATGTGTGGATATATCTTCAAAAAAGATTCCCCCAGTTGCGGCATGGAAAGAGTGAAGGCCTATCACAAAGAACACCCCATGCGAAAAGGCGTGGGCGCCTTTGCGCAACAGGTGATGGAGAATAATCCCTTACTGCCCTGCGAAGAGGAAGGGCGCTTGAACGATATTCACCTGCGGGAGAACTTTATCGAGCGGGTCTATGTCTTTTATCGCTGGAAAAATTTGCTTCGTGAGGGGCTTAGTGCAAAAGCCCTGATTGACTTTCACAGCCGCCACAAATTCATCATTATGAGCCACAGCCAGAAGCACTACAGAGAACTGGGAAGACTCATGTCTAACATCCCAAAACAGGCGCTAACGGCCTTTGCCGATAGTTATATTGCGCAACTCATGGCTGCACTTAAAAAACCTGCTTCGCGAAAGAATCATATCAACGTACTGCAACACCTTCAGGGCTATTTAAGGCCCCACCTGGACGGCGAAGATAAAAAAGAAATGCTTAAGGCCATAGAGCACTGTCGTAAAAAAAATGGCACCTTAACCGTGCCAAGGACCCTGCTCAGGCACTACTTCCGCAAATTCCCAGACCCTTACGTTGCCAAATCCCACTATCTGGCACCTTACCCCGATGAGCTGAATTTCTGAGCCTCGACTGGGGCATGAACCATTTTTTTATACCATGGTCTTAAACCCCATTGCACCAGGAGGGCGAAAAGCCATGAGAACACTGCTCGCACTGATCATAATCTTTTTAACAGCCTGCAGCGCTGCCAACACTAAACAGTTTATTTACGACTCAGCCCAGCACAACGCGATGAAAGACTGCGAACAGCATGTGGACAGCCACTCCCGCGACTGCCGCGAAGAATACAGCGAGACCTTTGAAGAATACAAAGAAGCGCGAGAAGAGCTGTTAAAAAGCAAGAAGTAATTGCCGGCCTTACCCTTTGATCGACAGAGCCAAAACCTGTAGCTTGCTCACTGCGCTGACGGTGCCCCTATTTCCTGGCTGAATCCTATTATGGGTGTGGCTCAGCGGAGACCTCTATTTCATACCACAAGGTTTCGCTGCTGCCATCGACAATAATTTTTGCATTCGCGCCACTGGCTTGCACCCTTATTTGTTCCTTTCTATTACCCGTTTCATCGAGTGCCCAGGCACTCACGCGAGCAGCCCTTAGCGGCAACGAAACGCTAAACGGTACTACTTCTATCAGGGTCGGCGCCCTGCCCCAGTTTTTACCCAGGGAATCCATATTGCTGTCTTTCCATTGCATATCGGTATTTTCAGTTTTTGCGGTTGCCACCACCAGAATAGTCGCACCAGAATCCAGCTTGTCAAAATCTCCACTTTGCGCGCTCAGCGCCAGGGTAGCCCAATCGAGCTGCAGCTGACCAATTTCCAGTGTTACCGTACCCAGCGAGAATGTTTTCCCTGCAATATACCCCAGCACCGCTTTGCTCCCAGGGCTATCAATGGTAATCACCCCTTCGCCTTTTCTACGAGTGTCCCAGGCCAATTGTTGTGTGTCCGAAATTAGCAACTTCGACTTCGATGGAAGCTTGCCCGCTGCGGCTTCCCTGCTAAGGTCTGTATCCAGCTCTATGCCGTGCCTATAGGCAACGCCACTTGTGCCTGTTAGGTGGTTTCCAGTCGCAATACTCCAGGCACGCCCTTGTGTACTGATGATATCCAGTTCAAGCTGCGCATTGAAAGGCACACTCACAATGTTCTTTGCTGCTGCAATATCCCCTCTGCGGAACAGGTTGCTTGCAATGGCAAAATTTGCCATTGCAGATGGGTGATTATTTGTTTGCACGAAATTGGAGAAATAGTCATCGGCCCAGCCTCCCTTTCTGGCGTGCTCATAGGAGAAAAAGTAAATACCATCCCAGTCCTGAAAAGCGCCATACGCGGCAGCAAGCAGAGGACCTTCCGCCATGTAAGAGTTGGGCAGGCAATGCTGATATTCAGAAACAGTGAAAGGCATACCTTTAAGCTTTTGCCGGGATAAACTGTCGATCAGGTTTTCCTGGGTGTTGACAATGGAGGTATTACTCACGGTCCAGTCAATGGAATCCCATGGTTTATTGGGAAAAACCGGGTGCTGCCAGTATTCATGGGCGTCAATAAAACCAAACTGTTTTTGCACACTCGGCGGGCTCAATGAGACTATCGTTCCATAGGGCAGCGCTTTTATATTTAATTCGTCCACCAGAAAGCTATGCATGTCAGTCCAATACTCATGCTCCATGCTCAGCAAAAATCGCATCCAGTCCCGCACCCTTTGCTGGGGGTAGCGCTCACTTTTTTTGTTGGGGCGAATATTTTTATTTGCCAGGTTTTCACCTTCAGCCAGTTTCCCCAGCTGCCCACCGGGCTTCAAGCTAACATCTGCAAGGTAGAAATCACCCTGCACAGCCCCCAAATCACCAAAGTTTAAGCGAGCGCTCGCTTCGTCCACACCTGCGACAAAGGTAAAGCGGTGTTGCTGCCATGTATTGCTTAAAGGGTAGCTTTGGCTGTCATAGACCTGCCAGGGCGAGTAACTTTGCTGTAAAACAACGGAAACAGCGCTGTGTTTGCTGGCGCGAACCTTAAAATCCAGGGTATAAATTTCTCCCGCTTTTAGTTGCAGCCGCCCCTGATTTAATTGAGCGTGCCAACTGGCAGAACCCGCTTTGATAACACTCAACTTTAAGCCTTGCTCACCGCCATAGTTACCTGCGATGGCGCGGACAACAGCGGCACTATGCTGCTCTGGCCGCCAGCCACGTGTGCCATTGGCAAAATCACCGTTGATCAGCATTTCCCGCCCCAGCGGTTTATCGATTACTCCCCAAGCAGAACTCAAATCATGCGTGGGCTCATAGTGACTCAATAACCATCCATTCCATTTTTGTTGTAATACCGCCGTAAATGCAGCTGGCCATGAGTCAATACTGCCATCCAGGTATTGTTGTAATATGCTGTTTTCATTATTTATTTCCACAATTGCAACTGCTGGGTCCTGCGCATAGCTCAAGCCCGTGTATGGATTCTTGTGAGTCAGTAGTTTTCGCGCATGTTCTTTTTCCAGGTCTCGAACCTGAGGCAATATATAGCCGAGTATATGACGCTGCTTCCAAGCGAGCTTCTCTATGTCACGGGGCAAGCCGTCTGCGGTTTTAAAGTCTCGCGAGGTTAATATATTCAAATTACTATAAATACCCTGTGCTTTTAATTGAGCAACAAAGTAATCGAGTTTATCCAGGTTCGCTTGATGAAAGTTGCGGGAATTTCCGGTACTGTAATCAATCAGGCTATCGCCGCCCCAGTTCGCTTCCATGTGATGGAAGCGCACTATATTGATGCCAAATTTCGCCATGCGTGCGGCGATTTTTTCGGCCTCATCCTTTTCCGGAAAACAGGAGTGTGCGGTAACGTTCACCCCCCAAAATCGAAGCCTGTGCTGACCAACATAGAAGTGCCCGTCCTTTATACTCAGGTGCCCATACTTGCCAGCAGGCCTGTGATTGAGACGCTCGCCAAAATGCGTAATACCTGCATTATGATCGTCATAGGGCAGTACAAAGGGTACTGGCCATGTGCTTTTCAGCTGAACAACATTTTGCGGGCTCGCAGTGCGGGGCAAACGCTCAACTTTCGGAGCATAGTGCTCATCCTGGTGTTTGCAGGAAAAACCTCCAACCAGGAAGCAAGTAAGCAGGGAGAGAGAAAAGTATTTGCAACACAGTTTCATAGGCAGCTCTTAGCAGGGGTTATCCCATTCCACCCGCATTTAATATTTAGTGGTTTTCATTGCTGTCCCACATAGCATGAAAACATGGATTCGGTGTTTGTTACTGCTACCTTCGCCAGCATCGCGCCATGGATGGCGCTTATTAGAGCAACGCAGGAGCAGTTGCCGGGGGATGCTGGCGTAGAGCTTACAGGGACGTACTTGCAGCGTGTAGCAGTGGCAAA